>Ga0222712_10004625_pt1 | contig 14295 bp, 12 predicted proteins | sample C33_657DmetaG_FD_165043 | JGI IMG/M metagenome (GOLD analysis project Ga0222712, IMG submission 165043) | Estuarine water microbial communities from San Francisco Bay, California, United States - C33_657D | ecosystem: Environmental > Aquatic > Marine > Unclassified | place: USA: California... | reverse complement strand
TTTTATATATTCCCCCTTCTTTAGGGTATGGAAGCTCAGGTGCTGGATCTGCAGTTCCACCCAATTCAAATTTGGTGTTCTCTGTCGAATTATTAGATGTTCAATAATTATTATTGATCAGTAAGTTCAATGCTAGTTTTAACAACTGGTAGTCAATTTTAATAGAGGATAGGGAATTTGAATTAGAGAATTAATCAAGTTGATGTCATTAACCATCATCAAGCTTTACATAAATATTCCTAATAGTTTTGTCAGTGTTAATTATTTAACATGGATAAAACTATTAGGAATTTACTTTTAAATTAAGAAAAGGAAGATTAACTAATTAATTGATCCAGTTGAATTGATATTCTAATGGAGCTTTTTGACCTCGGCCAGCAATTTTTCTAAACCTTTCAGGTAATGCCATCAAGTAGTCTCTGGCTTTTTCAGCTTTGTCATTGATGCCAGTGATGTTAGAAATATTCCATTCTTTTACAAGGGATTCTAAAATGTCAGTATAGTCCCAGGTAGTGTATACGCCAAGTCGTTGAGCTGCATCACTGAAATGATCAAAGGCTTGTCCAATTTTTTCACCAGATTGGCGAAGGAAATGAGCAGGCATTACAATTTTTTTTCTCATCATATCTTCAAAAGCTAACATCATTTCACTAGGGTCAATTTCAAAAATTTTCCCTACAAAACTCTTGTATGCCTTTGCGTGTCGGGCTTCATCTGCTGCTATTACTCCACATATTTTAGAAAGTTGCGAACATCCGTGCGTTTTTGCAATGGTGGCTGTTCTACGATGAGAAACATTGGTAGCCAACTCCTGAAAAGAAGTGTATACAAAATTTCTGTATGGATCTCTGCCCGTTCCAATATCAAATCCATCCGCAATTAAATATTGAGTGCTAATTTCCATTTGCCTCATATTGACTCTGCCAGATAGGTAAATATATTTGTTTAACAAATCGCCGTGTCTATTTTCCTCTGCAGTCCACATTCTTATCCATTTACTCCAACCTTGAGGTTCCATTTTATCAATTCCTTCTACATCGGTAAGCCAACTTTGATAAGTAGGTAAAGCTTCTTCGGTAATAATATCACCTACTAAAACTGCTAAATAATCGTAGGGCAATTCTTTACAAGATTCTTGTAATTCTTTAATACTTGATCTAAAATTTTCTGAAGAGCTATCGGGCAAAAAATCAGTTGGTTGCCAGTTAGTGTCAATATCATTTAAAAACTCACTAACAATGCTGTCCATCTTTTGGCCTAAAAAATTCATTACCTCAATCCTGGTATTGGTTTGATTCATTTTTATTTGTATAATTATAAGTAATTAAGATCTGTCAATGTTCATCACAAAAGTGGTTGCAAATATACAACCTTTACTAATGGATTAGATTGCTTTGCTACCATTAAATAAATTGGAAAAAGAAGCTTAAGAAATTAGTTAAACCCCATATTTCCGTTTGATATCCCTGTCTGTCTCTCTTTCTTTTATACTTTCTCTTTTATCATAAATCTTTTTCCCTTTGCCTAAACCAATTTCCATTTTAAATAAACCTTTTTCGGTAAGAAAAATTTTGAGGGGTATAATAGAGTATCCTTTTTCTTTTGTCTTTGCTTCCAGTTTTTGAAGTTCTCTTTTATTGAGTAAAAGCTTTCTTTCTTGCATTGGCTCATGGTTGTTATAAGTGCCAAAACTATATTCAGAAATATGTAAGCTTTTTACATACAATTCCCCTTTATCGAAGAAACAATAACTATCGTTAAAGCTGGCTTTACCTGCACGAAGACTCTTGATTTCAGTACCGGCTAGCACCATTCCTGCAATGAAGGTTGCTTCAAAAAAATATTCGTGATAGGCCTTACGGTTACTGAGTTCCAAACTTTAAAATTTATTACAAAAGTACAATTAATCCAACTAGCTTCTTTCAATTTTTAGCATTCTCAAAGATTTTGATAAGCTTATTTTAAGTCTTATTAAAACAAAAACGGCAGTTACCCAATTGGAGCAAACTGCCGTTTTATAAAGTCATTAATCCTTTTATTGTCTAAATAATACAATTACAGAGGCCATTTTCTGTTTCAATTCTTTTCTATGAACTATAAAGTCAAGAAATCCATGCTCTAATAAAAACTCACTCCGTTGGAAACCTTCTGGAAGATCCCTTTTAATTGTTTCTTTAATTACCCTTGGACCAGCAAATCCAATCAGTGCACCTGGTTCCCCACAAATGATGTCTCCTAACATTGCAAAAGAAGCAGTGGTTCCACCAAAAGTTGGGTCAGTGCATAAAGAAATGTAAGGGATTTTATTATCTGTAAGCTGTGATAACTTACCTGAAGTTTTGGCTAATTGCATTAAAGAAAATGCACTTTCCATCATACGGGCACCACCACTTTTATTAATGATCATAAATGGAATACTATGCTGGATACAGTAGTCGCAGGCTCTGGAAATTTTTTCACCCATCACACTACCTAAACTTCCACCAATAAATTCAAAATCCATGCAAGCAACTACTAAGTCATTGGTATCAACTTTCCCATGAGCTACGGTGATGGAGTCGTGAATTTCAGTTTTTTCATAGGTTTCTTCCAATCTTTTTTTGTAAGATTTAAGATCTACAAACCCTAAATGATCTTTTGAAATAATATTGGCAAATAATTCAGTGTATTGATTGTTGTCAAATAAAATTTCAAAATATTCGCTACTACCAATTCGATGGTGATATTCACATTTTGGACAAACAAAATAATTTTCTCTTATTTCATTTACTGTGCAGGTATATTTACAAGAAGGACATTTAGTCCAAAGCCCTTCTGGAGCATCCGCCTTTTCCTTGGTAGGAGTAAGAATTCCTTTTTTTATGCGCTTAAACCAGCTACGTTTTGTCTCCTCAGTTACCCCATCTTCACCTGCCAGATTTGCGTCAAAATCCTCTTCTTTGATCATATAAATTAGCCAAACAATAATACAATACTTCTAGAAGTCGTAAAGTTTTATTGTGTTTTTTTAATGATAAAAAAATATTCATTTTTTGAATCTACTTTTTAAAAACTAAAAAACAAATTCATTATCCAAAATAACTCAAATTTCATGCTTTATAAACGTTTTCCTTTTGGAAAATGCAGCTAAGCATTTCTATTGATACAATTTAGGTCTTCGAATGCAATTTCTAATCTTTTGCTAAAGCTTTCTTGACCTTTGCGAAGCCAAACCCTAGGGTCATAATGCTTTTTATTTGGCTTATCTGCACCATCGGGGTTACCTAATTGACCTTGAAGATAGGCTTCATTCTTTTTGTAATTCTCTAGCACCCCATCCCAGAAAGCCCATTGAAGATCGGTATCAATATTCATTTTAATAGCACCATATCCAATAGCCTCACGAATCTGATTTTGGGGTGAGCCACTGCCACCATGGAATACAAAGAATACCGGTTTTGGTCCTGTGCCTAATTCTTTCTCAATAAAAAGCTGACTGTTGTTTAATATTTCTGGCCTTAATTCTACATTACCAGATTTGTAAACACCATGAACATTTCCAAAAGCAGCTGCAACAGTAAACATGCTGCCTACCTTGCTTAATTCAGTATATGAGTAAGCTACGTGCTGCGGTTGAGTATACAATTTATCGTTTTCTATATCAGTATTATCTACTCCATCTTCTTCACCGCCAGTTACGCCTAATTCAATTTCGATACTCATGCCCAAGGGTGCCATTCTTTTGTAAAACTCTACAGAAGTATGAATATTTTCTTCAATCGGTTCTTCACTTAAATCAAGCATATGAGAACTAAAAAGTGGTTGACCTTTTTCTTTATAAAATTGTTCTCCCGCATCAATTAAACCACTAATCCAAGGAAGCCATTTTTTAGCAGCATGGTCTGTATGTAAAACTACCGGTACACCATAATGTTTAGCAACATTATGAATATGCAATGCACCAGAAATGCCTCCAGAGATATTCGCTTGTAACTTATCATTTGGCATCCCTTTTCCAGCTAAAAACTGCGCACCGCCGTTACTAAATTGTATAATTACAGGAGAATTAACCTTTGCTGCCGATTCTAAAACACCATTAATAGTGTCTGTTCCTATGCAGTTAACTGCAGGTAATGCAAATTGGTTGTCTTTTGCATCATTGTAAAGCGCTTCTAATTCAGCTCCGTGTAATACGCCGGCTTTGTACTTACCCATAATTGTTTTTTTTGCAAAATTAAGTGAATTTGGCTTTTATCGAACGCTTATTTAACCAGATTAGTTAATTATCCATTAGCTTTTAATATAAGCTTAAAATTATATATCAATTTATTTTCTATAGTCACCGCTATAAGTAGATTGAAGAGTCGTAAAGTTTTCAGTTTAAAAAAGAGGTAGGCTTATTTTGAGAGGCTTTGAATAATATCATACTTGGTTACAATATGAAACATTCCGGTTTCATCCTTACTGAGTACGGCACCATTTTCTTTGGTGATAAAATTACTTAATCTTTCAACAGGACAGTCGAATGCTACTTCGGGATAGGCTTTTTCCATCACTGATGCTATAGTTTGCGTTTTAATGCCGCCATTGTTAAGTATTTGATTAAATAATCCACCTGCAGATATGGCTCCTACGTTAGTACCTTCACTCATCACTGGGATATTTTCAATATCATATTTTTTCATCAATTCTATGGCTGCTGAAACGGATTGATTTGGAGTAAGCGTAATCAATCTTTGACTGCCTCTTCCATTAATAAGATCTTTAAAGGTTTTCATTTCTAAAAAACCTCTTTCTAACATCCACTCATCATTGTATATTTTTCCAACATAACGACTACCATGATCGTGGAAAATTAGCACTACTACATCTCCTTTTTTTAATTGATCTTTTAGTTGCATTAATCCCTGTAAACAACTACCTGCACTATATCCACAAAAAAGACCTTCTTCTTTAGCAATTCTTCTAGCCATTATAGCCCCGTCCTTATCAGTGACTTTAGTAAATTCATCAATCACACTCATATCATAATTGGCAGGAACAAAGTCTTCGCCAAAACCTTCACTGATGTAGGGGTATACTTCTTTTTGATCTATTTCTCCAGTATCGAAATATTTTTTTAATAGAGAACCATAGGAATCGATAGCCCAAACTTTAATAGCAGGATTTTTTTCTTTTAAGTATTTACCTGTCCCAACAATGGTACCTCCAGTGCCGGTAGCTACTACCAAATGGGTAATCTTACCTTCCGTTTGCTCCCAAATTTCTGGTCCAGTTTGTTCATAGTGAGTAAGTCGATTAGCGAGATTGTCATATTGGTTTACATACCAACTATTAGGAACTTCAGCAGCCAGTCTTTTGCTGACAGAATAATAACTTCTTGGATCTTCAGGCTCTACATTAGTAGGACAAATAATTACTTCTGCGCCCACTGCTTTTAAAATATCTGCTTTCTCTTTGGATTGCTTTTCAGTAGTTGTGAAAATGCATTTATATCCTTTTACACAGGCGGCTAAGGCTAGACCCATACCTGTATTACCACTCGTTCCTTCTATTATAGTACCTCCAGGTTTTATTTTCCCCTCCTTCTCTGCAACTTCTAGCATTTTGAGTGCCATCCGATCTTTAATACTATTGCCAGGATTAAAGTATTCTACTTTGGCTAAAACAGTGCAAGGAAGGTCTTTCGTTATTTTGTTTAATTGAATCAATGGTGTATTACCAATGGTTTCCAAAATGTTATTTAGCCACATAAAATAGTTGTTTTAACAAAGTGAACGAAAGGAATAGCCTATAAATGGTAGTATTATTTTGATAATATTTCAATCCCCTTCAATACAGCATGATCTTCTTTATTTATTATTTCATAAAACCCTTCATTTTGCCAGATTTGTCTAGCTAGTGATGATTTAATTCTGGTTAACAATTGTTTTTTATCAGTTGAATTGATAGTGGACAAATCGATAGAATCTTTTTTTGCTACATCTTGAAACTGTTTCCAATCGCCTTCGTTAAATGAAAATTGATTATCAAAATCTGTGATATTTTTATGACTAGATAAACGTGCTTTATTCTGTAAAAAATAGTGATAAGTAAAATCTCCAATAATTCCTTTCATATATATTCTTGAAAGGTGGTTTGAAAACAAAGCAGTATCTAGGGCAACAAAAATATCTGGAGTGATGCCGCCACCTCCAAATAATTTTTTACCTTTTTGAGTGGTAAAGATTTTACTGGTATCATTTTTTAGTGAATCTGCATTGACCACTTCACCATCATGAAATCGTTGATTGATTTCTTCATAATAAGCTCTTTCACCATTTTTATAGGATCTTTGTATACTTCTACCAATAGGCGTATAATATCTTGCCACCGTTAACCTTAATGCACTTCCATCATTCAAATCAAATTGCTCTTGAACTAATCCCTTTCCAAAACTACGTCTGCCAATAATAGTAGCTCTGTCCCAGTCTTGAAGGGCACCCATTAGAACTTCACTTGCACTTGCAGATCCTTCATCTGCTAAAACCACTAAAGCTCCATTCTCAAAAAGCCCTTCTCTTTGGCAACGGTATTCTTTTTTGGGAATATGTTTTCCCTCGGTATAAGTAATTAATTTATTACCCGATAAAAATTCATCAGCAATAGCAGTTGCCTCATCTAAAACACCTCCGCCATTACCTCTTAAGTCTAGTATTAATTTTTTAAGTCCTTGTTTTTGTAAGCCTTCTAAAGCTTTCATAAACTCTTTGTACGTAACCTGCGAAAATTTATTGAGTTTAATATAGCCAATACCATTTTCAATGATATAGCTGGCATCTACACTACTAACTGGTATGATTCCTCGAACGATAGAAAATTTCTGGACTTTACCTTCTCTAACAACATTTACTGCAACTGCAGTTCCTAATTCACCTCTTAATAGTTTCTTTATACTTTCAGCAGCTATTTTTTTTCCAACAATAACACTATCATTTACTTGAATTAATTTATCTCCGATGGTTAATCCAGCCTTAAAGCTCGGACCATCGGGGATTACATTTAAAACATTTAGTGTATCATTGAAAATATTAAATTCAATTCCTATTCCAAAAAAGTTTCCAGCAATATCGTCGTTAACCGCCTGAAGTTCTTCGGCTGGAATAAAAACCGAGTGCGGATCCAATTTGTTTAAAACAGATATGATAGCTGAATCACCCAATGAGTTTATCTTTACATCATCCACATATTTATTTTGGATTAAATTCATTACCTCTTGCAAAGCAGTTACCTTGTCAAGAGAGAAAAAATTTCTTCCGGGTTGGTTATCCCTCATTTTATACCCTATCAGCATACCAACAATCATGGCGATGCTAATAAGCAGAGGAAGCCATATTTGGATCTTTTTATTCATATCTTTTCACTTATTAACACGAAAATAAATGAAATATAATGAATGCGGTAGTTGAGTTTTGAATGGAAGTGATAATCACTATAAAAAAGTATAAATTTGATGTATGTCAATTCAATTAATTGCCGATAGTGGCGCTACTAAAACGACTTGGTGTCTGTTGCAGAATAATAAAAAGAAATTCCTTTCTACCCAAGGGCTAAGTCCTTATTTTCTAAAGACTGATCAAATTCAGCAAATTGTGGGTACTGAGGTTAAGTCTAAATTGAAGGGGATAGCGCCAGATGAAATATTTTTTTATGGAACAGGATGTATTAATCCAGGAAATGAAAAATTGGTAAAAAAAGCTTTGAGCAATTTATTCCCCCAATCAGCGATCCAGGTTACCCATGATTTAATGGGTGCAGCAAAAGCATTGTGTGGTGACCAAAAAGGAGTAGCCTGTATTTTGGGGACTGGATCAAATTCTTGTTATTACAACGGTAAAAAAATAGTTAAAAATAGTCCAGGACTTGGATTTGTTTTAGGTGATGAAGGTAGTGGGGCGTATATGGGAAAAAAGGTAGTCCAATATTATTTGTACAATACTTTTGATCCCGATTTGATGGACCGTTTTAATGCCCTATTTAAAACTAACTCGGCCGAGATTCTTGACGCGGTCTACAAAAAACCTTTGCCTAATCGGTACCTAGCAAGTTTTGTTCAATTTTTAGTTGAAAATAGGGGGCATTACATGGTGGAAAATATTATCGAAGACAGCTTCAATGATTTTTTCTTTCATCACGTTTATAAATACAAGGAAAGTTGGACTATGCCTATCAATTTCGTGGGAAGTGTAGCTTTTGGATTCAAGGATGTGCTGAATGAAATGTGTAATTCTTATGAATTGCAATTGGGGAAAGTATTAAAAAATCCAATGGATGGTCTTATTAAATATCATACTAAATAAACATCATTTTATTCAATGAATTAGAAAGTAGAGTATAGTAAAAACCGAATGGATTATTGCTAATTCCCGTTTTATCCACTATTTTTATTTCGCTAAATTTTTGATTAAAAATATCTACGAGCTTTCATACATGCAAGACATTGAACCTTATTTCAATTGGAGACATCTTTACACTGCAGAAGAAGATCAATTGTCACCCTTTTATGGCCGAATCTACAGTGAATTTGAGTTCTCCAATACCGTCTATAATTATTACATTCATCCTCAATGGGACGATTTTGGTTCTCGGACTTTATATTTAAAAATATTGTTTGTAGATTATGAGCAGCAATACGCGATCATTGAACTATTGGGGGAATGGAATGATGCGATTGAAAATGATGTGATGACCCTTCGAAGGGATATCACCGATTTGCTTCAAAAACAGGGTATTTCTAAATTTATATTAATCGCTGAAAATGTACTGAATTTTCATAGTAGCGATGATAGTTATTATGAAGAATGGCATGAATCCCTCGAAGACGAAGGGGGCTGGGTGGTTATTGTAGATATGCCTATCCAAAGTCAGTACGATTTTAAGCGGGCAAGGCTGACTAATTATGTCGCTTTGATGGATTTTCCACAGTGGCGAACATTAAAGCCCGAATTGGTGTTTAATCAGGTGGACGACTGGATCAATCGGCAGCTTAAATAATTGTTTTTGTTGATATTTAACAATGTCCGAAAACCTTTACGTAATATTTTTTAATTAAAAACTTTTTTGATGGTTCCTTACGTATTTTTGTAACCTGAAAAAATTAATCAAGTTTATATGACATCTAAACAATTTTTCGCCTCTTCGATTGGAAAGAAAATTACCATGGCCCTTACCGGATTCTTTTTAATCAGCTTTTTGATTGTTCACTGCGCTATCAATGCAATGATTTTTTTTAATGACGGGGGTCAGACATTCAATCACTGGGGGCATTTTATGGGGTCAAACTTGATCATCCGAACTGCTGAAATTGGCCTTTTTGTATTTCTATTGATACATATCATTCAGGGGTTATTATTGTGGAAGCAAAATAGGAGTGCCCGTCCGGTTAAGTACATTGTAACCAAACCGAATGAAAATAGTAAATGGTATAGTCGGAGTATGGGCTTACTGGGCACCTTGATTCTTATCTTTTTAATATTGCATCTCTATCATTTCTGGACGCCTTCAAGATTTGGTGGTATAGCAAATGTTCGACCATTAGAGGAGACAACGCTTGCTGATTATAATAACCAGTCGGTACATGATTTATATAAAGAAATGCTCCAGGTTTTTCAAGACAATTTATTGATTGTAGTGGTCTATGTGCTGGGTGTAATTTCTTTGTGCTGGCATTTATTACATGGTTTCCAAAGTGCTTTTCAAACTTTTGGATGGAATCATAAAAAATATACTCCCTTAATTAAATCATTGGGAGTAGCCTATTCAATTATTATTTGTTTGTTGTTTGCAATGATGCCTATCGCTATTTATTTGCATTGGGTAGGTTAATCCATTTGCTTTCAATTAAAATTTATATTATAAAATATCAACCAATTAATTAATCAACTAATTACCTCTACTATGGCTTTCGATTCGAAAATTCCCAAAGGTGAAATGAATGAAAAGTGGAATGATTATAAAGGGCATGTGAAACTGGTGAATCCTGCTAATAAGCGGAAACTAGAAGTGATTGTAGTAGGTACCGGTTTGGCTGGTGCATCTGCTGCTGCTTCTTTAGGAGAAATGGGTTATAAGGTAAAAGCATTTTGTTTTCAAGATAGTCCTCGCAGGGCGCATAGTATTGCTGCCCAAGGAGGAATCAATGCGGCTAAGAATTACCAAAATGATGGAGATTCTGTTTTCCGTCTTTTTTATGATACAGTGAAGGGTGGCGATTACAGAGCTAGAGAGGCTAATGTACATCGCTTAGCGGAGGTAAGTACTTCCATTATTGATCAATGCGTAGCACAAGGAGTTCCCTTTGCTAGAGAATATGGAGGATTGTTAAGCAATCGTAGTTTTGGAGGTACACAGGTACAACGTACCTTTTATGCAGCTGGACAAACTGGCCAACAATTATTGTTAGGCGCTTACAGTGCTTTAGAAAGACAAGTGGCCTTAGGTAATGTAACCATGTATGCTCGTCATGAAATGTTAGATGTGGTGATGATAGAAGATAAGGCGAGAGGAATTATAGCGCGTAACTTAGTTACAGGGGAATTAGAAAAACATTTCGGCCATGCGGTGCTGTTATGTTCGGGTGGTTATGGTAACGTATTTTATTTGAGCACCAATGCAATGGGAAGTAATGTAACGGCTGCTTGGAAAGCTCATAAGAAGGGGGCTTTTTTTGGAAACCCTTGCTTTACACAAATTCATCCAACTTGTATTCCTGTTTCAGGAGATTATCAAAGTAAACTGACACTAATGAGTGAAAGTTTGCGTAACGATGGTCGTATATGGGTGCCCAAAAACAAAGGAGAAAATCGTAAGCCGGTTGATATTCCTGAAGAAGAAAGAGATTATTATCTAGAAAGAAGATATCCAGCTTTTGGAAATTTAGTACCACGTGACGTTGCCTCTAGAGCGGCTAAAGAGCGTTGCGATGAAGGATACGGAGTGGGAACCACTAAATTGGCTGTTTACTTAGATTTTGCAGATGCAATCCTTAGGTATGGTAAAATTGAAGCGGGTAAAATGGGGGATCATTCAGCTAGCGAAGCTGCATTGATTCAGTTAGGAAAAGAGGTGGTGAAAGAAAAATATGGTAATCTATTCGCTATGTACGAGAAAATTACTGGCGAAAATCCATACGATATGCCTATGAGGATTTATCCAGCGGTGCATTATGTGATGGGTGGATTATGGGTAGATTATGAATTACAAACTACTGTTAAAGGTTTATATGCATTAGGAGAAGCTAATTTTAGTGAACATGGTGCTAATCGATTGGGTGCTTCTGCATTGATGCAAGGTTTGGCAGATGGTTATTTTGTAATTCCTTACACTTTGGGTAATTATTTGGCAGATGAAATTCGTACTGCTAGTATTTCTACCGATCATCCTGCTTTTGTCGAAACGGAGAAAGCGGTGAAAGATCGTATTGATACCCTACTGAATATTAAAGGAAAGCAAACGGTAGAAAGCTTCCACAAACGTCTTGGTCTGATCATGTGGGATAAATGTGGGATGGCAAGAAGTGAAAAAGGATTAAAGGAAGCCATTGAGCAAATTCAAGCTTTGAAAAAAGAGTTTTGGTCAGATGTAAGAATTCCAGGCGAGGCGAATGGAATGAACACTGAATTAGATAAAGCAGGTAGAGTAGCAGATTTTATTGAATTGGGAGAATTGATGTGTAAAGATGCACTCGTTAGAAATGAAAGTTGTGGTGGCCATTTTAGGGAAGAATATCAGACAGAAGATGGTGAAGCCAAAAGAGATGATGAGAATTTCAGTTTCGTTTCTGCCTGGGAATACGTAGGTGAAAGTGACTGGAAATTAAATAAAGAAGAACTTACATTTGAAATTGTAAAGCCTACTCAAAGGAGTTACAAATAAGCTAAACTAACTATTCAACAACTTAACCATTCAATAATGGAACATTACAAAATGAATCTGACGTTAAAAGTTTGGCGTCAAAAAAACAATCAATCAGAAGGATCTTTGGAAACCTACCAAGTAAAAGATATCTCCTCTGAAATGTCTTTTTTAGAGATGTTTGATGTGTTAAATGAGCAGTTGATTTTGTCGGGAGGTGAGCCTATAGCATTTGATCATGATTGCCGTGAGGGTATTTGTGGAATGTGTAGTATGCATATTAATGGAAGGGCGCATGGTCCTTGGACAAATAATACCACTTGCCAACTTCATATGCGTGCTTTCAAGGATGGCGACACTATTGTGGTGGAACCATGGCGCAGTAAAGCCTTTCCTGTTATTAAGGATTTAACAGTGGATAGAAGTGCTTTTGATAGAGTGATTCAAGCCGGAGGTTTTATTTCAGTTAATACTGGTAATGCAGTGGATGCTAACTCTTTACCTATTGATAAAAAAGATGCAGACGATGCATTTATGGCAGCTTCCTGCATCGGTTGTGGTGCTTGTGTTGCTACCTGCGTTAATAGTAGTGCCATGTTGTTTGTAAGTGCCAAGGTTTCTCAATTAGCCTTATTACCTCAAGGTGCTCCAGAGCGCGAATCAAGGGTGTTAAATATGGTGGCTCAAATGGATAAGGAAAATTTTGGTAATTGTACCAATACCTATGCCTGTGAAGCGGAATGTCCAAAAGGTATTTCGGTGGCTAATATTGCCCGAATGAATAAGGAATACTTACAGGCTAGTTTGACAACAGAATCTTAAGCTAATTAATTATAACTTTAAAAACCTTCCAATTGGAAGGTTTTTTGTTTTAGGGGTAGGGTAAAATAGAAAAACTGAAAAATTCAGGTGAGAAAGCATTCCATCTTTTGATGGTTTTTATTAACCGAATTAGTAGGGCCTCGAGGGCTATTAGTCTTTTCACTTTTGATTCTACTCTTTTCAACGATAATGGCTATCCCCAATCATCTAGAACTTATTGGAGCTAAGTAAATCATTTCGTTAAGCAATTTTTATTTAGCTTTCCTTTTTTAATGAGTAGACCCTTGAAATATAGAGGAGAAAGATTCTTTCATTTTTTGTAAAATAGGTTGTATAAAAACTGAATGCGTTATGAAACCAAACTTATTTATTTTTTTATTGCTTTTGATAATGGGGACTGCTGATGTACAATCACAGCAATCGAAGCGCAGTTTCCTTCAAACTGTAAAAACCGATATTACGCTTCCTAGCAACGCAGGACAAAACGTTATCAAACTTTTTTCAGTAGGTCAACAAGTTGTTGCAGTAACATCGAGGGGCGTTTTTCGCTACCAAGATGGAAACTGGATGGGTAAACAAAACGGTTTAGATTGGCGAAATGCTGCAGTGGATAAACAAGGAAAAGTTTGGCTTTCATCTGTCGACTTTATTCAACAAGAAAATACAGTTGAAAAAATTTCTTTACCTGAATTTTTTAAAAAGGATACCATTTTATGTTTGTTTTGGGAAGATAATAAAACATTACAGGTAGGTACAACCGGCGGTTTGATAACTTGGAATGGCAAATGGAATATTCAGTCTGAAATAAAAGCGAAGGTTAATGCTATAATGATGGATGCTCAAAAGCAACTCTGGGTGGCTACTGGAGAAGGACTTTGGTGTCGTTCGAAAGGAGTGTGGGGGAATATGGATGAAACCATGATGGATCGGGGGAACGGACGAACTTATTTTGCACTTCAGCAACAAAAAAAGGGCGCTGAAATTCTTTTAAGTACACCTTATTCAGTGGCTTGTATTGCTGAAACCGGTGATCATTGGGTATTAAGTGCTACTAACGGACTTCCTTATGGTCCAGTAAAAGTGATTACAGTAGCCGATGGTAGTCTGTGGTTTGGAACTGATAAGGGGGCTATTAAAAAGGATTCAGGATGGCATTACTACAATGGAAAACGCTGGCTACCTGATAATAAAGTCAATGACATTCGGCCCATCGATTCGCATACGGTTTGGATTGCCACATCCAATGGAATTAGCCAGATTCAACAGATTAAAATGACCTTAGGTCAGAAAGCAGATTCGATTACTAAAATTACAGAATTGCGCCACAATAGACGGGGCTTAATTAATCATTCAAAATTGAAGATTCCCGGAGATATAAGTAGCAGTAACTTAGAAAATGAAGACAATGACGGTCTCTGGACTGCTTGTTATTTAGCTGCACAGTGCTTCAGGTACGCGGCAACGAAAAGTTCCGAAGCAAAGGAAATTGCAATTCGAACTTATGAAGCTCTGGAAAGACTCGAAGCGGTAACTGGAATTTCAGGTTATCCAGCCCGGTCCTATGCTTTGGCAACCGATAGGGTGAAGCAGTCAATGTCGCCC
>Ga0222712_10004624_pt1 | contig 14296 bp, 16 predicted proteins | sample C33_657DmetaG_FD_165043 | JGI IMG/M metagenome (GOLD analysis project Ga0222712, IMG submission 165043) | Estuarine water microbial communities from San Francisco Bay, California, United States - C33_657D | ecosystem: Environmental > Aquatic > Marine > Unclassified | place: USA: California... | reverse complement strand
TATCGGTTTTTTATCAGGATTGATTGGCATCGGTGGAGGCATCATCCTGTCACCAGTATTGCTGTTGCTCGCCTGGACAAACCAGAAGCAGACAGCTGCCATCAGTGCATTGTTCATTTTCGTAAATTCACTGTCTGGGTTGGCTGGCCAACTGACCAAAGGAATCAATTTTCAATCTGAGATGTTTGTTTTGGTTGGGGTTGCTTTTGCTGGTGGATCAGCTGGGGCGTGGTTGGGAGCAAGGAAGTTCAACCAAAATATATTGAAATATTTGTTGGCGACAGTATTGCTGATGGCATCTGTCAAACTGTTGCTGACCTAAATAATGCGTATGATTGAAGTGATGTTTTTTGGGCAGCTCACAGAAGCGACTGGCGTTTCCTCTGTCATGGTAGAGGAAGTTGCCAATACAGACATGCTGGTTCAGATGATGAAGAAGCATTATCCTGCCCTGGAATCATCAACATACATGATTGCAGTCAACAATGCAATGGTTACAGAAAATTCTATTGTTAGACCCGGCAGCAAGGTAGCCTTCATGCCACCATTTTCAGGGGGATAGAAATGAATCATACGCATGAATTAGACCGATACCAACGCCAACTCATCCTGAAAGGATTCGGAATGGTTGGGCAACAAAAGCTTCAGCAGGCAAGGGTTTTGGTTATCGGTGCGGGAGGATTGGGATGTCCGATCATGCAATATCTGGTTGCTGCGGGTGTCGGACATATTGGAATTGCAGACAATGACAAGGTAAGTCTCTCCAACCTCCACAGACAGGTGGTTTTCGGCACTGAAGACATTGGTTTGTACAAGGTTGATGTAGTAAAACGGAAGATGTTTTCACTCAACGATGACGTGACCATCCGCACCTGGAATGAACGTTGGACCCAGGAACATTGCATGCAATATTTTCCAGATTATGATGTGATTGTTGATGCAACGGACAATTTTACCTCCAGATACCTCATCAATGATGCTTCTGTATTGTTGGGTAAGCCACTTGTTTTTGGCGCAGTGTCGCAATTTGACGGGCAGGTTGCTGTTTTTAATCAACCACAAGCAGACGGCAGCAGATCGGTGAACTACCGTGATTTATTTCCCCTGCCACCTGCGAATGGTGAAGTGCTCAATTGTTCAGAAGCTGGAGTATTGGGTGTATTGCCTGGCACCATTGGTACAATGCAAGCTACTGAAGTCATCAAACTGATTACCGGGCTGGGAAAAACATTGTCAAACAGACTTTGGAATTACAATGCATTAACACAGGAGGTCTTCATCATGCAGTTGGTTTCCAATCCCATCAGCCTTCAATACATTCCTTCATCTAAAGAACAATTTATTGCCACGGATTATGAGTGGTTGTGCGGTATTCCACAGACAGGAATCAAAGAAATTGATGTGCTGGATTGGCAACAAAACTTTTTGGATCATTTAATCGTTGATATTCGCGAACCACATGAACTGCCGCGCTTGGATGCCCTTTGTTCCTCGCTCAGATTGGAATGGATGGAGCTACCTTTGTCAAGTCTTGATAACAACCTCAGTTCCCTTAAAGATAGAAATGTGGTTTTTGTTTGTCAGGCAGGTATGCGCAGTTTGATGGCTGCTGACATGCTCATGAAAGCAAGTCCGGATTCAGCGGTGTTCAGCCTGAAAGGCGGAGTACGCATGCTTACAGAAAAAAAACTAATTTGAAAAATGGAAGCCAAAAAAGTAAAGAACATTTTCACGGACGGTCCTGTTGAAGCTGCCTTCATAGCAGACAGCATCGCCAAGCATGCCACCAAGACCTCGATTGGCGGACACAGTATTTTTCTTGGTCAGGTAAGGGCTGACCTGATGGATGGCAAACAGGTGGAGGCCATTGAATACACCAGCCATGTGGATATGGCATTGGAGGTCATGACTGCCATTCGAGAGGATATTTTTGCCAAGTATGCGTTGACCTGCATGCATGTTCATCATAGCTTAGGAGTTGTCAAAAAAGGCGAAATTTGTCTTTTTGTATTTGCATCCTCAAAGCACCGGAAGGATGCTATCGATGCCTGTGCAGCATGTGTGGAAAGAATCAAGGCAGAGCTCCCTGTTTGGGGAAAGGAAATTTTTGAAGGAGAAGGATATCAATGGAAAATAAATAAATAATCTCATGGTTAACATCACACATAAATCATCCACCCTGCGTCAGGCCATTGCAATGGGAATCCTCAAAGTATCAAAGCAGGAAACCATTGATGCTATTGTAAACAGGAAAGTCCCCAAGGGGGATGTATTTGAATTCAGTCGTGCAGCAGGTTTGCTGGCTTGCAAGAAAACCTATGAAGTGATTCCTGACTGCCATCCACTTCCGGTTGAATATACGTCCATTACACATGAGATTGATGGATTGAGTATCATCATCAGGGTTGAAGTACATACCGTCTATAAAACTGGCGTGGAAGTTGAAGCCATGCATGGTGCAGCCATCACAGCATTGACCATGTATGATATGCTCAAGCCCATTGATGATGCTATTGAAATTTCAACCATCAAACTTGAAAAAAAGAAAGGGGGGAAAAGCGATATCAAATATGCCTATCCGGACACCCTTAAGGTTGCAGTGATTACCTGTAGCGATAGTGTCAGCAAGGGTTTGAACGTAGACAAGAGTGGAGATGTGATCGAAGAAAAATTAGCCAAGCATAAACTCACAGTGTCTCATCGGCAAGCCATTGCGGATGAGTTTGATGTGATTCAGGCAACAGCCAGACAGTTGATCGGAGAGGGGTATCAATTGATATTGTTCACAGGAGGAACCGGACTGTCTTTAAGGGATGTAACGCCAGATGCACTCAGGCCATTGATTGAACGTGAGGTGCCTGGCATCATGGAAGCGGCAAGAGATTATGGCCAGCAACGCACTCCTTATGCCATGCTGAGCAGAGGCATTGCAGGCTTTGTAGGTGAAACCTTGCTCATCACATTGCCCGGCTCGCCTAGGGGTGCAGAAGAAAGCATGCATGCATTGTTTCCTTATATCCTTCATGTGTTCAGGGTGAGGGAAGGTGTTAGACATGATTAAAACAACATGAGTATATACCCGATATATTTAGATTATAATGCTACCACACCCAGTGATCCTCAGGTGTTGGAAGCCATGTTGCCATTTTTTTCCCAACATTTTGGGAATGCCTCCAGCAAGGGCCATGCACATGGATGGCATGCAGAAGATGCTGTTGCACAGTCGCGCGAACAGGTAGCATCCCTGATTGGTGCTGATCAAAAGGAAATCATCTTTACTTCAGGAGCCACAGAGTCTGTCAACCTGGCCATTCAAGGGTTGGCCCATAAGCATGTTTCAAGAGGGAAGCATATCATCACGGTTTCCACTGAGCACAAAGCCGTCTTGGATGTTTGTGCACATTTACAGGGGCAGGGGTATGAGATTACTTATCTCCCTGTTGATGGGTTTGGGATGATAGCGCTTGAACAGTTGGAAGATTCCATCAGGAAGGATACGATACTTATTGCTGCCATGTATGCCAACAATGAAACAGGTGTCATACATCCTGTTGCAGATATTGGACGCATTGCCCAACAACATTCCATTCCATTTTTTTGTGATGCCACCCAGGCAGTGGGTAAGATTCCTGTCAATGTTGATTTTGATTGCATTGACATGGTGGCTTTCTCCGCGCACAAGATGTATGGTCCAAAAGGAGTAGGGGCCTTGTTTATCAAAAAAAGAAACCCGCTCTTGGATATTTCGCCATTGGTTTTCGGCGGTGGTCATGAACGAAAATTGCGCAGCGGCACTTTGAACGTACCAGGAATCGTTGGAATGGGGAAGGCTGCTGAATTGTGTAATTCGTTGATGGCGTCAGAGGCTAAGCGTTTAACTGATTTTCGTGATGTATTTTGGAAAGAAATTGGTTCTATTGAAGGCGTTCAGTGGAATGGAAATAAAGACCAATCGCTATCTCATGTTGCCAATATTTGTTTTGGCATGGAAGGCGGAGATAAACTGATCAAAATGCTTTCAAAATACCTATCCGTTTCTTCTGGCGCTGCATGTTCATCAGCAACAGTTGAACCCTCACATGTGTTAAAAGCCATGGGCCTCTCAGACACTAATGCACATTCATCCATTCGTTTTAGTTTTGGAAGATTCACCACTTTGCAGGAAATATCCACCGCTATCGGAGAAATTAAAAAAGCTGTATTGCGTTTATCTTAATTGAGGATTGGAAGGCTATAAATGGGGCATGATTTATCTCAAAAGTATTCAACTCCAATTGTCTGAATGACTTGTTAGAGGAATTCACCCTATTTCATATTTTTATTCTATTTTAGGAGGCCAGTATCTGTATAAAAATAAATCAATGTCAAGAGTTAAAAGGATTTTCAAACAAAACACGCACAACGCATTTTTTAAAGCACTTGCAGGATTCGGCAGGTCATTGAACAGGTTGTATGAAAATAGGAACCACGATATTTATAGCAATGGCGAAATAACCGTTTTGAAAAAAATTGCTACAACGAATCCTAACATTATAATTGATGCGGGTGCCAATGTTGGAGATTATTCTATATTGGCAAATCAAATCATGCCGGCTTGTAAAATATATGCTTTTGAACCTGTCGAAGCCACCTTCCAATACTTGCTATCCAATATTAAAGATTTAAAAAATGTAGTTCCCATTAAAAAGGGATTATTCAAGGAGAACTGTGAATTGGCCATCAATTTATTCGCTTCAAATGAACATTCATCCATTTACGACATTGAGGGATTGCCCATTGGTTCAGATCAGCAACAAAAAATCGAACTGGTTCGCGGAGATGATTTTTTAAAAGACAATCAGATCGATTCAATTGATTTTTTGAAACTTGATGTTGAAGGTGCAGAGTATGACGCCTTACTCGGTTTTGAAAATGCCATTAAGCATGGGGCCATCAAGGCTGTGCAATTCGAATACGGCTATATCAATATTACAACCAAGAAATTACTGGTTGATTACTATAACTTTTTTGAAGCGAATGGATACATTCTAGGAAAAATATTTCCAAAGCTTGTAGAGTTCAGGAAATACCATTTTAAATACGAGGATTTTATAGGTCCAAATTTCATTGCTGTGAAAAAAACGGAGACGGAACTTATTAAAATACTCAGTAACAGTTAAGTATTAAATAATTTTCTTTTGATTCATCGCCTCTTTTCTGAACCTTTAAGCGCTGGTAATAGTGTAGCACTTGATTTGAGCGCTACCAATCTGGAATTAAATCCATCCATCTATGGCAATGCCTCTGCATTTTGCGGTTACATACTAGCAAAATTAGGCGCGAAAATCGGTTTTGGTGGTTACTTGGAACACCGGGTCATCTATGAATCTTACGAGAATTTTGCCACGGCCTCTGCTGATTTCAGGAACATCCACCTGGGCATGGATTTTTGGACAACAGCTGGCACACCTGTTTTTGCCCCTTTAGCAGGTGAAGTGCACAGCTTTCAGGTTAATCATGGTCCCGGCAATTATGGCCCAACAATTATTTTGTATCATCCTTCTGAGAAAATCTATAGCTTGTATGGACATTTATCAAATGTCGATTTAGATCATCTCGAAGTAGGATCACCCATAGCCGCGGGTCAGCTGCTTTGCCACCTAGGGAAGCCTTTTGAAAATGGGGGATGGCCGCCACATCTTCATTTCCAATTGATCCGCGATATGCAAGGTTTTCAAGGAGATTATCCTGGTGTTTGTTCTCAACGAGATCTTGTGTTTTATGCGAATAATTGTCCTGATCCTTCTGGTTTTTTGTTTGCCATTTGATTAAGAGGTTCACTTTTTAAATCAATCTGCTACTTCAAAGACACTTAACTTTACGGGTTGAAAATCAAAAATTGATGATATACCAGCGGAAGTATGCAACGCGTGTACATTACAGACCAACCTTGTGCTTGGGCGTTATTTTTATATGCATTTATTTTCCAGCTGCCGTAAGTGGGCAAAAACTGAAAAATTTTATTGTTGAAAAAAAAGAAATCATCACTGCGAAGTTTGAAGACAGTTCCGGAAAGGCCAATTTCCTGATTTATCCCACGCTTGCCTATACGCCGGAAACAAAAACTGAAATTGGTCTCGTCAATCTTTTTCTTTTTTATGCCAAGAACAATCGTCAAAACCGACTCAGTGAGATCAATACTTTCAGTTTTTACACTGCAGAAAAACAATATGGACTCTGGTTGGACCATGCTATCTACGGCGACGGAGAAAAATGGTTTTTTCTCGGTAAAGGGAAATTTCAGTACTTCCCCATGAAATACTATGGCATTGGCATTGGTGCTCCTGAGCAGGGTTATGCCGTCGTAGACAATTCCAACATTCAACTCCGAGAGCGGGTGCTTCGGAAAATAAAAAGAAATTTTTATGTTGGTGCTGAATTTGACTTTCAACGCATGTATGACGTTTCATTTACCAAAAATGATCCACTCAACTATACCTATCCTATAGGTTACCAGGGTGCGAACAACCTGGGTCTGGGTATGGGATTGGTCTATGACAATAGAAAAAATGTAATGAATGTTAGAGAGGGATTGTTTGCAGAACTGGCACATCTCAATTACTCTTCTTCACTTGGTAGCACAAATGCCTTTCGCAGTACACAATTTGATATCCGTTATTTTAGGAAAGGAATCAATCCAAAAGATGTACTTGCATTACAGGGATCTGCAATGTTCAATAAGGGGGATGTACCTTTTAACCAAATGGCCATGATGGGTGGCGAGAGCATGATGCGCGGATACTATCTTGGACGGTTTAGAGATAAAAATATGGTTGCGGCCCAAGCTGAATACAGATTTCTTCCATTTGCCTTCAGTAAACGATGGGGTACAGCCGCATTCCTTTCTGGTGCAACCGTAGCGCCTACAACAGATAAAATATTGTCCTCACAGCTCAAATTGGCTGGTGGATTAGGGGCCAGATACCTCGTCTTTAAATCAAAGGATATTTTTGTTCGCTTTGATATTGCCTTTACCCGTGAGGGCAATGGATACTACTTCTTTATTGGGGAAGCTTTTTAATCTAAGTTGCAAATAGCAAAAGACAATAGTATTTCAGTTTGAATTTCATTTTATGCAGATTATAAAGAAAGTCATACTCAACAAGTATACTTCTTTTGCTCCCCTTACAGACGAAAGATGCAGCTATAATGCGATGATTGAGTATGTGACTATTAGGAAATTGAAGGGTTGAACTTCGTGTAAAGTTGCAAAAGGTTAATTTGATATAAAAATGTCAACTATACTTTATAATAAGTAATATATAATTATCTTTGATGAAATTTAAATTGATATGAATAGAGAAAACAACCATTTAAATGACCGGGTAGCGATTTATGCAATTCTTTGGTGCCTATCCTACGTTGGTAGTCTTTTTGCAATAAAACATTTGGGCTTAGCATTAGAAACCAGTATAATGTTAACCATTATTTCAGTTGCATCATTTGCGCTGTTTATATACAAATATTTTCGAAGTATCTTTTTTATGGATGAGGTTCAAATTAAAATACAAATGGAGGCTTTAGTATTTGCTTTTGCAATCGGACTATTGGTTTTAATGACACTTGGACTTGTTGATTTATACATTGTATTAAATCCTAATGACTGGAACTACAGATTCTTAGTGCCTATTTTCATTACTTTATACTTTGCTGGACTTTTCATTGCAAAACGTAAATATAATTTTGACAATGAAAAACTCAATTAAGGTAGAGAGGGCTAAGAAAAATTGGACTCAAGCAATACTTGCAGAAAAAGTGGGCGTATCAAGGCAGGCTATAAATTCAATTGAGACTGGCAAGTTTATTCCATCTACTCTTCTTGCTTTGAAAATGGCAAAAGCTTTTGAAACTAATGTAGAGTCGGTATTTCAATTAGAGCAAACTGACTATTCAAAAATTTAGTTACTAATAAATAAATATAGTTGCATCTTTTCTAAAAAACACCTGTTGGAAATCCAAAAGATGCAGCTACCCTAACTCACTGAAGGATAACAAAAAAGGCGACATTTCTGTCGCCTTGTGCAGTTTGGCTCCTCAGACTGGACTTGAACCAGTGACCCTCTGATTAACAGTCAGATGCTCTAACCAACTGAGCTACTGAGGAGTTTCCCATATGGGGTTGCAAAAATAGGGATTTTCCTGTTTTTCAAAAACAAATAATAGCGTTGCGGGGTAAAAATATCAGAAAGTCCTCTGCAGCACTAAATAAATGCGCGTTTGTAATCAAGTTATAGCGGTATTTTAGTCATATCATGCCATTTATACCCATAGACCTGCAGCCAACCCATCTCAAGAATAACCTTGTTAAGCTGATTCCGCTTGATGAATCTCATTTCGAGGAGTTGTACGCAGTGGCATCAGACCCATTGATCTGGGAGCAGCATCCCAATCCGGACCGGTACCAACGTCTTGTTTTCTCGAATTATTTTACCGGTGCCATTGAATCCAAAGGGGCTTTCCTGATCCGCGACCTCACTTCGGGAACGGCCATTGGATCCTCCAGGTTTTATGACCATGAGCCTGATCATCGCAGGATCAAGATTGGTTATACGTTTTTTGCCCGTTCATGCTGGGGGAAGCCTTTCAATCAACAGGTAAAGCACCTGATGCTGGGGCATGCCTTTACCTTTGTAGATGCTGTAATCTTCCATGTAGGCGTTTCCAACATCCGTTCTCAAAAAGCCATGGAGAAACTGGGCGCTGTCAAAATTGGAGAAGAGGAGGTGGCGTATTTTGGGGAAGCCTCCCGGTGGAATTTTGTTTTTGAAATCAGAAAATCCCAGTGATTATTTAGTCTTGGCTGCTTTTTTTGACTCAACCTTTTTAGCATTTTCAGTCACCCTGAACTTCACAATCGAAGCAACCAATTGTTTTGGAATCTTTTTACCATGAGGAATTTGAATCGTTCCTTTCGATGTGGTAAACCCCTTTAATTCATCCGCAAATTTTACAATGGCAGCAGCCATAGGATAGATACCATAATGCTTTTCATGGCAGGCAATATAAATCAGCATCCCATTGAGTTTATAAGCCGGCATGCCATAGCTGATGCATTCAGTTGCCGCTGGAGCATTTTTCAGGATGATTTCCCTTAAGGTTAAAAATCCCTCCCGTTTTTCTTCCGGGATATTGCTGATGTATTCTTCAAAAGTGGTGGCTTTGTTCATCTTGAATTATTTATTTAGGTTCATCCAACATCCGAATTGCATCCACCTCCCTGGCATGATTGATCCAAGCAGGTCTGAATACGCCACATCGGTCAGGTTATCGATCTGCATCATCAATCCTGCTTTTTTCTTAAACAGGTATTTTTCAATGCGGAGGTTGACCGTTATATATTCTGGACTGATGCTGGCATTGATGGCATTGGCGGTCTGTTTGTTCCTCTTTTTATAGACCGTTCCCATTGAAAAAGCGCCAAACTTATTGGATATCCTCATGTTGGAATTCCAGAGCAACCTCGCATGTGAGGAAAGGTAAAATGATGGCTGGGAATTGCCCTTGCCAGTCGATTTGAGAACAGTGATTCCGCTGTTCCACCTCAGCTTTGATTCCTTGCCCCAATGGTGATCACCGCTAAGATCGAGTTCAGCGCCCCTGGTATCAACATTGGCAATATTGCTGGCCAATGCATAAATGCCTGTAGGAACCAGGTTGTTCCTGATGGGCATGTTTGCGTATGCAGTGGTGGCCCAATCAATAAGTGAGGCCTGGTTGCGCTGGAAAAGGGTAGCATGCAGTTGAACGGGCTTGTCCAACAGCAGGTCTGCGCCAATTTCCATGTTCAGGCTTCTTTCCGCCTCCAGTGCCGGATTGCCGATGCTTCCTCCACTAACCAGGGGCTTGTTGAAGTTGTTGTACCGCTCTGTAAAATCAGCGTCCCTGATGCCTTTGCTGATGCTTGCCCTCAGGGTTGCCAGAGCGCCAGTATACGCAAGATTGAGTTGGGGAATCAATGCCCATTTATAGCTTTGGTCCCAGTCTGCCCTGATACCTTCCGTCAGAAAGAGTTTATTGAGCAGTTGGTGTTGAAGGTTGGCATAAATCCCGGTATGCAAATGTTTGTGGTTGCCCCTGTCGTTGGAAGTAATTTGTTTGTTGAAGACCTGCATCCCTGAGGTGAATTTCGCTTGTTGCCACTTGAGCCGGACCGTATGGCGAATGTCTGCATTGAAAAGTTTTGTGCTGTTTTGGTTGGCAATGCTAACCGGTCTAAATGAGTATACATCCTTCAGCTGCCTTGCATTGACAAGGATGCTGAAGGTTGATTTTTCGCTTGTTCTGCTCAGTGCCAATTGCTGCCAGGTGGAGCTGACTTTTTCATTTGCAGTGTCGCTCAAAAAGCTGGTATAAAAATTCTGTGCGTTGAAGTCGCGGCTGTCGGCAGCTGCCCTCAGCATCAATCGCCATGCATCATTTAATTTTCTTGCATAGCTGATGTTTGCAAGACCGTTGTCAAAATAACCGGTAGTTCCTCGCATTTGTATCCCCTTCGCCTTGTTCTGTTGCAGGCCGCCGGAGACGTATGATTTTTTATTGCTGGATGAAAGGGCAATTCTTCCATTGAACAAACCATATTGTCCGCCCTGCAATGTTGCGGCTGCTGATTTGTTTTTTGTTTCGAAGTTGTGGGTGAAGGCCTTGGTAATTACATGGACCACACCACCAACAGCATCTGGTCCGAAAATGGCTGCTGCAGCACCTTTGATGACTTCGATTCTTTCGATCTCTTCTGGGTGAATAGGAATGTAAGCGTTGAAATGTCCTGTCAATGGCTCATTGGCCCGCATCCCATCAATCACGACCAGTACCTGTTGAAAGGTTCCTCCCCTGATGATCAGGTCGCTCTGCGAACCTTGTGGCCCCCGCTGTTGCACTTCAATCCCCGGAACAAAACGAAGCAGTTCATCCAATGAATTGGCGGGAATGTTTTTGATGTCATCTTTGGTGAGAACAGAAATATTTCTGCCCGTCTCCCTGATTCTTTTCTGTTGCGCCGATGATGAAATTAATACCGGCTCTAGTACAGGTACCTGCGCAAAAGCAGTATTGAACAGTGCAATAGCCATTGAAAAACTGAGTAGCAATATTTTCATGATGGTATTTTAGATAACGGGATGTTTCAACAATTAGAACCCAACAAAAATGCCATCTTCCCGCATTTCAATGGGATAGGTTTTCATTTTATAGCCTTCTCCGGTAACATTGTTTCCATTGCGCAGCGCGAACTTGAAGCGATGGAGCGGACATACGGCATTGCCCTGCGCATCGATATACCCCATCACCATCTTGGCACCGGCATGTGGGCATTTAGACTGAAACCCATAGAGTTGATCCTTGTGGCGGGCAATGCAAATCGTGCGCTCCCCGATTTCGGCCTGAACAATATCGTATTTTCCGAATCCAAGTTGTTCAACGGAATCGGCAACAAATTCCCATTGGTATTCTTTAGTTGCCATAGTCGATCGACTGGTATCCTGTTTTGTAAGGGTAGCGTTTGGCGTACATTTCGCGGACCTGGTTGAGGATGGTCGTGCGAAGCTTGTCAATTTCCCTTCGCTCTGTTGCGGATACAAAAACACAACTGGAGCGGGTTTCATTTTGCCAACGCTTGAACAATTCACTGAGCAGATTTTCTTTCACTTCTGGTTCCAGCCATTCGTCAAAAGTCCTTTCTTCATAGAGATCTATTTTGTTGAAAATCGTGATCATGGGCTTGTCTGCACAACCCAGTTCTGAAAGCGTAGTATTGACCACTTTCATCTGGTCTTCGTATTGCGGATGAGAGATGTCTACAACATGCATCAGGATATCGCTTTCCTTTACCTCATCCAGTGTGCTCTTGAAACTTTCAATGAGATGATGGGGGAGTTTTCGGATGAAACCAACCGTATCACTCAACAGGAAGGGCGTGTTTTCATAAACGATTTTTCTTGTTGTGGTGTCCAGGGTTGCAAAGAGTTTGTTTTCCGCCAGCACTTCGCTTTTGCTCAAGAGGTTCATCAAGGTTGATTTACCCACATTGGTGTATCCAACCAAGGCAACACGAATGAACTCTCCTCTTTCTTTTCTTTGGGTGAAGGCCTGTTTTTCAATCTCACCCAGTTTTCTTCTGAGGAGGTTGATTTTTTCACGGACAATCCGACGGTCTGTTTCGATTTCAGATTCACCAGGGCCCCTTGTTCCGATACCGCCACCAAGGCGCTCAAGGTGTTTCCACATCCCGCGCAAGCGGGGCAAAATGTATTGGTATTGCGCAAGCTCAACCTGTGCCTTGGCTTGTGCTGTTTTGGCTCTGTGGGCAAAGATGTCGAGGATCAGGTCACTGCGGTCAATGGTTTTGATGTTGACCGCCTTTTCAATGTTGCCGATCTGTGCACCACTTAGTTCATCATCAAAGATCAACAGGCTGATGTCTTTTCCTTCGGCGTATTGCCTGATTTCCTCAAGCTTACCCTTTCCAATATAGGTTTTGGAATCTGGGTGCTGGAGTCTTTGTACAAATGTTTTAACGGTAATGGCACCTGCTGTTGACGCGAGAAATTCGAGTTCTTCAAGGTATTCCCTGACCTGAATATCCTTTTGGTCTTTTAGTCCAACCCCAACGAGGATGGCTCTTTCAGCTTGTTGGAATAGGCTTGATTTTTCGAGCAAAAATGAATGTTTTTAAAGTCCGCTTAATGCCAATCCGAATGAGAAAGGCCTTATTGATGGTCCCAGTCCTTCTTTGAAGAAACTGGTAACTGTGTATGTTCCAAAAAAGCTGAGATTTCCGACACCAGCCCTTGCCGTGAGTGCAAAGCGGGTGGAATTCAGGTAGCGCTTGTCTTTTTCCTTGCTGATGTACCCACCAGTGCCGGTTGCATCAAGATCAACCTTGGATTTAACCTTAGCACTTACCAGGGTTCCAATTTTTGCACCAAAAGCGAACTTCCAACCCTTGTTCATGTTTTCGGGTTTCGTAGAGTACCGCAGTTCAATCGGTGCTTCCAGATAGCCTGTTTCCAGTTTATTTTTCTTGTATTGAGTGATGCTATCGCGCCTGAAGGTGGCACCATTTCTGCTATTGAGGTCCACAGACATCTTGTCAAAATAAATATTGTCTGATCCGACACCAGGTCCTACTGCTACACTGAGTTTTGGATTGGATTTGAAAGTGAAATCAAACAGAAAATATCCGTTAAAGCTCCTGTTGAAGCCCTTGGTGGTGATATTGTTTTCGTCTTTGTTGCTCCAACCCGCGATGCCGAACTGCAGCATGAAATGGTCTGAAGCCCGCTTGGAAAGGTCGAGTTTGCTGTAATCAGGCTTAACCTTGGGTGCCTTGGGCTCCTGAACCTTTACCTTGGCTTTTTTATCCTGTGCAACGGCGCTGAGGGAAACCATCAGCATCAGCATTCCTAATATCTGCTTCATAATCAATTTTGTGTGGTCAAAAGTATCTCCTAACGGGTTAATGAAAGGTTAAGATTCAGGCTGTAAAGGTAGTTTAGTTTGGGGAATATTGGTGGCTTGTGCCATGAGTTTGACGATTTCAAGTTGCTAAATGGTCAGGCAACGTCATTAGATTTACTCGGTCTGCTTTAACAGTTGGGCGCTCAGTCGGAAGAATTGAAATTATTTCCTAAATTTGCAGTCCTAAAAGAACAGCAATGTTCTTTGGGCCTATAGCTCAGCTGGTTAGAGCATCTGACTCATAATCAGAGGGTCCCTGGTTCAAGTCCAGGTGGGCCCACTTGAAAATCAAGCAGTTATGAAGAGAAATCTCATAGCTGCTTTTTCATTTGCACCAAAATTTGCACCACAAATGGGTTGAGAGAAAGTAAGGTTTTAAATTTTCAAGAGTATCAGATTGAACAGTAAAGTCAATAATTATATTAAAACAGAGATCATTAAGGGAACAGAAGTGCGAATTATTTTTTAATCTCTATTGCAGCATTTGCTTTTTCTATCAGTTTATTGTTATACGTAAGCACTTCTATATTTTCAACAAAAAAATCTTTGTCATCAGTTACAACAGTAAAGCCTTTTTTTAATGCATGTTTATAGTAATATAAATCATTGAAATCAAGATTAATGGGAGGTGAGGTTAAAATATCTTTTTGCCTAACATCAGTTGCCAATCCGTCTGCAATTAATTCATAAAAATTTTGGTACGCTTTTATATCCTCACAAAGTGAAATATAATCCGATTGAAAATCAAGTGAGGAACGATATTGTTCTTTATAATAAGATAATGGAGGGTTCTCTATCTTGT
>Ga0222712_10004623_pt1 | contig 14302 bp, 15 predicted proteins | sample C33_657DmetaG_FD_165043 | JGI IMG/M metagenome (GOLD analysis project Ga0222712, IMG submission 165043) | Estuarine water microbial communities from San Francisco Bay, California, United States - C33_657D | ecosystem: Environmental > Aquatic > Marine > Unclassified | place: USA: California... | reverse complement strand
TGACCTACGTGGCCAACGGCGCCATCATTCTTGGAATGATCCCGCTGAAGGATGCAGTTGTCAACATGGTGAACAAAGGCCTTCGCGCTTAGTTCATTTGTCCTAATTACTGGAGACGGGCTGTCGGTTCTTCGGAACTGGCAGCCCGTTTTCTATATTCCAGACTCCGTCCGGCGTGAGCGAATAATGCGCAACAGGCTGATCGCTCCGAAGCAGAACACAAGGACACCAAAGAAGCGAGCACCGATTCCGACTCGCAGTAACGCAAGCCATGCTCCAGACAAGACGGCAGCAACACCAATGACAAATGCGAGCACTCTGCCTACGTGGGATCGTGGTGTGCGAATGACTGTGATGAAGGAAAGTCCTCCGAGCAGAAGTATCGCCAACAAGATGATTGAGACGATTAACGCAAGGCTTTCCATAGGCGAAGGTTAGACCAGCAAGCGGGGGGCACTTGCCGGTCTAGAAGTTATGGCGTTAGCCAACTGGCACGATGACGACAGGAACCTTGGCATGTCGCGACACGTAGTCAGCAACACTGCCAAGTAAGAGCCCCATCACAGCGCCGTGGCCGCGAGCGCCCACCACGATGAGGTCTGCCTTCAAACTCAGCAATACGTTGCGGGGATCGTTGTTCTCGAAATGAGTAGCGATTGCGATGTCGCGAGCGGTTGCTACAGACGTGACGCGCTTCGCTTCATTATCAAGCACAGTGCGAGAAGCAGCATCATCGAATGTATACGGGACTGCCATCTCTGAAGGAACAATGATGGGTGACCAAGCGGAAACAAGTGTGACTTTGTCACCGGCGTGTGCGTATTGAATAGCCCAATCGATTGCCTTATGTGAGTTTGGCGAACCATCGACTCCAACAATAATGTGACGTTTTTGTGGTGCATGGGTGCTCATGTGTTCACCGTAACCCTGTGCATCTCACAATGTAAGTGAGAACTAAATCTTTTGTTGTCACACTCAACCGTTAGGTAGAACTACAAGTTTTTGTTAGGAAGAACTACTAGTGATGATCGTGTTCGTGCGTGTGGTGTACATACGTGCGATCTGATGTTGCGAACTGTGCAATGTATGCAGCAATGAATACTGCGGTGGTAAGCAATGTAATGGTGGGCCCAGGTGCCATGTTTGCGTGATACGAAATGATGAATCCGAGCACAACTTCAGTCAGCCCTACAGCGATTGCTCCAAATGTGATGGCAGCAACTCGATTGAAGAACAAGCGGGACGTTGCAGCTGGAGTAATGAGGAGAGACACAGTAAGCACTGTCCCTACTGTGGAGAGACACACAACGACGCATACGGCAAGCAGAATGAGCATCGCAGCGTCAAGGCGCTGAACACGGATACCAAGTTGAGTGGCATGGTCACGATCGAACGTTGCGAACTTCAAGTCGTCAAATTTGAACCACACGAAGAAAAGACTTGCAACTGTGAGAACAACAGTGATCCACAAATCCACCGTATTGACTGTTAGTAGTTGACCGAATAAGAAATGCGTGAGTGACACTGATGTGTCGACTTTGCTGAGAGCCAAAACGCCAAAGGCAAACATGCCACTGCCCACTACAGCGATGATTGAGTCGTGGGCAATGCGTCGGTTCTGTGACAACAAATGAATGGTGATGGCCATGAAGATTCCGGCAACTAATGCGCCTGGCAAAACGGCAGCACTTCCAAACCATGCAAAGCCGATGGCTACGCCACCAAGTAGCGAATGCGACATTGCGTCACCCATATAGGCAAGGCGACGAAGCGAAATCCACGTACCAACAACTGGGGCAAGTAAACCCACCATGAGGCATACGAGGCCTGCACGTTGTGAGAAATCCGATTGGAATGGATCGAGGAACCAATGAATCATGATGGCTCCGGGGATGTTGTGCGACTGAAGAGACGCTCAAGTTGTGTTCCAGTGAGTTCGTCAGCCGGTGCGCCATCGCCGATGAGGCGACCATTGAGTGCCAAGCAGCGATTGAAATGTGTTCGCACTAAATGAAGGTCATGTGTAGAGACCAAAATGGAAGTGCCTTGTGCGCACAGTGCGGCAAAGAGCGAAATGAGATCTTCTGTATGGCGTGCATCAACACCAGACATTGCTTCGTCCAGCATCAAGATGTCGGCCTCTTGGGCTAGGGCTCGTGCCAACAACACTCGCTGCACTTGACCACCAGACAATGTGGAGAGTGACCGATCATTCATGTCGTTTAGGTCCACTAGGGAAAGGCACTCATTCACGCGTGCATGGTCTGTAGTGAGTGGGCGAAAACGACCAGTGTGAAAGCGACGTCGGCCAGCCATCACAACTTCGGCAACAGTGATGGGGAAGCGCAGATCAACATCAGACTGTTGCGGAATGTAGGCGATTGCTTGACGTTCGAGGTGATGGCAATGCTCGCCATGAACAATGACGTCGCCTTTGTGATCAATGAAACCAGCAAGCGCTTTGAACAGAGTTGATTTACCAGCACCGTTCGGGCCAACTACTGCGATGAGTTCGCCTGGTTGCGCAACAAATGACGTCGACGAGAGTGCAGGAAAATCGCCGTATGACACGGCGACGTCTTGTACTGCAAGAACGGCGTCGGTGCTGGTCATGAGCAGCGGAGCCCTTTTGCAATTCGTGACAGGTTGTCGCGTTGAAGCGAGATATATGTAGCGCCGGCCGCTAGGTCTTCGCTACTGATTCCTTCAATGGGGTCTAGTAAATCTGCGGTGGCGCCTACTTGAGTGGCAAGGGTCTTTGCTAAGTCGGCAGGAAGAAGAGTTTCAAAGAAGATGGTGGAGACGTTATTGGTTTTCGCAAAGGCAGCTATAGCCTCCAAGCTTTTGGCGGATGGTTCCTCTTCAGGGTTCACGCCGGAAATGGCCACTTGTTGTAACTGAGCACGCGCAGCCAAGTAGGCAAATGCTCGGTGTGAGGTGACGAGCGCGCGAGAAGCACAGTTTTTCAACGAAGAGTCGATCTCGGTTCCCAATTCTTCTAGTTCAGAGATGTACGCGTTTGCGTTGGTTGTAAAAGTTGCAGCCGATTCAGGTTGCAGAGCCGACAAGGTTTCAAGAACTGTGCGTGTCATGACGATTATGTTTGCTGGGTCTAGCCAAACGTGTGGGTCTTTACCAGAGGCCAATACTTCGCCATCTGTTTCACCCTCAGTACCTTGAAGCTGTTCCACCACGTTCAATAGAGAAAGTGTGGACAACAAATCCTTCTTGACGATGGTGTTTGGTAACGATGCAACAGCTTTCTCAACATCTGGTTGAAAACCATCACTGATGTAGAACACTGCTTGCGAACGTGACATCTCATCAAGCGTTTTTGCTGTGAGTTGCACGTCGTGCGCGCCTTCGCCCGGTGGAGTGAGTTCCACCACGGTGACTTTGTCGCCACCTACACGCGATGCAATTTCTACAAGTGGGTAAAACGATGCAGAGATCTTCAAGGTGTCCTTCGTTTCAGAAGACGTTTCGGATGATGAAGAGCAAGACATGAGCAAAACTGTTGTTGCGACAAACGCCAGGACAGAAATGCCGCGGCGGGACGTTCTAGGAATGATTCTCATAATGCCACGATACCCATTATGAGAATCATTCCCAACATTGAGAATCCATGAGAGTGGATGGAACCTGTGGGGTAGTGGCGTCAGTAATAAGGTCACGAGAGGCAAGGGGGAATCTCATGGAGAATGAAGCGGTGTATCGGCGGCCAGAGGATTGTGAGACCGAGTCGTGGCGAGACCCCGTATCTGGCCACGTGGACTGGTGGACCTTGTTCAGCAGTGACCGCACCAATACAGAAGGTCTTACAGTAGGAGTGGCCGAGATTCCAGTAGGCGCACCTGAACCCCCACGTGGGCATCAACACGTTCAAGCAGAGGTGTATTACTTCTTGTCGGGAACTGGGCAGGTAGTTGTGAATGGCGACCGCCGAGAAGTACGCACGGGTGATGCTGTATTCATCCCCGGAGATGCTGAGCATGTGGCAGTAAACACAGGAAACGAACCATTGCGGTTGTTGTACTTCTTTGCTGCGGATTCCTTTTCAGACATCATCTACAAGTTCCCCCACTAGCCTTTTATCGTCGTCGACGAGAGGAACTCCCCATGGCCAATGACTGGTTCGAGACAGTTGCAGAAGCGCAACGAAGAGCAAAAGCGCGACTTCCAAAGTCCGTCTATGGCGCGTTGATCGCCGGCTCTGAAAAGGGATTATCCACGAACGACAACCTCACGTCTTTCGATCAACTTGGTTTTGCACCGCACGTTGCAGGCAACTCAAATACTCGCGAGATGTCCACCACCATCATGGGTCAGTCGTTGTCGATGCCCGTCATTATTTCTCCTACTGGCGTGCAGGCCGTGCATCCTCAGGGTGAAGTAGCCATTGCGCGTGCAGCAGCTAACCGTGGCATTCCGATGGGCCTTAGTTCATTTGCAAGTAAGTCGGTTGAAGATGTTGCGGCAGTGAATGACTCCACTTTGTTCCAAATGTATTGGTGCGGCGATCGCGCCACATTGGAGCAGCGCATGGAACGCGCTCGTGCCGCTGGCGCAAAAGGACTCATCGTTACTCTCGACTGGTCGTTTAGTAATGGCCGCGACTGGGGTAGCCCATGGATTCCCGAAAAGATTGATTTGAAAGCCATCATAAAGTTGGCTCCTGAAGTTCTTCAAAAACCAGCATGGTTATTGTCCTTTGCAAAGACTGGCCGCATTCCAGATCTCAGTGCGCCAAACATGGCTAAGCCTGGCGAAAAGGCACCGACATTCTTTGGTGCGTATTACGAATGGATGCAGACTCCGCTTCCTACATGGGAAGACATTGCATGGTTGCGTGAGCAGTGGGGCGGTCCTTTCATGGTGAAAGGTGTCAGCCGAGTGGACGATGCCAAGCGCGTTGTAGATCTTGGTGCAACAGCTTTGTCAGTCTCTAACCATGGTGGAAACAATCTCGATGGCACGCCTGCACCTATTCGTGCATTACCTGCCGTGGCAGATGCTGTTGGCAGCCAAATAGAAGTTGTGCTCGATGGCGGTATTCGCCGTGGTAGCGATGTAGTGAAAGCTCTTGCACTTGGTGCACGTGCCGTCATGATTGGCCGCGCGTACTTGTGGGGCTTGGCAGCAAATGGTCAGGCCGGAGTTGAAAACGTGCTCGACGTACTGCGTGGCGGAATTGATTCCGCAATGCTTGGCATGGGTAAGTCGAATATTTCGGAACTCACACGTGACGACATTGTGATTCCACCAGACTTCCTGCGTGCTCTCGGCACCAAATAGCCACCCATAATTGTAAAACTGCGTTCATGTAAAGTAAGCCGTCCGTACAACTCGGTAATAGATGATTATTGAGTGGATGTATTAATACCAAACCAGTATTTCTATATCTGGACAGGTAGTTCCTTTCCATACCTGAATCTTCTTGCGGTCAAGAGCCTGCTTCTTGCCGATCACAGCGCCACTGTGGTGGTCTACATGGTGGGTCCAGAGCCTCAAAACGAGACCTTTGAGAACCTTCGCGGTCTAGAGCGGGTCAGCATCGTGGGCATTGAGCCTGAGGACATCTTTTCCCAGTTGCCATCTGACATAAAAGACGTCGGAACAATTTTTTACAAGATTCCAGAGTCATCTGCTTCAGCACGTAGCAACATTTTACGGTACGCGTTGCTGTATCTGAATGGCGGGGTGTATCTGGATTTTGACACTGTAGTGACACGGTCATTATCTGATCTTGCAGGTCATCAATGTTTTATTGGTGAAGAGAACGTATGGGTAGGCGACGAAGACCGCGTGACCGGTAAATGGTGGGTATGTCTGTATCCGAGGAATCTCTTTTGGTTGACAAGCTGGCTACTACGCCGCGCCGATAGCGCGTGGTTCAGCGGCAAATTGCAAATAGCGCGCGCTCTTGAAAAAACCGATGCCATCTGGTCGAAGAAACAACCAAACAATGCCGTGATGGGCGCTGTTGCGCAATCACCGTTTATTCGAGAACTTCTGCTTGCGTGCCTTGATACTGATTTCACTGTGAGATATGCAACAGGGCCAACTCTCATATCGCAGATTGCGGAAAATTTTCCGGACTTAGTCTCAGTTCTTCCGGTTAATTACTTTTATTCAGTAGCGCCGGGAGAAAGTTTTCGTATCTTTACTGATCAGACATTGATGCTGCCCCCTGAGGCATATCTCATTCATTACGCAGCCTCGAATCATAAAAAACTGATTCCAACTATTGATGCGACATGCGCATGGACACGTAGCACACACACCGTTATGGCTGAGTTGGTTGCACATGTTGAGAGCCAATATGTCGAAGAGAAGAGCGAAGAGCCTGTTTCATCCTTTGAAGAACAACCACTCATTAGTTGTTTGATGGTCACGGCTAATCGGGCAGACATCGCGCGTGTGGCTATTGAATGCTTCAAAGAACAGACATGGCTAAACAGGGAATTAGTCATCATTGATGACGGCGAGGAAGATTACAGCGACCTGATTGCATCCTTTGATTGTGCTGATCTAGTGCGTTACATCAAATTGCAGCCCGCTAATCCGCGGTTGTCGCTAGGGGAATTACGCAACCTTTCCATTGAAGAAGCTCGCGGTGAATGGTGCGTGCAGTGGGATGATGATGAGTGGTATCACCCCGAGCGACTTGCAATTCAACTCAATGCGGCCGTACAGGCTGATGTTGGTGCTTCGGCATTGAAGTGGACATTGATGCATGTGAAGGATGATTCTGACCAGTCTTTGACATTTCGGGGCGACAGTGGAATTGCAACACCTGGAACTCTGATGTTTCGTAAGGGTGATGAGCGGTATCCACATCTAGCTCGCAATGAAGACGGAATATTTCTCAGAGACGTGAAGGACAATCACGGTCTTGTGGTGCTTGACGAGAACTATTCACACCTCTTCATCAGAGTGTTTCATGGTTCAAATACATGGGAGAAAGATCATTTCCTTGCGCGGCTTCACCGCAGAGCAGTTGACTGGCCTTCGTGGGTGTGGTCACGCTGGATCGTGAGTGACGTCACTCAGCATCGAGCATTCAAATTGAGCAGCCGTGAGAAGGATTCGCTTCAACAAATGACCCACAGTTATAACCGCGGTAGTGAATTGGTCTCCATATGAGCGTTGCAGTTGTACAGACCGAAAATGCAGTGCCATTATGGCGACGCATTGGTTGGTTGACTCTCGGAGAAGGAGTTGCGCGAACCGGACAAGTTGTGAGCGCAATTTTATTGGTCAGGTTTTTGGCACCATCTGCCTGGAATGTGATTGCCCTTGGATTATCTGTGTATTTGGTCGCGGTAACTATTGGTTCTTTAAACCTCGAACACAGCATTCTTTTCTTTCTTCCACAACTGACTCAGCATCAAACAAATCGCCTTCTGTATCAGACAGTCAATTTGTTGCGCATATCAGGGCTTGTGTGCGGCGCGATAATAGTTCTCGTCCAAGTCAGTACAGGGGTCTTGGGAACAATGGGGATTGCACTATGTCTTGCATGCGCAGTTGCATGCGAGCTTCCCACTGTTGTGATGACTCCGATCTTCATTGCACGCGGTGAAGAACAGTACGCAAGCATGTGGGGATCTGGGCACGCTCTCATTCAGTTTTTCGCATTGATGGTTCCAACATTGTGTGGATTTGGTGCGATGGGAATCGCCTCTGGGCTGGCTGTATCCGGATTCATCCGGCTGTCAACCTTCACCGTTGTGTTTCGTCGCTACATAAGTGGTGAACATGTGCACACTCCTGGCCTCTTGAAGCGTCAGATTCTTTTCTGCACCCCGCTTGGCGTTGCCCTTGCTGCCGGAGTGCTGACACGGTCGATAGACAAATGGCTGGTGGCATGGCATGAGCCATTGAAGGTTGGAATTTATTCCATCGCAGCGTTTGAAGTGCCAATTCTTGCAGTGCTTCCGTATGCAGGTGGAGCGGCAATTGCGGTCTCAATGGTCACGATGTTTCATAATGATGAAGTTTCTGGCGCACATTCTGTGTGGTGGCATCAGGCACGGATGATGTCTTTAGTAGTGGTTCCACTAACTATGGGACTAGTCGTTCTTGCGCCTGAACTATTTCAGATTCTCTTTTCTCATTCCTACCGAACTTCAGTTTTGCCATTTCAGATTTTTACTTTGATTGGCTTACACAGGGTCACCGAGTACGGAGCTGTGTTGCGGGCCGCTGGACGAAGTGTAGAAATCGTGTACTCAAGCCTCATCTTGTTGGGATCCAATCTTGTGTTCGGCTATATCGGACTTCAAATGCATGGCCTAGTCGGATTGACTATCGGGTCTGTTCTTGCCTTCTTGGTGGCATGGGTGTGGATTTTGAGCCGATTGAAGAATGTTTTTGCTGTCTCCATGCGTCACGTATTTCCGTGGTCCACATGGACATCAAGTGTCGTGGTTTCTTGCGCAACAGCAGCCGTTGCCTTCTATCTGTCAAAGGGCGGCGACTCGGCAGGACCGCGTCTCATTATCAAACTAATGGTGATGGTCGGCGTGGCTGCAGCAGTAGGACTTATCAAACAACGAGATCGGAAAGTTCTGCCAATGCGTGGAAACTTTATAAAGGGGAACTCTCATGCATGAAGTGTCAGAACCAAATATGCGAAGGGATCAAGACATAGATTTTGATTCTCTTGCGCCTATGAGAATTGCAATTGTTGCAGAGAGCTTTCTCCCCGCAATCAATGGTGTTACAAACTCCGTCCTTCGTGTGATTGAACATATGACTGCTCGAGGTCATGAAGTAACGGTGATTGCTCCATCGCCGGGTGTTACTGCATATGGGAAAGCCCGAATCATTAGAGTGCCTTCTTTCGGGTTCCCTAGGTATCCAGAATTGAGAATCGGTCACTCGCGAGCCTTTGTCCACGATGTCCTTCAGGAACTCAAACCCGATGTTGTCCATCTTGGCTCGCCAGCAGTTCTGGGTGCGGCTAGTCTTCGCGCCGCGCAAGATCTAGGAATTCCATCAGTTGCGATTTATCAAACTGATCTTGCTGGTTTTGCATCTCGGTATCACTTAGGAATAGCAGGACGCTCAATTTGGCGCTACATCGCAAGCATTCATCGGCGAGCAGATCTGACCCTCGCACCCTCGACAGCTGCTGTGTGGGATCTACGTGAACGCGGTGTCGACAATGTAGTCAGATGGATGCGCGGAGTTGACTTAGTTCGATTCAATCCCTCGTTTCGCGATGAAGAATTACGAAATTCACTTGCTCCCGAAGGCCAAATCATTATTGGCTTCGTGGGCCGCTTGGCGCGAGAAAAACAAATAGAACGACTGAAAGATTTGTGTCTATTGCCGCACATCAAGGTGGTCATTGTGGGAGATGGGCCCATGAAACCAAAATTGGAAAAGGAACTGCAGGGTGCAATCTTCACGGGATTCAAATCAGGTGATGAACTCAGCAAGTTGTATGCGTCGTTCGATATCTTTGTTCACACAGGAACTGATGAGACGTTCTGTCAGGCCGTACAAGAAGCACTCGCCTCCGGTGTGCCCGTAGTAGCCCCAGCATCTGGCGGTCCGCTTGATCTCGTGCAACATGGTCACAATGGTTTTCTTTGGACAGAAGCATCGCGGTATTCATTAGTTGGAGCAGTCACTGAATTAGTGCAGTATCCCGTCAAGAGGGAACGTCTTGCAGCGAATGCTCGACCATCGGTGGATATTCGACCTTGGAGTGGAGTGATGGATGAATTAGAAGGTCATTATCAATCAGTTATTGGTGGACTCAGCTTCGCCTATCGTGGAGTTGCAGCATGAGTCGCCTCGTGGTGTCGCTCCATGATGTCGCTCCTGCAACAGCCGAGTTATCGAGGCGTTGGCTTGAGTTGGTGGAGTCGTTGGGCGCAAAAGCTTCCCTATTGGTAATTCCAGGTCGCTGGAATGGACAAGAATTAAAGGATGCACCAGCGTTCATTGATTGGTTGCATGCTGCTGAAGCACGTGGGCACGAGATAGTTCAACACGGAATGTTGCACAAGATTGATAATGATTTTACATCGACCTCTACGAGGCATCGAATTGGCAATCTGGTTGGCCGAGGGTGTCAGGAATTTTGGGAACTTCCGTATGAAGAAGCATTTCATCGCATTGTTAGGGGTAAATCTGTCCTCACTAGCTTGGGGTTTGCCCCGACTGGTTTTGTAGCTCCTGCATGGATGATGTCAAAGGGAACTTTGGAAGCATTGCGAGACACTGGATTCTTGTACACCAACAATCACACCCATCTTATTGACGTACAGACAACAGCAAAAAGAGTCGTACTTGTCACATCTCAAAGACCGCGTAGTTTTCTCAGTATGCCTGGGGTAGCGGTTACCAGAGGAATCGCAACGTATCTAAAAAAGAATCGGAAACCGATACGAATCGCAATTCATCCTGCCGATTTGATACCCGCGCGTTTACGGATAGCAAATATGAATCTGATTACACAATTTCAGTCATGTGGATATCAATCGATGACCTATCACGAATTATTTGAGATGGAGTTTTCATGCCGTCGTTCGTCGCAACTGTTCGGTGAGGTGTTGGAATGAAGATAGTGCAGGTCGCCAACTTTGTTCATGAGACATCTGGGGGAATGCGCACAGCCTTGAATGCGCTACAAACTCAGTATCTAGTCCAAGGGCACGAGGTGGTACTTATCCGTCCAGGTATCGATTCATGTTTAGACGACACCAATGCGATAAAGGACTTCACGATTCGCGGCCCAGTGCTCCCCATGACCGGCGGCTATCGCGTCATTGCTGGTCGGCGTGAATTGAAACACATTCTTCTTAGTCTTCGACCTGACGTCGTGGAGCTCTCGGATAAGTCGACTCTGTACTGGGTGCCGAAATGGTGCAAGAAGAATGGTATTGCATGTGTTGTCTTTTCTCATGAACGCACAGATCTAGTCATCAATTTATTGGGTTGGAAAAGATTCCCTTTTGTTCCTGTTGTGAGCTATTTCCGACGAGTTATTACCCGATTCGCAGATGCCATTGTGTGCGCGTCTCGCTTCGCTGCAGCAGAGTTTGATGGTCAGTCAAGCACGGTTCACATCGTTCCTCTGGGCGTAGATTCTTCGCAATTTGTTAGTAGTCAGAAATCTCCAGAGTGGGGAACACCATTCACTCTTGTCGTGTGTGCTCGGCTATCTCCTGAAAAAAACGTGGATGTTGCAATCGAAGCGCTTCGCATTCTTTGTCGAAATCAGATCTGCGAGATGTTGGTATTAGGTGATGGTCCTTTGATGAACAAACTTCAAGAACAAGCAAGTGGTCTGCCAGTTCACTTCATGGGTCATGTCACCGACCGTGACACGCTTGCAAATCTTCTTACCTTTGCCGATGTGGTAGTGAATCTTGGTCATGTCGAAACCTTTGGCCTCGTGTCATTAGAGGCACTTGCCTCCGGCACCCCGGTCATTGTTGCATCAGCCGGCGCCTCAAGCGAAGTAATTGACGATACATGTGGGCTAGTTGTTGATTTACAACCCGAGAAGATTGTTGCTGCAATCCAACAACTTCACCAAGTATCACGCGAAGACTTACGTATCAAATGTGAACTTCGTGCGAGCAATTTCAATTGGACTGCCACTGGTGAACGAATGGTTGAACTATTCACATCAATTATCGGAATTCCTAAGTATGTCAATCATTCTTGAGCACCAGATTCGGTTAGAACCCCTCGGGCAATATGAATCAGAGGTTCATCATCTCTTTCATGAGACATTTCTTATGGGAAGGCCATTGGGCTTCCCACTTGATGAAGTTGGCTTGTACGCAGAACTAAGCCTTGCTTGGTACCTGACAAATGCTGCTCATTTGGGTGCCGTAGCGATTCGAGATAACGAAGTCGTTGGTTACGCTTTAGTTTGTACAGACCCTGTGGCATATGACGAGTGGCTTGCAAAGGTTGCGAAGAAACTGACGCGTCGAGTGTTCGCCCGACTGGTGACTTTGCGACTATCTGCGCGCAGTCGAAAGTTTTACCGGCTGAGATTCTTAGATTCCCTTACTGTGTGGAAATCTCGGAAGCGATTGCCGATTGATGTTAGTGCACACGTGCATATGAACATCAAGGAAGGCGAGCGGTCAGGGGCCGTGGCTTTGGCCCTGCTTGGGCATATCGATCATGTGTGCCGCGACCACGGCGTCACTTCATGGATTGGCGAGATAAACGCAAGTCTCGGCTCACGTGAGAGAGCGCTCGCGCGCGTCTTGGGTGAGATTATTGCTATTGAACCAAACCGAACATTTACTGACCTCGTGGGTCATCCGGTGAATCGGCTAACGGTTCGTCGCGATCTGTAATTGCTATTTCATGTATGCAAGTAAACGGTTGGCTATTTCTGGTCCGTGCGTATCTTGCAGGAAGTGACGCGCGCCAACAATCTCTTCAAAAGTTGAGTGCGGAATCAGTGAATGCCACTTCTTTCCCCACTCAAGAGTGAACACGTCGTCGTTCGTTGCCCATAAGAAATGAATGGGAATCTTCAGGGAATTAATGATTCCGAAGTGTTTCTCTTGATTCACTGCATCGCCTGAAACAGGATCATGTAACGGAATGCTGAGTGGGAAACGACGCGGTCCGGTTACGCCGGGTTCACCAAGGCCGGCAAAAGGAGCGTCGTATGCGTTTTTCACAGCGAGTGCATCGTCTGAATAGGTAGGAGTCTCTCCGTGAAGGATTTTGAAGATGGAATCTTGAGGACTGATCCGATCTGTCGCCATAGCCATCAGTCCGCCCCAGGAAAAAGGCGCTGGGATAGTTGTTACAAAGAGTCCACCTGGCGAGTTCTGTTCAATCCACTGACGAATACCAGGGGAGTATTCGTACTCCTTGTGATGCAGCCATGTGTTCATGATGCAGAGGCGAGTAAATCGCTCGGGCATGGTTGCAACTTGCGCAAGACCAGTTGGGCCACCCCAATCTTGCACCATGACGGTGATGTTTGTCAGATCTAATTCTTCAATCAATCGCTTTGTGTTCGCAATGTGGCGAGCAATGTTGTACCACTGTGGGTCTGTCACTTTGTCTGACTTTCCAAAACCAATGTGGTCGGGTGCAATGCATCGGTACCCAGCAGCCAGCATTGACGGAATGATGTTTCTGTACAAATACGACCAAGAAGGCATGCCGTGCATCATGAGAATGACAGGTGCATCACGAGGGCCTTCATCGACGTAGTGCATACGCAGACCATCAATGTCTAAGTAGTTGGCTGCAAACGGATAATCCTTGAGTGCATCAAAGTTGGTATCGGGACTGCGAACAAAATCTGGAGTCGACATGGTTACCTACTGTGCAAAGTTATGAATGATGGTGACAAGTTCTGCTGGGGCGTCTTCTTGAATGAAGTGGTTAGCTCCTTCAATGACGTGATGCGTGAGGCCAGCAGCGCCCGGAACCCGTGTTTGAAATGAAAGATGAGCACCAGGCTTGAACGCAATCGGATCTTCTGACCCGAAGGCAGTGAGGAATGGTTTTGTCCATGTCTCAAGGAATTTCCATGTTTCTTTGCATTGCGGAACACCGGGGTTCTCTGGTTGCACAGGAATAAGGCTTGGAAAGATCTTGGGGCTGGTCTGGTAACTGCCATCGGGGTAGGGCGCGTTGTAGGCAGCAATCTCTGCAGCACTGAGCTTGCGGGTTGATCCGCCGTTCACAAGGCTTCCAACAGGAAGTTCAGGAACTGAACTGGAGTATTCCAACCAGTCACGCATTGCTTTATTGGCACCTTCGCCAACCGGCACTCCGGTGTTCGACGCGATAACACGTGAAACTCTGTCTGCAATGTGTGGCAGCACATTCAAGCCGATGGTGCCGCCCCAGTCCTGCATGTACAAGGTGATGTTGGTGAGGTCTTCTGCCTCAAACCATTTCGTTACCCAATCAACATGGCTAGCGAGTGTGTAATACGACGCTTCGTTTGGTTTATCTGATCGCCCAAGACCCATGAGGTCAAGCGACAGTACGCGATGACCGAGTGCAACAAGACCTGTGATCATGTGGCGATGCAGGTATGACCAAGACGGGTTGCCATGCATCAACACAATGGGTGCTGCATCACGCGGGCCTTCATCAACAAAATGAAAACGAAGCGCAGTGCCGTCTGTGGAAGTGATGGTTGTGTAGTGCGGGGCAAAGTTGTAATCGGGAAGATTCTCGAAACAACTATCGGGGGTACGCATTACTTTCATCAGATTGGACCGTGAGACGTAAACGTATCTTTCGTTGGTCGAACAACGACTGTGTAGGTGTCTGCAATCGC
>Ga0222712_10004620_pt1 | contig 14303 bp, 11 predicted proteins | sample C33_657DmetaG_FD_165043 | JGI IMG/M metagenome (GOLD analysis project Ga0222712, IMG submission 165043) | Estuarine water microbial communities from San Francisco Bay, California, United States - C33_657D | ecosystem: Environmental > Aquatic > Marine > Unclassified | place: USA: California... | reverse complement strand
CTGCTCCTGAAACCACAATGACTACATCAAAAACCTCTTGTTGTGATTGAATGTAAATTGAATTATTGATCATTATTTTTCTATAGATTTAAAGAATGGTAAAAGTATAAAATTTGCGTTATTTTTGCTTTCAATACCCGTAATTATTTTGGCAAAAAATACAAAAAATGGGGAGGAACCTTTGAAAAAAGGGGAAACTCCTTTGTCCCGACAGTTTAATCAGATCAAGGCTAAATATCCTGGAGCAATATTATTGTTTCGAGTGGGGGATTTCTATGAGACTTTTGGGGAAGATGCGGTGAAAGCGTCCAAAATTTTAGGGATCGTTTTGACGCGCCGTAATAATGGAAATGCAGATGATCATTTGGCGGGATTTCCACATCATTCCTTAGATACGTATTTGCCTAAATTAGTTCGGGCGGGTCAGCGTGTGGCTATTTGTGACCAATTAGAAGATCCGGCCTCAGCCAAAGGAATTGTGAAAAGGGGGGTGACAGAATTGGTGACGCCAGGGGTATCTTTTAATGACCAAGTGCTTGACCATAAGCGTAATAACTATGTGGCGGCTTTGTCCTTTTCGGAGAAAGAGTCTTTGTTTGGCCTCGCTTTTTTGGACATTTCAACAGGCGAATTTATGTGTTCTCAGGGACCTTTGGCCTATATTCAGAAGATGGTGCAAAGTTTCATGCCCTCTGAAATTTTATATCCTAAAAAATACCGCGCGCTCTATTTGGAGCATTTTGGTGATGCCTTCCACACGTTTACGTTGGAGGAATGGATTTTTACCCATGAGTTTGCCTATCCATTAATGACTCAGCATTTTAAGACTCAAAATTTAAAAGGTTTTGGGATTGAAGATATGCCCTTGGGGGTGATTGCCGCGGGTGTGATTTTACATTATTTGGCCGAGACGGAGCATAATCAAGTTGGTCATATCTCTACGATTCAGCGCATTGAGGAAGATAAATATGTATGGCTCGACCGATTTACTATTCGGAATTTGGAGTTAATTCATTCGGTTCAGGAGGGTGGAGTTCCATTGATTCAGTTGATGGATCAAACGCTCACTCCCATGGGCGCTCGCTTGTTGAGAAAGTGGATGGTCCTTCCTTTAAAAGAGTTGAAGGCCATTAATGAACGTCAAGAAGGGGTCGCCGGGCTTATTTCTTCTTCCGATTTATTGGATTCTTTAGTTCATTTATTAAAGCCTGTGGGGGATTTGGAGCGTTTGATTTCCAAAGTGGCCGCTACTCGGGTTAATCCGCGGGAGCTTTTGGCTTTGAAACGGGCGCTTTTACAAATTCCTGAGATTAAGGAATTGCTTGCGAATCAATCCTCCGCTTATTTGGCGAAATGGGCGGACCAATTGAACCCCTGCCTTAAACTCGTTCAGAAAATCGACGAGGCCTTGCGGGAAGATGCGCCTATGTTGATTCATCAGGGGGGCATTATTAAAACGGGCTTTTTGCCGGAATTGGACGAATTACATTTGTTGTCGGCCAACGGCAAGGAATATTTAGCCGCCATGCAGAAGCGGGAGATTGAACGTACGGGCATCAGTTCCTTGAAAATCTCGTATAATCGGGTTTTTGGGTATTATTTGGAGGTGACGCATGCACACAAAGATCGGGTACCGGCCGACTGGATTCGGAAGCAAACCTTGGTGAATGCGGAGCGCTATATTACGGAGGAATTGAAAATTTATGAGGAGAAGATTTTAACGGCGGAGGATAAAATCGCGTCGATTGAGTTGGGCATCTTTAACGAATTGGTTCACGAGGCTTTGGGGTATTTGGAATTAATTCAGGTCAATGCGACCGGCTTAGCCACTTTGGATGTGTTGACCAGTTTTGCGGTAGTCGCTCAAAAAAATAAATATGCAAGGCCTGTTTTACATGAGGGAGATGCGATCGAGATTATTGCGGGTCGACATCCTGTGATCGAAATGTCTTTGGCCGCAGGGGAGGAGTACGTTCCGAATGATGTGTTTTTGGATCATGAAACCCAACAAATCATGATGATTACCGGGCCTAATATGGCGGGAAAATCCGCACTTTTAAGGCAGACTGCCCTGATTGTTTTGTTGGCCCAAATGGGTTCTTTTGTCCCTGCAGATTCGGCCAATATTGGTTTGGTGGATAAGGTATTTACTCGGGTGGGCGCCTCAGATAACTTGTCCAAAGGGGAGTCGACCTTCATGGTGGAGATGACCGAGACCGCTGCTATTTTAAATAATTTGTCTAGTCGCTCTTTGGTTTTGTTGGATGAAATTGGTCGGGGCACCTCGACTTACGATGGCGTGTCGATGGCCTGGGCGATTGCCGAGCATCTACATAATCATCCCAAAAACAGTGCTAAGACATTATTTGCCACCCATTACCATGAATTAAACCAGTTGGCCGAAGACTTCCCTCGCATAAAAAACTACCATGTCTCGGTCAAAGAAGTAGGCAATAAAATTGTTTTTCTGCGCAAATTATTGCCGGGAGGTTCGGCGCATAGTTTTGGTATCCATGTGGCCCAAATGGCTGGCATGCCCAATTCATTAGTCTTAAGGGCCCATGAAATTTTACAAAATCTAGAAAAAGACCATTCGTTGGACGATCATGTGGAGCGTTTGAAGGAGATGCCAAAAGCAAATTTCCAAATGAGTTTGTTTGGCGCCGAAATTCCGGAAGGATTGCAAAAAGTCCAAGATCAATTAAATGCTTTAGATGTTAATACGCTTTCCCCGATTGAGGCGTTGTTGAAGTTAAATGAGCTTAAACGGGTTTTAGGTAGTAAGTAATAATTAAGAGGTAATAGGTATTAGGTAAAAGGTAATAAGTAAAAATAGGGATTAGGTAAAATAGGTAACAGGTATTAGGTAAGAGGTAATAGGTATTTTTTTCAGATGATCTATTTGTTGATAATTAAAATCTATTGATTGATAATCAAATTTTTAGGTAAATAATGAATTGATTTTTGTCGAGATTGGCGAATGTTGAATTCAAACATTCAGAACAAGTCATTAAAATTTGCTAGAAATGTGTATCGGTTATGTAAACTACTCGAGCAAAAAAGGGAGTTTATCATTTCTAACCAATTATTAAAAAGCGGCACAAGCGTAGGTGCCAATCTTAGGGAAAGTTATTATGCTGAATCTAGGAGCGTTTATATTCATAAATTATCTATTTCTCTCAAAGAAATAAATGAGTCTTTATATTGGCTTGAGTTATTGTTTTTGGAAAAAATAATCGAAGATTCTGAATTTGAAGATTTAAATAATCAAGGCACTGAAATTCTAAAAATTCTAATTACAATAATCAAAAAGCTAAAAAATACACCTATTAAACCCTAACCCCTATTGCCTCTTACCTATTACTTATTACCTATTACTTATTACCTATTACTTATTACCTATTACCTATTACCTCTTATCTCTTACCTATTACCTAATACCTCTTGCCTAACCCCTCTTACCTAATACCTATTACCTAATACCTAATACCTAATACCTATTACCTCTTACCTCTTACCTATTACCTCTTACCTAACCCCTCTTACCTAATACCCCTTACCTCTTACCTCCCCTCAATTCCTCACATCCAATCCCCAATTCAATTTATTGCGGAGTGTTTGAAGAAAATCGTCGCCAGGGATTTTGACGATTTTGCCTGAAAATGCAGCCTTTTTGACTTCAATGGAAATTTTGCTATCGATTACTCGAGATCTTGAATCGATGGAAATGAGGAAATTTTGACTTCGACTGCTCACTTCAAATTTCAAAACAGAGTCACTGGAAACAATTAAGGGGCGCACATTTAAGTTATGTGGGCTTACCGGCGCTATGATCAATGAATCCGAAGTGGGAATAACTAAAGGCCCACCCACAGAAAGTGAATAGCCTGTAGATCCTGTAGCTGTGGAGACAATGATTCCATCGGCCCAATAGGTATTTAAAAAATTGCCGTCCAAAAAAGTTTTAATTTGAATCATGGAAGACGAATCTGTCTTCATGATTCCGACCTCATTTAGACCAAAATCTTTGCCATGAAATAAATCTATTTCGGCATCCACCGCGACTAAACATCGGTCTTCGATGGTATATTCATTCGATAAAACATGCTGCAAAGCTTGGGAAACTTCTTCGGGAGAAAGCGTGGCCAAGAAACCTAATCGGCCTGTATTAATCCCCAAAATAGGTATTTCCTTTGCGCCCACGTGGCTTAAGGTCTCTAAAAAAGTACCATCTCCACCGATGCTCCAAGCCATTTGAACATTTTCAGGGCCTTGATTAATTGAATAGGTTCGGTATTCATCTAATTTGAATCCGTGCTCTTTCAAGTGAACAAAAAAGCTTTCTGAAATTTGAATTTGACTATTGTTTGTTGATATATCCGCCCATAATTTTTCCATCACGGGCTTCATGTCAGCCGAAAACTCCTTTCCGTGAATGGCTAATGGGAAATTCAAAGCCTAGGGATTTAAATATTTCAATAGTAAATCAAAGCGCGATTGGTCCACTTCCTCTTGATCACCAAACATGAACGCCTTTTCAATATGGACTTCGTGCCGTTCTAAGCTTTTAACGATCGCTGAAAATTGGTCTGTTTGAATCTGTAAAATTAATTCGGGCCAAACGTGATCTTCTTTCGTCGACTTCGTCAAATAACTTCTCGTAATTAAGCCTTTATTTTCTTCAATTATTTTGGCAATGACACTCATTGAATCTCTTTGGGTATGAAAGACAATTCGAATAATTCCTCCATTTTGAGCATTAAATCCCGTATAAAATAAAGTTTTAGCTACGGATTGCCAAGGCAAATATCCTTGATATTTCATTTGCTCATCCACTACAGGAATGATCCAAAATCCACTCTCCTCAAAAAAAGGAAGACTCGCTAAAATATCCTCTTCTGTTTCTATTTTTACCTGATTGAGCTCATGCTGAAATTGGTCTATTTTACCATCTGGACGCGTGGCTTTCATTAACATTTCCTCGGTGATATTTCCGATCCATTGTTTCTTGTCAAGCACGGAAATAACGTTCATGTTATTTGAGTGCATGATTTTCAATGATTTTTGCACCGAATCTTGAATGGAAATGGTGGGTAAATCAAAGGATAAAAATGCGAGTGCCATCATGAGGCAATGGGATTATGTTCTAACCATGTTGACAAAATGCGATTGAACTCATCAGGTTGTTCCATCATGGGTGCATGGCAACAATGATCAATGAATTGCAATTCCGATCCCGGAATTAATTGATTAAATTCATGACCTACATGAGGTGGGGTAATGGTATCATTTAATCCCCAAATCAATAGCGTTGGGGTTTTTATGCGCACTATATCCTTAGCCATATTATTTCGTTGCGCTGATTTAGCAATCGCGATAATGCGCAATACTTTTGGGATACTATTGATGATCTCAAATACTTCGTCGACCAATTCCTTCGTCGCCGTTTTCGGGTCATAAAACGTATATTCAATGCGCTCCTTGATAAATTCGTAATCGCCACGTTTCGGATAGGTTCCTCCCATCGAATTCTCAAATAAACCGGAAGAACCCGTTAAAATAAGCCTTTCTACTTTATGCGCATGTTTTAAAGTATAAATCAATGCCACGTGCCCCCCCAATGAATTTCCGATTAAACTAAAGCTTTCTAGTTTTTTGAATGCGACAAATTCTTCAAGAAAAACCGTTAATCCTTCACAGCCCGCTTCTTTAATAGGCATATCGTGAATCGGCATGAGTGGAATGATGACCCTATATTTTTGACTGAACAGATTAATTACGCCTTGCCAATTGCTTAAGGCGCCAAACAATCCATGAAGTAAAAGCAGAATTTCACCTTTTCCTTCATCAATATATTGATAATTGTTTTCTTCCTTGATACTAAAGTTCATTCCGAGCTCCCATTTAATCTGCAAATTAGTAAAAACGTTTCAAACTTTTGTAAGTTTGAAACGTTTATAAAAATATAAACTTAATATGAATTCAATTGTGATCGTGGGCGGCGGAATAGCAGGTCTGCAAGCAGCTCAAATTTTACAAAGCAAAGGACTTGATTTTATTTTAATTGAAAAATCAATGTTATTAGGCGGTAGAGTCCAAAGTGAATCATTTCAAGGCTATACTTTAGATCACGGTTTCCAAGTTTTACAAACTGCATATCCGGAAGTCCAACGAAGTCTTCGATTATCTAAATGGGATTTATCTTATTTTCAATCGGGTGCTTATGTATTGCAAGACGGAAAATTTAAGCCTTTTCTTAATCCCTTAAAATCACCCTTTTTATTTTTAAAAAATATATTCTCGTCGGGGGCTACTATTTTTGACCTTTTGAAATTAGCTTGGATTTGGCTTAAAACGCAGGGCTCGATTTCACCTATAACCTCGGATCCAGAAACGACTTCTGAAATTATCTCTAGATATCGTTTTTCAGAAAAGTTTCAGCGTATTTTTTTAAGGCCCTTTTTTGCTGGTATATTTTTGGATGTTCAATTGACCCCGCCGGCCTCCTTATTTTTCTATTACATGAAGCAGTTTTTAGAGGGGAAAGCTGCCTTGCCCAAACATGGCATAGGCGATATCGCTTTAGATTTAGCTTCAAGAATTCCCAAAGAAAAACTGCTGACAGGGGTTTCCGTCATTGAAATCCAGGAGAAATCACTAAAATTAAGTAATGCGAATACGATCCATTTTGACCATTTGGTTTTAGCCACAGATCCCAAACAGGCCTGTGATTTATTGAATATCGATTTTCCTGAAAACGCTCATTTTAGTTCAAAGACTTTTTATTTTAGTTTGGACAGGAATCTTGAAACTACATTGCCCCTTATCCACTTGATGCCATTGAATTCAAGTCCGATGTTACATTTTTCCTGCATAAGCCAAGTAAATCCTTTGCTAGCTCCTGAAGGGAAACATTTGATTTCGGCAACTAGCCTCCAAAAAGAAGTTTCTGACGTGGAAATTGTAAGGGAATTAGCTAATGTTTTAAGCCTTTCGCAGGCCGATTTTACTTATTTGAAATCTTTTTCTATCCCACATTCATTATTTAAGTTGGGATGTTTTAAGGAAGTTTGCCAAAAAGCAGAAGAGAAAAATATTATTTTAGCGGGGGATTACACACTTTTCCCCTCTTTGCAAGCGGCTTTATCCTCAGGACGAAACGCGGCAGAGAAAATCCTGCAAGATTTGTAAACTGATTTTTGTCAATAATTTTTTTCTGTTTTTGCGTACATTTGCTTTCAATGAACTCTAATATGAAAAAAGTTTTACTCTTTATTTTTGCGAGCATTCTTTTAGGTGCCTGTCAGAAATCAAATCCAAATTTCCAAAAAGATGCGGCAAACCCCGAGTTTTTAATCCGGGCAGAGTTAATGTTGACCGAGAGTATTATTCACGATATTTTTGCGCCTCCAGTTTCTGCACGTATTTATATGTATGCCGGAATCGCAGGATATGAAGCAGCAATTCCTGGAGATAAAAAATTCAAATCGCTGGTGGGCCAATTAAATGGCTTCGAAAAAATACCCCAACCGGAAAAAGGTTTGGAGTATTGTTTTCCTTTGGCATCTACAAGGGCGTATTTGGCTGTGGGAAAAAAATTGACTTTTGCCCAAGAATTGTACAAGGACTTTGACAAGAAATTAGAAAAAGATTATCAGAAAATTGGCATTCCTACGGATGTGTATGAAAGGTCGATTGCCTACGGAGATTCGGTGGCCGCTGCAGTGATGCGCTATGCTGCTAAGGATAATTACAAGCAAACAAGAGGTTTACGATTCACAGTAACCAATTTACCAGGTACTTGGACTCCTACGCCACCTGCCTATATGGATGCGGTGGAACCCTATTGGACTAAAATTCGTCCCATAACGCTAGATTCAGCATCCCAGTTTAGAGCTCCCGCTCCCTCTAAATTTGATTTAACCAAAGGAAGTCCTTATTACAAAGAGGTCATGGAGTCCTATGAAACGGTCAAAAATTTAACGGAGGAGCAAAGAAACATTGCCAATTTTTGGGATTGCAATCCATTTAAAATGAATATTACGGGTCATGCGATGTTTGCGACCAAGAAAATGTCACCCGGTGGACATTGGCTAGGAATTGTGGGCCAAGTATCTCGCCAATTACATAAATCGTATAATGAAACGGCTGAGGCATTTGCTTTGACGTCTATCGGAATCTTTGATGGATTTATAGCTTGTTGGGATGAAAAATACAGATCTATTCGCATCAGACCTGAAACCGTTATTAATGCGAGCGTCGATAAATCATGGGTTCCTGTGCTGCAAACGCCACCTTTCCCGGAATATACATCTGGGCATAGCACCATTTCGAGGGCTGCTGCGGAGGTTTTGACCAGCTTGTATGGGGCTAACATTGCCTTTGAGGATTCTACGGAAATACCTTATGGATTGCCTCCAAGAAAATTCAAATCATTCATTCAGGCGTCAGATGAGGCGTCCGTTTCTCGTTTATATGGAGGAATTCATTTTATGCCAGCCTTAAATGAGGGGGCTATACAAGGTAGTAAAGTAGGCCAACATCTTTTAGCTCGTGTCAAGACGCGCCCATGAAAAAGGATATAGAAACCAAAGCGGACATTCAGATTTTTGTGGATGCATTTTATGCCAAAATGCCTTCAGATGATTTGGTGGGTCACGTATTTATGGATGTGGCCCATGTGGATTTTTCTAAACACCTGCCTAAAATGTACAATTTCTGGGAAATGCTTTTGATGGATGGCAAAAATTACCAGGGTGCCCCGATGCGCCCGCATTTAGAAATAAATCAAAAAATCCAACTCACCCCCGCCCATTTTGCTCGTTGGCTCCAGCTATTTTACGCCACCTTAGACGAACATTTTGAGGGACCCAAAACAGAAGATGCTAAATTAAAGGCGCGAAACATCGCAGACACTTGGGCGTATAAATTGGACCACCTCAACCACCACCAAGCTTAATTCCTTAGAGCGAAAAGTAAATTTTCTTTTTGTCCAACCAAACCGCTAGTCGGGTAATGAGATATAAAACCACGAGCGCGTTGATGGCTTCTGCGACCATTCCGTAGATGCTTATTTTTTCTAAAAAACCGCCAACAAACGTGAATGTTGCTCCTCTTAGCCATTCTGGCCCTATGGATTCAAAAAACAAATAAATGAAAATGGAGTTTTTGCCATAGGAAAGGATGTAATCAGGAACGGAAATTTTTGGTTTCTCCGTGGACCAATTATAATAAAAAGCCGCCATCAATAAGGAAATCCATCCGGCCGATGCGATGGTAAATGATAGAGTAGCAGTTCTTTTGATGATCGGTATTCCAGCCATATCAAGGCCATAACCGACTATTACACCTAAAACTCCCAAGCCAATTAACGTTTTTAAAAGATCTTTTGGCGAAGTAGACCGATGAATAATTCGGCCCAATAAAGCCCCCCAAATGGTGTGCGCTGCGGTAGGAATGCAATTAATTGCAATCCAATGCCCCCCACTTAATTTGCCCATTAAGACCATGTCCATGAAAGATCCGAAATTTTTATCTCGGACATAAGGTTCGTTGAATCCTGGAATATCTGTAAATACATAAAGAGAATGTGCTAGAAGCAATAAAAATAAGGAAGCAGCTAATTGCAATGGGATTGAAAATCGCAATAAAAAGAAAGCTACGATAGTCGTAAAAGATAATTGGGTCAACACATTCCACAGCTCAAAAACCAATTTCTCTCTTCCTAAGCAATGCAGTCCCGTACCACAAATGAAAAGCAAAACAGATCTTTTTAAAACTTTGGGCCATAGTTGGCCATACGTGGCTCCTTGGTCGATTCGTTTATAGGTGGAAAAATATAAAGCGGAACCAGCGATCATCATAAAACCGGGTTGGATTAAATCCCAAAAGTGTAGCCCCTGCCATTCCGCATGATTAAATTGGGATAAGACAAATGACTCAGGAAAGATTTTTCCTAATCGACTATAAAGGCCAGTGCTTTCTGCAGCTAATAAAAACAAGATAAATCCTCGAAAATAATCTACAGATGGTATTCTTTTAGTGATCATTATTTGCTTATTTTTCGTGTCAAAGGTAAAAATTTTTTCTAATTTCGTGATTTCCACGGGAATTCAATTTTATGATCGTATCCACGCCGGGCCGAATTTGTTTATTTGGTGAGCATCAAGATTACTTAGGCTTGCCCGTTATCGCAGCGGCAATTTCTAAAAGAATACAGGTTAAAGGCCAATTTAGAGCTGACAACGTAGTGCATTTTTCATTGCCCGATGTTGAAAAAACAGAAGAATTTGCAATTAATTTCCCTTTACCATATTCCAAAGAAAGAGATTATTTTAAAAGCGTTTTGAATGTCTTGCATCGAAAAGGCCATGATTTAACACGTGGCTTTGAAATTGAGGTTCGGGGAAATATTCCCATCAATTCCGGCACGTCAAGCTCCTCGGCACTATTAGTTTCTTGGGTTAAATTTCTCAACGACATGTACGATTTGGGATATACCCAAAAGCAAATAGGTGAAATTACGTATGAGGCGGAGGTTTTGGAATTTACGGAGCCAGGGGGAATGATGGACCAATATTCTACGGCGGTGGGGAATGTGATTTACTTAGCGAGCCAACCGGAGATTTCGATTAAGACGTATGCCCGCGATTTGGGAACGTTTGTGTTAGGGGATTCTTTGGAGGCAAAAGACACCTTAGGGATTTTGTCTCGTGTAAAATTTGGAACCTTGGGAGGAGTAAATAAAATTAAGCAGCAGGATGCAAGCTTTGATTTGTCTTCTGCGACGCTTTCAGATTTGAATGCGCATAAGAATTTGATCACAGTGGATGAATATATTTTAATTAGTGCGAATATAGATGACCGCGATATTTTGTTGGCCGCCAAAGCTATGTTTGAAGGAGAAGTGGAATGGAGTGATGAGAAATTAGGAGATTTGTTAAATCAGCATCAAGTAAATTTACGTGAACACAAGCGAATTTCTACTCCTAAAATCGATCGAATGATTCAAGCCTCGCTAGATTCGGGTGCATTGGGAGCTAAGATTAATGGTTCCGGTGGGGGAGGTTGTATGTTTGCCTATGCGCCCGAAAATCCAGAAAAAGTAGTGGAGGCCATTGAAAAAGAAGGGGGCAAGGCCTATATCATACGAGTAGATCAAGGCACGAAGTCCGAGTCAGAAAGTTTATTTTTTTAATACATATATGAAAAAGCGTTTATTGATATTAGCAGGAGGGATGGCCTCAAGGATGAAGAAAGCCATGGCTGAAGGGGGTTCGGATTTAGATCCTTCCTTGGTTGCCCAGGCAAATTCAGTCACCAAAGGGATGATTCAAGTAGGAAAGAATGGGAAGACATTAATTGATTATCAATTATACAACGCGCATTTGGCAGGAATCGAAGAGGTGATGTTATTGCTTCACCCGACGGATTCTGTTTCTCAGGAATATTGTGAATCCTTGATGGCAAAGGATGCGTGTTGGGGTTTGCAAATTGTGTTTGCGCGCCAACAAATTCCTGCCGACCGCGAGAAGCCTGCTGGAACGGCAGATGCGGTATATCAGGCATTGATGCAACATGATTCTTGGCAAACGGGTCGAGTGATCGTTTGTAATTCGGATAATTTATATAGTGTAAATGCACTTAAATTGCTTTGGTCGTCCAATGAAACGCAGGCATTGATTTCATATCACCGTGATAGTTTATTGTATCCAGCGGAGCGCATTTCGGCTTTTGCTTTAATAAGGACTGATGCGGATGGGTATTTATTGGAAATTATCGAAAAGCCTACGCAAGAGCAAGCGGATGAGTTGATGGCTCAATTGGGCCGATTGGGTGTCAGTATGAATATTTTTGTATTTGAGTCAAGCACTTTTTTGCCTTTTTTGGCGGCCACACCTTTTCACTCGGTGCGCAACGAAAAAGAATTACCTACCTCGGTGGCTATGTTTGGCGAGGGAACAGGAAAAGGTTTTTACGCCATTCCATTAGCTGAAAATGTGCCCGACCTAACGAGCAAGGAGGATATATTGGTGATGCAAAAATACCTGGAGGAGACGTATGGGGATTTTTAATGGTAGGTAGAATTAGGTAATAAGTATCAGGTAATAGGTATTAGGTAAAATTAGGTAAGATTAGGTATTAGGTAAGAGGTATTAGGTAAGGGGTAAAATTAGGTAAGAGGTAAAATTAGGTAAGAGGTATTAGGTAAGGGGTAAAATTAGGTAATAGGTAAGGGGTAAAATTAGGTAATAGGTATTAGTTATTAAGTATTAGTTATTAAGTATTAGTCAATGTGATAATGGCTTTTAACGCAATATTTTTTATATTCGAATTATCTTATAAATACTCTTTAGATAACATTTATTAATAGCCTCTTACCTAATACCTCTTACCTAATTTTACCTAATACCTATTACCTATTACCTCTTACCTAATACCTCTTACCTATTACCTATTACCTAATACCTCTTACCTAACATAACCTATGTCAATTTTCATCGTCATCATTTGCATTTTACTTCTGGTTTTTTTGATCACTTATTTGAAGATCAATTCTTTTGTCGCTTTCTTATTGATCAGTTTATCGGCGGGTGTGATGTTGGGGATTCCCCTTCCCGACTTGGCTAAAACCATTCAAAAAGGCTTAGGTGACACCTTAGGTTCCTTGGTTACGATTATCGTTTTGGGTTCGATGTTGGGTAAGTTGGTGGCTGAGAGTGGTGCGGCCCAACAAATTTCTGGGACATTGATTAATATTTTTGGTCAAAAAAATATGGCTTGGGGCTTAATGTTCACAGGTTTTATTATAGGCATTCCTCTTTTTTATAATGTGGGATTTGTGTTAATGATTCCTTTGGTGTTTGCGTTGGTGCATCAGTATAAGTTACATCCACTGGTCACTGGAGTTCCTATGATGGCGTCTTTGTCGGTGGCTCACGGTTTTTTACCTCCTCACCCTTCTCCAGCCGCTTTGGTGGCACAATTTCAGGCCAACATGGGGCTTACCTTGATGTATGGAATCGTCATCGCTATTCCTGCGATTATATTAGCAGGGCCTATTTTTGCTAAGACGTTGGTCAATCGGCCCATCAAATCTCTAGGAGCATTTTCGGTAAAATCATTGCCTGAGAATGAATTGCCTAATAAATTTTCCAGTTTTGTGACGGCCTTGTTGCCCGTATTTTTATTGGTTTTTACCACGATCGCCGAAGTGTATATTGACAAGACAACGGTTTTAGGCCAAGTATTTAAATTAATCGCCGATCCCGCCATGGTGATGTTGGTCGCTATTTGCTTTGCCACCTATAGTTTAGGATTGCGTTTGGGCAAAAAGATGGAGGATATCATGAACATATATGCAGAAGCGGTCAAAGATGTGGGGATGATTCTTTTGATTATCGCAGGGGCTGGAACCTTAAAAGAAGTGTTATTGGTTTCGGGCGTAAGCAAGGAAATTGCCGGTTATTTAGGGGCGCTACCTATTCCACCCTTGGTTTTAGGCTGGTTAATGGCTGCCATTATTCGTGTTTGTGTAGGTTCAGCAACGATTGCCGGGTTAACGGCAGCTGGAATGATTTATCCTTTAGTCGCTGGGGGTGGTGTGGATCCCAACTTAATGGTATTGAGTATCGGTGCGGGGAGCTTGATGTTTTCACATGTGAATGATGGGGGGTTTTGGCTCTTTAAAGAATATTTTAATCTAAGTATTTCAGAGACGATTCGGTCTTGGTCTGTCATGGAATCCATTGTCTCGGTGGTCGGATTAATAGGCGTGTTAGCCTTGAATGCCATTATATAAATAAAATCAATCTAAACAATTTTTGAATTTTAAGATATCTCCATGTCGCTTTGTTGGCAAATCGGCATGAGGAGATATTAAAATAATATTGGTTTATTTTACCAACACGATTTAGTGATATTTTTCAGCCCAATATTATTTGCTTTTAATTTTGGCATAATTAACAATCAAATAATGAATTGAACTTTATCATATAATAGTGCAAAAATTTAATTGTATTTAGCGATTAACTTAAAAAAATACAAAATGATCCTTTGGCTTATTTCTAATTTCCCCAATTTTATAATTAAATAAGCCATTTTTTTCAATTTTTTCTTTGGCATACATAGAAAAATTTCTAATTTGAGGAACTTTTAAAATTATTTTTTCATTAACAAACAAACAAACATGAAAAAACTCTTACTCGTATGGGTAATAGTGATGGCTGCATTCAGTTCATCTCTAGCTCAAACAAGGCAAGTAACTGGAAAGGTTACTTCTTCTGAGGATGGTTCGGCTCTTC
>Ga0222712_10004619_pt1 | contig 14304 bp, 13 predicted proteins | sample C33_657DmetaG_FD_165043 | JGI IMG/M metagenome (GOLD analysis project Ga0222712, IMG submission 165043) | Estuarine water microbial communities from San Francisco Bay, California, United States - C33_657D | ecosystem: Environmental > Aquatic > Marine > Unclassified | place: USA: California... | reverse complement strand
AATAGCAAAACTTTAGAAAATGAAAGTAGCCATTTTTGGTCAATATTATCAAAACGACACGCGTCCGATTATTAAAGACATTTTTGTTTTTTTTAATGCCAATAATGTAGAATTGGTTATTGAAGAAAAGTTCTTGAAAATCTTGTATGAAGAAAAGATTGTTCAAAAAGAATATAAAACCTTTAATAGTCACGAATGCATAGACAGTAGTTTTGATATTATGGTTAGTATTGGAGGCGACGGAACCATATTAAGAGCTGCAACTTTTGTGAGAAATTCTGGCGTGCCTATTATCGGTATCAATGCCGGTAGATTGGGATTTTTAGCCAAAGTGCAAAAAGGCAATATTGAATCTTTTCTTCAACTGGTATTAGAAAAAAAATACACCATTTCAAAAAGAACCCTACTTAGTTTGGAGTGCCATCCGGAAAACAAGCAAATTTCGGAACTTAATTTTGCTATGAACGAAATTAGTGTGAGCAGAAAAGACACTACTTCGATGATAACCATTGACACGGCATTAAACGATGAACATTTAAATTCGTATTGGGCAGATGGATTAATTGTATCAACACCTACAGGATCAACAGGTTATTCCTTAAGTTGTGGCGGACCTGTTTTAACTCCCGATGTAAAAGTTTTGGTAATTACCCCAATCGCTCCACATAATCTTAACGCAAGACCTTTGGTAATTTCTGACGATACCAAAATTACCTTACAAGTTTCGGGAAGAGAAGATCAATATTTAGTTTCATTGGATTCTAGAATTGCAACTTTAGACAAAAATGCGGTTCTTACGATTAGCAAAACTCCGTTTCAAATTAACATGGTAGAAATTCCAGAAGAAACCTTCCTAAAAACCTTACGAAATAAACTTTTATGGGGAGAAGATAAGCGAAATTAATACTCTTATTCATACTACAAACCCCTATTTTTCGTTTGATAACTATTCATTTGCAAAAGAAATGCAAAGAAAACGCTAATGTTGTTAAATATAATTTGTTTTTAATACTAATATGATGCCGTATTAGTTGCTTTAATTGTTATATTTGCACGCTATTTTTCGATTAATGAAAAAAATTGTTTTTTATATTTTTATTTTAGGAATAACAAAATTAAGTGCTCAAATTCATGAAGTTGGGTTTTTGTTGGGGGGTAGCAATTATATAGGGGATGTTGGCAATACAGATTTTATTGCGCCAAATCAACCGGCTTATGGAATTTTGTATAAATGGAACAAAAGCCCAAGGCATGCTTGGAGAATATCATACATACAAACTAAAATCGCTGGAAATGATTTAGATTCAAAAGTACCTGGTAGATTTAAAAGAGGCTATAATTTTGAAAATAACATTTCTGAAATATCGGCTGGATTAGAGTTTAATTTTTTTGATTTTAATCTTCATGAATTTGGAGTAAAGGTAACTCCTTACATCTATTCAGGTTTAAGTTATACCATGTATGAAGAGCTGTATTTTGTAAATGGAAGAAGAAAAAAAGACAGTGATGGACGAGCATTTACAATCCCAATGGTAATAGGAATTAAATCAAATATTACACCGTCATTAATTTTAGGATTAGAAGTTGGAAGCAGGTATACATATACAGATAATTTAGACGGAAGTAATCCGAAAAACGCTAATTTAGCATCCTTAAAATTTGGGAACTTAAATAGTAGAGATTGGTATGTAGTAAGTGGCATTACACTAACTTATACTTTTGGAGAAAAGCCCTGCTACTGTTCATATTAACAAAATGAGTTTAATAGAATCAATAAATACCGAAAAACTGCCTAACCATCTTGCAATTATCATGGATGGAAATGGTCGTTGGGCTAAACAAAAAGGCTTGTTGCGTTCATTAGGACACGAAAATGGAACTAAATCTGTAAAAAAAACTGTTGAAGCATGTGCTAAGTTAGGAATTGGAAATTTAACATTATATGCATTTTCTACTGAAAATTGGAGTAGACCAAAACTAGAAGTGGATACGCTAATGAAATTATTAGTTCATTCTCTAAAAAAAGAATTAAAAACATTACAAAAAAATAATATCCGATTGAATTCAATTGGAAATTTATCAAAATTACCCTCCCCTATTTTAAAAGAACTTGATGAGGTTATTGAAAAAACAAAAAACAACTCTAGAATGACACTAACCTTGGCTTTAAGTTATGGGTCTCGTGAGGAACTATTAAATGTTGTTAAAATTATAAGTGATAAAGTTAAAAATAATATAATTTCGGTTGAAGATATTAATGAATCAATTATTAATCAGCATCTTTACACGCGCAATTTACCAGATGTTGATTTATTAATTAGAACTAGTGGTGAGCACAGAATAAGTAATTTTTTATTATGGCAAATAGCCTATTCAGAATTATTTTTTACCGAGGTATTATGGCCCGATTTTACAGAAGAAAATTTATATGAAGCAATTATCAGCTATCAAAAAAGAGAACGAAGATTTGGAAAAACTAGCGAACAAATTAAATAAAATTAAAGTGCTTAAAAACTATACCTACTATTACATAACACTTTTATTATTAGGAGTTGTTTCTTCATCATTTGCCCAAAATAATGTCACATTTGATCAAGGCAAGAAATATATTTTAGCGAATGTTAATGTTATCGGGAAAATAAGCTACAACGAACAAACTGTAGTTACTTTTGCAGGTCTTGAAAAAGGACAAAACATAACAGTACCAGGAGAAGAAGTTAGTAACGCAATAAAAAAATTAGGAAAACTTGGACTATTTAGCGCCATAGATTTTTATATAAATGAAGTTAAAGGAGACAGTGTCTATTTAGATTTAGAAATAACTGAAATCCCTAAATTAAAAGAAGTTAAATTTGTTGGAGTTAAGAAAAATAAAGTAGAAGAATTAATTAAAGAAAATTCTTTAACTAAAGGAAAGATAGTAAACGAAAATTTACTAACTACTACCAAAAATTATTTAGAAAACAAATACAAAAAAGACGGTTTTTTCAATACAAAAGTTTCTATAAGAACCATTGCCGATACTACAGATAATGGGGTAAATATGTTGATTAATATTGACAAAGGAAATAAACTTAAAATTCGACAAATTTCCTTTGAAGGGAATGAAAAGTTCTCAGATAAAAAACTTCGTAAAGCATTAAAGAACACCAAACAGGTTAACCCAGTAAGGATACTTAAAGCGTCAAAATTTATTAAAAATAAATTCGAAGAAGATTTAGTAAAATTAGTTGAAACATACAAAGAAAAAGGATACAGAGATGCTAGAGTTGTTTCTGACTCAGTTTGGTTAGACAAAAAAAGAAACAAACTAGGAATAAATATTAAAGTAGAAGAGGGTCAAAAATATTACTTTGGTAATATTAAATTTTTAGGAAATTCCGTTTATTCAGATCAACTTTTAGGTAGTATTCTTGGAATTAAAAAAGGAGATTCGTACAACGGAGTGCTGCTTGAAAAAAGAATTGCAGATAAAACTAAACCAGACGGAGAGGACATTACAAATCTTTATCAAAATAATGGTTACTTATTTTCAACAATTAACCCTGTTGAAGTAAAAACTGTAAATGATTCTATCGACTTTGAAATTAGAGTTACTGAGGGACCTATTGCTTATTTTAACAAAATATCGGTAGTAGGAAACGATAAAACCAATGATAAGGTAATCTATAGAGAATTAAGAACAAAACCAGGTGAAAAATATAGTAAAGATGATTTAGTTCGTACAATTCGAGAAATTGGTCAATTAGGTTTCTTTGATCCTGAGGCAATTGATCCAAAATTTAAAAATGTAGATCCAACTGCTGGCACAGTAGATATTGAATACCATCTAGTAGAAAAAGGATCTAGTCAAATTGAACTCCAAGGTGGTTATGGCGGTGGAGGTTTCATAGGAACTTTAGGATTGTCTTTCAATAACTTTTCAATGCGTAACATCTTTAAAAAAGAAGCATACCATCCGCTTCCTATGGGTGATGGACAAAAAGTTTCATTAAGATTACAAGCAAGTACTTTTTTTAGAACCTATAGCTTATCATTCTCTGAACCATGGTTTGGTGGAAAAAAACCGGTTAGTTTTTCAACCTCTATTTCTCAAAGTATACAATATCTTTTCTCTGGTTCATTTAATAGTATTGATAAAAACAAAAGTTTTAACATTACTTCTATTACTGTTGGTATCGCAAAAAGACTTACTGTGCCCGATGATTATTTTGTATTGTCAACAGGGATAAGTTTCCAACACTATGATTTAAATAATTACAATACCGGTTTATTCACATTTGGAAATGGATCTTCTAAGAACTTTGCATTCAATATAGGATTGACAAGAAATAGTAAAGGGGTTAATCCTATTTTCCCTACAAAAGGTTCAGAATTTAGTATTTCTACTAAATTTTCATTACCATATTCTTATTTTAACAATATAGACTATGCTAATTTAAAAAATTTAGCCGAGTACAAAAAAACATATGAATCTTCTTCAATTTCAGATCAAAACTTTGGAGCAGATGGAGTTTATATAAATAATGGCGATTATATAAAAACGGCTACAGTAGTTAACCCTCAAGGGCAAACTGTTACCGGAATTGTTAGAACCGATAATTACCAAGAAGCCGATGTGAATCAAGGAAAAGTAGATCAAAAAAGATTTGATTGGTTAGAATATTATAAAATAAAAGCTAAATTTGATTGGTACAGTAAATTATTTGGTAGTGATCAAAATGCTTTAGTATTAAGATCGCTAGCAGAATTTGGATACCTTGGGGCCTTTAATTCAGATAGAGGAATAGTTCCTTTCGAACGATTTTTTGTTGGCGGTGATGGATTAGCAAATTTTGCCTTAGATGGAAGAGAGGTAATTCAGTTAAGAGGTTATCCAAATCAATCCTTATCTTCTGCTACAGGTGGTTCTATTTATAACAAATTTTCATTAGAACTAAGGTATCCACTAACATTAAAAGCTGCAGCCTCTATATATGGATTAACATTTCTTGAGGGCGGAACTGCCTTTGACAATTTTCAAGAATATAATCCGTTTATATTTCAGAGATCTGCTGGATTTGGAATTAGAATTTTTATGCCAGCATTTGGATTATTAGGAATAGATTTTGCTCATGGATTTGATCCAATTCCTGGTACCAGTGAAAAAAGTGGATGGCAAACACATTTTATTATTGGTCAACAATTTTAGTATATTTGCCTGACAAAGATTTATAATATAACCATTATGAAAAAATATATAACAGTAATTCTCTTCGCAACATTATTATTTAATAGTAATGTAAATGCGCAATCTAGAGGAATTAAAATTGGTTATATTGATATGGAATATATACTTGAAAAAACTTCAAGTTATGCCGAAGCAAAAAACCAATTAGAGCAAAAAGCTGAGAAATGGAAACAAGAAATTGAAGCCAAGAAAAGTGATATTGCTAAACTTAAAGAAGCTTTAAAAACTGAAAAAGTTTTATTGACCAAGGAATTAATTGAAGAAAGAGAAGCAGAAATTGCATTTCAAGAAAATGAAATGTCTGAATATCAACAAAAAAAGTTTGGTCCAAATGGCGAATTAATTGTTCAAAAAGCAATGCTTATAAAACCAATTCAAGATCAAGTATTTAATGCTGTTCAGGATTTAGCAGAAGCTAGAAAATATGACTATATTTTTGACAAATCGTCCAATTTAACTATGCTATTTGCAGCAAATAAACATGATCTTAGCGAACGCGTGATTCAATCATTAACCCGATCAGAAAAAAGGGAACAAATGACTAAAAAGCAACAAAAACTTGAAGAAGAAAATCAAAGAAAACAAGATTTGTTGGATGATAACCCTGAAATGTCAGAAAAACAAAGACTTGCCGAGGAAAGAAAAGCGGCTCGTTTAAAAATGGTTGAAGATAAAAAACTTGCTGCAGAAGAAAAGAGAGCAGCTGCAGAAGCTAAAAGAAAACAACAACAAGAAGAAGCTGCAGCTAAAAGAAATGGCACAGTTTCTGCTAAGAATTCTGCAGATGATTCAAAAGAAAATTCTAAACCAGTAAATATAGAGGTAGCAGATAAAAAAGCTGCTGCAGAAGAAGCGAAGAAAAAAACATTAGAAGAAAGAAAAAAAGTTGCTGAAGAAAGAAAAAAAGTTGCTGAAGAAAGAAGATTAAAAATAATTGCTGATAGAGAAGCAGCCAAAAAAGCAAAAGAAGAAGCAAAAAACAAAAAACCCTAATAAATAAAACAATAATAAAACAAAAAATGATGAAAAAAATTAAAACCCTTATGATAGCTGCAATAGCTTTAGTTGGATTTCAAACCGTTAACGCACAAGCTAAAACTGCTCATGTAGATGTAAATGAATTAATGTCAAAAATGCCAGCGGTATTAGACGCTCAAAATCAATTAAAAAAATTAAGTGATACATATACTGCAGAGTATAAAACAATGGTTGAAGAATACCAAGGTAAATTAAAAAAATACGATGCAGAGGCTAGCACAGTTACTGATGCTGTAAACCAAACACGTCAACAAGAGGTTCAAGATATGGCTAAAAGAATTAGTGATTATCAAGAAACTGCTCAAAAAGATTTACAAAAGAAAGAATCTGACTTAATGAAACCTATTACAGATAAAGTAAAAGCTTCAATTCAAAAAGTTGGTAAAGTAAAAGGTTATCAATATGTAATTAATGCATCAGATCTTTTATTAGCTGATGGTCCAGACTTAACTGCTGACATTAAAAAAGACTTAGGATTTTAATATCTTAACTTTATAAAAAACCAAAACTGCTCCTTTAATTGAGCAGTTTTTTTTTACATTTGTTTTATGGTAAATAAAAATCCAATAGGACTTTTTGATTCTGGAATTGGTGGCACTTCTATATGGAAGGAAATTCACCAATTACTTCCAAACGAAGACACCATTTATCTTGCAGACAGTAAGAATGCGCCTTACGGACAAAAATCGAAAGAAGAAATTATTGAACTTAGCTTTAAAAATACCGAATTTCTTTTAAATCAAAATTGCAAACTTATAGTAGTTGCCTGCAACACCGCAACTACCAACGCAATTAAGGAACTTCGAGCTAAATACAATGTCCCATTTATTGGGATTGAGCCAGCAATTAAGCCAGCAGCATTACATTCGAAAACACAAAAAATTGGCATACTTGCTACTAAAGGAACTCTTAATAGCGAATTGTTTTATAAAAATGTAGAGCAATTTCAAGAAATACAAATCATTGAACAAATAGGATTTGGATTGGTTGAATTAATTGAAGGAGGTAAAATAGATTCAGACGAACTGCAAGAATTATTACTAAAATATCTTAATCCAATGGTTCAATCCAATATTGATTACTTGGTACTTGGATGCAGTCATTACCCCTATTTAATTCCGCAGATTAAAAAAATTATTCCAAAAAAAATTACTATTATAGATTCGGGTGAAGCTGTTGCAAGACAAACTAAAAAAGTTCTTGAAGAATTGGTTGGTATCAATGAAAATACTCATCTAAGTAAAAACATATTTTACACCAATACAAATCCGGGAGTACTTAAAGAAATATTGGAAAACAAATACCCTATTATTGCTCAAGATTTCTAGAGTATTCTGCCATACATTATTACTGATAGTTACACTCAAAAAGAGTATCTTTGCAAAAATAATTCAGTATGAATAATTCCAATAAAAAACGACCTAGCTCAAGTAAACCGAACTCCGAAAGAAAAAAATCGGGTATAGGTTCAAAGCCGGCAATGCCAAAAAGAGCTCAAAACAGAAAGCCGGTCGTTAAAAAAGATTCACCAAATATTCCAAAACCTATAAAATCTGACGAAATCCGATTAAATAAATACATTTCCAATTCTGGGGCTTGCTCAAGAAGAGATGCAGATATATATATTCAATCGGGGAATGTAAAAGTAAATGGTGTAGCCGTAACAGAAATGGGGTACAAAGTTAAGCCTGGCGATGTGGTAAACTTTGATGGAGCCGTTTTAACACCTGAAAAAAAAGAATATATTTTATTAAATAAACCAAAAAACTTCACAACATCGGTTGAAGAAGTTGAACATAGAAATGTTTCCGAATTAATAAAAGGAGCTTCAATAGCTTCACTTTCTCCAATAGGAAGAATGGATAAAAACACGACTGGTTTATTATTATTTACAAATGATACCGATATTATTAGAAAATTTAGTTTACCGAATCAAAAATCTGCCAAAATTTACCAAGTTACTTTAGATAAAAACTTAAAATTTGAAGATTTAGAAAAAATACAATCAGGTGTAACTTTAGACGGCCACCGATTGTATGTAGACGAAATTAGTTATATTGAAAATGAAGCTAAAAATGAAATTGGTATAAAATTACGAACCCCAAATGTAAAAGTGGTGAGAGCAATTTTTGAGAATTTCAAATATACCGTCATTAAAGTTGACCGCGTTGCATTTGCTGGTTTAACAAAGAAAAATTTGCCAAGAGGAAATTGGAGAGCACTTACAGAACAAGAAATAATTAACATCAAAAATATGTAACCACGCTAAAGCGTGGTTTTTTGAATATGGTAATACAAAAAAACTTATCCATTGCACATGCTTGGTTTGAAGCATTTAATTCACATAATTTGGAAAAATTAATTTCGTTATATGATGATGAAGCCAAACATTATAGCCCGAAACTTAAAATTAGACTTCCTGAAACTAAAGGCCTAGTTACAGGTAAAGAGGCTTTAAGAGAATGGTGGAGAGATGCTTTTGAGAGATTGCCCTCACTTCATTACAAAGTAACTTCATTAACTGCGAATTCTGATAGAGTTTTTATGGAATACATAAGAATAGTAGACCAAGAAGATAACATGTTAGTAGCCGAAGTATTGGAAATTAAAGAAGGGTTTATTGTTGCATCAAGAGTTTACCATGGCTAAAACTAATTCAGCAAAAGTTGATTTACTAAAATAAATTTACAAAATAACTATCTTTGCAAAATAGAAATCAAATACAACTATTTGTCAATTAACTATGGGAAAACTTCTTTACACCAATGCCATAAAAAATTATTCGGAAGGCTTTATGAAAGCACTTTTAGAGTATTCACCTAAATTAATTTCTGCATTAGTAATCTTAATTGTTGGATTATATGCTATTCGTTTTATTAATAGATTGGCAAAGAAAATAATGATAAAAAGAAATTTAGATCCTACCTTATCTAAATTTTTAGCTGATATATTAATTTGGGTTTTGCGTGTTTTATTATTTGTAACCTTTATATCCAAATTAGGAATTGAAACTTCTTCTTTTGTAGCAATTCTTGGAGCTGCCGGTTTGGCCGTGGGATTGTCTTTACAAGGATCTCTTTCAAATTTTGCTGGCGGAATGCTTATTATATTATTCAAGCCATTTAGAGTTGGGGACACTATTGAAGCGCAAGGAGTAATTGGGACAGTTACCGAAATACAAATTTTTGTAACCAAATTACTAACTGCAAACAACCAAACTATTTTTATACCAAATGCCAATTTATCAAACGGAATAATTACCAATTATTCGATTTCTGGTATACGAAGATTGGATTTAGTGTTTTCACTTTCTTATAATACCGATATTAAATTAGCTAAAGAAACTGTTTTGCAGGTTATACAGAATCATGATAAAATATTAAAGTCTCCTGAACCAATAGTTTTAGTCAAAGATTTAACCGATTCTGCTGTTCATTTGGCAATTAGACCTTGGATAAAAAACGAAGATTTTGGAGTGGTTTCTTCTGATATTTTAGAAAACTGCAAGTCTGCTTTTGAAGAAAAAGGAATTGCAACTAAGCCATTAAGTAGAGAACTTTCTAAGTAATTATTTAGCAAATAAAAAGTCTTTCAAATAGTAGGGTTCAAAATAAGCCACATCTACAAAGTCTTTTTCTAAATATTTTTGATATGAAATACTACTCATTTCTTTAGCAGATGGATATTGAATAGCATCCAAAAAAACAAAATTTGATTTTGTCAACACCGATTGTACTTTTTCATTACTATCTCCAATGAAATAAATCTTTTCAGAAATTGCAGCAAAACTATCTTCTGAAATAATTTCTGCTTGAACTTCTCTGATTTTTTGTTTATTAAAATCAAAAATAGCGCTGTAAACTTCCATTCTTCGTGCATCAATCATCGGCACAATCAATCCGTCTTTTTTTAAAACTTGATGTGCCAACGCCAATAATGTATCTACAGCAATTAATGGGATTTGCAAAGCATAACTCAATCCTTTTGCTGCAGAAACACCTATTCGCAAACCGGTATAAGAACCAGGACCTTGACTAACGGCAATTGCGCTTAATTGTGAAAATGAAATTGCAGCTTCCTGAATTACATCCTGAATAAATAAATGCAGTTTTTCGGCATGTGAATAACCAAGCTCTGATATTTCTTTACAAACTAATGTTTTACCATTTGCAGCAATAGAAACCGAACAGTTTTTTGTAGCCGTTTCAATATTAAGAATATAATGCATCGTTAGTTCAAAAGATTATTTTTTGGGTTTATCCTTATCTTTTGTTGTTGCTAATTTTACTTTATCACCAGAATTTAAATCTTTTGAAACAGTAACAAATGGACCCGTAATTACTTCATCACCTTTTTTCAAACCAGAGATTATTTCAATATTGGTATCATCTTGAATTCCAGTTTTTACTATTCTAATTTTGGCTTTATCTCCAACTTTTACAAAAACACATTCTAGTTTTTTATCACTTTTAGTTTTTACTTTATCCCCAGATTCTGACACTTCAATTTTTGGAGTAGCAGTTGTATCCGATTTAATCACAACAGAACTAATTGGAATACCAATAACATTTTCTTTTCTCTTAGTAATGATGTCTACAGTTGCTGTCATTCCCGGTCTAAATGGTGAATAGGTAGCTGGCTTTCCTTCAATTAAATCTTGATACGATTCTTTTAGAATTCTAACTTTTACTTTAAAATTTGTTACTTGATCAGCAGTTGTAGCCGAGCTTGCAGAATTTGAAATACTGGTTACCACTCCTTTAAATTCTTTTTTCAAATAGGCGTCTACTTGAATTTTAGTCTCGTCACCAATATTTATTTTAACGATGTCGTTTTCGTTTACATCAACTTCTACTTCCATGTTGTTAAGGTTAGCAACGCGAAGCAATTCGGTTCCAGCCATTTGTTGCGTTCCTAAGATACGCTCTCCTAATTCTACGCTTAGCTTAGAAATAGTTCCGTCATTTGGAGAATAAATTGTAGTTCTACCTAAGTTATCTTTAGCTTCTTTTACAGATGCTGAGGCGCTTTGCACATTAAAGTAGGCCGTTTGTTTATTGGCTTTAGCAACTTCAAAAGAAGCAATTGCTCTTTCCCACTCTGATTTAGAAATAATGCCTTTTTCATAAAGTGTTTTATTTCTTTGGTAACTTGCTTGAGCTTCTTTGAAAGAAGCATCAGCTTGGTTTAATCCAGATTTAGTTCCTGAATAATTAGAGATAGATCGGTTCAAACCAGAAGTGTATAAATCAGGGTTTATTCTAACTAATAAATCACCTTTTTTAACAACTTGACCTTCTTTAATAGGCAAATCAATAATTTCACCTGAAACTTGTGAAGATATTTTAACTTCAATTTCTGGTTGTATTTTACCTGTTGCAGAAACGGTTTCTACAATTGTTATTTCATTTGCTTTAGCAATATCAACTTCAGTAGCATTATCTTTATTTCCAATAACTCCAGCTTTAGATAGTGCTATTAAAACAACAATTAATGCAACAAATACTCCAATAATAATGTAAATTTTCTTTTTTGACATGATCTATTATTTTTCTATGATAGGGATTCCGAAATAAAATTCTACTACTTTAACTTTAAAAATGTAATCGTATTTTGTTCTCAATACTTCCGATTGGGCATTGGTGTATAATGTTTGAGATTGTGCAAAATCAAAACTATTCATCAAGCCAACTGCATATTTTTCTTTAGCATAAACATATGCTTCATTTCTAGATTCAAATGCTGCAATTGCTGACTCGTAGGAATTAAGCGCCGATTTTGCATTAGTAATTGCGGTATAAACATTTCGCTCTAAATCTAATACAGCCTGCTTTTCATTAATTTTAGATCGTTCTAATTCTACTTTAAATCGGTCTAAATTATTTTTTGCAGAAAATCCATTTAGTATTGGAATATTCATTTGAACTCCAAAATTATGCCCTTTGTTATTACTGAATTGATCCACAAAGGAAAGCGGGCCAGTAACAAGAGGTGCGCCATTTGCATCAAACCCTATAATTCTATCGGCATAACTTACTCTAGAGCTAAAGCTATAAAATCCAGTTAAACTTGGTTGAAAAGCACCTTTGGCAATTTTTACATCTTTTTGTGCAAGCTCTAAATTTGCCTTTGCAATTTTAAGTTCGACTCTATCTTGTTTAGCTTTTGCAACAATATTTTCTGGTTTTTCTAACATGGTTGGACTTGAAGTTGCAGGATAATCTACCTCTGCTATTTCAAATGTTTGAAAATCTTCAATTTGAAGTAATTGTGCCAAACTTAAATTTGATAAAAATAAACTGTTTTCGGCCGCGATTACTTTTTGTTTATCAAGAGCTACAGTTGCTTTAACATCTAATAAATCCCCTCTTGCTACAACTCCTGCAGCAACCAATTCCTCACTTCTTATTTGTTGCTTTTCATCGTTTGCTAGTTGCTCTTTTTGAACTTTTAGATTTTCTTTATTAAATAATATTTGTAAAAAAGCATTTGCAACATTCAAAGAAATATCATCTTTCATTTTTGCAACCTGATATTGAGCCGCAATAATCGAAAGATTTGCTTTTCGTAATCTGTTTTGGTTTTGCAAACCATTATAAATGGTAATATTAGAATTCAATCCAGCAGAAGTAAATTGAGTGGTTTGATTTTCTAACAAACCCGTTGTTATATTTTGGTTCAAACCAATATTCCAAGAATGGGAAGCATTGGCATTTAAATTAGGTAAAAAACTACCAATTGCTGAATTTTTTCCAATAGCAGTAGTTTCCAAATCTAATTCGGATTGCTTAATTGAAATGTTATTTTTAATAGCATAATCAACACATTCCCGTAAAGTCCATTTTTTGTTTTGTGCTATTGTAGAAAACCCTACAAAACACATAAACAGTAAAATCAATTTAACCGATACTTTTTTCATATTCCTATTTTCAATAGTGAAAACCTAATGCAAATTTAATTCTTTATTATGAATACCTCTCACTAATTACTCCTTTATCTGACGATTATTTAGTATTTTTGTTACATAAATTAAGAAAAAAATATTTAGTATTAGATGAAAAATATTATTGCCTCACTATTCGCCTACACACTACCCTTATTACTAATAGGTTGTTCAACAACTAGTAAAATTGAAGCATTAAAACCAGAGCCTTCTGTAAATACTAAAATTGCCTACAACAACACGACTTCTTTTGTTAGCATGCCCTTAGAAATTTCATTAAATGAAATTGAAAATCAATTAAATAAATCATTGAACGGATTAATCTATGAGGATACTAATCTTGAAGATGATAAAACAGAAATGAAAATTTGGAAGACTGCACCCATTAAATTAATTGATAAAGAGGGTAAAGTTGAAACTGTGCTTCCTTTAAAAATATGGGCAAAATTAAAGTACGGCACCGATTTTATGGGGCTGAATGATACCAAAGAAATAGAACTAAATGGGACCATAACTTTGTCAAGTACTGTAAAATTATCAAATTGGAAAATGAGAACTGAGTCTAAAATAGTAGACTATAATTGGACTGAAAGTCCAACCATTTTGGTAGCGGGAAAGAAAGTACCAATCACTTATATTATCAATCCAACTTTATCCATCTTTAAATCAAAAATGGCTAAAAAAATTGACGAAGCAATTGAAGCATCATGCGATTTTAAACCTTATGTCTTAAATATAATTAAAACTATTAGCACACCATTTGAAGTAAATTCGCAATATGAAACTTGGTTTAAATTAAACCCTATTGAAGTAAATGTAACCGATGCGTTGGTATCAAAAAACAAAATCTCAATGGACTTAGGACTAAAGTGCACCATGCAAACCATGATTGGTCAAAAACCAAATATTGCTTTTAATAAAGACGCAATCCTTTTTAAATCGGCCGATAAAATAGCTGATAAAACAACGGCAACTGTAGCTGCTGTTTCTACTTATGAGAGTGCATCGCGAATAATAACAAAAAACTTTCAGGGAAAAGAATTTGCTTCTGGCAAAAGAAAAATTGTGATTCAAAAAGTAGATTTATGGGCAA
>Ga0222712_10004614_pt1 | contig 14312 bp, 15 predicted proteins | sample C33_657DmetaG_FD_165043 | JGI IMG/M metagenome (GOLD analysis project Ga0222712, IMG submission 165043) | Estuarine water microbial communities from San Francisco Bay, California, United States - C33_657D | ecosystem: Environmental > Aquatic > Marine > Unclassified | place: USA: California... | reverse complement strand
GATTGGTCTTGGATTTCGCAATACCTCAAATACAAGTCTTTGCCTGTACCAACTGCAGATATTTACGTCCGTCCAGGATCTGCAGAAGAAGTCGCAGAAGTTTTACGCATCGCATGCGAATACAAAATTCCAGTTGTGCCACGTGGTGGCGGTTCAGGTACACAAGGAGGAACTTTTGCAATCTATGGGGGTATTGCAATGGACCTTCGCCGACTCAACAAAGTTTTGCATATTGATGAAGTTTCAATGGTTGTTACAGCAGAAGCAGGTATCGAAGGACCAGAGCTTGAGAAAATTCTTAATGCAAAAGGTCTGACAATGCCTCACTATCCAGGTTCATTTCACTTCGGTGCAACACTGGGTGGATATTTAGCAGCACGTGGTTCAGGCGTTGTATCTACTAAGTACGGCAAAGCAGAAGACTTGGTATTGCAACTTGAAGCTGCGGTTCCACCAGGAAAACTTGTTGAAACAATGAAAGTTCCTAATCACGCATCCGGTCCTGGAATTATTCAGGCGATTGTTGGTTCAGAAGGAACACTTGGAATTATTACAAAGGCATCAATGCGCATTGAGAGAATTCCAGAATCAATGGAGTTTCTTTCTTATGGATTTAAAAATATTTCTGAAGGAATTGAAGCCGCTCGTCGCATCATGACTGATCGTTGGCGACCTGCAGTTATTCGCTTATACGACGAAGCAGATAGTGCAAAACTCTCTTCATGGCTTAACTTGGGCGTTGAAGGTGTATTGCTTGTCATTATGTGCGATGGAACAAAAGCACTGACCGCACTCGAGAGCGCCGAGATTGCAAAACTCTGCGAAGCGGTGGGTGGAAAGTCATATGGTCCAGAAATCGGCAAGATGTGGTGGGACGGAAAGTACGAACCATTTAAGCACGGCAACATTCCTGCGCCACCTCAGATCTTTGGAACAACAGATACATGCGCTCGCTTTGAAGATTTAGAAAAGATTTATTGGGCGAAGAAGAAAGTGATTGAAGAAGGTTTCTCCGAATACAAAGCCCGTTACACCGCGCACTTTTCACACTGGTTCCCATGGGGCGGAATGATCTACGACCGTTTCTATATTGATAACGGACCAGAAGATCCACAAGAAGCTATTGCTCTTCACGACCGAGTTTGGGATGCTGCGATTAAGGCCAGCCTCGATAACGGGGGTTCACTCAATGAACACCATGGTGTCGGGTTAAAGCTCGGGCGCTTCATGCGAGTACAGCATGGCGCCGCATTTGATTTACTCCTTGGAGTAAAAGACGCGTGGGATCCGGATGGAATCCTGAATCCAGGAAAACTTGGATTCGGTCCTCCGAAGAACGGGCGTTACTAGTAACCCATCGATTCTTTTTGAAAGGAGAATCATGCATCTATCAATGCATAACTGGATGCGCGCTGAACCTATTAAGGTGACAATCGCGCGTCTAGCTAAATATGGCTACAAGAGCATCGAGATCAGCGGTGAACCAGAGCAATTCGGACTCAATGGAAGTAAGGACACCAAGAAATTACTTGATGACCATGGTCTTAAGTGCTGGGGTTCAGTAACACTCATGCTCGGTGAAAGAAATCTCGTCGCAGCAGATCCAGGACAGCGTGCCAAGTCTGTGCAGTACACAAAAGACTGCATCACTATGGTGAAAGAACTCGACGGATATGAAATGACAATTGTTCCTGCAACAGTAGGAAAAATTGTTCCTGATGCCACACCTGATGAGGAGTGGAAGTGGGCAGTTGAGTCAATGAAAGAAATTTACGAGCACTCAGAAAAAGCTGGAGTTCGTTTAGCAATTGAGCCACTCAATCGCTTCGAAACTTATTTCCTTAATCGCGCAGAGCAAGCAATGGCTCTCGCTGAGGCAACTGGCCCAAACTGCGGTGTTTGTCTTGATGCATTCCATATCAACATCGAAGAAGCAGATCTATACGAAGCAATTCGCAGCACAAAGGGTCGCCTGACCGACTTCCACGTAGCTGAGAACAACCGTATGCCTGCAGGTCACGGTGACTATGACTGGAAGAAACTCATCGACACACTTAAGAGCATTGGTTATGACGGCGCACTCACAGCTGAGTTCGTTGCTCCAATCGATCGCACTCCTGCTAACCACTACAAGAATGCTTTGGAAACAAACTTCGATAACGTGGATATCAGTCCAGAACAACTTAAGTTCATCATTGACCACGGTTCAAGCATTCTTACTGAATCGTTCTATGACTGGCTAGTTGAAGAGAACGCTAAGCATTTGCTTCCTTTGATCTAATTATCGTGAGCAAATCCGTTCTTATCATCGCCACTTTAGATACTAAAGGTCCTGAAGCGGCTTATATTCGTGATGGATTAAACCGTCTCGGAATTAAGACGACTGTGATTGATACAGGAATTCTGGGTGAACCACTCGGAATTACACCTGATATTTCTCACGAGGACTTAGCAATCTTTGGTGGAATCACTCTGCACGAGTTACAGAATTCTGGAACTCGCGGGCGCGCAGTGGAACGAATGAGAACGTTTGTCATCGAAAAAGTAAAGGAACTCCATTCCAAGGGGGAAGTCCTCGGCGCCATCGGTATCGGTGGCGCTGAGGGCTCCGTAATGGGAGCTGGCGCACTTATGAGTTTGCCAATAGGTGTTCCAAAATTAGTTTTATCACCAATTGCATCTGGTCGTCATGAATTTGGCCCACTCGTAGGAACAAGTGACATGTTAGTGATGCACACAGTTATTGATATTTTAGGTTTGAACCATATTTCAAAGACAATTTATGACAATGCAGTTGCTGCAATGGCAGGTCTTGTAAATCACGGTCACGAATTAACAGTGCCACCTGCTGGAAGCAGGTACGTCGCAGTCACAATGCTTGGAAACACAACAACAGCTGTGATGGCGCTACAAAAAGAGTTAGAAAAATCAGGATTTGAAGTAGTTACTTTTCACGCAAATGGCGTAGGTGGACCAGCAATGGAAGAGCTTGCTGAAGCAGGTCAATTCGTTGGAGTTATTGATTTCACGCCATCAGAAATAGTTGGAACTCTTGTAGGCGGAATTCATTACGGCGGACCGAGTCGAATGAAGCGCGTTGGTCCACTTGGAATTCCACAAATACTTGTGCCTGCATGTGTTGATTTTTCTGTGCACCACACAACTTCTATTTCGGATGAGTTTAAGAACCGTCCAATTTACGATCACAATCCAGAGTTCGCACTTGCACGTTGTACAAAAGAAGAGATGGGCACAATCGGTGCATATTTTGCTGAATGTGCCAACACTTCAAAGGGACCAGTTGAGATTGTTATTCCAGGTGAGGGATATTCAATTCCAAATGTTCCTGGTGGTGTTTTCTGGGACCGCGATGCAGATGCGACATTTGAAGCAGCACTTATGAAAAATATCAACCCAGAAATTCCGGTTGAGAAATTACCTTTGCATGCCAACTCTGATGAGTTCGGTATTGCAGTTGCACAACGTTTTCTATCACTTATCAGCGTACGAGAAAAATAAGCCAAAGGAGCAGAGATGACCAGTTACATAACACCCCCAAGAAAAGTTCCACACATTACAACGGGGGATGACGCCTTCCGCAATAAGTTCCGTTCATGGAACATTGCAGATCTCTCTTATGTAGACATCAATGAGTATCTTGCAGAGAAAGATGTCGTAATTGTTCCAATGGCTAGTACAGAACAACACGGCCCACACTTGCCTTTGTACACAGACACAATTACTGCTGTAGAAGTTTCAGCACGTGTTTCAGAACAAATTGGAATTTTGCACACACCGCCAATTTGGACAGGGTACTCACCACAACACATGTATGGACCAGGACAAGGACGCGGAACAATCACAGTTCGTGCGGAGACTCTCAACAACTTGATGTATGACGTTGCGCGTTCCTTGATTCATCACGGTTTCAATCGAATCATTTTCGTAAATGGTCATGGATCAAATATCAAAGTTGTAGATCCAGTACTTCGTAAATTGCGCTATGAGACAAACGCGTTGATTGGTTTCGTAAAGCCATATATGGAGCGCTACACAGGAATCCTTGCTGGGCTCATGGAAAATCCACCGGAGGAGACGCCAGGATGGCACTCAAGTGAGCTTGAAACATCACAAGATATGGCGTGGAACGATAATTTGGTACGTATGGAGCGCGCAGTTGATACGCGCGCACATACACCTGCATTCTTGCCTAAGTCATTTTCCAAAGATGACGGAATGCCAGATGTCGAATTTGAAGGTTATCAATACTTCCAATTCCCTATGGATCACCACGAATTCGTTGAAAATGGAATCATCGGAAACCCAATGCGTGCAACAAAGGCAAAGGGTGAAGAAGCATTCCACCGCTACAGCACTCACGTTTCTAAAGGAGTACTTGAACTAATGAAGGTTCCTGTTAACGTTAAGAACAGAGAGTTTCTTAATCGCGTCTGATTAAGAAACTGATGCAGAACTAGGAGAGAAGTTATGGCAGCGAAAAAAGGCGCAGCGAAGCTGGATCCCAAGACTTCGGAGTCACTTGGCGATGACGCATATGAATGGCTTATTGCTGCCATTACTTCTTTTCGAATTCCAACTAATTCCCAAATATCTGAGAACAAATTAGCCTCAGAACTTGGCGTCAGTCGCACTCCAGTTCGCGAAGCACTCAAACGTTTAGAAACTGAAGGAATAGTTAAGCGCGGTGAAGCAGGTCGTTTCACTGTTGCGATGTTGACATCAAAAGATGTTGACGAAGCTATAGATCTTTTGATTCTCTGCGATACATATATGTTCCAACGTGCAGCTAAAAATATAGATAACGCTGGCGCTCAAGTTCTCAAGGAGTCTGCGGCACATATGTCAGCAGCTGCGGCAAAGGGCGATCGCGATGGCTGGATTGCACACGACAAAATATTTCATGAGACCGTGATACGAGCGGCGAATAATGAAATGATTGCCGATGTTTCCAGAGTAACTCGTCGTCGAATTCAACGTTTTTGGGCTCGCTCTGTTTCGGGTGCACGCGATCTTGTGACCTGCTCAGATGAACACACTGAAATTGCTCAGGCCATAATCGGTAAGGACATGTCAGCAATTAAGAAAGCCGTTGAGGGACACCTGGGGCATCTACGTGTGAACATGCACGAAATTGTTCAATCCATGGCTCCATTTTTCGGGGATCAGGCCTAAGTAACGAATGAATTACGCTCGAATTTCCCGTCAAAGTCCATTGACTGCCACCCCGCTTATCCACTTGTATACAGGGGTAGATACAAGATGGAGTACCCATGGAGAGGAGTATCGATGACGCAATTCATTTTTACTTTTCTTAATGGACTGACGCTCGCGGGTTTGTACTTTCTTGTTGCTAGTGGGCTCACACTGATCTTTGGTTTGATGCGTGTAATTAATTTGGCACACGGTGCTTTTTATTTGCTGGCAGGTTATGTCTCATGGACGGTCGCAGATAAAACAGGAAATTGGCTCTACGGAGCGATTGTTGGAGCACTGACATTAGGTATTTTCGGAACACTTGTTTATGTTCTTTTATTGCGCAAATTTCAATATGAAGAGTTACGAGTTGCGCTCATTACATTGGGTGTATCACTAGTTCTTGCGCAGGCAATGCTTGCAATCTTTGGCGGAGAGTATTACCAAACAAACATTCCTGAGAGTGTTTCATTCTCAGTTCCAATTCCTGGTCTTGGCCTTTCGTATCCATTCTTTAGAATTTTCGTTTTAATCCTTGCAATTCTTGTAGCCATTGGTTTGTGGGTATTTATTTCAAAGACTCGCTATGGAGCAATCATTCGCGCAGGTGTAGATGACACAACAATGGTTTCAGCACTTGGTATCAATGTGCAGGCTGTATTTATCTGGATATTCTTCCTAGGTTCTTTGCTGGTTGGTTTTGCAGGAGCTGTCGGTGGCACCACTAATTCATTCGGCATGGGTACTGATGGAGACTATCTACTCTTCTCATTACAAGTTGTGATCATTGGCGGTCTTGGGTCTATTGGTGGAGTTGCGATTGGTTCATTCTTAGTTGGCGTAATTGGTCAATTTGCAACTGGTTATTACCCAACCTTTGCCGGAATAATTACATTCGCGATGCTCATTCTTATATTGGCGTTTCGCCCTCAAGGAATTTTGGGGAAGAAACAATGACAAGAAAATGGATTTTGTATGTCGGAGTTATCGCTCTGGCAATTGCCTTTCCTTACATCACACCTGATCCAGATTTTTGGGTTTCAAGCGGTGGTACTCGCGCAATTTGGCTCGGTGTTGCTGCTTTGAGTATGTCTTTCCTTAATCGCAATTTGGGTTTGATGTCACTCGGCCAACTCTTCTTCTCAGGTGTTGCTGGTTACATCGTTGCAATTAGCTCGGTAAATCACAACGTTAAATTTGGAACATCTGTTCCGCTAGCAATTTTAGCTGGCACTCTCTCAGGTGTGCTTATTGGATGGATTGCACTAAAAACCAAAGGCGTCTACTTCTTCATGCTCACACTTGCAGTGACACTCGGTCTGTATTCATTTGCAAATCAGGCTCAAGAAATTACACGAGGACATACAGGAATCAATAGCATCCCAAGTCCAATTATTTTCGGTATGGACTTTGCTTATGTAAAGCCGCTTTATTATTTATTCCTTGGCATTGCCATCGTTCTCTTCGCGCTTTGCAAATTCCTTGAAAGAACTTCATTCGGTATAGCTCTTAAAGGCGTACGAGATAACGAAGATCGCATGATTTCCATGGGCTATCGCACCATGCCACTTAAAATGATTGCATTTGTATTCTCTGCATTTATCGCATCCATCGCAGGAGTTATGGGCGTCTTTTACGTAACAAATATTTCACCAGATAGCGTCGGCCTTGTACGTTCAATTGATTTACTTGTCATCGTGGTAGTTGGCGGCGCGACTTATTTGGGCGGAGCATTTGTCGGAGCAGTATTGATTGCAGTCTTTGAAGCAATCATTCAAGATTTCACTCAATATTATGTTGGAGCAACTGGAATTCTATTTATTGTGGTTCTCCTTCTTGCGCCTCAAGGTTTAATGGGAATCGCAGCACAAGTACGAGCACGCCGCGCAAAGAAAGCTGGTGCATCAGCATGAATGCACACGTAAGTTTCTGTCTTCTGGCGAAGACAGATTTGTTCAGAACTAGCGTCAGGCAGTTCCGACACAACGGTTGAAGAAATTCTTCAACTACAAACCGAACAGGGGAGATACATGAAGGCACAACGAATTAGCCGCACCGCCATCGTTGGCGTTGTAGCTGGTGTACTTGCAGCTGGCTTAGTAACAGCACCCTCAAGCCAAGCCGCTGGTACGATCAAAATCGGATTCATCAATGCGACCATTGGTCCATTCGCTGGTCCAGCGCCAGAAATCACTAAGGGTCTTAACTTGGCTCTTAAGGAAATCAAGAGCACAGCTGGTGGAAAGAAGATTGTTGTCATCGAAGAAGCTTCAGATGCAACTCCACAGCTAGCACTTGAAAAGGCAAAGAAGCTTGTTGAGAAGGACAAGGTTGACATCGTATTCGGACCACTTTCAGGTGACGAAGGCGTTGCAATTGCTAACTACTCAAAGAAGGTTCCTTCAGTAACATTTATCAACACTGCGTCATCTGCGACAGAAACAACAACAGTTGCTAAGTCAAAGAACTTCTTCCGTTTCCACGGAGATGCTGCTCAGTGGTCAGGTGGTGTAGGTGAAATCGCTTACAAGAATCTTGGATACCGCAAGGTTGCAATCATTGCTGACGATTATTCATTCCCTTATGCAAACGCTGGTGGCTTCGCTACTGGTTTCTGTAAGGCAGGCGGAACAATCGTTGCTGCACAATGGCCAGCACTTGGTACAAAGGATTACTCATCACAAATCGCAGCACTTCCAAAGGACATCGATGCTGTTTATGCAGGACTTGGTGGAGCTGACGCAGTTCAGTTCTTGAAGCAAGCTGCACAGTTCGGTCTAAAGAAGCCACTTATTGGTGGAGCGATTCTTGTTGATGGTTCTGTACTTGGTTCAAAGGCAGATCTTGGTGATGCAGCGCTTAACACAATCGCTGGTGGACCAGTTCCTGACTCTTCATACAAGTCTCCAGAGTGGGATAAGTTCGTGAAGGATCTTGCATCAGTTGGTACTACACCAAATATCTTCAACGTACTTGGCTACAACTCAGCTAAGTCAATGCTTGCAGGTCTTGTTGCTGTAAAGGGTGACCTTTCAAACAACCAGGCTGCATACCGCAAAGTTCTTTCAACATTGAAGTGGAATACACCAACTGGCCCACTTTCAATGGATAAGAACCGCAACGCAATTGTTTCTAACTTCATCTATCAGGTTATTTCTGATGGCAAGGGTGGATTCGCAACTAAGGCTCTTAAGCGTCAAGACAAGGTCGCTCAAGGTTCAAAGGTCTTCGGTCGCGTTAACTCTTGTGCGGACGTGAAGTAAACAAACATGTCTACAACCACTAAAGCCGGTTCTCACGCTCTTTCTTTGAGCGGTGTTTCACGTAACTTTGGTGGTATTCGCGCCGTGGCTGACATCAGCTTTGATGTCAGCCACGGAAAGCGATTAACAATCATCGGAACAAATGGTGCTGGTAAATCAACACTCTTTAATTTGATCACCGGTGTGTATCCACTCAGCAGTGGATCGATTTCAGTATTTGGTCAAGACGTTTCAAAGCAACCCGCATATAACCGTGCGCAACTTGGTATCGCTCGAACTTTCCAAACTTCGAAGTTATTCCAAGGCCTGACTGTGCGCGAAAACTTATATGCATCTTTGCGTCAAGCACTTGGTGAGAAAAAGATCAGTTGGTTGGCTAATCCTGCCGATTCAGATCGACTTCGAAGTGAAAGCAGTGCAATTCTAGAAAAAGTTGATCTTTTGAAAAAAGCTGATGTATTAGTTTCAGATATTTCACATGGCGAATCTCGCCAATTAGAAGTTGCCATGGCACTTGCCATGCGCCCAAAGATATTGATGTTGGATGAACCAGCAGCGGGCATTAGCCCAACAGAGCGTGGTCGTTTAGTCGATCTACTTAAATCACTCGATAAAGATATGACTTTAGTTTTAATTGAACACGATATGGCTGTGGCCCTTGCTGTTGCAGACGAAGTTATCGTGATGCATGACGGAACCATGTTTATGCATGGTTCTCCAGATGAAATTCGCACGAGTTCTGCAGTTCGCGATCTCTACTTAGGGAGCAATCATGAGTGACCTCATTATTTCTGGCGTTGAAGCTGGTTACGGTCATGTGCGCGTGCTTCATGGCGTAAACCTCAAAGTTTCAGATAAGCCAGTTGCTCTCATGGGCCGCAACGGCATGGGTAAAACCACACTCGCTCAAGCAATCATGGGTCTTAACGCTACAACTGCAGGAACGATTACATATGGTGATGTGACGCTTACAGGTTTATCACCAACAAAGATTGCAAATGCAGGTATCGGATATGTCCCACAAGGACGTCGTGTATTCCCATCTCTTACAGTTGATGAACACTTACGAATTCTTGAAAAGCGCAACAGTCAATGGACTGCTAAAAAAGTTTACGATTTGTTCCCTCGTCTTGCAGAGCGAAAGAAAAATGGCGGAGCAATGCTTTCTGGCGGCGAGCAGCAAATGCTTGCAATTGGACGAGCTTTGATGACTAACCCAACTCTTTTGTTAATGGATGAACCATCCGAAGGTTTAGCACCGGCAATTGTTGAGCACCTCGGTAATTCACTTCGTGATCTTGTTGCCCAAGGTCAACGTGTATTGCTGATTGAACAAAACCTTAAGTTTGCTTCAACGTTGTGTGATGAGATCGTGATTCTTTCCAATGGTGAAATTCAAGCAACTGTGTCATCAAAGGAATTGCGCGCAAGTGCAGAGCTACAAAATAAATATCTCGGGGTCGCTTAAAGAGAAAAAGGAGTCAGAAAAATGTCAAAGACTTTGCGTGTTGCAATGATTGGCTATGGCTTCATGGGAAAAGTGCACTCACATGCATGGAGAAGCGTTAATCACTTCTTCCCTGATGCCCCACAAATAGAAATGACGGTTATCTGCGGCCGCAGTAAAGATGCACTCGAAGCCGCACGTGTCACTTTCGGTTGGAATGAAGCCGAAACCGATTGGAAGAAAGTAATTGCTCGAAGCGATATTGATGTGGTTGATATCTGCACCGCAGGAGATACTCACGAAGAAATCGCTATTGCAGCCCTCAAAGCAGGCAAACATGTAATCTGCGAAAAACCGCTTGCAAACAATGGCAAGGAAGCAAAAGCCATGGCAGATGCTGCAGCAGATGCTGCAAAGAATGGAACCAAATCAATGGTTGCATTTAATTATCGCCGTGTTCCAGCTTTAGCAGTTGCAAAACAATTTATTGAAAGCGGAAAACTTGGAACTATTTTCCATGTTCGAGCTAATTACTTACAGGATTGGATTATCGATCCAGAGTTTCCTTTGGTGTGGCGCCTAGATAAGAAAACCGCGGGCTCTGGTGCCCTCGGTGATATTGCCGCCCACATTATTGATGCCTCATATTTCTTAACTGGATCAAAGATCACATCTGTCAGCGGACAGTTAAAGACATTTATCAAAGAGCGTCCATTACCAGCGGCATATACAGGTTTAACTGCCGGTACATCTTCAGGTCGCGGACAAGTAACCGTGGATGACACAGCAGTCTTTACAGCCAACTTCGAAAATGGGGCTATCGGAACATTTGAAGCAACTCGCTTTGCAGCTGGTCGCAAGAACGCAATGTCTATTGAAGTAAATGGCTCAAAAGGAAGTTTGTACTTCAACTTTGAAGATATGAATGAGTTGTTATTTCATGACCACACCACACCATCTGCTGAAGCAGGTTTTAGAAAGATTTTGACGACAGATGGAGCACAGCCATACGTCGCAGCTTGGTGGCCACCAGGACACATAATCGGCTACGAACACACATTTACTCATGAGGTCTATGACTTTGTAGTTGCTATTGATAAAAATTCAAACCCATCTCCTTCGTTTGCTGACGGCTTGTACGTACAGCAAGTTCTTGATGCGGTTGAAGCAAGTGCAGAAAATAAATCACAACTCACTAACGTGAAATAGAAGGAGAATAAAATGCCACGTCCAGTAACGCTCTTCACCGGTCAATGGGCTGATCTTCCATTTGAAGAAATGTGTCGCCTTGCATCTTCGTGGGGATACGACGGATTAGAAATTGCATGTTGGGGTGATCACTTTGAAGTTGATCGTGCACTCAACGAACCTGGATACATCGAAGGTCGTCATGCAATCTTGAAAAAGTACAACCTCAAGGTATTTGCAATCTCTAACCACCTTGTTGGCCAAGCGGTATGCGATCATCCAATTGATGAGCGCCACAAGGGAATTTTGCCTTCACGTTTATGGGGCGATGGAGACCCAGAAGGCGTTCGTCAACGTTGTGCAAATGAGATGAAAGACACCGCACGTGCAGCAGCAAAGTTGGGTGTAAAGGTTGTTGTTGGATTTACTGGTTCATCAATTTGGCACACAGTTGCTATGTTCCCACCTGTTCCACCAGCAATGATTGATGCAGGATATAAAGACTTTGCTGATCGTTGGAATCCAATTTTGGATGTGTTTGATGAAGTGGGTGTTAAATTTGCACACGAAGTTCATCCATCAGAAATTGCTTATGACTACTGGACAACTGTTCGCACTCTTGAAGCAATTAAGCATCGTCCAGCATTCGGTTTGAACTTCGATCCAAGCCACTTCATTTGGCAAGATCTTGATCCTGTTGGATTCTTATGGGATTTCAAAGATCGTATTTATCACGTGGACTGCAAAGAGTCAGTCAAACAACTAAATGGTCGCAATGGCCGTCTAGGTTCTCATCTTCCATGGGCTGATCAACGACGCGGATGGGACTTCGTGTCAGTTGGTCATGGTGATGTTCCATGGGAAGCATGTTTCCGCATGCTCAACGCAATCGGTTATAACGGTCCAATCTCAGTTGAATGGGAAGACGCTGGAATGGATCGTTTAATTGGTGGACCTGAATCACTGGAGTTCATTCGCAAGATGTGTGCGATTGAACCACCAGCTGCATCTTTTGATGCTGCCTTCTCCTCGGGAAACTAATCTAAATACCAAAACAACGCCCGCTTCGCTCCTTCTACCTGTTCTTTAGGAGTGCAGCGGGCGTTTTGGTTGTACACCTATTATTTTCCTATGAAAACGTGGAGCGCCATAGTTTTATCTGGTGGCACGAATAAACGTTTTGGTTCTGATAAATCTGTCGCGTTATTGCACGGACTAACTCTTTTGGAAAATGTTTTAACTTTTATTCCCAAAGAGGTCAAAACCGTGATTGTTGGAAAAGATGTTTTCGAAGAACCACCTTTAGGCGGACCCGTCGCAGGAATTGCTCGCGGATTACAAGAAATAGATTCCGAGTTCGTGGCAGTAACAGCTGTTGATATGCCCTATGGAGCTTCACTATTTGCGCACTTACTTGATGCAATCGAAAATGATGCTGCCATGCCAACTGATGAACAAGGATTTAGGCAACCACTATGTGGAATCTATCGGCGCACTTCATTACTTGCAGCCATCGAAAAACTTCGCAATCCGCATGGTCAATCCATGCGCGCGCTCTGTGACTTACTTGTTATTGATCATGTGCCAGTTGATTCTCGAGCGCTCATTGATATCGATACGCCCGAGGATTTAATAAGTGCCCAATCCAGCCCTAGGATTACCTGATTATGAGCGAGAAGAAATTGACCCATCTCAATGCTGATGGACATTCACATATGGTGGATGTGAGTGGACGGGATGTCACCGTGCGTACCGCGCAAGCAAGTGGACATGTAAAAATCTCTTCTGAAGTAATCGCGATGTTGCGAGATAACACTGTTCCTAAAGGTGATGTCCTAGCAACTGCTCGAATCGCAGGAATCATGGGAGCAAAGCGAACTCCAGAATTAATTCCACTCTGCCATCCGATTGCACTTGATTCAGTCACAGTTGAGTGTGAAATTGATGCATCAGGGGTTTCAATTGTGGCGAAGGTAAAAACCGCCGATCGCACAGGTGTTGAAATGGAAGCGCTCACAGCAGTCAGTGTTGCTGCACTTACTGTCATCGATATGGTCAAAGCGGTGGATCCATCAGCATCTATTTCATTTGTACACGTTGATAATAAAGATGGTGGACGAAACGGATCGTGGAAACGTCCGTGAAAGCTGCAATCATCACTGCAAGTGCACGTGCATCTGCTGGAGTGTATGAAGATAAAAGTGGAGAAATACTTAAAGCTGGATTGATTTCTTTGGGCTATGAAGTGCCAGATGTGGTCATCGTGCCAGATGATCTGAAGCAAATTTCCGATGCGATTGCATCAGCCCTTGCTATGAAAACAGATCTGATTGTTACAACAGGTGGTACAGGTATTTCACCAACAGATGTAACGCCCGAAGCAACTGCGCCACATATTCAAAAATTGTTACCAGGAATTCCAGAAGCTCTCCGCGCGTACTCGCGTGAAAAAGTTCCGACTGCTGACTTATCACGTGGTCTTGCAGGCACTCATTCATCAACGTTGATCATCAATCTTCCTGGTTCCCCTGGGGCTGTAAAAGATGGGTTAGTCATTATCGAACGCTTAGCTGGGCATATTCACGAACAATTGCGCGGCAAAGATCATGGATAAGGTTTTTGTCACTGATCAAGTGATTTCTGCAGCGCACTTAGCCACTCTTGTGCAGGAGAACAAATCTGGCGCAGTCGTAACTTTTAGTGGAGAAGTTCGCAATCATGATGGTGGTAAAGATGTTTCAACACTGACCTATGAGATTCATCCAAGTGCACAAGATGTTCTCCTGTCAGTAGTCGCAGAAGTTGCTGCGAACTTTGCAATTAATGATGTGGCTGTTGCTCATCGTTATGGAGACATCGCTATCGGTGAATGTGCCTTTGCTGTCGCAGTCAGCGCCGATCACCGAGAAGCAGCATTTGATGCGTGCAGCGCTCTTGTAAACACTGTGAAAGAAAAATTGCCGATATGGAAGCACCAAGTATTTACCGATGGCAGCGACCAGTGGGTTAACTTCGCATGAATACGTTAATTGACACATATGGGCGCGTGCACCGAAATCTGCGTGTATCACTGACTGATCGATGCAATCTACGTTGCACCTATTGCATGCCCAATGATTTTGCTGCGTGGTTGCCTTCAGACCATCAACTTACAACGGATGAATTAGTCCGCGTCATCGATATTGCAGTTAAGGAAGGAA
>Ga0222712_10004613_pt1 | contig 14313 bp, 19 predicted proteins | sample C33_657DmetaG_FD_165043 | JGI IMG/M metagenome (GOLD analysis project Ga0222712, IMG submission 165043) | Estuarine water microbial communities from San Francisco Bay, California, United States - C33_657D | ecosystem: Environmental > Aquatic > Marine > Unclassified | place: USA: California... | reverse complement strand
GTGGAATCACCCTTCAAAAAAAGACCCGCGTTGCTCAAGACAAATTCATCCGGCATCTTATCTTGCTTCGAAAAGTTGCATCGACGACAAGCTGCGACAAGATTCTCGGGATCATCGCTGCCACCCTTAGCTACTGGGATGATGTGATCGACTGTTGTGGCATCCATACCGCACCAATAACACTCTCGACCATCCCTTGAGAGTATAACCAAACGAAGCTTCTTCCATTGTGTTGAGTTAGATTTGCGCTGTGAATGCAGAGTCACCTAGTAATAACCCTTCTTCTTATGAAACTCCCAAGCCTTACACATCGAACCATAGCGACCTTTGATGTAAAGGATAGTGGCATCGATTTGGCGATAAGGATCTAAGTTCCGGTAATGCTTTGATCGCATCTGACCTAAGCCGTAATGACTGCCAGTGATTGCATTTGGATTCCATCTGGACTCTTTGTAGATGATCTTAGATAAGCAAATGAATTGCTCATAATTGATAACTCTTGAATGTGCATAGAGCTTGAAATTGTCTATGTTTGTATTTGCTTCCGCTGGTGTTGCGCCCGCAATACATAGCACACCCAATAGCACCAGACATCGCCCGCGAGCTATCGGCTGCAGCCGCTCGCCAGCGAGTATGGAGCGTACCGAAGAAGTCAAATAGGTTGCAAGATTGTGGATAACTTGAACGGGGCTTCGGCGTGTTGTCCACAGGTTATCCACAAGGTTATTCATCTGACCTTACCCAATCCGCTGTCGATTAGAGCTTGACGCTTAGCTTCTCCAAACCCAAATAACATCGTCGAAGTCATGATTCCAGCTACCGTGCCATCGCTTTTGATAAACCTTAAGGAACTCGGAAGAGTCAATATCCCATCTGCCAATTCCCACAATTTATCGAACCACATCGATTTACCGACTGGAAGTAACGCAATCCCATTTTGATGGCTAAGAAGCTTGTTAGCCCAAGGCGTTATCTTGGAATAAGGCGGATTACACCAAACCCGTCCAACCCATTCGGTTGCCAATCCATCGTCGATGATGCTCAGTGATCGCTTAGCTGGTATCCAAGGTACGCCACCGACCGGAGCGGACACATCCATATCAAATTCAACGCCTAGCCTTTCAAATATAAATGGCGGCGTGTAATGATCGTCGGTCGTCATATTGTCCACAAGATCGAATCCCAAATCTAAATCTAAACGATCGCTCATTTTGATCCGCCCCAACCCTTACCCTTGAAATGGATTGGATTAGCCGTCCAGATTCGGGTCATTGGAATCATGCAAGCTTCACAATAAGGGTTCCGGTCGAAGTTATCTTCCATCGATCTACGGATTGTCTCAACCTTGCTGCATACTTCGCACCGGTAGTCATATTGCGCCATCACTTAGCGTCCGCCAGTTTATTGATTCCCATAACGCCGCAAGATAGGCATTGAACCCAGACGACTTCCGCGCCTAGTGGAATCTCACTCTTGAAGACCGCGTGATCTTTTACGGTTTTCTCAACCCGACATTGGAAGCGTAGCTTCTCCATGACTGCTCCTTCGCAAATTCTCGATTGGATGAAGATTGTATTGTTCGACCCAGTAGGTTGGTTGATCGCGTCTGCGCCATTTCTGATTCTTAGCGATCGTTACTGGAATCCAGCCTTTTAAGACATAGTTTGGGCTTTTACCCGTGACCAGAATTGCGATGTCTGTATTTCGATCGCTGTCATAGATGATGAGAGATCCTGAATCGTATTTCGTCCACTTGACTTCTATGATCGATCCGACATCGGCTGTGCGTTTGAATCGAGAAGCTCTCGGGTTAAAGTCTCTTATCCCAAAGTATTTGGCGACAGCAATTTCAGCACCTACTGATTCCGCAATCTCGCAAATGTAATCGTGAAATGAAAGGCTTTTGTTGTAACGCGAGACATGATCAGGCTTGCCTTCGATCTCTTCGACTCGTTCGATTGCCACTTTTGCCGCTAACCATTCATCTTCGTGTGTGATTTTCAATTTCATTTGCACTCCATGCAGACCCAGATCATCGATAATCCTTGAGCCCCGTCGTAGCGACCGAATTCAAGCGGTTTCCATTTCTCGCATTTGTCGCACCAATTGATTGAGATTTCGGACTGCTCTTTAATGACTGTTCCATCAATCTGGAATGTCGTTTTTTCTCCGGTATCAAGCCGCGTGATATTTAATTCGCCCATTAGCTCCGAGCCTTCCATCCGCCTGTCGAATTCACTTCGTACCAGATTGGACTGCATTGATTTGCCTTGACCTTTTCGACACAGACATGTCCGCGGTAGGGCTTATTCGTCTTAGGCGAAATGCCTTCTCTTAAGACCATGTGACCGTGTGCGCAGATTGGCGCTTCCGCTATCAGCTCACCACCAAGCTTTGTCTGGATCTCTGAGATCGCTGATTGAGCTGTGGCAAATCCATCTTCTCCAAATGGCTTCGACCATAAATCCTCTTCGATAAATGCTTTTGGCATCGTCTCAACCTGCTCCATTGATTCCAAATTAGGCTTAGTCTCTGTACCTAAAACCACGCTCGCGCAGCGTCCTATGGCACTCGAGACCGTATCTTCGATGTACCACCGCTTCATTTGCGGATTGTAAGCTCCGACCATCCCATGGGCGTAATCGATAGCGGCTGGCTTTTCATCTTCGTAATTTCGATATATCCGGCACTCGATAAGGATAAATCCCTTTTCCGAATTCCAATCGATGATCGATGTCTCAATCCGATTCGTCGGATAGGTGGCATGAAGTCGAATCACCTTTTGATTTACAGTCTCATAATTGTCCAGGAATCCCATTAGCGAATCTCCGCATTTCTACGAGCTGCGACCTTGCCGCGAATAAAACCTTCTCTTTTGCCTTCTCTTAGACCATTGGCATAACCAGCCATGAATCCTGCTAAGACTCCAAGTAGCATCCAAATCGCTACTTCCTGAATTGTGTACATATAAGCTCCCGATTCAGAGAGCTACTGAGCTTCACTCCCTGCGTACAGGGTGAACTAGATCCCTGACATCGTCAAGAATCCCGCGTGTGGGTCGGCGTGTCGATTAGGATTCTTGAGTCATGATTTCATACAGGCGATCGATTCGAGCCTCGATGCGCGTGATTTGATCTTTCATGCTTTGACCAGAATTCGGGCGCATTTCATAAACGATGCTTTTGATGAGCATTTTTAACACCGAATAAACCGCCGTGAGAGTAGCAATTACGCCACCAATCACGGCAGCCCATTCGTTCGGCGTCACTTCCCCTTAACTCCGAAAGTTGAATCATTAGGGTTCAAGTAGCGCAAGACGACAGGCAAGATCGCGGCTAGACCAGCGGAACCAATTGCTTTTGGATCTGTCACACCTGCCATGTACACAGCGATTCCAGCTGCTAAGAATGAACGCGCCCATGAAGCTGCAAGAGCTTTGATTTCTGTCATTTCTTTTTCTCCTTTTTGAGAATGGATTTCTTCGGCGCTTCGACGGTAAATGCTGGAAGTTCACCTTTAAATGGCACATATTTGGGACGACCGAAGCCGACCACTTCTTTACCAATTGTTCGGCTTTTAACCATTACCATTCCACCGTTGCGCTGATCGCCGTTGCCGGATGTATTGCCTTCGATGGTTGTGATCGTCTTTCCATCGATACCAACGACGATTCCCACATGCGAAATCCGATCGACTCCGTCATGTGGAAAGTCCATGAACGCAAGATCACCGATTGCTGGTGTCTCACTCCACCGTGAAATTTCCTTAAATTTATGCGCTCCGACAGCTGTGGACACAATTGAATGAACCTTGACGCCAGCTTGATCTAATACCCAATTGCAGAAAGATCCGCACCAAGGCAGACCATCGGCTTTTGTGAATTTGCCATACTTCGTCAGATTGTCGCCTTCTTCGATCGTACCGATTTCGCCTTTAGCGATCTCAAGTGCGAGAGCAGCTGTCCCATTTGGATAAGTCATGACAGTAACAGAGCCGCTTCTTCGGCGGTTATACCTAAACGCTCTAAAAGTGCAGCCTTGGCTTCCGCTGTTGTTTTCTCTTGATCCGCTTTCCATTTATCATAAGCCGCAAATCCGGCATCAAATTGCGCTTTTGTAATTGGCTCGCAATCAATAAATTGGATACCTTCATAGTTATCACCTGTTGCGACATAACCGCCGTCTGGAATAAGCATGCCGAGAACTTGTTGAGTTGTAGCCATTTAGACACCGACTTCCATTAGAATAATTGATGATGGGAACGCACCAATTTGGAACACGACTTGTGCTGAATTAGCAGTAGTGTTAGGCGCAGCTTGTAACTTGTAAGTTGTTGCAGATGTTGTCGCTGGACTGTCCAAATATGTTTGCGCTTTAATCGCCGATAAAGTTACAGCACTTGCGCCTGTTGCTCCTACTTGACCAAATCCATAAGTGCCGAAATCTTGAATTGTTGTTGCACCACGCAATAATTTTGCACCGATAGCAATGTTTCCTGTTGATCGCGTTGCTTCAAATTGTGCCGAAACCATTACTAAAACTTTACTTGTTGCAAGCGTTGGCGTAATTGTTGCGGTAATTGTTGTGTCCGTCATTGTAGTTGTCGCAATAGTTGTAGACGTTGTAGTTGTGCCTTGAACTACCTGTAGGATTTTTCCGCCGCCAGCTGGCGCAGCCCAAGTCGGAACGCCAGCCGCTACGGTCAAGACATTTCCTGTTGATCCAATTCCAAGTCTTGAAAATGTACCTGCACCAGTTCCGTAAAGTGTGTCTCCCGCGGTTGTGATCGCGGTCGCCATTGAGTTTGTGACAGTTACTGTTCCAGAAGTTCCGCCGCCTGAAATACCGGTTCCGGCAGTGACTCCAGTTATATCGCCACCTGGATCTGTGACCCAAGTGAATGCTAAATCGGTTGCAGATGTCTTTGATAAGACTTGTCCGGTTGTGCCGCCTTTAAGACCGACGAATGAAGCGTCGATTCCGTCTCCAAGTGTTTCGATTGCGGTGGCTCCGTCTTTGACGAGATCCGTCGATGTCGGAACCGTCCAGCCGAAATTGGGCGTTGTTGTTGCCATGTTCTCTCCTTTAAGCGACGATGAACGCGTCGTCCCAGATAAGTGTATTTGATAAAGTATTCCAAGCCTCTGCGACACTTACATCGTTCCACTTCATCGCCTGAAGTGAGAATTCCGTCGGTGTTACATACATTGAAATCGTGAGTGAATTGATACCGGCTTGCATTTGCCAGCCTTCGACGAAACCTTGGAATTTGGTGTTCATGTTATTTGGTAGATCGTTGATTGTAACGGGCATTCCCATGAACACTTTTAGTAGGTTGTCTCGATCAGAGTTATCCAATTCTGGCGAGCCGATAGGGTAGGAAATCTGGTTGAAATTAGCTCGCGGATAAGCCCTTAGCCCTAAGTAAAAGGCGGCTTGAGCTTCGGCGTCCACGGTGTTGTGCAACGTTGTTTGGATTGATTGCGCCAGATTGCCATAAACGGCAATTGAAGCTAGTTCCGAATCTGATACCTGAGAGCCGTTTCCATACTGAATTGTGATTGCATTTCTAACATCACCGGATCGAGTCGCCAGCTGAAGTCCCGAAGCAAACGCATCATTGGCGCTTAGATCCACATAACCATTTGCGGCAAGGTAAGTGCTGCGATGCGTGCTGTCCGCGTATGAAATCTGACCAGCGGAATTCTCGTAGAGAGTACCAAGTCCCGAAGTCGCCAGAGCTGCTACGAGCGAATAGACATCCGTGACCGCAGCTGATCTAGCAGATAATTCATAGTTGCCTGTATCGATTTCACCAAGCCCAGAATTCTCCGCATTTGCCCATGTCGTCGTCGGATCATAAGCCGCCCAAGTCAGAGCTGCGGGAACTTGATTCCATGCTCCAAATAAGACTCCAGCTAGAACATCGTAAATTTGCTCACCGTCTAGCTCTTTTGCTAAGACTCCTTCGGTGATGATCTTCGGAAGCCTTGAAAGGGCTCCCAGAGCTGTTATGGAGATCGTCTGAGTAATTCCTATCGATCCGCCAGATTCGACGCCCACGATGATGTCTGTGATAGATCCACCAAACAGCGCCACCGGAGTCCCAGTCGAATCATTGACATAAACCGTCACCGATGAATTGATGGTTGGATCAATACCGGAATCGTCTAAATTGATGAGAGTCAGATTGCAATATCCGGCGATGGCTTGAGTGTAGATGTCGTTACGACCAGCGCCCAGATTGAAATTGGAAAGTGAGACATCCTTGTATTCAACGCCATCAATCTCAATGCTCCAAGTCGGAGTCCAGATTGTCATACTAGCGCGAACCTATTTGCGCCAAGTGTGCCTCGAGCATTTGATCGATTGAGTACATCGACGATCGTGCGAGCTGTCCCTTCGGCATCGATGGCGCCATTGACTGTCACATTGATAGTCGATCCACCCATTCCGCCATTTGGCACAATTGTCCCGCTTGAGCTTGGGACGAAGAGCTCCGCTCCGCGCTCACCTACGACATAAGGTGTGCCAGCCGACACCGATCCACCAGCTGCGCGGAATCCACCAAATGCAGAGCTTATTGCTCCGCTAATTCCAGAGACGACAGGATTGTTTTTAACCAAATTCACCAAGGATTGAATTGCTCCAACCACGCTTTTGACGATGCCGAAAAGTGTTTCAAATCCGCTGACAAGATTACCAACGACGCCAATGACGACTCCCATGGCGATTCCGATTCCTTCAATGGCAAGCTTTAAGACTCCACCGAGTAAAGGTGCAACGAAGTCTTTTAAGAATTTGAAAAGAGCTGTGAATTCGTCTTTGTTATCAATAACTGCATTTTTAATTCGATCGAATGCAAATTTGAAGCCTTCAAGTACGGGCTGAAAGATATTCTTTATTAAATCAATGTAAGTCTTGAATGCAGCTGTTAAGCCTTCTTTGCCGCCGACCGAATTGATAAATCCTGCTACGGCTGGAATGACTGTGTTCACGATCGTGTTAATCATTGGAGTAACGGCGTCTAGTACGAAAGAGCCGATCTGCTCTTTGCCTTCGCTAAATGCCACCTGAAGTCGAGCCATTTTGCCTTGGAAAGTGTCAGCTTGAGTTGAAGCCTGACCGCCAAATGTAGCTGCTAAAGACTTTGTTATTTCATCCATCGACATTGTTTTAAGCTGCGCGGATGAAAGTCCAATGCCTAATTTTGCAAGAGCTCCGGTATTGCCTTCCGCAGCTTTAGCCATGGCGTTGGTTACGGCTTCAAGAGATTTGCCAGATCCCGCTGCTACATCGATCGCAACAGATTGAAGCTTTAGAGCTGCGTCTGAATCTTTTGTCGCGCGAATCAATCGATCTAAACTCGGACGAAGTTGGTCATCCGTCAATCCTGTGAGTAAAGATGTCTGAAGAATCTGAGTTTCTATTGCAGAAATTTGACTGTCTGTTGCACCTGTAACATTTTGTAAAGTAGTGGCCAGCTTTGCCTGTGCAGCTGCATCCGCAATTGCAGATTCGACGCCTTGTTTAAGAAGTACAGCGCCATAAGCAAGCGCAGCCGCGCCAGCGACGGCAAATGCAGCACCAGCCATCTTGCCAAATTTTCCGACCTTATCGCCGAAGCCTTGCACTTCCGCTTCAGCGCCTTTAACTCCACGCTTTAATTCATCGAAGTCTGCGTCGAAAGTAATCTTGACCTTTGGAATTCCAGCCACTATTCAAGTCCTACCTTTCGAATGATTGTCTGAATGATGTCGATATATTCTTTTGCAACGATTGGCGTGTAATAGTCCACAGCTGGATTGATCCAATACCCGCGTTTATTACGAGCCGCCTTGAATCGATTTGAATAAGCTCGACCAATTGAGTCTGTACCCTTGCCGGATCCGTATTCTGTTCCCCATAAGAGCGCACCAGCTGGAGCCGATTGCTGGCGTACTTTTGCACCTTTTCCAGACTTGGATTGTTCGCCGCCGTATTTGCGACCGACTTTCTTTGATCCACCCACATCGACTCGAATCAATCGATCTCTTTTGGCTGTAATTGATTGAGCTACAAGCTTTGTCTGCGGCGACGGTGCGGATTGGCTAAACATAAGAAGCTGTCCGGCAAGTCTTTGAGATAAAGGATAGGCAGCGTCTCGGACTTCATTTTGGGTCTCTTTATCCAAGAGATTAAGAGTCTGAATCAAATTGCGAAGCGCAGCGGGTTCGACTTGAATGGCGAAAGTTCCTTGCTTATTTGCCATTCCTTTTCTCCAGTATCTCGATCGCGGTGTAAATCTGCTCCGCCGTTTCCCATTCTTTCATTGGTATCCCTGTCGCTATTGCGAGTTCAACCAATACTCGATTTAGGCTTCCGGCGGCGTAGCTTTTGGGCTGTCCACTTCCTCGGATCGAATATCGTCCACCGTATCGCACCAGATTTCGTATGGCTTAATGGGCTGTCCGCCAAGCTCTCGCTTCTTAGCGTTATACGCCAAGAAAAGAAGATCATCGAGTCCGACATTTTCGCCGAGCTGCGTAACCTTCAAGCCTGTCTTTCTTTCCCACTTTACGAATTCCGGTGTCGATGCGGTGAACGATTCCGAATCTCCTGAAAAGTATGTAATTGTGATTCCTGTTTTCATGCTCCCGATTTCCTATCTCTTAACTAAATGTCTCTGTTGGTGTTCCCACTACTTGAAAGGATAGCGAGACTGTTTGTGCATCCGGTGCTGAACCGCCGACAGATGGATAAGTCGGCAAGATATTACAAGCAAATACAGCGCCAGTTGCAGCTGTAAGTGATGCCGCAAGTGTTGTGTTTGGTGCTGATTCTGTAGCTGTCCAGAGTGATTCGCACAATGATCCAGCTGCGCCCCAATCTGCAAGCATTTCCACATTGAGCATCCAGCTGTCATCGATCGCTTTGTAAGCGCGTCCATCGAGAGTCTGATAAGTCTCGATCACATGGTCTGCTTCAAGTGTGACTGTGGTTGCCTGTGCGTCGTAAGTTACGGTTGCGATCGTCAATGCGAGATCGCGTCCTGTAATGACGGTCGTTGCCATAAGTTTTCTCCTAGTTAGTTTGTGTATATTGCGTTGAAAGTTCGATCTCGGACATCAGAATTTCCGAAGCTCCGATCGACATTGGGATTGGATTAGACACGGATCCAACCGTGTAACCTGACGGAATAACCGCCAGAATGCTCAAGATCAGCTTTTCGATATTGTCGAGCGCTGAAGCGTTGGAGTACATAGCGACTCCGACGGTGATTACAAGATTGATTTTAACTCGCGTTGAAGTTCCGATGAGATTTGGCTCAAGATAAGGCGTGTTAGGTACGACAGCTGCAAATGGAACGATTGGCGCTTCGGGTACTGAATCGTAAGTGTTAGCAGCTACATTCTGAATCGCTGTTTTAAGAGCACCGCGTATATTGACTGCAATCGATGTAGCTGTCATGCCAGCATCGCTCCGGTGTCCAGAGATTTGCCAAGGATTCCAATTACACGATTCAAGAGTGAGCGACCCATTCTGAATGGTGTCGTTTGAAAATCGACGCCTTCAATCTGTCCGCCCGCAGCTGTGATTGATTGGAACACTTCAACCGATACGACAATGATCGCTTCATAAACAGCTGGATTGGTTGCGTAAACTGTGGCGGCGTCGTAGCCCGAAAGATAAGTGATGCCGTGTGGAATAACTGCATTTACGGCGATGTCTGCATTTGTTTTAGCGTAAGAAAAGTTATATTCGGATCCGACAGCTGTGACGGTCTTTGTGCCATCGAAAACAGCGTCTCCAATAGCTACGACGACGCTGGATCCCACAATGTAATTGTGTGGAGTATTTGTGAACAGAGTTGCGATATTTGAAGCGATGCGGCGATCTGTAACCGCTGAAGAATAAGAGACAAGAAGCGGCAAGATTACAAGCTCGCTGGTGTCGATGATCTTTTGAAGATAGGCGTCATTGTAGAGAGAAGAGCTCACGCCTAGCACAGATCTAAGATCTGACGGAATGACAATTGACATGAGCTCTTCCCTTTCTACTGCTGAGGCGACTCGGGAGCGAATCGCCTCATGATTGGATGTGGCGGATTACGCCTTGTTGTTCTTAAATGCGCCAGCTGCGATCTTTGTCGCACAGGCTCCGAATGAATAGACACCCACAGTTATGGATCCGTCAGCTGTTGATTCAGCGCGTAGCTGATAGCTTGGGGATTCGTACCATGTATACGCATCTGGATTTACGACGAGAAGCGTTCCATCTCCATCGCCTGCGTTTGTAGGATCCACAAATAAATTCAAGCCCGCGACATTTCCAGTCAATGATGTCGGTACTGCGACACCTGGTTGGTTCATCGGATTTGATACTTGTGAATATATCGGACGACCAGCGTCGTTTAATGTCATGAGATTTGCCCATTGTCCGGTCGATGCAATCATGTTGCGAGCAAATGGATTTGGCAGACCAGCTGTTGCACCATAAACAGATGCAGATCCGCGAGCAATTACGCCGAGAAGTTCTGTAGCTGTTGGATAAGTTGTTGTTGTTGTGCCGTCAAGTGTTGCGCCTGTAATAAGAATGCCATTGACATAAGCATTCTGTGCCTTGGCCATAGCTGCAACCATATTGCGGAGTAGTTCATCATAAAATAAAGGTGAAGTTCTGGTAAGAAGCTCGACGGAAAATTGCTGTTGTCCGGCGAATTTTTTAACATCCACGCTCAAGAACGCAGAATTTTGATCTGTGTTCGAGAATGCTGCATCTTCCGCTGTAACTGCAACTGTTGGAACAGCTGTGATTTTTGGAATTTCGAAAGTCATTCCAGCATCCGGCAAGGTTCCTGACGAAATGGCTTGAATGCTCGGACGAATCGTGGTGCTAAGTCCGTTGATAACTTCTGCAAGCTGGCGTGTTGGTACAAGACCAGCGTTGTCTGTTGTGTTGTCGGCTGCCATGATGTACTGACGAGCTTCTTCTGATCCAAGTGCAGCCTGTACCTTGTTTTCAAGATAGCGTGCAGCTGATACTTCGATGCGTGGCTTTGAATAAGCGACAGATTTGACTGACGCTGTTACTGACTGCGCGGCTTCGACCGTCTCGACGGTGTCCGCGTTTGTGACGGTGTTTTCCACTTCGTCTCCTTCTGTTGTTGGTGTTGGTGTTGCATCCTCTTCCACGGGTGCGGATTCGGAATCTTCTTCGCCTTCGGTAGCTGCTACTTCAGCGACGCGAGCTGATCGGACGGCGGGCTCCGAGACAAGTGCGACGCCTGTGAGTTCTCCAGCTAGTACGCGCATGGTGCCGTTTTTCTCTTGGACATAATCATCAACAGCCAATTCGATGGAGAATCCATCGCGTAATCCGTCCATCGCTTCGACAAGGGCATCAGTTCCGGCGGTTGTGTTAGCGATCTTAAATGTGGCATTGATTGCGCCGTCTCCATCAAGTGACATCTCCATTGTCTTTCCAATTCGACGAGTGCGATCATGCTCAAGGTTAAGAAATACATTCTTTGGTTCAATCGATCCTTTTGCAAATACGACTTTTCCAGTCGAAGCATTTGCGGGCTCTTCAAATGCCACAATGCGTCCGGTAATTGTGCGCGACTCGGAATCTGCCGCGGTGATTGTCATTGGTGTTGTTAGCTTCATGCGATCATGTCCTCTTCCTTTTGAATTTCCTCGACGCTCATCGCACCGATTCTGTTTAGAATTTCATACACTTGAGCTCTTTCATAAGCGTTGCCGCGCAAGAAATCGTCTAAGTCGTAGCGAATATATTGAGAAGCTGGTGTGAAATCCGTAAGCGATAAACGCTGCTCGATGATTGTTAGTACCGGACGAATTGAAAAGTCGATAAGGTCGCGCCGTTGATTTACTGCGTTGGAATAAGTCATGCTGGATGGATCAGCCGACGCAAACCAAGCGGGTAAACCAATGGCGCGACAGAGCTCGAGTGCCAAGTAATTTCTCGCTTCGTTCATCTGAAGATTTTTCGGATCGTATCCGATTGTATCCATCTTGATGTCAGCGTTTAGAAATGTAACAGCCTTTGATGATTTATTCTTAAAAGCGTTGATAAGTGATGCAACGCGATCTTTTGGAAGCTGCACACCGTTACTGGACAAGACAATCTGTGGAATCGGATTCATAGCGAAATCAAATGCAGCTCTTTCAAGTGCGTGGGCTGCGCGTACTGTACGACCAGCTCGATTAAGCAAGCCTTCTTGCATATTTCCAAATACGACAAGATCTTCGGGAGCAATTGAATAACCATCGACGCGATACGCTTCAACTTCGGTTCCAAGTGAATTTGTTTCAACGGTGACGCGCTCTGGCGCAATTCTTTCCATCGCTTGAATTCGTCCGGTGTCCGCATAGCGTGAAAGTACGCGAGCATAAGCCGCTGGACGGAAAAGTAAATCTTCGGCAATCCAAGCCCAGAATTCGGCTCCGGTAATTCGCGGATCTGGTTGGTGAATTACACGAAACGATGGGACTGTCTCATTTGTTTCTTTGACTTTTGTTTCAAGTGGCAGAGAAGCTACAGTCGAGCAAATGATTCCTCGAGCTCGAGCAATTGTTGGAACGCCCATCGCTTCGGACCTTGTAGCCGATTGACCCACGGCGAAGAATGGTGCGCCGATTGAATCGATTGAATTTATAGGTGCAAGAGAAGCATCAACCGTCACTTCAGGGATCGGCTGCGGAGCTGTGATAAAAAAATCTTTAAGAGCCATGTGCGCAATTTTAGGGAATCGATACCACTAGCCGATCATAATATCAAGATCCGTCTCTGGGCGTGTCGCGTAATGTGTGACGAGCGCAGATGCAACCGTCGCGCACACAGTCGATTGAGAAGCTCTCCGTCCGATCGTCCATCCACCATCGCCGAAAGGTAATCTCGCCGCCGAAAGAATTTGTTTCGTCAGTTCCGCTTGATTTCCATGCCGTAATCTTTTCGATGAGATAGCTCCTAAAAGTTCGTCGCAAGATTGACCGTAAAGAGCCCCGTCTATGTCGGCGATTGGGATTCCGGCTGGTTGAAGTCTAGCCGCGATCGCTGAAGATGTACGGCGTGAATAGGCAATTACTTCGACCGGATATTCAGAAAAATGCTCTGCAATATCATTTGCAATTGCCTTGTCATCGAGTGAAATGGGATTGTGCCAAGTCCGAAGAAGCTTGACGAAGAATTCACCATCGGACATTTGCTGAGCTAGTACAAGAGCTGCATCGCGTCGATCCGGTGAACAATCGAGCCCAAACCAAACTGTCTTTTCTCGATCGACTTCAAATCCATCAATTCCGCATTCAGCCCATTCACCAGCTGGAATTGCAGAGCTGATTGTCTGCACCCATCGGCACAAGACTTCGGTGCGGACAACATCGGCGGGATCGTTCATGACCGCTCGCAAATTGTCGATGTGTACGGTGTGACCGAGCGCTGGATTTGCCATCGCAGCTCCAGCCCAGAATTTAGGGGAATCGTCGATCTTGTCGTAATCGCTCGACCATTCGAAATAACCAATGTCATCGGTGGATCCACCAGCTGCGCCGATACCGCGTTCACGAATTTGATTGAGCACTAGGCTGTGTTGGTCACCGGCGTTGCTATACGACCAGAGCTGAGGATTTTCCGCCGCCATCATCGTATATCGAAGCGAAGCCCAAGTCGTCTCATCTTTAAGCTCTCGAGTTTCATCGATGTGAACCGTCTCTGGCTTTGATATACCACGAGCCGCTGACGCGCCAGCTTTGACCATGTAGCGATTTCCGTTTAGGCATTCAATCTCTTCGGAGCCGTGAGCCCACCGGATCCGCTTGACTTGCTTAGCTAAGCCGTCATTTGATTCGATTGTCTGGACGAGATCCCTAAAAGTCTCAAGAGAAGTCGTCAATCGGTGAGCTGTCCCGATTTGAAGCTTGTGATCCCATTCAAAGAGTCCCATCAAGATCCGCTGTTTCATAAAAGTCGTCTTTCCTTGCTGGCGAGCTACGACAAGCTGAACCAGAGGATGATGCCATCTCCCGTCAGCCTTGTACCGATGCGCCTCGATCGCCAGCCATTCCTGCCACGGCATGAGCGGGAACCCAATTGAATTAGAAAAGTCGATTAGCTCTTGACCGCGTGTAGGCAGGTCTGAGCGTAAGCGTGAGTGAATTCTGGGAGTTACGGAGCCATAGAGCGTCTCCACAATAGGCTCTAAAACCTGCTCAAGCCTATCTGAGCCACTTTGAACCAGTTGGAGCCTAGTTGTACCGTCTTGAGCCATCTCAATGCCTTCTTGATTCGTTTGGTGGTGAAAGAGAACCGC
>Ga0222712_10004610_pt1 | contig 14320 bp, 15 predicted proteins | sample C33_657DmetaG_FD_165043 | JGI IMG/M metagenome (GOLD analysis project Ga0222712, IMG submission 165043) | Estuarine water microbial communities from San Francisco Bay, California, United States - C33_657D | ecosystem: Environmental > Aquatic > Marine > Unclassified | place: USA: California... | reverse complement strand
ACAAGGAAGCAGATGCTGCAGACCATGAAATTCAACACGAATCTATGCATTATGAAATTGAATTGGCCCTCCGCAGTTTGCCGGAAAAACAACAGAAGGTCATCAGATGCCTCTATGGCATTGGGATGGACAGGCCCATGGGGATGGAAGATATTGGTGTGGAATGCAACATCACCCGTGAAAGGGTCAGGCAGATCAGGGATAAAGCGTTGGATGCACTGCGGTTTACTGCCAATACCATGCGTTTGAGAACCTTCCTTTAGGCTAAATATTGCTCTTTCTTTTAGCAGCCAGGGAAAGCTGGCCAATGCTGAAGGAAAACTAATTGCAGAATCACTAACTTTGCAAGAATGAACATCCCAGGGTGTTCATTTTTCATTAAAGCCGGAAGAACATGTTTGAAAATTTAAGTGAAAAGATAGCTTCAGCCTTCAAGCAAATCAAGGGTGAAGGAAGGATCTCAGACCTCAATGTAGCCAATACGGTCAAGGACATCCGCAAGGCATTGTTGGACGCAGACGTCAACTTCAAAATTGCCAAGGAGTTCACTGATAATGTGAAGGAGAAGGCCATGGGGCAGAAAGTATTGACTGCAGTGAGCCCTGGTCAGCTCATGATCAAGATTGTGCAGGATGAGCTGACGGAATTGATGGGCGGCATGGCCAGTGAGTTCAACGCCACTGGAAATCCGGCCATTATCCTCATTGCAGGTTTGCAAGGTTCCGGTAAAACCACCTTCAGTGGAAAGCTGGCCAATTATCTAAAGACTCAAAAAGGGAAATCACCCTTGTTGGTAGCGGCGGATGTCTACAGGCCAGCGGCCATTGACCAGCTCAAGGTTTTAGGAGGACAAATTGGCGTTGATGTATATGCTGAGCCTGAAAACAAAGATCCAAGGGCTATCGCAGAGAATGCATTGAAACAAGCCAAGACCACCAACAAGAATGTAATCATCATAGATACGGCAGGTCGTTTGGCGGTGGATGAGGTCATGATGAATGAGGTCGCCGGTCTTAAGGCGGCGCTGCAGCCACAGGAAATACTTTTCGTTGTCGATTCAATGACCGGACAGGATGCAGTGAATACTGCCAAGGCATTCAATGAAAGGCTTGATTTTACAGGTGTTGTACTCACCAAACTGGATGGCGACACCAGGGGTGGGGCAGCCTTATCTATCAAATATACCGTTCAAAAGCCCATCAAGTTCATCAGCAGTGGTGAGAAAATGGAGACCCTGGATGTTTTCCATCCAGACCGTATGGCCCAGCGAATCTTGGGTATGGGTGATATTGCTTCATTGGTGGAAAGGGCACAGGCGCAGTTTGATGAGGAACAGGCCAAGAAACTGGAGAAAAAAATCAGGAAGAACCAATTTGATTTTCAGGACTTCCTGGACCAATTGCAGCAAATCAAAAAAATGGGTAACCTCAAAGACCTGATGGGCATGATTCCTGGCATGGGCAAGGCCATGAAAGACATTGACATCAGTGATGATGCCTTCAAGGGAGTGGAATCCATCATCAGCTCCATGACCCCCTTTGAAAGGTCCAACCCGGATGTGATTGATCTCAAGCGCAAGCAACGCATTGCCAAAGGTTGTGGAAGAGACATGAATGAAGTCAATCAGTTCTTTAAACAGTTTGAGCAAATGAAACAAATGATGAAGGGGATGAACAACATGCCTGCCATGCCCAGGATGGGCGGAAGGCGATAAACACTGAAGGTGGTGATAGCGTTTTATGATGTTTTTCACGTATTTTCCTGACAGTTGTTTTTGGTAGTTCTTGCCTAATGCCTATATTTGCACCTCGATTCGAAACAATTTTATTCATCACCCACTAAAAATTTACATTTTTTATGGCTGTCAAAATCAGACTCCAACGTCACGGAAGCAAGAAGCGTCCATTTTACTTCATCGTAGTAGCAGATGCACGCGCACCTCGCGATGGTAAATTCATCCAGAAGATCGGTACTTATAATCCGCTCACTCATCCCGCAACTGTATTGGTAGACCGTCAGAAGTCACTTGAGTGGCTGAACAATGGTGCACAACCAACAGACACAGTTCGTAAGATTCTTTCAACCAAAGGTGTACTGTTCCTGAAGCATTTGCTTCGTGGAGTTGATCTTGGTTTGTTTGATCATGCAACAGCGATGACCAAGTTTGAAGCTTGGCACCAAGAGCAGGAGTCAAAAACAAGGGCTCGTCAAGAAGCTGCTGCCCGCGAACGCCGTCAAAGGAATCGCCCAGCCGCTGCACCAAGCCGTCCAATCCCTGTTCAAGTTGCACAGCCTGAACAAACTGAACAGCAAGACGCACCTTCAGCTGAGTAAGCAAAAAAATAAAATCAAAAGCCTCGTTCCAAACGGGGCTTTTTTATGCCATGGAAAATTATCTAAGCATCGGAAAACTGGCTGCCACTTTTGGGGTGAAGGGAGAGGTAGTATTGGAGCATCACCTTGGTGAGGATGCCAGCCTTGAAGGGGTGGTTGCCATTTTTATTGAAGAATTTACGGGCAAGTTCATTCCCTATTTTATTGGCGGCAGCAAAACAAAATCTGGCACAGAAATGATCCTGCACCTGGAAGGCATTGACAGCCCCGAGAGTGCCAAGCGGTTTCTCCGTAAAAAAATCTGGCTTAAGGAAGAGGATGTTAAAAAAACAGCTTCAGCCACTGCCCCCATCTCCATGTTAGGGTTCATGGTTTATGATAACAAGAAACCCTTGTCTGCTGTGTTGGAAGTAATTGAACAACCTGTTCAGATACTGCTTCGCATTGAGTTGCAAGGAAAGGAGGTGCTGGTTCCGCTCAATGAAAGCACGCTCGACAAGATAGACCACAAGCAAGGAAAAATTTTTGTAACCCTGCCGGATGGTTTACTCGATATTTATCTACTTTGAGTTGATATTTCCCTCTTATTATGGCTGGTCAGCAACCCTATATTGCCCATTTTGACCTGGACGCCTTTTTCGTTTCAGTGGAGAGAATCCTTGACCCATCATTGGTTGGTAAAGCATTGATTCTAGGAGGCTCCCGGGAGCGTGGCGTGGTAAGCACTTGCAGTTATGAAGCCAGGAAATATGGTGTACATTCTGCTATGCCCATGGCAAGGGCTGTTGCCCTTTGCCCGCATGCTATTGTGATGCAGGGTACACGGGGCCAATACAGCAAATTTTCACAATGGGTTACTGATATCATTGCAGCCAAATCACCTCTTTACGAGAAAGCTTCCATCGATGAGTTCTACATTGACCTGACCGGCATGGACAAGTTCTTTGATCCGCTTCAATGGACCATCGACCTGCGCAATGAAATCATTGAAACCACAGGTTTGCCCATCTCTTTCGGTTTGGCATCCAACAAGATGGTGGCAAAAATGGCCACCAATGCGGCCAAACCCAATGGCTTTTTGCAAGTATTGCCGGGAAAGGAAAAGGAGTTTCTAGCTCCTCTAAAGGTTGGTGAAATCCCAGGCGTGGGGGAACATATGTTGAAAACCATGCATTCACTGGGAATCATGACCATTAGTGATTTGTCTGCATATCCCCAGCACCTTTTAGAACATAATTTTGGCAAATACGGGGAGGTCTTACAGCAAAAGGCAGCCGGCAATTATGCAGGAACGGTGCACCATTTTCATGAGGCAAAATCAATGTCAACCGAGCACACCTTTTCAGAAAACACGGTAGACCTGGATTTTTTGAACGCTGAACTGGTGCGAATGACGGAAAAACTAGGACATGAACTGAGAGAAGAAGGCAAAATGACCAAATGTGTTGCGGTAAAAATCAGGTATCCGGATTTTGAGACCCATACCAGGCAAATGGCCATTGCACCATCATCCTATGATGATGAACTGATTAAGGTGGTCAAAGACCTTTTTGGGAGCCTCTACGAAAAAAAGCATTCTGTCAGATTGGTGGGTGTCCGGTTCAGTGAGTTGACGGCCAATAGTCTTCAGACCGATCTCTTCGACAACAGGGTCCGAAAGGCCAATTTATATACAGCCATTGATGCAGTGAAATTGCGGTTTGGGAAAAAATCCTTGGGAAGAGGAAGGTAAAATAAAAGTCTACTTATTTAGTAGGGTAATTAATTATGCTTATATTTGCTGTTTAAAATCCATCAACATGTCAATACATTTAGGTGATACAGCACCCAATTTTACTGCTGAAACAACAGAGGGAACAATTGACTTTCATGCATACCTGGGAGACAGTTGGGGGGTATTGTTTTCGCATCCTGCCGATTTCACACCCGTGTGCACCACTGAGCTGGGCCGAACTGCTTTGCTCAAAGAGGATTTCGCCAAAAGAAATGTAAAAGTGCTGGCACTTAGCGTCGATCCATTGGACAAGCATCTCCAATGGGTAAAAGATATCAATGAAACCCAGCATTGTACGGTGGATTTCCCCATCATCGCTGATGAAAGCCGTGAAGTGGCTACCCTTTATGACATGATCCACCCTAATGCATCTGCTACTTTTACCGTTCGGTCCCTTTTCATCATCGGACCCGATAAAAAGATCAAGCTTTTCATCACCTACCCAGCTTCAACAGGAAGAAATTTTGTGGAGATACTCAGGGTGATTGATTCGCTGCAACTTACTGCAAATCATAGTGTTGCCACTCCTGCAGATTGGAAAAACGGAGAGAATGTTATTGTGGTTCCTGCTGTATCTACCGAGGAGGCCAAGCTTAAGTTCCCCAAGGGTGTGGTTGTGCTGAAACCATACCTCCGCTATACGCCACAGCCATAATAAGAAGGGGTTATGGGCCCCGGAATTTTAATTCTCTCCCTATAATCTGCCAAACCCCTCAAGGAATCATTACCTTTGCGGCATGTCTAAGCAGAACATCCGCAGCTTCAGTAAGGAAGAAATCGGAGAATACCTTGAATCAATCGGGGAAAAAAAATTTCGTTTGCAGCAAATATGGGAATGGTTATGGCAGAAACATGCTTTTGATTTCCAGTCCATGTCCAACCTCTCCAAAGAGCTGAGGGCCAATCTCGAAGAAAAATTTACACTTCCCTCTCTTTCTGTTGATACAACCCAGGTGAGTGAGGATGGGACAGTGAAATCCCGTTTCAAGACCCACGATGGCTTCAAGGTTGAGGGCGTTTTGATTCCTACCGCTGAAAGGCTTACCGCCTGCGTTTCCTCACAGATTGGTTGCAGCCTGAGTTGCAAGTTCTGTGCAACCGGTTTCATGGAAAGGGAAAGAAACCTTTCTTTTGATGAAATTTACGATGAGGTTGTGCTGCTCAATCAGCAGGCCATGCGTATTTACAATAAGAAATTGACCAATATTGTTTTCATGGGGATGGGTGAGCCATTGCTCAACTACAAGAACGTGCTGAAGGCCATTGAAAGGATCACCGCACCGGATGGATTGGCCATGGGTTCCAGAAGAATTACCGTTTCTACTGCTGGAGTTTCCAAAATGATCCGTCAGTTGGGTGATGATCAGGTGAAGTTCAAGCTTGCTGTTTCATTGCATGCACCCAACGACAAAAAGCGCAATGAAATCATGCCCATCAATGAAACCAACGAGCTGAAATCATTGATTGATGCGTTGAACTATTTCTACAAGCAAACCAAAAGTGAGATCACATTCGAGTATATCCTTTTTGATAATTTCAATGATTCTCTTGAAGATGCCGCGGAGTTGATGAAGATTTACAGGCAGGTGCCTGCAGACCTGGTCAACATCATAGAATACAATCCCATTGAATTTGCCCGGTTCAAAAAACCTAGTGAAGAAAAAACCGAAGCCTTCATGCAGTTCCTCGACAAGAACCGCGTGAACGCCAGGTTGCGCAAGAGCCGTGGAAAGGATATTGACGCAGCCTGCGGTCAACTCGCAAATAAATAATATCCTCCCTTATTCTATACCCCTCATCCCTTCACCCTCATCCCTTCACCCTGTTGTAAAACAGCAAAACAAAAAGCATGAAACGTACAGACAATTTCTCCAAGTTCGCAGCCAGGAAAAGCAATGCAGCCATCAAAGAAGAATTCCGTCAGGAGAAAAAGAAATTCAAAAAAGAAAGGTCAGAAGCCATCGAAAAGAAAAAGCTGGAATTGCGCAAAGCAGCGGCTGCAGATAAGGATGTTTCCAAAAACCGTTCTGAATCCAGCGATCTTCGTCCTGCCATTACCGTCAGAAAGCAAGACAAGACAATGCCCCTCAACAAATATGTGGCCCATTGCGGAATCTGCTCCAGGAGAGATGCCGTACCCTTGATCAAGGAAGGGAAAATGCGTGTGAATGATGTGGTGATCCTCGAACCTGGTTTCAAGGTCAACCCCAATGATATTGTCACTTTCGCGGGAAAAAAGATTGTGCCAGAAAAAAACCTGGTTTATATTTTATTGAACAAGCCCAAGGATTATATCACCACGCTCGATGATCCGGAAGGACGAAAAACCGTGCTTGATCTGCTTCGAGGAGTCACTGCCGAAAGGATATTTCCTGTAGGTAGGTTAGACCGCAACACAACAGGTGTTTTGTTGCTGACCAATGACGGAGACCTCACCCAAAAACTATCGCACCCATCTCACGAAGTGAGAAAAATATATGAAGTCAAACTGGACAAGCCCCTGGGCAAACTTGATTTCGAAAGGATTCTGAACGGGCTTGATCTGGAGGATGGATTTGTTAGGGCAGACTCCCTTGCATACACTGACCCCAAAGACAAATCCATCATTGGCATTGAGTTGCACAGTGGCAGGAACCGTATTGTAAGGCGCATGTTTGAATCACTGGGATACGACGTCAGAAACCTGGACCGTGTGATGTTTGGAAACCTCACCAAGAAAAATGTAGAACGCGGCAAATGGCGTTATCTGGTGGAAAAAGAAATCAGGTTGCTGAAGTTCATGAACAGCTCTTTCATCAAAAAAACTCCGGAAGAACCTGAAGAGAAAACCCTTGTGAAACGTGGTCAGGCTGCAACTGAAAAGACCGAGAAAAAAGAAAAGCGTGATCTGGCTATACCTTCACGGCCCGAGAAAAAAGAAAAGCGGGTGGAGATAAAAAAGCCATCTGCCGCAAGAAAGCAGACGGAGGGAAGGCATAAGCCGACCGTTCAAAAAGGTGGCGTCAAGAGGGTCATGCGCTCCAGGACAAAAAAATAATTTTACCCGATGCAGACCGCACCTGAAATTATTTACAAAGATGCCGACCTGATTGCCATCAACAAGCCATCGGGTTGGTTGTCCATACCGGACAGGCATGATGCTGAATTGTATTCTGTAAAATCCTGGTTTGAAGCGAAGGGAGAAAAAATATTCATTGTACACCGCATCGACCGCGACACCAGCGGACTGCTCTTGCTGGCAAGGAATCCTGAAGCACACAAATACTACAATACCCTGTTTGAGCAACGCACCCTCAAGAAAACCTATTACGGTTTGGTCGTAGGCAGCGTTGCTGAAGACCAGGGCGTATATGACCAGCCGATCGAACAGCATCCAACCTTGGTGGGAAAGATGCGGGTCGGAAGAAAGGGAAAGCCTGCCATCACCCATTATACGGTGGAAGAAAGGTTCAGGGGATTCACATGGGTGAAATTCCAGATTGAAACTGGAAGAACACACCAGATCCGTGTTCACCTCTACAACGCTGGCCACTCGCTGGTTTGCGATCCACTTTACGGAAATCCTGATCCAATATTGCTCTCTTCTTTCAAGAAGAAATTCAACATGTCAAAAAAAGATGAAGAAGAGCGCCCCTTGCTTTCACGGTTGGCGCTTCATGCCTATAGTGTGGATTTGGTTGATCGCCAGGGTGAGGCCCATGCATTCGTTGCTCCCTTGCCACGCGACCTTGATGCTACCTTGAAGCAGCTCAGAAAATGGGGCTAAAGTTACTGGGTTGAATTTTCTCTCCCAGCGACTTATGCTGTCTGCAATGCTTTAGTAACCCAATCCTTTCAAGAGTTCATCCAATTTCATTTCTGTTTGTTTCCCGGATGCAAGCTCTTTCACCAGTGTTGTTCCTGCTTCTATCTCTTTTGAACCGATGATGACAACAAAGGGAATGTTTTTTCGCTCTGCATATTTGAATTGCTTGTCGAATTTTGCTTGCTCGTGGTAAATCTCACAAGGGACGCCTTTGCTGCGCAGCTGTTCTGCGACCCCAAGCACATGCTGCTGCTCTTCCATTCCTGTATTGAAAAACAAGGCCGTGGTGCCTTTTTGTATGCTTTCCGGAAATGCCTTTAATTCCTCCATCACATCATAAATCCTGTCTACACCAAAAGAGATGCCTACACCGGCAATGCCCTTTACCCCAAACAATCCTGTGAGGTCGTCATACCGGCCACCGCCGCCAATGCTGCCCATTTGTACACCCAATGCTTTCACTTCAAAAATTGTTCCGGTATAGTAATTGAGCCCGCGCGCCAAGGAAAGATCTACAAGCAATTGGGGACCAGCAGAGGCAGTGCTTTGGATTGCGTTGAACGAACTGAGAATGGTCCGTAATTCATTGATGCCTTCTTTGCCCAAGGGAAGATGGCTGAACATGTCTTCCAGCTGTTTGAGTTTTTCTTCATTATTTCCTGCAATTGAAATGAAAGACTCAACAGCATCCACCTGTTCCATGGTTAGTCCTTTGCCAATGAGTTCATCTTTCACTTTTTCCATGCCAATCTTGTCAAGCTTGTCAATGGCAATGGTGATGTCCATCATCATGTCTTCACCGCCACAGACAGCGGCCAGTGCACCCAGTATTTTTCTGTTGTTGATGTGGATTTCAACAGGGACCTTCAGCTTGTTGAAAACATTGGTATAGATCAGGGAAAGTTCAACTTCATGGAGCAGGGCAGCGCTTCCTGCCACATCAGCATCGCATTGCCAGAACTCCCGGTAGCGGCCACGTTGGGGCCTATCTGCCCTCCAGACAGGTTGCATCTGGTAGCGTTTGAAGGGGAAAGTCAATTGGCCTTGATTCATGGCAACGTAGCGTGCAAAGGGAATGGTGAGATCATAGCGCAGTGCCCTTTCTGTAATGCCCTTGTTGGTCTTGCCCTCAAGGACTGCATTGAAATCCTGGATCACGGCTTCTCTTTTGTCTGGGTTGTTCAATCCGTTATTGAGGACCTTGAAAATCAGTTTATCGCCTTCTTCTCCATATTTCCCCATCAGGGTTTCAGTGTTTTCCATGGCAGGTGTTTCCAGCGGTTCAAAACCATAGGTTTCAAAAACACCACGGATGGTTTGAAGGATGAAATTCCTTTTTCTCAACAACGCTGCTGAAAAGTCACGCGTGCCTTGGGGGATCGATGGTTTCATGTTGCGAAGTTAAGGCTGTTTTGTGGATTGGTATTGTTCGATCAATGCATGACAGGCATGGTCGATGAGATTGAACACTTCATGAAAGGCCGCCACGGACCTGCCCCATGGATCAGGCACATCAAGATCCGTTTTTGGAAAAGAGTAATTGAGCAGGAGTTCCACTTTTGCTGCATTGTATTTTTTGCCTGCGATATATTTCATCTCACGCCAAACATCAGCAGCCATTGGAATGATCAGGTCATACTGTTCAAAATCCTCTGCCCTGAAGGGCCTAGATCTTTGGCCGGATATGTCAATGCCATTCAATTTGGAAACCATCTGTGACATCTCGTGAGGCCGCTCACCATTGTGGTAACCGTTGGTTCCGGCACTCTCTACCTCCCAATCCAAGCCCAGCTGCTTCACTTTTTGTTGCAGCACACCTTCTGCAATCGGGCTCCTGCAAATATTACCCAGGCAAACCATCAACACTTTCATTGGAATTTTTTTACAAAGATATGTTGTGGAATTTTCCTGCACCTGCGTCATTGTATTCAGATGGGTAATTTCACTAAATTGCATTCCATGGATACAAATTCATTTCGCGACAGAGAAGAAAAAAGACAATCCAACTTCAAGGTGGTGTATGACTTTGCTGCAGGCGTTTTGTGGCTGGGCGCTGGTGTGTTTTTTTTGGTGGGCAAGTACCTGGGCGCAAAACTGATTGTTGATTCCCTGCTCTCCACCATCTTCGGGATTGCCTGCGTGTGCTACGGTGTGTTCAGGCTTTACAGGGGCTTTTATGCAACAAAACAACGATGAAATTCAATTCCACCATATTGTTGAGGGCCTTTACACTGATGGCTTTCGTCCTGTTGGCTGCATCCTGCAATCCCAACAAAAAAAAGGCAAAAGTCATTGCAGGGGATGATACCATCAACAGCGGCACCATCCACATCAGTGTAGACGAATCCTTTGCGCCCATCATCGACTCACAGATCAAGGTATTCATGTCCCTGAATCCAAAAGCCAGGATCATCCCGCATTACAAGCCCGAAGCGGATTGCCTTAAGGACATGCTCAATGATAGCACACGCATGATCATCATCACCCGCGGACTGACGGAGGATGAAGCGCCTTTTTACAAAGACACCCTCTCGTTCATCCCGATGCATGGCAGGATTGCCACAGATGCCATTGCCGTCATCACCAACAACAAAGCGAAAGATTCCCTTTTTTCTGTTGCTGATATTCGTGGTATGCTCAATGGTACCAGTGGTTACAAATATGAACTGGTGATGGATGGCCTGAAGGCAACCAGTACCGTGAGGTTCCTTATTGATTCTGTGTTGCGCGGACAGTCCATGAAAGGAAATGTCATGGCCGCCAGAAACTCCGAAGGGGTCATCAATTATGTGGCTTCAAACCCCAATGCCATTGGTTTTATAGGGGTCAGCTGGATTGGCAACCGGGAGGATCCTGCTCAAATGACCTTCCAGAAAAAGGTAAGGCTGGCAGCCCTGCAGTGTGCCAATTGTACAGAGGAAGTTTATGTAAGGCCTTACCAGGCCAACATGGCCATGAAAAGATATCCGCTCAATCGCGGGCTTCACTATATCCTAAAGGAAAACTATGCCGGATTGGGAAAGGGGTTCGTGAACTTCCTGACCCATGAAAAGGGCCAACTGATCTTCCGGAGGGGCTATTTGGTACCGGACAGGATGGCGCTTCAAATAAGAAAAGCAAATGTTACGGAATAAAGCAAGGATTCATTAAATTACAACCCTATTTAAAAAGAATATGATGCGTACAATGAAGTTGGGCTTTACAGCAATGCTCTTGATCACCGTTTCTGGACTGTTTTCTCAGACCGTTCAGGATGGAAAGCGTTTGCTTTTCATGCACAGATACCAGTCAGCAAAAGGCACACTCGAAAAAGTGGTGGCTGCTGCTCCCACCAATGCTGAGGCCATCTATTGGTTGGCCCAGGCCCAGTTTGAGTTGAAAGATCTCAATGGAGCAAAAGAAGTGCTGAGAAAAGGAATGGAAGGCGCCAATGGCAGCAATCCATTGTTGCTTGTCGCCATGGGTCAGGCAGAGTTGGCAGAGAAAAAGACCAACGATGCACGCCAGCGTTTCGAAACGGCTATTTCACTGACCAAGGGTAAGGATGTATCTATATTTACTGCCATCGGAAGGGCCAACCTTGAAGAGGGTGGAGATCCAGCTTATGGTATCGAAAAACTGAAACAGGGAACAACTGTGAAGGGATTCAAGGATGCCATGACTCATGTATACATGGGTGATTTGTACAGGAAACTCATGAACGGTGGTGGCGCCGTCTCATCCTATGAAAATGCACTGATGATCGATCCTAAGCTTGCCCTGGCAAAGTACAAGATTGGTAAAATTTATCTTACCCAAGGCTTTGAACAAAAAGATATTTTCCTGGGCAAGTTCAATGATGCAGTAGCAGATGACCCAACATTCGCACCTGCCTTATATGACATGTATGTTTATTATTACTCCAGGGATGTGAACAAGGCTACCGAGATGTTCAACAAGTACAAAGAGCATGCTGAGCCTGGCCCAGCCTTGGATTATGAAGAGGCCAGTCTTCAATTCGCTGCCGGTGATTTCAAGAATGCTATCCTCAAGGCAGACAACTTGTTGAAAACCCAGGGTGATAAGGCAGATGCAAGGCTTTTCCGTTTGAAAGGCTATAGCTTTGATAAGTTGGGAGATTCCGCTCAGGCCCTTGCTCAAATGGAGATTTTTTTCTCAAAGGCAACACCAGAGCAAATCAATCCTGACAATTACGTGATTGCTGCATACAATGCTGCCAAATTGAAGGCGGATCTTGCCAAGGTGGATTATTATTTCTCCAAGGCCATTGAGGCAGACACTACAGTTGCCAACAAGGTCGATTATACCCGCAAGGCGGCTGATTTCTTCAAAAAGTCCGGTAATACGGCAAAATCTGCCGAATGGTTGACAAAGGTCCTGACCATCAATCCCAAACTCAGCAAGGTTGATTTGTACAATGCCGGTTTTGAAAATTTCAAGGCCACGCAATACAGAAGGGCTGATAGCATTTTTACCGTCTACAAGACCAATTATCCAACTGAAGTATATGGATATTACTGGTCTTTCCGTTCATTGTCGGTCATTGATTCGACCATGGAGCAAGGCCTGGCCATTGCAGATTGTGAAAAATTCATCTCCATTGCTGAAGCAGAGAAGGCAAAGAATAAAAGTACCCTGATCACCGCTTACGGGTACCTGGCTTCTTACAGTGCGAACATCAAGAAGGACCTTGCCGGGGCAGCCGCCTTCCTGGACAAGATCATTGAAATAGATCCCAATAATCAAGATGCAATCAAGAACAGGGACATCATCCAAAAAGCATTGGCAGCCCCCAAAAAATAATTTCTAAGCCAACATATTTCCCCCCAAGGCCAGGTTCCATTCCTGGCCTTTTTTTATGCCCAATCCAGGGTCATAAAATACATTTATGCATAAGTATTTATGTGATTCTTTTTCTTTTTACATACCGATTTTGCCTATTTTTGCGCCTTGAAATATATACCCATGATAAGGACGTTTTTCCTGCAAGCGCAAGCCATTGGACAGAACCCCGAAATCAGCAGAGCAAGCGACTATTTTCCCATAGGAATCCAATTCCTTTTTGCCTTAGGGTTGGTCACAGTGATGATTTTTGGATCACAGCTCCTGGGGCCCAAACGCAAAACCTCAGACAAACTTCAGGTATTTGAAAGCGGTATCGAGCAATTCGGAAATGCCCGCCAGCCCATGGCCATTAAGTATTTCCTTGTTGCCATTCTTTTTGTATTGTTTGATGTGGAGGTAATTTTCTTTTATCCCTACGCGGTGAATTTCCGGGGATTGGGATGGGATGGATTCATGGCCGTTGTGATGTTTGTCGGTTTTTTCCTCGCTGGCTTCATCTATATCATCAAAAAAGGTGCATTGCACTGGGAAGAATAAAAAAGGAATGCCTGATGAAACAAGATCATCAGGCATTTGTTATAAAATAAACTATTGATTATGTCGCGTCCGGTAAGGTTCAACTTGATTCAAAAAGACAGTTCCGATCTTGGTATCAACCAGGTCCAGCTGCCTGAAGGGCATATGGGAGAAGGCTTTTTTGCTACTTCCCTGGACAAGGTGGTGGGTTTGGCAAGGAAGAATTCCATGTGGCCACTGCCTTTCGCAACCTCATGCTGTGGTATTGAATTCATGGCCACCATGGGATCGCATTACGACCTGTCCCGTTTTGGTTCTGAGCGTGTGGGATTTTCCCCCCGCCAGTGTGATCTTTTGATGGTCATGGGAACGATTGCAAAGAAAATGGCGCCAGTGCTTCGCCAGGTTTACCTGCAAATGGCTGAGCCCCGTTGGGTGATGGCCGTTGGTGCCTGTGCTTCCAGTGGTGGAATATTTGACACCTATTCTGTTCTGCAGGGTATTGACCAGGTCATCCCGGTGGATGTATATGTTCCCGGCTGTCCGCCAAGGCCTGAAGCCATCATCGATGGTGTCTTGAAGATTCAGGATCTGGTGCAAAACGAATCACTCAGAAGAAGAACCGGTGACCAATACAAGGCTTTGCTGGATGGCTACGGCATTCAATAAGGCAGGATCAAAAACAAACAATTATGTCCCTCACGCACGAGACGATAAAAGAAACACTGGCTGCACAATTTGGCGACAAGATACTGGGCTGGGAAGAGTCTTACGGGATGCTCAGCTTCACCATTCAGCATGACCATAACCTGAAGGCACTTACTTTTTTGAACGATCATCCTGCCATGGGTTTTCAGTTCCTCACTGATTTGACTGGTGTTCATTACCCAGACAGAAAAGGGGAAGAAATTGCAGTGGTCTACCACCTGCACAACCTGAAAGAAAATGTACGCCTCAGGATGAAGCTTTTTGTGCCCATTGAAAAGCCTGACGTGTACACTGCCACAGGCCTGTTCAGTGGGGCCAACTGGATGGAACGCGAGACC
>Ga0222712_10004609_pt1 | contig 14321 bp, 9 predicted proteins | sample C33_657DmetaG_FD_165043 | JGI IMG/M metagenome (GOLD analysis project Ga0222712, IMG submission 165043) | Estuarine water microbial communities from San Francisco Bay, California, United States - C33_657D | ecosystem: Environmental > Aquatic > Marine > Unclassified | place: USA: California... | reverse complement strand
CGTATGCTTCTGGTAAACGTCCAAGAATAAAAAGAGATGAATGAATCATAAAAATTTCTTAAAAAAGTTTACTTGAGTCGTTTCACAAAGGCAGCCCGGAAGGAAAGCCAACTTTGTTGACTCCTCCTGCTGATGCTGCTCCCAAACTTCCGCTCTTGGCGGCTGCTTGCTGCCCGTGAAAAGGGTGAAGCTCGAGTAAACGAGCCCATTTTATGGGCTGCTGTCCCACGAGGAGCACAAGCTTTCGAGGAACCTGTGGTCCCATGTGATGGGCTGGTCTTTGGTCAGGTTGACAACTCGCCAACGAAGTTGGCGAGATTCTTTTTAAAGATTTCCGCCTCTTGCGTAAAGGAAGACAACAATAATTGGACCAGCACCTAAAATAAGAAAAAGTGTTGCAAGTTGAGCAATTAATTCTGCAGTCATTTTTACTCCTTAAAAAGTGGACTCAAAGTGTTAACCCAAAACAAGATTGATTTGAGAGGAGCAGCCAACAAAGTCGGCTCCTCCGTGCTGCCAACTTTGTTGGCAACACCGAATGAACTTCGCTCCCTTTTGTTCGCTGGTTTCTTGAAATGGGGAGCCAACTTCGTTGGCTCCTCAACACTTTCAGTACGAGCGAAGCTTCCCGTAGGGAAGAACCGACAAGAAGCTCGGCTCAGAATATATTGGAACTTATTTCATCCACCAATGAGACAATTGAACGGGCCTGGAAGGCCAATCAAACAGAGACATGAGGAAATTCAGGAAAAGGCCAACGAGCAACCAACGAAGTTGGCTCGTTGGCAGGTGTATTTCTTTTCTGGAGAGCAGCCCATCAAATGGGTTCAGTCTTGGTCTCGTCTCATTCTCTGCTTCGCTTTGCAGCAGCCTATGGAATAGGCTGCCATCTTTGTCTTTGTTGAGTAGGAGCCAACGAAGTTGGCTTTCCATAAGCCAATTTCGTTGGCAGTATGAAAGGAAAAAGTTCTCTCTTGTTTCTTTTTAGTATACTTGAGTTTTTTTTCTATTGTAAACCAAACCATTTAAGATCTCGTCATGAGACAATTTTTTTGAACCTTTGATGACTGATGACCTTGATCTGGTTCCTTGAAAGACGCCGAGAACGCAAAATGTCAGTCCACGAGATTCCTGGGAGCCAGCCCATGAAATTGGTTCATGGGCTGCTCAAGTTGGTTCACGTCAGGCTGGCAGAAGCCCATTTTATGGACTCCTGGCAGCGAAGTTGGCTCCCGCCCATTTCATGGGACAAGCAGCCAATGAAATTGGCTACGCATTCAGTTTTGCAGCTTTTTCAACTACTTCATCAGCATTTCCTACTAAATAGAAAGCTTGTTCTGGTAGATCATCTAATTCACCAGAAAGAATCAGTTTAAAGCCTGCAACTGTTTCAGCTAATGAAACATATTTTCCAGGGCTTCCTGTGAAAACTTCAGCCACGAAGAATGGTTGTGATAAGAAACGTTCAATTTTACGAGCACGAGCTACAACTCGACGGTCATCTTCTGATAATTCATCTAAGCCTAAAATCGCAATAATATCTTGAAGTTCTTTATAACGTTGTAATGTACGTTTCACTGCTTGAGCAGTTGAATAATGATCATCACCTAAAATCCATGGTTGAAGCATGCTTGATGATGAATCTAATGGATCTACAGCTGGATAAATTCCTTTCGCTGCTAAATTTCGTGAAAGTACTGTTGTTGCATCTAAGTGAGAGAATGTTGTTGCTGGTGCTGGATCTGTTAAGTCATCAGCTGGTACATATACGGCTTGAATCGACGTAATACTTCCATCTTTTGTTGATGTAATACGTTCTTGTAATGATCCCATTTCTGTCCCTAAAGTTGGTTGGTAGCCTACAGCTGAAGGCATACGACCTAAAAGAGCAGAAACTTCTGAACCTGCTTGTACGAAACGGAAAATATTATCAATGAATAATAATACATCTTGATTATTCACATCACGGAAATATTCTGCCATTGTCAGAGCTGTTAAGCCTACACGCATACGAGCTCCAGGTGGTTCATTCATTTGACCATACACGAGAGCTACTTTCGATTCTTTGAAGTTTTCTTCATTAATTACTTTTGACTCTTTCATTTCCATGTAAAGGTCATTCCCTTCACGAGTTCTTTCACCTACACCACCAAATACTGATACTCCACCGTGAGCTTTGGCAATATTATTAATCAGTTCCATAATAAGAACTGTTTTTCCTACACCTGCACCACCGAAAAGACCAATTTTTCCACCACGACGATACGGTGCTAATAAGTCTACAACTTTAATCCCTGTTTCAAAAATTGAAAGTTTTGTATCAAGATCTACAAATGCTGGAGCTGTACGGTGAATTGGTAAAGTTTTCTTTACTGGAACTGGACCCATATTATCAACTGCTTCACCTAAAACGTTGAAAATACGACCTAATGTTGCTTCCCCTACTGGAACACTCAGAGGAGCACCACTATCCACAACTTTCATCCCACGCATTAATCCATCAGTCGCACTCATTGCTACAGCACGAACTAAATTGTCACCTAAAAGTTGTTGTACTTCTACAGTAATACGAAGTTCTTCACCTGAAGCATTTTTCCCTTCAACAACTAAAGCATTGTAAATATTTGGCATATTTCCAGCTGAGAATGCAATATCCATTACTGGGCCAATAATTTGCGTGATACGACCTTCATTTTTTACTTTAACACTCATGAAATCTCCTGGTAAATGAGCAGCCCAAAAAAATGGACTGTTCCCAACAAAGTTGGCTGATGTATTGGGGCCAACAAAGGTGGCCCCAGAAAATGGAAAACTGTTCGATCAACGAGAGCCTCTTTCATAGGCTGCGGCCAACGAAGTTGGCTCCTCGCATTCTTCCATTTTTTTTTGAATTCCTTATGAGCCCTTTTTTGGGCAGCAACCCAATGAACAAGATCAAGCTTCGCAAACAGGGTCAGCAAACAACGTGACCTTACACCACCCAAAGGTCTGGATGGTGCCAACTGCGTTGGCGGCAGGTGAAAGCTTTTTCCCTTTTTCCGAGAGTCTTATCCATTCGGGATTCTGGGTTGCTTTGCAACTTTTCGTGATCAGAAAACTCTTTGGTTCCGGCAAAAGTGTTTGCTATCTAAAAATCAAGAAAACTTTCCAAAGAAGAGCCATTTTGAGGCTCGCGTGAAAATTTTTCTCATACCAAAGAAGTGCCCTTTTGATGGGCTGCTCGTTTACACGTGGTGGGCGTGCCTCCGAAGAAGCGGGCCTATGAAATAGGCTCTCGGCAAACCGTGCAAAACCGTGCAAAAATCAGACCCGGGCAGAATCACGAAGGGAGGAGAGCCAACAGCAGCCGACTTAGCAGCCCATGAAATGGGCTCCGTTGGCTCCCGCCCATTTCATGGGACAAGCAGCCTCTGAAATAGGCTACGATAATTGTTCTTTCTCGATATAGAGAAATAATGATGCCATTGCGACAGCAGGGAAAACAAGTCCTACAAGTGGAACAAGAATCGATGGAAGAGTTAAACTAATCATTTGTTTTACGTTTTCAAAAATTTGAAATGTGCAGCCCATTTCCTGGGCTGCTGCCATTCGAAGGCAAACTTCGTGTTTGCCCATTTCATGGGCAGCAGCCAATGAAATTGGCTGCTCCCAACGAATTGGCACGAGGTAACACGCCTTCTGGTTCCGGTTCTTTTTTCTGGAGCCAAGGTCAGCAGCCAACGAAGTTGGCTCAAGACTTGTCTGATTATTCGAAATCTTTTGATTTTGGATTTCGACCAGGGTCATTTGATAAGAAACCAAAAATAAAAAGAGAAACGAAGAAAATAACAACAGTATAAACTAAAATTTTAAGTGTAAGCATGAGAGGTTTTCCGGGCAAAGCCCTTAAAAAGTCGATTGAAAAACTTGGCCAACTTCGTTGGCCGCAGGTCAGAAAAGGTCCCCATTGTATGGGGCCAACTTCGTTGGCCGCAGTGCTGCCACCTTGACCAAAGGGCAGCCAACTTTGTTGGCTGCTGCCTATGAAATAGGCTGCTCGTGGCCAGCATGACCTTCTTGGAAATGTGACGAAGAGTTTCGTGACTTTCACGTGATGCTGCCAACGAAGTTGGCACCTTTATGGTTTCTGACACATGTGTGTAAAAAGGAGCTCGTGCTGCGAACAAAGTGAGCCGACGAAGTTGGCTCCCGCACAAGCTCTTCACGTTCGCTACTCGAAAGGTTCTTTGGGATACCAGCCAACGAGACCGGAGGAAAAGACGAGGAGCCCATGAAATGGGCTTCCAAGGAAGTTTGCTCCTGAGAACCTTCGGTCATGTTGGCTCGTTGAAAACAAAATTTTTAGCCTAAACTTTTCCAGCTCATGCCAACGTCATCTAAAACTACTGATGAGTTATAAATTTCAAGTAAAATCACTAAAAAAACTGCGAAAAGTCCCATAAAAACAGCCATAAGAACAGTTGTTCCCCAGCCTGGGGCCACTTTTCCGTATTCTGAATTTAAAGGTTTTAATGCTGTTCCTAAAGCAGTCACTTTACCTTGGCTTACTGCTGCTTTACCCTTTGCTGTTGTTCCTGTAGCCATAAAAAAGGATCCTGCCAAAAAGGCAAAAAAGGTTTTGAAATATGAAAAAGACTCTCTGTGATAAAATTCCCAATCGAAGGAGAAAAAACGACAGCCAACGGAGCCTTTGGAGACCAACCAGCCAGATCTTTGGGTGGACCGAAGGGGAGGTTTTTCAAAAATACTCCAAACTCCGTTTTTCATTTCTTGGGGAGCAGCCTCTTTCATAGGCTGCTCTTTCAAGAAAACGAGAGTTTCGATGAGCCCATTTCAGGGACTCTTCAATTCTTTTTCAAAAACTTTTCTCTAGATTTTTACTTTCTTTTTTGGAGCCTCTTTCAGAGGCAGCAGCCAACGAAGGTGGCTACTCGACGGGGGACTTGAAAAAGAAAAAAAACACATGTTTTGTGGGATTTCACACTGGAGCAGCCTCTGAAAGAGGCTCTTTTCTGTGTTTTGAGTGGACCTTCTCACTGTCTCTTTCATGGGCAACACGGAAGAGCGAACTTGGTTGTGAGCAGTTTGATCCACAAGTGGAGCCAACTTCGTTGGCTGCTGCCTCACCACCTTCGTTGGCAGCATGACCAGCCGCTGCCCATGAAATGGGCACCATGGGGCAAAAGAAGGAGCCAACTTCGTTGGCTTCTTCCAGGCAATGCGTGAGGGAACCCTCTCTGCAGGCTTGCCGCCTCGAAAAGAGGTACACTCGCCCTTTGGCGGGCGTATCGTGCAGGTTCGTAGATGAGTCGACCGAAGGTTTTAATCTTCATGATCTTCAAATGGATCACGTAATTCTTTTGAAGGGGGTCCGAATCCAACATAAATTGAATAGCCAGTCACACTTAACAAAAGGAACCATAAGAAAACTGCATAAAAAAAAGCAGGAGTTTCCATAACTAAATACCAAAAAAAAGTCACTCCTTTGCAGCGAATGACGAACTATCAGGCTGCTGCCCCTGAAATGGGACAGGCCCTGACAAAACCCCAAAAGCGCAAAAAGGTGGGGCGCAAAATTTTTGTCACCATCGTTGGGAGCCAATTTCATTGGCTGTTGCCCCACCTTTTTTCTGGCTCCAGCCAAAAAGGCCACAACAACCTATGAGCCAACTTCGTTGGCAGCAGCCCATTTCATGGGCTGCTCTAGGCTCTCTTATTTTACAATACGAGGTGGTTCACGGAAGAAAATCGCGAAGAAAATAATCCCTAAAGTTCCAACAAGAAGAAATGTATAAACAAGTGCTTCCATAAAAAAATGATGTGTAAAAAAATTCAATAAATGCTCAAGAACTGATGATCAACTTCACAGCAGTCAGCAGCGCCAACTGCGTTGGCGACAGCCCCTGAAATGGGCTGACTGCTTCTGGTGAAATCGGAAAAGTCTACAAAATGGAGCTCCTCGGCTGGCAGCCTCGGAAAGAGGCTGCTTGCTCGCCCCATAAAATGGGCTTCGGTGAACTCTCTGCACCAGCCAACGAAGTTGACCGCCAACAGGATTTGTGGAGCGAAGTATTTTAAACAGCTTGACGACGAGTCGTTACGTCACCAAGTTTTTGGAAAGCACCGAATTCTACTTGTTCGTCAAGATCAGGATCAATCCCGGCGAAAACATCACGGAAAATTGTTCTTGAACCGTGCCAAATATGGCCGAAGAAGAAAAGAAGTGCAAAACATAAGTGACCAAAAGTAAACCAGCCACGTGGACTACTTCTGAATACACCATCAGATTGAAGGGTTGCACGGTCAAATTCGAAAATTTCACCAAGTTGTGCACGACGAGCGTATTTTTTCACAGTTGCTGGGTCGTTAAATTGAATTCCATCAAGTTCACCACCATAGAAACTTACTTGAACGCCTACTTGTTCAATAGAATATTTTGATTCAGCACGACGGAATGGAACATCTGCACGTACGACACCATCATTATCTACTAAAATCACAGGGAAAGTTTCAAAGAATGTAGGCATACGACGAACATTCAGTTCACGGCCTTCTTTATCAGTGAAAACAGCATGACCAAGCCATCCTGCAGCAATTCCATCACCATTATCCATTGGTCCAGAACGGAATAAACCACCTTTTGCAGGGTTGTTTCCAATGTAATCATAGAATGCTAATTTTTCAGGAATTTTTGACCAAGCCGCTGAAAGTGTTGATCCTTCTGAAACACTCTTTTGAACACGTTTTTCAATTTCTTGTTGGAAGAATCCTTGATCCCATTGGTAACGAGTTGGACCAAAAAGTTCAATAGGTGTTGCAGCAGAGCCATACCACATTGTTCCGGCAACTACAAAAGCAGCCCAAAAAACAGCAGCAATACTACTTGAAAGAACAGTTTCAATATTTCCCATACGAAGACCTTTATAAAGTCTTTGTGGTGGACGAACGCTTAAGTGGAAAAGACCAGCAAGAATTCCTAAAATCCCTGCAGCAATATGGTGAGCAGCAATTCCACCAGGATTATAAGGGTCAAACCCTTCTGCACCCCATGAAGGAGACACAGCTTGAATACTTCCTGTAATTCCGTATGGATCAGAAACCCAAATTCCAGGGCCATAAAGACCAGTCACATGGAAAGCTCCAAAACCGAAACAAAGAAGGCCTGAAAGGAAAAGGTGAATACCAAAAATTTTTGGAAGATCTAAAGCCGGATCTCCTGTTCGTGGATCACGGAAAAGTTCTAAATCCCAAAAAACCCAGTGCCAAATACTCGCTAAGAAAAGAAGTCCTGAAAGAATAATATGTGAAGCAGCTACGCCTTCATAACTCCAAAGACCAGCATTTGTTACTGTTTCACCAGTAATAGCCCATCCACCCCAAGAAGCTGTCACACCTAAACGTGTCATAAAAGGAAGAACAAACATCCCTTGACGCCACATTGGATTTAAAACAGGATCTGAAGGATCAAAAACTGCAAGCTCATAAAGAGCCATTGAACCAGCCCAACCAGCAACTAATGCTGTGTGCATTAAGTGAACCGCAATTAGACGACCAGGGTCGTTCAGAACAACCGTGTGTACGCGATACCAAGGTAAACCCATAAGTATTCTCTATCATTTTGATTTTTTTGACTTTCTTTCACGGGGAAATGACCAGTTGAAAACCTCCTGTCAACTTCAGTGGCTGCGGCCAAAGAAGGGGCAGCGGAGCCTCTTTCACAAGCTGATGCAGACACCACAGGCGATAGCCACTTGGGTCAACTTCGTTGATCGCTGGCCAGCCTCTTTTCTTGGCTGCCGGTTGACTTTCGTCCTGCGCTAGCAGCCCATGAAATGGGCTCCAGCAGCGAACGAAGTTGGCTTTGTTGACAGTAAATACAAATTGAGTATATCATTGATATAAAGGGCTTGTAGCTCAGTGGACTAGAGCACGTGGCTACGGACCACGGTGTCGGGGGTTCGAATCCCTCCTAGCCCGATCACAAAAATTTTTTGCGGGTATAGCTCAGTGGTAGAGCGAGTCCTTGCCAAGGATTAGGTCGCGCGTTCGAATCGCGTTACCCGCTTTTCAAAAAAATGAAAAGGTGCTGCCAATTTCGTTGGCCACAGCACACCGACCCTGCGTTTCTGTCGGCCTCGTCACGCATGAGCGCCAGCAGCCCTTGAAATGAGCTCTTCGCAACGCAGTTGGCAATACAGTTCATTTTTTTCTCAGAGCACACCACCCAACGAAGTTGGCTCCTCCACACAAACCAACAATGAACCTCTTCAAGCCGACGAAAATCAATTTTCTGCTTTTTGAAGGTTTTCAATTATAGATGAGATATTATTTCAAATAAAAACAGGGAGAGTGTAGACTCTCAGACTCTTTCCTCGTTTGCTTGAAGGAAGAGCCCATCAGATAAGCTGACAAAACCACGGGAGCCAACGGAGCCCATTTCATGGGCAGTAGCCAACGACGTTGGCTGCTGCCAACGAAGTCGGCTGCTGTTGGCAGCAGCCTCTGAACGAGGCTCCCGCTGATTTCATGGGACAAGCAGCCTCTTTCAGAGGCTGCCTGCTGCCGAGAAAATGGATTACCCAAATTTTCCAGATGTACTTGCTAATAAGAAAGCTGCATATGTGAAAATATACCCTACCGAGAAATGAACAAGACCAACTAAACGAGCTTGAACAATTGATAAAGCAACTGGTTTATCACGCCATTTTACTAAATTTGCTAAAGGAGTCCGTTCATGTGCCCACGCTAAAGTTTCAACAAGTTCTTGCCAATACCCACGCCATGAAATTAAGAACATAAATCCTGTGGCATAAATTAAGTGGCCAAATAAGAAAATCCAAGCGTAGACTGATAAGCTATTCATCCCGAATGGGTTATACCCGTTGATTAATTGTGAAGAATTTAACCATAAGTAATCACGAAGCCATCCCATTAAATACGTTGAAGATTCATCAAATTGTGCAGGATTTCCTTGCCATAATGTAATATGTTTAAAATGGAAATAGAAAGTTACCCATCCAATTGTATTTAACATCCAAAAGACTGCTAAATAGAAAGCATCCCATGCAGAAATATCACATGTCCCACCACGACCTGGACCATCACAAGGGAAACTATAGCCAAAATCTTTTTTATCTGGCATTAATTTTGATCCACGTGCATCTAATGCACCTTTTACTAAAATTAATGTTGTTGTATGAAGACCAAGAGCAATAGCATGGTGAACTAAGAAGTCACCAGGGCCAATCGTTAAGAATAATGAATTTTGAGGACTATTAATTGCATCTAACCACCCTGGAAGCCAAATGCCTTCACCAGCGGTATAGGCTGCTGATGCTGTTGTTCCAGCATTTGAAAGTAAAATTTCAAAACCGTAAAGAGATTTTCCTTGAGCAGCTTGAATCCATTGTGCAAAAACAGGTTCAATAAGAATTTGTTTTTCTGGTGTTCCAAATGCTTGCATCACATCATTATGAACATATAATCCTAAAGTATGGAATCCTAGGAATAAACTTGCCCAGCTTAAATGTGAAATGATAGCTTCTTTATGTTCAAGCATACGAGCAAGAACATTTCCTTTATTTTGATCAGGATCATAATCACGAAGGAAGAAAATTGCCCCGTGAGCAAACGCACCACACATAATAAAACCAGCAATATATTGGTGATGTGTATACAGTGCAGCTTGTGTTGTAAAATCTTGAGCTAAAAAGGCATACGGTGGAAGTGAGTACATATGTTGTGCAACAAGCGAACAAATCACACCAACACTTGCTAACGCTAACCCTAATTGGAAATGCAGTGAATTGTTCACTGTATCAAATAAGCCTTTATGACCTGCCCCTAATCCACCTGCTGGTGGAACATGAGCGTCAAGAATTTCACGCATACTATGACCAATACCAAAATTTGTACGGTACATATGACCAGCAAGAATGAAAAGAACAGCAATCGCTAAATGGTGATGAGCCATATCCGAAAGCCATAAGCTTTGTGTTTGTGGATGGAAACCACCAAGGAAAGTTAAAACTGCTGTCCCTGCCCCAGTACTTGTCCCAAAACTATGAGAAGCTGTATCTGGATTTGCTGCATAGGCAGCCCAATTTCCTGTAAAAAATGGTGTTAATCCTTGAGGATGTGGTAATGTTGTTAAAAGATTATTCCAACGAACATGAACACCACGTGATTCAGGAATTGCCACGTGAACTAAATGACCTGTCCATGCTAAAGAACTCACCCCAAAAAGACCACTTAAGTGGTGATTCAGACGAGATTCAGCATTTTTAAACCAGGCAACATTTGGTTGAAATTGTGGTTGTAAATGAAGCCATCCTGCAAAAAGAAAAACTCCAGCTAAAACAAGTAAAAAGACTGATCCATTATAAAGATCAGTATTTGAACGCATCCCAATTGTATACCACCATTGATACACACCTGAATAAGCAATATTCACTGGTGTTGTTGCCCCACCACGTGTAAAGGCTTCAACAGCAGGTTGTCCAAAATGTGGATCCCAAATTGCATGAGCAATTGGACGAACATGAAGTGGATCTTGACCCCATTGTTCAAAATTTCCTTGCCATGCCACATGGAAAAGATTTCCAGATGTCCATAAGAAAATAATGGCTAATTGGCCAAAATGTGATGCAAAAATTTTTTGATAAAGTTTTTGTTCAGTCATGCCATCATGACTTTCAAAGTCATGAGCTGTTGCAATACCAAACCAAATTCTTCGAGTCGTAGGATCTTGAGCAAGACCTTGACTAAATTTTGGAAACTTTGTTGCCATTTTAAATATCCTTCATCGAACTCAAAGAGCAGCCTGGTCACTTTCGTTGGCAGCAGCTGACACGCGGTCAACGAAGGTGACCCCAGAGAACACGACACCGAGAGTGATCAGACTCTGAGGTTTCTTTGAGTTTTTTCAACATTTTCAAACACAGCAGTCAGCCAATGGGCAGCAGCTGGGTGATTTTGTGTTGAGTCAAAGCTTAAAAAACAAGAAGGAGCAGCCAACGAAGTGGGCTCTCCAGATCTGTGGTCCCGTCGGTCCAGCCAACGAAGGTGGCTACCCAACAGCAATAATACGTGCAAGGAAGAATGACCATGTTGTTGCAATGCCACCTAATAAATAGTGAGCAACACCTACAGCACGTCCTTGAGTAATACTTAATGCACGTGGTTGAATAGCAGGAGCAACGCGAAGTTTATTGTGTGCCCAAACAATGGACTCAATAAGTTCTTGCCAATAGCCACGTCCACTAAATAAGAACATTAATGAGAATGCCCATACAAAGTGTGCTCCTAAGAACATTAAGCCATAGGCTGATAATGCTGAACCATATGATTGAATAACTTGTGATGATTGTGCCCATAGGAAATCACGAAGCCATCCATTAATCGTATTTGCACTTTGAGCAAAATTTCCACCAGTGATATGTGAAACACCATTTGATGTCACAGTTCCCCAAACATCAGATTGCATTTTCCAGCTAAAATGGAAAATCACAATTGATAAACTATTGTACATCCAGAATAACCCTAAGAAAATATGGTCCCATGCAGACACTTGACATGTTCCTCCACGTCCTGGACCATCACAAGGGAATCTAAATCCTAAATTCGCTTTATCAGGAATTAAACGTGAACTTCTTGCAAAAAGGACACCTTTTAAGAGGATAAGAACTGTCACGTGAATTGTAAATGCGTGAATATGGTGAACTAAGAAATCTGAAGTTCCTAAAGAAATTGGCATCATGGCAATTTTTCCACCAACGGCCACAATATCACCACCCCATGTTGCACTTGTACTGCTTAAAGCATTTGGTGCAGTCAATTGTGGAGCTAAATAATGTGTATTTTGAATCCATTGTGCAAAAATTGGTTGAAGTTGAATTGCTGTATCGGAGAACATATCTTGAGGACGACCAAGCGCACTCATTGTATCATTATGAATATACAGACCAAAACTATGGAATCCTAAGAAAATACAAACCCAATTTAAATGGGAAATCATGGCATCACGATGGCGAATCACACGATCAAGAACATTATTATAATGATTTGCAGGATCATAATCACGAACCATAAAAATCGCTGCGTGCGCTGCACCACCAACAATACAGAATCCACCAATCCACATGTGATGTGTAAAAAGTGAAAGTTGTGTTCCATAATCAGTTGCTAAATATGGATATGGAGGCATTGCATACATGTGATGTGCAACAATAATTGATAATGACCCAAAAAGAGCTAAATTTAACCCTAATTGTGCATGCCATGATGTTGTTAAAATTTCATAAAGACCTTTATGACCTTCGCCAGTAAATGGCCCTTTATGAGCTTCTAAAATTTCTTTCATGCTATGCCCAATCCCCCAATTTGTCCGGTACATATGACCAGCAATTAAGAATAAAACAGCAATAGCAAGGTGATGGTGTGCTGTATCACTTAACCAAAGACCACCTGTGACTGGATTTAAACCACCTTTAAATGTTAAAAAATCAGCATATTCATTCCATTGAAGAGTGAAAAATGGAGCTAATCCTTTCGCAAAACTTGGATAAAGTTCCGCCATTAAAGCACGATTTAAAAGGAATTCATGTGGAAGTGGAATTTCTTTTGGATCAACACCAGCATCAAGAAGTTTGTTCACTGGAAGTGACACGTGAATTTGGTGTCCAGCCCATGATAAACTTCCAAGCCCTAAAAGGCCAGCTAAATGGTGATTCATCATTGATTCAACATTTTGGAACCATTCTAATTTTGGAGCTGCTTTATGGTAATGGAACCAGCCTGCGAAGAACATAAAACCTGCCATGATTAAGCCACCAATAGCAGTACTATATAATTGAAGTTCGCTTGTGATTCCACTGCCTCGCCATAATTGGAAGAAGCCTGATGTGATTTGGATCCCTTGGAATCCTCCACCAACATCACCATTTAAAATCTCTTGGCCAACAATTGGCCAAACAACTTGAGCACTTGGTTTAATATGCGTTGGATCACTTAACCAAGCTTCATAGTTTGAAAATCTTGCCCCGTGGAAATACATCCCACTTAACCAAATAAAAATAATTCCAAGTTGTCCAAAATGAGCACTGAAAACTTTCCGTGAAACATCTTCCAGATCATTTGTATGACTATCAAAATCATGAGCATCCGCATGAAGATTCCAAATCCAAGTTGTTGTGCTTGGACCTTTTGCTAATGTTCGTGAAAAATGACCAGGTTTTGCCCATTTTTCAAACGATGTTTGAACCGGATTTCGATCAACAACGATTTTGACTTTTTTCGCTTCACGTTCTGGGGGAGTAATTGTCATTTCTGATCTCCTTAAATGCCACCACAAGATCCAGGCCAACGAAGTTGGCTGCTCTCAATTGAGGTTGTGAAAAATCTCATCGCGTGTGCCGAACGGTGGCCCAGTTAAGAGGCTGCTTGCCAACAAAGTTGGCTGCGAACAGTCTATGAAAAAGGCTCGAGGCAGAATGAGAAATTTCAAATTCATCGCGAGCTGGAAACTTTGTGGGGTGCTGTCCTTTTCATGGACAGACGAACAGACCGGCAACACTCGAAAGGTTCCGGTCAAATCAACTAAGGAAGCCGACAAGACCTTTGGGAGCCGTGATGGGGTGACAACGCCAACTTTCGTGGCAGTGCTGCCAATGAAAGAGGCCAGCCCATACAGTGCCAATTTCATTGGCAGCAACTCCTGAATGTGTTTGTGGCTGCTCTCACAAAATTTTTCTTTCTGATGGGAGCGCTTAGTTTTTATAAAAAAATGTCTTAAGAGGAGCCTCTTTGAGAGGCGGCAACCAACATAACTCAAGCTTTCCTGAGCCAACTTCGTTGGCTGCTGTGCCCAAAGGGTCCTAGGAGCCAACTTCGTGGGCAAGCAGCCTATGAAATAGGCTCCTGCTGCCGACGTCACCTTCGGTCCAACCGAAGGTCTGGGTCACTCGCTCAGGTGGTATGAAAGCTTTGAAAGCAATTTGATTTTATTATTCCATAAAAAAAATAGGAAAAGGGAAAACGACTTTGCTTAATGGACCAATTAAAAAATCATCGAAGGACGTGCTGCCCATTTTGCCGGGAATAAAGGACGTGGATTCTGGCCAACTTCGTCGGCTTAGCAGCCCATGAAATGGGCTCCGTGGGACAACTGATGAAATGACAATCAGGCGTGAGATCTTAAAGAACAAACATTTTTTCTCATGAAATTTTCTGAAGATGGCACGAAAATGCACTCTCTTTCCAAAACAATCAGCTTCTAAGAAAGCTCAGGTACAGTCCGATTTCATAGGAAGCCAGCCAGCACT
>Ga0222712_10004608_pt1 | contig 14322 bp, 20 predicted proteins | sample C33_657DmetaG_FD_165043 | JGI IMG/M metagenome (GOLD analysis project Ga0222712, IMG submission 165043) | Estuarine water microbial communities from San Francisco Bay, California, United States - C33_657D | ecosystem: Environmental > Aquatic > Marine > Unclassified | place: USA: California... | reverse complement strand
GTTTCCCTGGGGCGGCCAATAAGTTTGACCGCATCCATCGTGAAAAATTAGCAGCTGAACGCAAAGCGAACTCATAAACAATTTTGTCGAGTTCATGTTAAAAACTCCTAGAACCCATTGAGGCAGGAAAAGGAAACAGTATGTTGATTGACCAAGAAGACGAGATGCCTAGTGAGTTAGAGGCCGAAGAAACGAAGATTGAAGACAATTTTGCGGTAGATGATTCTAAGATTCCTGATAAATATAGGAATAAATCATTAGAAGATGTTATAAAGATGCACCAAGAGGTTGAAAAACTTGTTGGTCGCCAGGCGCAAGAGGTTGGAGAAGTTCGCAAATTGGCAGATGAGCTGATTAAGCAAAATCTTGGAACGAGAGTTGACCATGCTGAAGTTGAGCCTGAAATAGACTTTTTTGAGAATCCTCAGAAAGCAATTCAGAATACTGTTGAGAGACATCCTGATGTTGTGGCTGCTAAACAGGCGGCCAGTGACTTCAAAAAGATGCAAGTACAACAAATGTTGGCGCAGACGCACCCTGATTTTCAGCAAGTAACTGCTGATCCAGAGTTCTCTAATTGGATTAAATCTTCCAATGTGAGATTAAATTTGTTTGCAAAGGCAGATAGTGAGTACGATTTCGACAGTGCGAATGAGTTGATTTCCACTTTTAAAGAGTTGCGTGGCGTTAAGACGAAACAAGTGGCCAATGACGCAGAGTCAAGTCGCAGAAGTAATCTGAAAGCTGCCGCAGTTGATGTTGGTGGATCGGGAGAATCTGGAAAGCGTGTTTACAGGAGAGCTGACCTGATTCGGCTAAAAATGAACGATCCAGACAGGTACGAGGCATTGCAATCTGAAATAATGCAAGCGTATCAAGAGGGTCGAGTTAAATAACTTTTTTTAATCTTGGAGAATTAACATGGCATTAGGAACGGCACACGTCACCACCACCACGGCAGCGAAATTTATCCCCCAAATTTGGTCGGATGAGATTATTGCTGCCTATAAGAAAAATCTAGTTTTAGCAAACTTGATTAACAAAATGAACTTCAAAGGTAAGAAGGGCGACACAGTTCACCTTCCAGCACCTACCCGTGGTTCAGCTTCTGCTAAGTCTGCATCTACTCAAGTTACCTTGATTGCTGCAACTGAGACAGAAGTTCAAGTTTCTATCAACAAACACTATGAATATAGCCGTTTGATTGAAGATATTGTTGAGGCACAAGCCTTGTCTAGCCTGCGTAACTTCTACACAGCAGACGCTGGCTATGCACTGGCCAAGCAAGTTGACACCGACTTGATCCAATTGGGTCGTGCGTTCAACGGCGCAACTGTTGGCACTGATGACTATGCAACCTCTGCAGCGTCTACCAAAGCCTATATTGGTGGCGATGGAACTACTGTTTACAACAGTTCATCTTCCAATGCCTCTGCTTTGACTGATGCAGCTATTCGCCGCACCATTCAACGCCTTGATGACAACGACACCCCAATGGATGGCCGTTTCTTCATCATCCCCCCATCAAGCCGCAACACTTTAATGGGTCTTGCCCGTTACACCGAGCAGGCTTTTGTTGGTAATGGCAACACAATCCGCAATGGCGAAATCGGTAACTTGTACGGCATCCCCGTGTTTGTTACTTCTAACGCTGACTTTGGTGCTGGTTCATCTGGTGCTGACCGCATTGCATTGATGGGTCACAAAGAGTCGATGGTGTTGGTTGAGCAAGTAGATGTGCGTTCACAAACCCAGTACAAACAAGAGTACCTCGGTACATTGTTCACATCTGACACACTCTATGGTGTGAAGGCTGTCCGTACTGCCGCCACTATTGGTGCAGCCTTGTCTTCCTCGGCTTTTGCCTTGGCAGTTCCAGCCTAATTGCAGTTGCGCCCCCTGCCCTAGTGGTGGGGGGACTTTTTTAACTTAATTAGGAGAAAATTTATGGCTGCTGCTACCTCTGTAACCTCACGCCGTGGTAATGACCAATTCCGTGGGATTTTTAGTGATACTTGGGTTGTAACTGCAACCCTTGATGCTGGCTCTTTAGTTGATGCGGCTGGTGAAACCGATACTGTTGCTGTTCCAGGCGTTGCCTTGGGCGATATGGTTCTTGGTTGCTCTTTTGCTGTTGACGAGGCTGGTCTGACTGTTACTGGATATGTAAGTGCCGCTGGTGTGGTTTCCTTGCGTGTTCAAAACGAAACTGGCGGTACTGTTGACTTAGCGTCTACAAAAATCCGTATAGTTGTCGGTCGTTTGATCGTCTAAGGGAAGGGGGGCTTGCCTCCCTTTTCTTCATTAGGAATTTAAATGGCTTTGTTCAAATGTTTAAAAAGCGGAACTGTGGTTGAATTTACAGCGCAACATGACATTGATGAGATGAAACGCCACCCAGAATATCAGGCTGTTGATGCGCCTGCTGTGGTGGATGAAGATGGAACAAGGCAAACAATCATTTTGAGAAAACCTACGGGTAGACCTCGCAAGGAACAATTGATATGAGCGATATTGATGCTAGAGATTTCGGCAGAATAGAAGCCCAAGTTGAGGCTTTGCAGACAGAAGTTCACCAGTTGGCCAATGATGTCAAGGCTCTACTTGAATTGGCTAATAAATCCAAGGGTGGCTTTTGGATGGGAATGACCATAGCATCAATGGCTGGTGGCGTAGTCACCTTTGTTGCTGGAAAGTTGTTGAAATGAAGGCGGGATTGCTATCAGGCATGGTTTGTCCTGTGGCCACACATGATGTGTCCACCAACCTAAAGAACCGCAACAATGCTTTTAAGAAGTATGGGTATGGCCCACCAAATCCAAATGATGCGAATGATGCCTTTTGGTTAAAAAAGGCCAAGATGTATAACGCACCAACATCTACTGTAAAAGATATGCGTTGTGGCAACTGTGCTGCCTTTATTCAAACTCCTAAGATGATGGAGTGCATCAAAGGTGGCCTAGAGTCAATGAATGAATCTGAAAAAGAGTTGTCCTATGACCAGCAATTTATTGATGCTGCCAATCTGGGATTTTGTGAACTTTTCCATTTCACTTGTGCAGCCAAGCGCACTTGTGACGCATGGAAATCTGGTGGCCCAATAACTAAGGATTGAGTATGGCAACGGACAATAAATTTGTAGGAATGAACAATACAGCTGGCGAATTTGTTGGAATGTTATTTCTCGCAAGAGAAATTACTCACCGCATTCATTTAAAAACTTTGTCTTTTGCTGAACACAATACTTTAAATGAGTTTTATGAAGCCATCATTCCTTTGGCAGACGACTTTGCCCAACAGTTTATGGGTCGTTATGCTATTCGTTTGGACATTCCTTATGTGAACAACAAGTACAAAGGTACTGTGTCAGAGGTTTTGCGCCAAGAAATGGAATGGATCGAGGCACATCGCCAACAGATTGTGCCTCGCACAGAGACTGCTTTGCAAAACAAGATTGATGAGATCGTTGCTTTGTACCAAAACACCCTTTATCAACTTACCCTTCAGTAAGGAAAAACCATGAGTACCTTCCAATTAGACCCAAACCAAGTTGCATATGGCGTGGCAAGCAATGGCACGACTCAAGTGGCAACAGTCACAACCTCAAGTGTTCAGATGACTGCTTTTGGTGCAAATACAACAATGATTCGTATTGCCTGTTCTCAAGGTCATTGCCATTATGCAATTGGTACTAGCCCAACAGCAAGCGTTACAACAACAGCGATGATTCCACAAAATTGCGTGGAAATCGTCAAAGTCACGCCTGGTCAAAAGATTGCATTTATCAAAGATGCGACTATTACCACTTCAACTGTTTCTGTAACTGAACTTATCTAAGGAGTTTTTATGAAAGCAAAATCCCCTGCCGCTAAGAAAGTGGCCAAAGTGATGAAAGAGTATGGGGCAGGAAAACTGCACTCAGGCTCCAAGAAAGGCCCCGTGGTCAAGTCACAGAAGCAAGCTGTGGCCATTGCTATGAGCGAGGCTGGCATGAGCAAACCAAAAAAGAAGTCTGGCTATGGCTACTAAGCAAGGTTTATATGCCAATATCCATGCCAAACAAGAAAGAATTAAAGCAGGCTCTGGTGAACGGATGCGAAAAGTTGGCAGCAAAGGTGCGCCAACTGCCAAAGCATTTATGGAGTCTGCTAAAACTGCAAAGAAACCAAAAAAGGTGAAGTGATGAAATCTCCTAGTTGGCAAACAAAAGCTGGTCAAAATCCAAAGGGCGGCTTGAACGCCAAGGGGAGAGCATCTTATAATGCAGAAACTGGGGGAAACCTCAAACCACCTGTGAAATCGGGTGACAATCCAAGACGGGCTTCTTTTCTCGCCAGGATGGGCAACATGGAAGGCGCAGAGTATAAAGATGGCAAACCAACTAGGTTGCTACTTTCTCTGCAAGCATGGGGTGCATCATCCAAGGCAGACGCAAAGGCAAAAGCTAAAGCGATTTCGGCAAGAAATAAAGGAAAGTAGTCTATGGCTTTACCAACATATTTAGAATTAGTTAATGATGTATTGACTCGTTTGCGTGAGCCAACAGTTGCTACTGTTTCCGCAACATCATTCTCTAGTCTTATTGCTAAATTCATCAATGATGCCAAGCGTCAGGTGTCGGATGCCTATGATTGGGATGCCTTCAATAATGCAATTACTGTTACCACAGTAAGCGGCCAAGCTGCTGGATATAGCATTACTGGCGCAGGAGTTCGGTTTAAGACAATGGATGTGATTAACACAACCAGTTACTACCAAATGCAACCTCTGTCCCATGCAGACCATGATGCGTTTTATTACACAACACCAACGCCACAACAGAATCTGCCGACTTATTACACCTTCCAAGGTGTAGACACCAATGGCGATATTAAGGTCAAATTTTGGCCTGTCCCCAATGCTGTCTACAGCATTCGATTCAGTCTAATTGTTCCAGAGGCAGATTTCTCTACAGACTCATCTACAACTCTTTTGGCGAAAGAACCCATTGTTTTGGGTGCGTATGCCAGAGCATTGATTGAGCGTGGTGAGGATGGCGGAATGAGCAGTTCTGAGGCTTATGCAATGTATCGATCATGTATGTCTGATCTGATTGCCTTAGAGTTGGCCAGATCGCCTGAGAATGACGCATTTGAGGCGGTTTAATGTCACAGGCACTCCAAACCTTTAGTGTTCAAGCCCCAGGCTTCTTTGGGCTGAATACTCAAGACTCGCCTTTAACTCTAGAGGCGGGTTTTGCCTCGATTGCCACCAATTGCATCATTGATCAATATGGACGCATTGGCTCTAGAAAAGGATATTCAAGAGTTAACTCATCCTCTGGCAACTTAGGTGCAAATGATGTCAAAGTAATCCATGAGTTGGTGCAACTCGATGGCACATTAACTGTGCTATTTGCAGGTAACAACAAACTATTTAAGTTGGATGGATCGAATGCTGTAGTGGAATTAACCTATGGTGGTGGCGGTTCTGCCCCAACTATTACTGCAAGCAATTGGCAATGTGCATCTTTGAATGGCATTACCTACTTCTTCCAATCTGGTTATGACCCTCTGATCTATGACCCTGCGGTCAGCACAACCACCTACAAGCGAGTTTCTGAGAAAACTGGCTATACAGGCACAGTTCCAAAGGGAAACATTGCTATATCTGCATTTGGCCGTTTGTGGGTAGCTGATACCACCACAGACAATGCAACCATCACTTTCTCTGACTTACTGGCAGGACACAATTGGACGGGTGGCACATCTGGATCGTTGAATGTTGCCCAAGTCTGGCCAAACGGATCAGATCAGATCATGGGATTGGGCGCACACAATGGCTTTCTCATCATCTTTGGCAAGCGTCAGATATTGGTTTATTCAAGCCCAACAACACCATCCTTATTGGCTTTGAGCGACTCTATTGGCAACATTGGATGCCTGGCAAGAGACTCAATTGTTACAACGGCAGCAGACATTGTTTTCTTGTCGAACTCAGGCATTCGCAGCCTGATGCGTACCATTCAGGAAAAGTCTGCGCCTTTGCGTGATTTGTCCAAGAATGTGCGTAATGACTTAATGAGTTATGTTGCATCAGAGACTGCATCCAACATTAAGGCGGTCTACTCTGAGATCAATGCTTTCTATCTGTTGACACTTCCAACTGCCAAGCAAGTTTATGTATTTGATACAAAGGCGCAGCTACAGGATGGGGCTTCTAGAGTTACTGTCTGGGATAGCATCGAGCCAACTGCATTGCTGTCTCGCAGGAATGGTGATTTGCTTATTGGCAAGAATGGTTATATTGGCAAATACGGCACTTATCTAGATCATGCATCTAGTTATCGTTTCCAGTATTACACCAACTATGCTGACTTGGGCGATCCAAATGTCACCTCTATTCTCAAAAGGATTGCGGTTGTTGTTATTGGTGGAACAAACCAAGGCTTTGTGATTAAGTGGGGATATGACTTTACTGGTCAGTATTACTCCAGCACAGTCAACATTGGAACTAGCACCATTGCTGAATACGGAATTGCTGAATATGGAGACAATGCAACGACAATTGCTTATTATTCAAACGGCATTCAATTGACAACATTAGTTGGCCAAGCATCAGGTTTTGGAAAAGTTGTGCAAACTGGTTATGAAATTCAAATCAATGGTTCATCCATAAGCATCCAAAAGATTGAAATTCAGGCTAAACACGGAAAATTGGTTTAAGGAAATAACATGGCAAATTACACAAAAACCACTAACTTTGCGGCTAAAGATTCACTTACCTCTGGTAATGCTTCAAAGGTTGTTAAGGGTTCTGAAATTGATACAGAATTTACCAATATCCAGACTGCCATTTCTTCCAAGGTTGACGGGACATTGACAAATTTCTCATTTGTTGAGACATCTAATGTTTTGTATATCTACAACTTGTCAACTCCTGTCGCAAAGATTGACTCATCTGGCAACCTGACTGTGATCGGCAACATTATTGCGAATGGATCAATGTAATGAAAGCATCAGACATCATCAAAGCAGATGCGGTCAGGCGCAAGGTTGATCCTGATAAAGCCTTGCAAACTATTAGTGCATTGGTAAAGGATAAGTCTGCTGTTTTGATGCAAGAGAATGATTCTGTTCTATTAGTTCGTAAGATCAATCCAACATCAGCAGAGATTCATTTGTTTACTCAAGATAACCCTAGAACATTGGCAAAGGCTGTAATTGGTTTTGTCAAAAAAGGCAAGGAATTAGGGATTAACACTGTTTATGGCAAAGCAGATAACAAAGGGATTGTGGAATTGATGAAACGAGTTGGCTTGAATGTACAAGCATCTGATTTGCCACAGTACAACTGGAAAGCAAATATATGAGAAATAGTCTTGCTTTATTAGGTATACCAGACCTTCCCATTTATGCATTTCGCCATGTGGGAGACAAAAAGATTCGTCCTCAAGGCGGTGTTTCTAGCGTTGTTGAAAGTGTTTCTGATACTGTTAGTAATGCGGTTAGTAGCGTTTCAGATGCTTTGGCGACTGTTGATGACACAGTTAATAGTGCTGTGCCTGGCGGTTGGGCAACTGTTGCCTCTATTGCAGTACCTGCCGCCGCACCCTATATCCAAGCGGCTAATGTATTAGACAAAGGTGGCACTCCTGAAGATGTCCTAAAGAACTATGCTTTTTCACAAATTGGTGGAGAAGTAGGTGGACAAGTTGCTGGTGAAACTGGTTCTGCATTGGCAGGAAAAGTTGCTGGTGGCACTACGGCAGGATTACTAAGCGGTGCTACTCCAGAGCAAGCATTAACAGGTGGGGCTTTAAATGCTGTCTCACCAACGGGTTTATTAAGTCAAGCAACATCGGATTTAACACCGAAAACAGTAGATACAACATCTGCAACACCGACAACGGGAGCGACAACTATGGCCGACAATTTTGATTATTCACAAATATATGATTATGGTAATTCTGCCGATATAACTGGCGGCATGGGCAATTACGATACAGGCACTACACCCTACACACAGGCTCAAATTGACGCTATGACGCCTCAGACCTATACAGGCACAGGTGGTGCTAATCCTCAATTGGATGCTGTAATCAAGTCTATGTTGGCAGCTGGTGGTTCTGCGGCAACAACCGCACAAAACTTCCTTAAACAGAATCCTGGTCTTTTGTCTGGTGGTCTAAGTCTTACTGGCAATGTATTACAAACGCAGGCAGACAAAGAGGCTGCATTAAAAGCAAAACAAGACTTGTTGGCTGCCACAGGCACAGCTACTGCTGGCGCACAGTTCCGTCCAGTAGGAATTACCACTCGATTTGGTGCCTCACAGTTCCAAATAGATCCAGCAACAGGCCAGTTAGTCAGCGCAGGATATACGGCTGCACCTGAGATCACATCTGCTCAGAATCGCCTTTTAAGCCTTGGCGCAGGGTATTTGGCGCAGTCTCCAGAAGATGTTGCTCAACAGTACATGGCCAAGCAATATGATTTGCTCGATCCAAGTCGCCAAAGACAGTTGGCCGCCATCAGAAATCAGGCATTCCAAACAGGCCGTGGTGGTCTGTCAGTAGGTTCTACTGGTTTGCGTCCAAGTGGAGCGCAAGGTTTGATGGGAACTAATCCAGAGATGGAGGCGTACTACAACGCCCTGGCACAACAAGACGCACAGTTGGCTGCACAGGCACAGCAAGCAGGCCAACAACAAGTCACATTTGGCACAGGTCTATTTGGTCAGGCAGGCCAGTTGGAGCAGTTGGCACAACAACCATTGACTATGGGTCAGACACTTGGAACTGCCGCCTCTACCGCTGGTGCAAATGCAGGCCGTTTGGGACTTCTCGGAACGGGTGCAGCAGTTGATTATGGTGTTTCTAAATCAGCTACAACAAACCCATTTGCTACTGTTTTGAGTGGCATGGGTAGTCCAACATCTACATTGGGCGCAGGATTGACCAACTGGCTAACTTCTAATACTCCTCAAGCAACGACAGGCGGCGCAGGCGGTGGAATTACAAGCCCATTGATGCAAAATCCTACATTCGACATTTATGGCAGCGGTAATGTGCCTCTTGGCTACGCAAACTATTAAGGGGAAACCAAATGGCAGCAGAAAGCATAGTTAGTGGTTTGTTTGGTATGACTCCTCAAATGTATGAGAGGCAACTCAATGAGCAGGCATTGGCAGAAGGTCAACAGTTTGGCACAAGAGCAGGACTGTATGCGGCTGGCGCACAACTAGGCCGTGGGATTGGTGGCGCATTGGGCGTTGAAGACCCAATGTTGCAAAAGATTTCTATGCAAAACAAGATATTGCAAGGATTGGATGTCACTAATCCAAGTGCAATATCTGGCGCAATTGATCAGGCGACACAAGCTGGAATCCCTGAGTTGGCTTATAAACTGGTTGCCCTTAGAGATGAGGCAACCGCAAGATCACAAGCGCAAAGAGGTTTGCAGTTAAGTCAGGCAGCACAGCAGTTATTGCCACAAATAAAGAATCCTGATGGAACTGTTAACGAGGAAGTAAAAAACCAGTTGATGGCAACTCCACAGGGTAGGGCGGCCATTTCTGAGTTGGCCAAAGTTATTCCTGATTTACGCAGAATTGGCGCAGCTGGTGGTCAAGAAGAGAATCCATTTGCGGTATTCCTAAATGATCCAACAATTCCTGCAACTGTAAAAATAACTGCACAACAGTTGTCCAACAGTTTGAAACAAGGCATTCTCGATCCAGAGAAGGTTGATGCAAGAGTTGCAGAGTTGAGTGCAGCGGCTCAAAGAGGGCAACAGTTCCAACAAGCGCAGGATCAACTTGCAGAATTTAAGAGGCAAGGTCTTGAAAACTCTCGCCAATCATTGGCTTTGCAAACACAAATGGCCAAGATTCAAGAGCAAAATATGCAGTTCAATCAAAGCATTAAGCAACAACAATTTGATGCAAAACTTGAAGAAGCTAAGAAGAAGCCTTTGCCAGCATATTTGGCCAAGAGTGAAGAAGAAGATTTTGATGTGGCTACAACCGCAACAAACCTTGCTACAGATTCAAACACATTCATAAACCGAATTAAATCTGGCGAGATCAAGTTTGGCTGGAAAGATAAGGTAAGCATCAAGGCCAGAGAAATTGCTGGCTCTAATGATCCAGATGTTATTGCCAGACAAGACTTTGACAAGTTCATTCAACGGATGACTTCTGAGAACTTGCGCCTTAATAAAGGTGTTCAAACTGACAAAGACTTTGAGCGTGAAATGAAACTGTTGCAGTCAGCAGAATCAAAAGCAAGTGCTGCCAAGATCATGCAGAACTTGGTGGACATCAACATTAGAAAAGTCAAGAATGCTGATGAATCAATAACTAGACGCAGAACCAATGCGGGTTTCAATGCACCAGAATTAAAAGTGGAAATCCCATCTTTCGAGCCTCACATATTCAGCGATTCTGATTATTCTTCTTTCTTGAAGAATCCTAAATATAAATCTGGAACAGTATTTGTTGACCCTGATGGGGTTAGAAGGGTGAAACCATAATGTCCGATTACAAACTAGCACCTTTGGCTGAAGGTGAAAAAAGAATTTCAGTCTTTCAAGAAAAGGCACCTTATTCACCACTTGCTGAGACTGCAAGGGCGTTTGGCCAAGGTTTGACATTTGGCACATTGGATGAAATCGAGGCAGCTTTGCGAACTGGTGCCATAAGTGGTGCTGAGTATGAAAAGCAACGCAATATGCTGAGAGAACAGCAAAAACAATTTGGCGAAGATGTGCCTTATGTCAAGACTCCAGTTGAGATTGCAGGCGGTATGGCCGTTCCATTTGGAGTGCTTGGCAAAGGTGTTAAAGCATTAGCACCAGAAGCGCAGGCATTGGCAACAGGAACAACTTTAACTGGCCAAGGATTAAGAGGTGCTGCTGTAGGTGCTGGAACTGGCGCATTGTCTGGCTATGGTTATGCTGAGAAAGATGCTGGTGAGGCTGCTGGATTGGGTGCAATTATTGGTGCTGGTCTAGGTGGTACTGTGCCAATCGTGATCGACAAGGCTGGCTCTTTAATGAGAAATGTCCTGAATGCATCAGGCATTGGTGACCAGGCTACAGCATCATCAAAGATGTTGGCCAACTATATGCAAAAGGATAATCTGACTCCTCAAGAGGCGCAGATGGCATTGGATGAGTTGCGCCGAATTGGTGTTCCAAATCCAGTTATTGCTGACCTTGGCAAGAATTTAAAAGACTTGGCCTATAGTGCCTATGTAGTTCAGTCAAAGGCAAAGGGGCCGACTGAGGCGTTCTTGGAAAACAGATTGATTGACCAACCAAACCAGATTGTTAAGGGTTTAGTTGAGAAGGCAGGATTGGCCAAGAATGTCAATGGTTATGAGTATTTGACAAGTCTGGCTGAAGAGCAGGCAAGTGCTGCAAGCAGAGCCTATCCAAAGGCATACAGTTTGGCCATTGATGCTGTCCCATTTAGACAGTATGTAGATCGTCCAGTCTTTATAAAAGCCTATGAAGAGGCGCAAAAAAGAGCTGCCGTATATGGCGAGAAGTTGCCAGATTTGAGTGCGGTCAAAAATGCTCAATCAGTTCCCACAGACATATTGCACCAGATCAAGATTGGTCTTGATAGGGTGGTTGATGCAGAAACTGATGCACTTACAAATAAAGTGACAGGCTATGGCCGTGATGTCATTAAAGTAAAAAATGAGTTTAATGACCTAATCAAAGCCAAGAATCCTGACTATGCCAAAGCAAATGCTGAGTTTGCTGATTCTGCAAGGATCAAGAATTCGTTTGAAATGGGGCAGAAATATCAGAGCCTCGATGTCCAAGAGGCTGCCGCCAAGATCAAGGGATTCAATGAGGCCGAGAAAGAGGCATTCCGTCTTGGCATGATTGCAGATATTAACAAGCGTGTTGGCGAGTTTAAGGGTGGAGACTTCACCAGACAGGTGTTTAAGTCAGATAACCAAAAGCTGTTGGTGCGTTATGCTTTTGATGATCAGGCCAAATACAATGAGTTTTCTCAATTTGTAAAAGGCTTGACAGAACAAAGCAAAACTGCCAAAGCATTGATTGGTAATTCGAAAACTGCTGAAAGACTTGCTACCCAAGAGGGCGCAGGCCAGATTGGTCAAATGGCGCAAAGTGCTGCTACTGGTGATTTGCTTGGATTGGCCAAGGCTGCGGGTGCCTCTATGCTTGCTAGGTCAAAAGGCATCAGTTCGGAAACATCTGAGGCATTGCAAAAGCGTTTGTTCTCAACAGACCCAATCGAGCAAAGAGCAATCCTGACTGAATTGAATCGCAGAGTTAAGGCAAGACCAACGGGCTTGCTATCTGGCGCAGCTGGCGTTGGCACTCTAACTGGAATTTTGGGAGATTAAGAATTGATCCTTTCAGCCTCCTTATGCTGGCGCAAGGCGCAGTCTCTGCCATTAAGCAGGGATGTGCAATGCTCCATGAGGGCAGGATGGAGTTGGAAGGTGCGAAGAAAACAGTTGAAGGTGTCATATCAGATGTCAAGGCAATTAAAGGAATCTGGGATTGGCTCATTGGGTTACTTAGTGGAAAGCCAAAATCCAAGTCAACAGAAGCCCCAAAGCCTTTGGCGAAAGCGAAAACAGCCTCAAAGAAGCAACAATCTTATGAGGAAATGGAAATCCAAATCATCAATGATGTTGGTATCCAGCTCGGAAATTTCTTTGACTTGCAGGCTCAATTAAAAAACCATTACGACACGCTAGAAGCAGAATCAAAAGAACACTATGACCCAACGCAGAACACCTCTAAAAAAGCGATTGAGAGAAGTCTAGTCGAGTTGCAAATGGAGAATTTGGATGCCCAAATTCGTGAACAAATGACGATATATGCGCCTGTTGAATTGAAGGCCATATACACAAGATTTTTAAAAATGTATGCAAGAATTCAACAAGAACAAGAATGGGCTAGAGCAGAGGAAGTCAAAAAGTTAAGATACCAGCGTTGGAAACAAGAACAAGAAGAAATCCAAATGATTGAGTTATTAAGTGGAGGTGTTGCTGTGATGTTCATTTCTTTGATATTTGGGTGGGTAATGTGGCAACTACGAAACTTATCTGGTGGGTTTTGATTGGAGTGGCACTATGTCTTGTGGTGGCAGTTACTTCAGTTGCATATATAGAGACTCTCTATATGAAGGCTCAATTGAAACAAGAGATCAAAGAATTGCGTAAACTCAAACGAGAACTGAAAGAACAGAAATGAAATACCTGATATGTATAGTTTTTCTGTTTTTGTATGCGTGTGATGATCGATATAGATACTTTTGCCAAGACCCAAAGAATTTCTCGGCCAAGCGTTGCCAACGGCCAGACTGTCAGTTCACTCAAGATTGTCCAGATTATCTAGTTGCACCTATATTGGAGAAACAAGTTGTCCAACCTACCCAAATACCAACTCAACCGACTACTGAGCCAAGAGGAAATTGAAATACGAGTTTGGGCTTGCGTAGTCCTAATCGTGACAATCATCCTTGCAGGCATTGTGATCTTCATGCTGTATAGCCTGGCATTTGTTGTGCAGCCAATCAAGTCAATGGCACCCATTGACCAGGCGTTTGCCAAAATGCTCAATGACATTGTGCTGTTGATCGTTGGTGGCATCGGTGGGGTGATGTCTCGCAAAGGTGTGCAAACTGTGGCTGAGAAGATGGCAACGCCTACAACTCCTCCTACAACGCCTCCTAGCACTCCTCCACCAGCCCCGTCAACTAACACCTCAACTTGGACATCTCCATCTGGCGCATTGCCTGCATGGGTAAATCCTGCCTTGGATGAAGATTGGAGGGCACCACCACCGCCAACAACTCCACCAGACTATGTTGATCCTGCCGTGATTGATATTGCCCAAGAAAGGGCTTTGGCGAGGGTTGAACAATGATTCCAAATCCTTGGGTGATATTAGGTGTTCTACTTGCCCTGGCTGGTTTCTATGGTTACGGCCACCATAAGGGATGGGTGGAGCGTGATGCTGAGATGCAAGCTGAGATTGCCATCAAGAATGAGGAATCTCGCACAAAAGAGCAAGAACTTGCCAAACAATTAAATGACCAATCATCAAAACTTTTGGAGGCCAACAATGCCATATCTGAAAAACAGTCTTCTCTTGATCGTGCTATTCGTGCTGGTCGGGTGCGCCTCCCGTCCGCAAGTTGCGTTCAAACCAATGGAAATCCCCCCGCTGCCAGCGGAGGTAGCAGTCAAGCGGGAAGCGAATCTGACACAGAGACTCTCCGACTTATTGCTCAAATCGCCGCAGACGGCGACAGGGCAATCAACCAACTCAACGCCTGCATCGA
>Ga0222712_10004607_pt1 | contig 14325 bp, 11 predicted proteins | sample C33_657DmetaG_FD_165043 | JGI IMG/M metagenome (GOLD analysis project Ga0222712, IMG submission 165043) | Estuarine water microbial communities from San Francisco Bay, California, United States - C33_657D | ecosystem: Environmental > Aquatic > Marine > Unclassified | place: USA: California... | reverse complement strand
TCCCGTCGTCGACTCGCGTCGACGCGTCGAAGCGTTGCGGAAGATGTACGGAAGTTCCGAAAAGTGCGTTCGAAAGTGCGTCCGATCGACCGACCGACCGAGTGACTGACCGACCGACCGACCCCGAACGCGACGTGTGGTGACGCCGTACGAGAGACGACTCGTCAACCGTCCCTCCATCGCGCGTCCCCCCCCGACACATGTCGTGTCGCCATCCGTCACTCGAAACAATTCTCGGACGTTCAACACGTACTTCATCTCATTCTCTATCGATCACGGTAACGCACGACCCAGGTCCCATACCGCCATCCGTCACTCGAAACAATTCTCGGACGTTCAACACGTACTTCATCTCATTTTTTATCGATCACGGTGACGCACGACGACGAACCATGGCCGTCCCATCGCGCGCGACTGTTGGATAAGACCTCGCTCGGCGTTCGATCGATCGTTCGCGATGACACTTCTCGACGCGTCGCGCGTGGGCATCTCTCTCGCGCGAGCGCGTCGTCGACGACCATCACTCGTTCATTCGCTCGATCGAACGTCGCGTTCGTTGACGGCTGACGACGCGCGCATCGACGAGCGATCGAACGCGCAAAGCGCCGGCGGGGCGCGCGCGCGATGGCGACGACGACGGCGACTGCGTGGCTCCCGACGACGAATGGCGGTTTGAACGCACGAAAGTTTAAGTCAAGGAAGAACCAATCGATGGCGTCGCGCGCGGACGCGGGTCAGGGAGGAGGCGCGAACGCGAACGCGGACACCGCGGCGACGCGAGGAGGGGAAGCGGGTGACGGCGAGGCGAGGACGAAGGCGAACGGGAAAGGGAGGATGGGGGTCATGGAGTCGCAAGCGTTGCCGGAGAATTTTTGCATCATCGAAGGGAGGAACAGTGTGGTTGATTTCGCGGATATGCAAGCGGAGGAGATTGCGAATAATATCGAGAGTCGACGACAGCGCGTGTTTTTGCTCATGGAGGAATTACGGAGGCTTCGAGTGCAACAGCGCGTGAAAACTCTCGGGTTGGATGAAGAGATGGAGAAGCCACGGGAGTTTGAGTCGGTCATTCCTGGGTTTCCGGTGTTGACGGAGGATAGTTTAAAGGACTATAGAATTTACTGGGGCGCCGCGGTGGCGACGTTGTTGACTTTTGGTGGGTTGATCGCACCCGTGGCGGAGGTGAAACTCGGCCTCGGAGGCACGACGTATGCGGAATTCATAGCTGGCGTGGGGTTACCCTCGCAACTCGCGCAGGTGGATCCGATTGTCGCGTCGTTCACGGGTGGAGCCGTCGGCGCGATTTCTGCCTTCTTCGTCATTGAAATCAACAACGTCAAGGAGCAGCGGAAGAAGATTTGCATGTATTGCAAAGGCAGCGGTTATGTGCTATGCGCTGAATGCATCGCGAGCCCGAACCCGGGTCGTTTGATTGATCCCAAATCCAAGTCTCGTTGCATTTGCCCGACGTGCAGCGGCACCGCAAAGGTCATGTGCACGTCTTGCTTGTGCACGGGCATGGCGTTGGCGACCGAGCACGACCCGCGCATCGATCCGTTCGATTGATGCTCATGCTCACGCGCGTGCGCGCGAGCCAACATTTTTTTAGTAGGGGCGAGATGTGCGCTCAAACCGCGTCGATTCAAATTGAAACGCGCGGAACCGTGTTACAATACTTGAGAATTCTTTTCAAATCCTCTACCCTGTGTGCGCGTTACCTTCGATCGCGGCGTCGACGACGCTTCTCATCCACGGTGAGCACTTTCGAGCGCAAGGATTCATCGCGCGTTCGCCATCGTTCATTTTCTTCTTGTACTTGTTTCAGCACCGCCGCCTCTAAATCGGCGCAAAACGTCGGCGCCAATGGCGTTATATGATGATCCATCACTAAAGCCGGACGTTTGTTGCGAACTTTGCCAATCACTTTGGCGGGCGATCCCGCAACCATGGTGTGTGGTGGCACTGGCTTGAGCACCAAGCTCCCAGCACTAATCATCGACCCTCGTTCGATGTTGATGTTTCCGAGCACCGTGCTGTGCGCGCCGATGAGCACGTGCGATCCAATCTTCGGGTGACGGTCGCCACTCGCCTTACCCGTACCCCCGAGCGTGACGCCTTGTAAAATGCTCACGTAATCTCCAATCACGCACGTCTCGCCGATCACGACGCCGGTGCCGTGATCGATCAATATGCCCTTACCGAGTCGCGCCGCCGGGTGAATGTCCAGCGTGAACACCGCCGATATCCGACTCTGCAACGCGAGCGCCATCAAATCCTGCCCTCGCGTCCAAAGCGCGTGCTGAATTCGATGTGACTCCAACGCGTGGAATCCTTTCAAGAGCAACAGAGCGTGCGAATACCCGATGCACGCCGGATCGCGCTCTTTGAACGCCACGATATCCGCCCTCAACGCCTCGCGTAACTCCCTCCCGCCCTCACCGTCGTCATTCAGCACTGAATTAAAGATCTCCATCAACTGCGTCGTTCGTAAAACGCTATCCGCCAGCTTATTCGCCAACACAAAACTCATGCTCTGCTCCAACGTCTCGTGACTCAAAATCGACGCGTACAAGTAACTCGACAACATCGGTTCCATCGCCGCGTCGCGCTTCGCCTCGTCGCGAATCGCTCGCCACACCGCATCTCCATCGACGATCGCGTTCTCTATCGAACCTTTCGCGCTCGTAGTCGAGCCTCCTTTGGCGTCTCGTCGTCGCGCGTCCTCATCCGCTCGGTCCACGTCCTCGCAAAATGAATCATTCGCGTCGCTCTGCAAATACTTTGGGTGCGCCTTCGCCCACAGCTCGTTCGCGCTCGCCCCGCGCTCGTCGTGCGATGATGACGTCCCATCATTCGCGCGCGCGCGCGCGATGAGCTCGCGCGAATAGCGCGTGACCTCACCCGTCGCGCGCGCGCGCGCCGCCGCCGACGCGCGCGCTCGCCCGGGCGCGCGCGCTCGCGTCGCCATCGCCATCATCCTCCCAGCTCTGTGTCGCGTGAATTAAACGACGCGTGCGACGCGAACGAACGCGCGAGCGAGCGCGTCGTCGTCCACGGTGGCGTCGAGAAATGAACGTCATCATCGTTCTGAGCTCGTTCTGAGCTCATTCAAGATTCAACCAGTCACGGTGCGTTCACACGCGAGCCTTTGACGCGAAAATTCCGTCGCACTCCATCGCGACGCGTGATTTCATCACACACGTTCATCACATCGAACGCATTCGTTCTCGCGTTCGACGCATTCGTCATCATTCACTCTATGATTCGTTGTAAGCTCAGACCAAACGTCACATCGAGGAGCGAATTCCAAACCCAACGCCGCGATCGATCATGCCGTCGTCCGTGCGATTCGCCTTCGCGTGCGCGCGCGCGATGTCATTCGCATCTCGCGCGATGTCATCGCGCACCCGCGTCGTCGTCGCCGACGACGTGTCCAACGCCTTACTCCCATCGCTCCAAGGAAAAGTGATCGACACTCGCGTGACGTCGGTGGATGAACGACGCGGGGTCGTCACCGCGCGAACGAACGTGCGATCGAGCGCGACGTTTAAATTGAGCGAATTGAACGAGAAACCAAAAATAGGGGATTCCATCGAAGCGCGAGTGAAATGGATGAATAACCCGATCGGGGAATTGGATTTGGACGCGCGAGCGCTGCCGCGGGAACGGGCGAGGGAAATGATCTGGCGAGAACTCGTGCGCGCGAGAGATAAAGGAACGTCGATACAAGGGAGGATATTGAATGCGGTGAATGGAGGATACGCGATCGGGATCGGGGGGATGATAGCGTTTTTGCCGATGAGGGCGTATCGCGGACGAACGCCGCCGCGAAGCGTGGAGGACGCGACGCGAGAGGAGCTGGATGGAAAGAAGATTGAAGGACCAGTCGTGGGGGAGCTTTTGCAGTTTAAGATTTTGAAGCTCACGGCGAGTGGGGAGGAGTATCGGAATATCGTCGTATCGGGACCGATCGGAGGGGGGTCGGGAGATCGACGCTCGGAGGCGAGACGGCGAGAGTTGGAGGCGAGGTCGTGGGGACCTCAAAGACGGTTGGATCTGTTGCGAAATATCGAAGCGAGGAGGGTCGCGAGCGAGGGCACAGGGTCGGCGAAGGAGAAACGTCGTAGCGATTTAGGGGAATTAGGCACGGAATGAAACGTTTGAACTGTTTGCAACGCGCAAGCTATGGAACTAGGTTTAGAAAATTACAGGCGCCGCGCGGGGCAAACGCCGACCCTCCGTCGATATGTCCTTCACTGTTTTCCCTTCAGAGCAGATGTTTGCGTCTCGTAAATGGACGCTCTCGTTTCGTTTCGTATGTTTATCGTCGGCGTTTCCAAAGTTTTAAGAGCCGTGAACCTTGATTAACGACTTTTTGGAGATCTTTTCGTCGATGAGGAACTGCGCGACGTCTTTTCGTTTATCCCCTTGAAGCTGAACGATATCTCCGTGCTCGGGATCCTCAACGATGCATCCGTTGCAGTTGAACCTTTTTTTACACTCTTTCAGGATAATCTTCAGATTGATCTTCGCATTCAACCCTTGAACCGTGGTCAAACTCTTTCTCCCGTTTCGTTGCTGCACGCGAATGTGTACGTAATTGTCCTGTACGCTATCCGCCGTTACTTTCTCCTTCTTCGCCTGGTCCTCGTCTCCAAAGTCCAACGATTCGTTTGCAAAAGGATCGTTCGCTACCGTCATCAAAACCCGCGCACTCTCGTCAGTCCTCGCTCGCTCGCTCGCGTTCGCCCTCGCCCTCGCCCTCGCCCTCGCCCTCGCGCGTCTTCTCTCCTTCCCCTCGCCTTTTCTTCCCCTATTCTTCGCGCGCACCCGATGCGTGTATTCCATATCCCTCCATTCGTCACTTCGTACACCACTTCGTGCCTTTCCATTCCATTCATCCTTCGTCTTCATCCTTCATCATCATTCGAAGACCCGATCGAATCGATCGTTCGATCGGACGACCGAATCTCAACTCGAATCTCACGCGCGCACGACGCCCTTCATTCGATTTCTCGCACGCACCGAACACCAAGTCGTCAGCCATATATCGCAAAGTGCGATGGAGGTCGAGCGTGCGCGCGCGAAGTGACGAGCGAGCGATCGATCGAGCGAGCGATCGATCGATCGATCGATCGATCGGGGGACGTGGGTGATGCTTGTTTTTGACGAATCACGACTCAGAACAAGTCCCTCGCTCGAGGACGCCCACGATGCGAAAAACGACCGTTTTTCGTTGAAATTTCGACCCTACGCGCACGTTTTTGTGGGTGACATTGGTCGGTCGGACAGTCGTCCGTCACGATCGCCCCCGTCGCCAATCGACGTCGACACACGACCGAACGCGCGCGAGGACTTGGGAAGATTTGAATTCCTTGAATTTTTTTCATACGCATCGCGCGCGAATCGCGTACGCGTCGCCTCGGTGTTCGACGCTTAAGGGCGATTCGATTCGATCGCGATTCGATCGCGATTCATCGCGCGTCATGGCGAATCGAACGGCTCCCGATGCCGCTTTGCGTTGGCACGCGCGTAACGTCAATCCGTCGAACCCGGTGGTGTTTTTCGACGTCGCCATCGGCGGAGTCGCGATCGGGCGAATTAAGTTTGAGTTATTCGCCGACGTCGCCCCGAAAACGAGCGAGAATTTCCGACAAATGTGCACGGGGGAATTTCGCACGCGCGAGGGCGCGCCGCGCGGGTATAAAGGATGTCTCTTTCACCGCGTGATCCCGGGATTTATGATTCAAGGCGGGGACATCGTGAATGGCGACGGCACCGGGTGCGTGTCGATCTACGGCACGACGTACGCGGACGAACCGTTCGTCGAGACGCACGGCGGTCCGGGCGCGCTGAGCTCGGCGAACAGCGGGGCGAATAGCAACGGATGTCAGTTCTTCGTGACGTGCGCGAAGACGGAGTGGTTGGATGGGAAACACGTGGTTTTCGGACGAGTGTTAGGAGATGGGATGTTGATCGTGCGAAAGATTGAGAACGTGGCGACGATTGGGGGGAATAAACCGAAATTGCCGGTGACGATTGTGGAATGCGGGGAGATGTAAAGTAGAGCGGCGGGCGAGCGGTGCGATGATGAGTGAAATAGAAAGTGAGATCAATGAGTGGATTTATAGATTCGATGGAAACGCGCGCGCGCGCGCTTCCCACGCGATGGCTTGCACGGAGTTGACGTATTCGCCCCCGTTTGACGTCGGATCACTCGGGCGTCGCTTTTTCGCCGAGCGATGTCGGCCGCGACGCGCGGCTTGCGAAAACGAGTACTCGCCGACGTCGTAACGGATTAAAACGCCGTTGCCGTCGTTTTCGTAATCCTTTGGACGCCAAGGGGATACGATTTGCATGATTTCCGCACCGGCGGAGGTGTGAAAAAACACTCCGCGGTCGAGCGCGCGACCGCGTACGTAGGCTTCGTACGCGAGCCCGCGGGACGTTCGCGCCTGCGCGTCGCGAAAGCCGCGCGTTCGCGTCACCGCGCACGCGTAAAGCACGTTCGACTGCTCGGCGAGATGCAAGACGTGATTTCGCAACTCTTGTCCCACGGAGAGCGCGCCCGAGGCGCATTTTGAGCCGTAATCTTGGTCGACAAAAACGTCCAAGAGTTGCACGACATTCGTCGTACCGACGGCGCGCCGGTTCGTCTCCTTGGTCTCCCAGGTTGTCTGCGACGCCGCATCGACATCTTCGATGTATTGCGCGTACATGGCGCCACGAACGACACTCGTTGCGATGTCTTCCACGACGAAATTCATCGCCGCATTATTCGTGACGCGCTCGACGATAATCGAAGACGCCGTTCGCATCTCCGGCGTCTTGACCCACGCTTCGGCTTCGATGGCGATCAAAGCGTCTACATCGCGCGACGTGCTGGCGCGAATGCGGAAGTGTCGCTGGATAAAGCGAACAGCGACGACGAGTTCTTCAACGTTTGCCATCGGATGCGATTTAAACACGCCTCCATCGGTAAACAAACCGTGATTAGCGGCGCTCGCCAGGGCGTCGCGCATGGAAATGCAGGTGGAACCGTCGTTCGCGCCGAGGAGCAATGAACCATCGGCATCTTTTGAGCACCTCGCAACGAGCACGCACGTGTCAACGCTCGAAATTTTCATCGCCGTCTTGAGGGATGCGATGAACGTCGAGGCGCTCGAAATGTGCGTTCGTGAGCACACGACGGCGCGAGCGCGTTTCGTCGCCGGCTCGTCGCCACGGATGGCGCGCACCGCGCTTTGGAACGCGTTCGCGCTCGATGCTTCGAATTCGATGTCGTGCGATGGTAAACCGCCATCTGTGCGCAGAGCACAAGCGACGGCGTCAAAGATCGAACGCGCCGTCGCATCGTCGCCATCCTCGACGATTACTTTGCACGTTTTGGCGATGTCGAGCGCGATGGAAATCGCCCCTCGTCCCTCGCCCGCAGACGCGCTCAGTGCTTCATCCTGAATCGGACGAAGCTTGGCGATGGCGTGGAACTGCGTCACGAGGTTTTCTTCCTCGAGCACGTCCTCGGGAGAATCGGGATCTTTCGCGGGAGAGAGCATTTTCATGTCTCGCCACGATTGCTGCTTCCGCCCGTTCCGCCTCGACGTCGGCACGCCGTATAATTTGAAAAACCGTCGCATCACCCAATCTTCGCGTTCAGCCATGATATCTTCGGCAACCATGATCCCGTCATACGTCAATGACTCGCGCGGGCTGTCGATGTGATCGTGGCGCGACGCTCCGGCGACGCGAATGGGCGCCGCGCTCACGATTGGAATCGTAAAGTCTCCGTCGAGCGCTTTTGACTTCAACTCCACGCGCAAAGCGTCAATCATGAACTGTCGAACGAACTCGGCGCCATGAATGACGCCTTCCATCTCCCGCGAGCACGAAGACGCGAAAAACCGATCGACGACGACGTCGACGCCAAACTCTTTTGCCAAATCCCGAACGCCGAACCGCCGAGCGGTCGCCGCCGCGTCCCGTCGCACGACGCGCGTCACGCCGTAAAGTCGCGAATCAAACGGATCATCGTTCACGACGTAATAGCTCACCGTATGTTCATCCGCACTCACGTCGTTGACGTCATCCAAACACGCGAAATCGTGTGCGGCGTACCCACTCGTTTCGTCTTCGTCTCCCGACATGCGTAACGCGTGCATGTGAAACGTGCCGTTGACGCGACACCGCGAAAGCTCGAGCTCGGTGTGCGCCTTGGCCACGACGTACGTCGCCCCCGCGAGTTTGCGACGCAAAATGACGTCTAACCGTCGAACGTTCACCACGCGCTCGTCCGCGACGGTGTCGCCATCCATGAATTGTATCACGCACGCCCGCGCGCCCTCCGCCTCTTCGTCTTCCTCGTCGTCTTTGGACGACATCGACGACGAGCTGGACGGCGCGCGAACGGACAGCGGACCACCGGGCGAAGGCGAAAACTGATCGTTCTCCAATTTAATCGCCGACAGACTCAAATGCGGCGGTCGACACGCGAACGATGATTCGCGCTCGCGCTCGCGCGCCTCCGCGCCGTCGCCCGAATCCGAGTCGCTCGTCGGCGGCGACGCGCGCGCGTCGCGTTCGACGCGAACGCGCGCGCCTTCGATGTCTTCGCGAATGACGTTCGTGTCGTTCATTTTCATCGTCGATTTCCTCGTGCGCGCGCGAGGCGTGCGTCGATGAATGTCGACCTCAACCGCTTCTCGATGAATGTCGCGTCTGTTCGTCTCCCAGTAACCGTCGAGCGCATACGAGCGAGCGAGCGTCCAGGGTACGTCTTTTCCCCGCGCTGTCGAGCGCGCGCGCGCTCGTGTGCGCGTCTTCGCTCGCACAAAAGAAAGATATATTCGTCGTTCTCCGCGTCGTCGTCGATGCAGAGCTCGCGACGTGGCGACGCGTCGCTCGTCGCTCGCGGCGCGCCCGCCGCGCGCCTTCGTCCGAGCTCGTCGCCTCTCGCGCGTCGCCTCTCGCGCGCCATCCCACGTTCCCTCGCGTTTTGGTTTCTCGTCGCCAGACGTTTATGACGATCGCGTTCGTTCGTCTTTTGCGCGCGCGCGCGTCGACGTCGGCGTCGATCGGCGCGCATCATTCGCCGTCCTCGTCGCGCGCGCGCGCGCGCCACTGGAATGCGAACCGTCACACACCGATGAACACACTCGAACATCGAACGCCATCGTCGTTTTCGAACGCGATCGCCGTCCGCGCGCGCGCGAGAATTCGCGAATGAAAATTATTTGTCGTCGTCATCCTTTTCGATCGCGCGGACGTTCGCGGTCGCTCGTTTTCGCGTTTCGTAATTCATCCCGTCATTCTTTGCGCACCACAGCGTCACTTCACGCCGATGCCTCTGCATTCCCATGACTTTGACGCCTACGTCACCGACGTCGTGTGTAAAGTCACCAGGTCCGTCGCGAACGCGCTTTGATCGTCGCTCTATCGCGCTCAAAAAGACGTCAATGAACGACGAGTCGATTCGAAGTCGACAGGCTTTCGCTCGAGGGCGAGAGCGTCGCGAGAGCGACTGACCGCGCGAACGCGAGCGCCGGGCGAACGCGCGAACAGGACGTCGCTGAGCGACGACGACGACGACGCCTCGGCGAAGGCGAGCGACGTGGTGGTGCTCAAGGAATTACGGGATGAATTACGAAGCGAATTGCCGACGAACGCGGTGTTAAGGGCGACAGGGGAGACGCTCGAACGCGTCGTCTTCGCGCGTTTGAGCTCGACGGCGAGCGACGGGGATCCGTACGCGTGGACGGTGGAGACCTATCGAAGGGCGCTGGAGGAACATCGACGAGCGAGTGAGAGAGTAGATGAGCGATCGAGCGCGATCGCGCGGGAGATGGAACGCGTGATGGATTTGTGCTGCGCGTACGGCGGGTTGGCGCTGAACCCGACGTTGACCGGGACGTTTCCGATGAGCGCCGAGCGCGAAAGTCGAGGGGCGGCGCAGATCGTCGATGCGATGCGTCGCGCGCCAGGATTACCGAGTGGGTATCTCGAACGATTCGCTTCGAAGTTTGCGAACGATGGATTGGAGGATATCGCCGAACGCGCGTTTGACGAAACGCGGGTCGGTCCGCGAGGGATGTCCGTGCTCGGGAATTTTGCGGAGCATTTAAAGGTGTTGTATCAGCTCGTGAGCGTGAAAGCGTTTGCGATTTGCTTGGTGAAGCATAAGCGGTGGATTCCGATGCGGAGTCATCTGAGTGCGATTAATGGGCGACAGTTTGAGACGGAGAGCGCGCTCGGGTTGTTCTTCAAGCTGAGCCCGTTGCCAGACGTCATGGGCGTGGGTGAGCCGAATTTCGTGGAGAGTTGCTTTAGTAACGTGACGACGCGAACAAAACGCGATGTCGACGCTTCGTTTGCGATGCTTCGCGGGTGTACGAACACGCTGATTGAGGGATTATATCAAATCATGTTTGTCATGTTGAAGCACGGCGGCGAGGTGCGAGAAGGCGTGCTCGCGTGGTTTGAAGCTGCGCTTCGCGTGAACGCCGGACGCGGGAAGATGCGCGTCGATTTGCGAACGCTGACATCGCACGGCGGTGCGCACAACATGAGCGCGGTGGCGCTGCGCTTGGCGCTGCCATTCCTCGATCCCACCAGCGGCAAGTACGACAAAATTAGTCCGGCGTACGTACGCAGTCGCGCGTGTAAACTTAGCTTGGGTGACGAAACGCGCTTGTCGATGACTGCTGATGAGGTAGCGGCGGCGAAGCTTTCTTTGGGAGAGGACAAAGAAGATTGGGGATTCATTTGCGAATGTTTTTTCATCACCGGGCGAGCGCTTCATTTGGGATACATCAAGTGCATCATGGAGCTCACGCAACTTTCGCGCGACTTGCAGGAGCAGCAGAGTCGAGTGCGTGATTTAGAAGCCATGCGCGCACAATTCGCCGGGCGTCCAGATCAAACGCGATACGAGACGCGATTAGCGGAGATGAAGGAGCATTTGGAGGAAGGGCAGCAAATGCATTTGCAGTACGACTGCGCGTTGCGCGAACCACGTTTGGTGAGCGAAGCGTTACAATACTATCGCCTCGTCGCCGTGTGGCTCATGCGCATCGTCGCCACGAATGGCGATTACGAAAAAGGTAACGGTCGCCTGTTTTCGTCCTTGAATGCGGCGAATTTCCCCGAAGTGTGTCCAACATCGTTTGCGTGCTTGCCCGAGTACGTCGTCGAAGACTTGGTGGAGTTCATGTTGTACATATCGCGCTACGATCCCGAAACCTTAGATCACGAACCATTGGACGAGATTATGAATCTTTTCATCGCCTTGATTGGCAAGGCTGATTACGTGAAGAACCCATACCTGAGGTGCAAATTTGTCGACGTCATGCGCTGTTGGATTCCCGATGAGCAAGGAAACGTGTCGCAAAAACTGCTGACATTGTTTGAAGTCAATCCCGTCAGCTTGACCGATTTAGTCCCTTGCTTGTTGCGGCTGTACGTTGGAATCGAGTTTACGGGCGCGCATAATCAGTTTTACGAAAAGTTCAACGTTCGCTATCAAATTGGCGAGTTGTGCCAGTACTTATGGACGGTGGGCGCTCACAAGCAAGCGTGGATCGCGCTCGCGAACGGCGATCCAGAATTTTATACCAAATTCTTGAACATGTTGATTAATGATGCGATTTACTTGCTAGATGAAGCCATGAAGGAACTTCCGAAAGTTCGCGAGCTCGAGACGGACATGGAGGACCAAGAGGGATGGGCGGCTCGACCGCAGCAAGAACGTCAAGAACGCGAGGCGGAGTTTCGGCAGTTGCGTCGACTGTTGCGCTCCAATCTGACGCTCGCCGTCGTGCACATTCGAATGATGAGCTACACATCGAAAGACATAGCGCATCCATTCTTACGTCCGGAAATGGTTGAGCGCGTGGCAGCGATGCTCAATTACTTTACACTCTTCCTCGCTGGTCCGGAGCGCCGTCGATTGAAGATTAAAAATCCTGAAAAGTTTGGATGGTACCCGAAAGAGTTACTCGGGATGATTTTCGACATTTACTTGCAAATCTACGCCGCCGACGCCGAGAAGGTTTTCGTCGCAGCCATCGCCGCCGATGGTCGCTCGTACCGCGACGAAGTCATGCTTGAAACCGCGCGCGTCGTGCGCGGATTGGCGCTGAAATGCGAGCTCGACGTCGCGCGCTTTGAGTCTCTCGCCAAGGAAGTCCGTGCGCGTGCGTCCGAAGATGAAGAAGAAGAAGCCGATCTCGGCGAAGTTCCGGACGATTTCCTCGACCCGATTCTCAGCACACTCATGCGTGACCCGGTGAAATTACCATCCGGTCACTCGTGCGACCGAAGCACCATCACTCGGCACTTACTGAGCGACGAAACCGACCCATTCTCTCGTCGACCGCTCACCGTGGACCAGCTCATCACCGACGACGAATTACGAGCTAAAATAGAATCCTGGATCGCCGAGCGCAAGGCGATGGCTAAACAAACCCACATGGACGCGTCCTCGTGAGCGTCCCGCTCCGCTTCGAACGCGAATCTTCCGCGAATGAAAAAAACACAACTTCACGTCACTTCACGACGCCCATGTCCGTCGCCACGCCCGAGCGATTACACCTCGCCGCTCTCGCCCTCGTTCGCGCGAGCGCGTCCGACGACGACGCGATCGTCATTCCCGCCCCCGACGACGCCCGTCCCGCTTCGTCCGCCGTCGCCGCCGCCAGGCCGCTCAGCGCCGCCGACTACTTCGATCGCTTGCGCTCCTTCGCTTCGCCGCTCGTGTGGTTCGATAAACCTCCGTCGCTGTCGGCAAAAGTATGCGCCTCGCACGGGTGGTGCGCGTTGTCGCACGACGTCCTGCGCTGTCGCTCGTGCGACGCCGCGTTGGCGTACCCAAACGTCGCGCGAGCGAGCGATGACGTCAAAGAATCCATCGCTCGTGCGTTTGCCGACGCTTTACGCGATGAACATCGCGAGTTTTGTGCGTGGCGTAACGCGAGGTGTGGGGCGAGCGTCACGGGGTTTCCGAGGGATGATGACGCGCGCGCGACGGAGGCGTTCGCGAGGCGATTTTGGGATGGAGCCGCGAACGCGACGTCGATGCCTTTTCTCGTCAGTTTTCGCGAGCTCTCGAACGAGGGCGTGCGCGCGGACGTGGATGTCGTCGAGGCAGTGGTGCGACGCGCGCGAGAACGAGCGGAGGAGGATGGATTTGGCGCATTCGTCGGCGACGTCGGCGCCGCGGAGCGGAGTTTGATTTTGGACAACGCGGCTACGCTCGCGCTTTTTGGATGGAACGCGACGTGCGTGGACGAAAAAACGAAGACAAAGGACAAGAGACAATATTGTTGCGCTCTGTGCGGGGTGAACGTTCCGGAGTGGACGTTCACGGCGATTGCGAAAGCGAGGAATGTTCGAGCGCGGAGAGCGAACGCCGTCGAAGCGCCGAGGACGACGGCGGCGGCGCTGCGCGGCGCCGCCGGCGGGTCATTTGGTCTACGCTCGAGCGCGAGCGCGATGCCTTTCGCGCCAAAAGTTCGCGAGGTTCAAGAAAACATCATCGCGAACGCGCCGAAATCGAGCGAAGTGACATCGAAGTGGATAGCGGCGACGGCGAACGTGGCGTCTCGATTGCGAGCGTCCATCGCCGGCGGCGGCGCGGCGACGTCGACGAACACCACCCCGTTCGGCGCGCGCGCTTCGCCGCAATCGCTCTTTGGCGCACCACGCCCAGTGACCGTGGACGAGAGCGCGCCCGCTGAATCGTCGTCGGGCGATCGATTAGCCTCGGTCGTCGTCGCGGCGATGACGAAAAAGCTCGCCGCCGGCGCCGAGCGAAAGCGCGCCGCCGCGGATGTCAAAATCACCCCCCCGAGCGATGCCGTGTGCTTCCACGTCATCAAAGAACACATGCATTATTGTCCTTGGATCGCCACATCGGCATCCGAGGGTGACCCGGGGTGGAAAATCACGCTCGAGCAGCTCGCTCGAGCGACGTCGAGCGAAGACGAAGACGAACGTCGCGCGCGTCATCACGCCTCCGTCGATCTCGCCAAAGCTCGCGACATCGTGCGCAAGTACATCAACGCATGATTGTATCGAACGTGTTCTTTTCCTACCGAGACGTGTCTTGGTGACATTCAAAAAAAAATCCCGCGTTCGCGTCGCTCGTTTCCTTTCGTCCTCCGCGTCGCTCCCGCATTCCGCGGCGCCGCACCACATGTCGGTCACGCCCTCGAGCGCGCCACGCGTTCGAGCCTTTTCGCGGCATCTCATTCTACTTTCGTCGAACGAACGCGCTCGAGTGCGAACATTGGCGAATTCCAATTCTAATTCCAACGCGCGTTCGCTCGCGCT
>Ga0222712_10004606_pt1 | contig 14326 bp, 6 predicted proteins | sample C33_657DmetaG_FD_165043 | JGI IMG/M metagenome (GOLD analysis project Ga0222712, IMG submission 165043) | Estuarine water microbial communities from San Francisco Bay, California, United States - C33_657D | ecosystem: Environmental > Aquatic > Marine > Unclassified | place: USA: California... | reverse complement strand
GTACTCAAGCACCTCAGCCCTCAATGTTTCTGTCGAACACCACGTTGACACTCGATCGCGCGTCACACCCCCCATAGTTCTCGTACTCAAGTGCCTCAACCCTCGATGTCGATGTCCAAAACCACGATCGCGCGTGCGGTGCCATGGACGCGACGTCGACCGACGTCGCGTCGCGCGACGTCGGTCGTCCCCCTCACATCGAAACGCGTTCGAACGCGCGTTCGCGCGCGAAAGCGATCGTGGACGATCGAACGAACGAACGATCGATCGATCGCATTTACGATACATATTCGTATTCGCCATTCGCGATTCGATTCGATTCGATTCGCCATTCGCCATTCGATTTGATTTGATTCCCCATCGGCATTCGATTCGTCGCGATCGCGAATCGATTCGATTTGAATCCGAATGTTCCAAGCGTCGACGTCACTCGACGCCCTGGCTCGATCGCACAGAGGGAGTGAAATAAATGCTGTGAAAATGTTTCAATCGCACGAACGAACGAGCGAGGAGAAACGTCGCGAACGTCGCGTCGTTTTTCGCGATGGCGATGATGCAACGATGACGACCGTTGTCGGTGCGTGTGCGAATGCGACTGCGAATGCGACGTGCGACTTTGCGAAATGGAATGGATGACACGTGGGAAATGGAGAGAATGAAAGCTGACGGTAGAAATGTGAAATAAAAGCGACAGGGTCGACGCGATTGGCGCAATTGCGCGCGGCGCGCGCGGCGGCGGCGGCGGCGGCGGCGGCGGGGGGGAAACCGGCGGGGGCGTACGCGCCGAGAGCGAGTCGACGAGAGCGATTGCAAACGAGACGAGGGACAGGGCGCGCGGTGAGCGCACGAGCGTTCGCGGTGAAGGTATATATACCAGGAATCATGAAGCAGAGAAGTACGAGCGATATGGATATTTCGAACGGAAGCGGCGGAGAAGGAAGATTCGCGGCGAGACCGAGCCGCGTTCAAATCGAAGAGTTGGGAGAGGATTCGCACGCGAGCGCTGGGAGCGGCGAAGGGAGCAAAGCGTCGAATGTGAATCCGTTCACGACGATCTCCGGCGCAGTAGATGGGCCTCGGCCGATGTTTCGACCTTTGACGAGCATGTTGAACGCGCCTACGACGCCGAGCGTGGAGGCCGCCGAGGCGTTTAGATCCCGACCAAGTGTCGCAGGTACGCCCAAAGCCGCCGAAGCTTTAGCGATGATGATGCAGAGTGAGTATCCTGAAGGATTGCCCGAAGACATTCACGGAGTGTCGCATTTTGGAGCGAGTCAAGATGATTACAATGAACCGTCTCTCGTGGATTTCGTCGGCGAGGCAGATATGGATGTCGGCTACGACGATGATGACGTCGGCGATGGATTGGACCTTCCTGCGGCGCCGCGAAAGCGCACTGTAAGCGGTCAACCGCACAAACGCCTCCGCGCGGAGATGGATCGACGAAAGTCTCTCGCTTTGGCGGGCTTACAAGCCTCGGAAGACGGCGTGCGTCGCTCGACGCGTCAACGCTCCAAGCCGCTCGAGTACTGGCGCGGTGAAACCAAGGTATATCAGCGCGTGCATAACTCGTTGCCAACAGTTGTGCAACTTGAAAAGCGCACCGCAAACCCGATCTGGCCGCGAAAGACTCCGGGAGGTCCGTCGCAGCTGTTTCGCATTTCACGACTTCGCCCAGCCGAGGTATTGCGCGATATTGGCGTGCAACTCCCTGAACCGTCCCCGATGGATCGCCGCGGGGTGCGTTACGGTTTGATGCCTCCGCCACCACCCGCATCTTGGGCTGAAAAGTACGGCATTAACCCGCTTTCGAGTCGTCCTAGCATGACACCCGGAAAGGCGCCGCGCGCGCGCGATGCTGACGACGACGACAATGAAGGCATCGCGTTGAAGCCAGCAAAGAAGAAACGCGGCCGACCGGCTGGATCAAAGAACAAACAACAGAGCTCAGTTGCAGACGAAGAGATCGATGAAGTTGAGCCCGAGTCGATTGTTGCCGACATGGTCGCTAAGATTTTTGCGAATGTCGTCGCCGCAAACCGTTCTCCAGTGGAAGTCGAAGCAGCGGGAAGAGCGGAAACTGCGATGGAGGCAACCACTGCGGAAGTTGACGTCGTCGACGAAGTAGAAGAAACCAATGAAGAGGAAGCGACGACGGGCGCGCTGGAATCCATTTCCGAGGAAGGCGAAGACGAGGAGGCGATGGACGAGGACGAAGACGAAGAGGAGCGACAGCTCCAACTCGAACTCGACGCCGCGGTCGCCGACGCCGAGCGCGAGTTGGCGGAAGAGATCGCGGCGGATGAAGCGGAAAAAGCAGCGCTTGCTAACGCCTTAAACGAAGGAGTCGTTGTAGAAGATGTTGAGGAAGCATCTGAGGAGGAAAATGAGATTGAGGACGCCGTCGAGTTGAATGTCAATTTCTCTCGCGCCGATACTGAAGTCACAACGTCCCGTGACGGCGACGATATCGTGGTGGAACAACCGAGAATCGCCCTTGAGATTCTCCGAGAAATCGACGCCAACGAAAACGTAGACGAGACGGACGTGGAGCATCAACCTTCGGCGCGGAAGCTCGCCAAAGACGGAGTCACTGACGATGAAAACAAAAATACCCCTCGTCGGCGCGCGCGCGATCGTGGCGTATCCTTAACGACCGCTGCGGAGGCATAATCGCGCGCGCCTCGTCCACGTTTAGCACATCCATCCTTCCCTCATACAGTACACTACATATTCATATTATGACAACAAATAACATCCCTCACCTCGCCGACGCCGAGCTCGCGCTGACGCTCACCCCGAGCTCGCTCAACACGTACCTCCCCCTCGAGCGTCTCGGAGCCCCGACGGCACGAAACGCATTCGTCATATGCGTCGTCACCCACGTCCCATGCGCATCCTCTGCGCTCCCCGTCTTGAGCGGCTCCAACCTAATCTCGCAATCCGCGTTCTCCTCTACCCACGCCGTGACCTCGCACGCATCCGCGTGCGCGCACACCACGAGATCCACCTCGCCTCCGATCGCCAAGCACGAATCTAAAAACGTCTCCACTTCGTTTGTCGTCATCCCACTCGCCAAAAACGCGCTATCCACGCCATCGACGACCACGCACGCGCCGCGTACGCCGCTCGCCTTCCCGCTCTCCAGCGCTCGCGCGGTCGCTTCCGCTACCTCGCTCGCCAGCCCTCGAATGTGTTCCCCAATCGTGCGATCGATGAAAACCAACGTCTTGCTTTCATGCGCGTTCGCCGCGCATCGACGGTTTCGCTTGTGCACTTTGTGCGCGCGCTCGAGAATGTCTCGCGGCGCGCGTTCGAGCGCGAGCACCGCCGTCGCGCGCGTCGCGGACATTGACGCGACGATGGATGACGTGAGCCAATCCCCTGGGGTGTCTAAATGGTCATAAATCGCGAGCACGCGAACGGGGGCGTCGACGCGACTCGAAACGTCGACGTTGAGTTCGTCAATCATCGTCGAGCTCGCGCTGTGACGGTCGATCGGTGTCTGGCGTGCGTTGGGTTGATATATAGAGTTCTCGGACGTATGACACATATACAGTAGTATAGCACGAGACAGCGGTGAGGGATGGATGAACGCGCTCGAGACGCGCGAGGACGAAGTCAGCGGATTTCAAATGCGAATGCGACGTCAACGAAGACTTCGCTTTCGCTCGCTTTCGTTTGGTTCGGGTTTATCTCGCATGAGGACGATGGGGGTCGGGATGTCGCGGTGAGGGGCGCGGAGCGCGGCGGCGCGGCGCGAGGGCGTCGAAACGTTTGCAACGCGTCTCATCGAAGCGATGGACGATTCTACTAGTATACATCACGCAAACTCCCGCGTCACGTAAATTCGACGCAGAATTTGTCGAACGTGATCCTGGTTGGGGACACGCGACCGAGGGCGAGCGTCGCGGGTGGGATTAAATTCGCGCAACCCGCGGGATGGCATTCCGAGCACCACCGCTCGGGGACGACGCCGGCGGCGAAGCGGTCGAATGAAACGCGCGAGCTCTCGTCTGGGAAATCGCGCGCGATGCCGCGAATGTCGCCGACGTCGATGAACGTCGATTCGCTCGCTGATTTCGCCGCGGCGATGATTGCGGCGAGCGTTCGATTGCGCTCGAGCATTCCATCGCTCTCGATGGGCGTCGCTCGAGAGCGAACCGACGCGACGGGGATGAAACGTAATCCCGCATCGCGCAATCGCGCGGGCGAGATGAAATGGTCGAGCGGACAAGTGCTCGGGAGGTAGTTCTCTTCGGCGCTCCCAGGGTAGTGGCATCGAAACGTGAAAATGTTGTCGTGGCCGCCCCAAACTTTGTCGCAGTAACACGGCATAGGCGGCATGGCGAGCGTGCGGTTGAGCGCCACCGCGACGGCGATGGCGTCGCGCAAAATCTCCAGATTCGCCTTGAACACGGCGATGTGGTCGCCGATATTGGGCTCGCCTGAAAATGTGCTCGTCAAAGACTTTGGCGGCGTCGCATCAAATGTGACGTACTTTTCATCGACGTGACTGCCGTTCATGGACTCGGTCCACAAACCAACCTCTTGGAAGCGATAGCGCTTGGCGTCGCCGCCGCTCCCATCGAACGTATACGTCGCGTGCACGGCGTAAGGGTTGAATTCAGCGCGGCGTTTCGCCATGGAGATGAAGTATCCGTGACCATTCATAAAGAATTTCAGGGGCAACACGCCGAGCTTGAACGGCTGCCCAGTGCTGAGCGGCGACCCAGACTGCAAGACTCGCGTGGGGACGTCATTCGCGATTTCCGCGATCGGGTCGAGCCCGGGCCACGAATCTGGCTTGCGGGACATCATGTTCATGACCTGTTGGTGCGTCGTGAGACGCGCAAAACGCCCAGACTCGGCGCTCAGATGCCCGAGCCAATCAACCAAAAAATCCTTGCCGTTCTGGCTGTGACGTAGAAACATCATCCCAGTATTGAATATCCCCCCGCGCGCGTACATCGCGCCTTTTTCCTCATCGGAGGATGGGCTGAGATTATCGCTACTAATCATCACATCCGCCGCTTTGATCGCGGCGCACCCGTCGATGTTGTCGTCACACTTGAAATACGGCGCGGCGTCGCGTAACCACACCACGTCAATGTCCGAAAGTACAGCATCGTATCCAGCGTCGAGAAGCTCTTTGAGCTGCGAAATCATCAGCCGACAGAATGATTTCCAGTTGTCGTTAGCGTGATCCGCGGCGTGATTGAGATTTTCGTGCAACGCCGGATACGCCGCCACGCCTTGCGCGCGAAGCGCATCCAACAATTGTACATCAAGCGCGGCGACGATAAACTTCAAATCACCTTTTGACGCGGACGCGTCTGCAGCGGCTTTTAAATGCGTTGCCCAATTCATCGTCATCGCCTCCACGTTTTGGTTAGCGAACGCGATGAAGACGACATCTTTTCCAGCCCGAGCGCCAATCCCTGCGAGAGCTTCGGTGAGGCTTTCGTATCTTCCGCCATCCGCCGTCCTCTTTTGCGGCGTCGTTGGCGTGGACTTAACCTCGATACTCATGGTGATTGGATTTATCGCTCTGCTTCTTTTCTTGCTCGATATCTCGGCGTCAATCGCCGGCGCGCTAAATGGATTGTCGTCGTTGACGCCATCGCTTTCAACATTTAACGCCTGCTGAATGTTGATGACGGTTTTAGAAGTGGCTTTCTCCGAACCTAAAACCCCGGTTGACTTGGCGAATGATTTTGCATCCACGGTCACCACTCCATTTCGGTCGTGTCCGAACGCGGCGTAAAATTTACCCAGTGTCGACAACGGGTCGACGTTTGAATGCTCGCGTCGTAAAATTTCGCACGATGACGCGTACGTCGCCGTTGCGTGTGGACGCGGAAATCCAACGAAACATCCACTAGGCCCGCAGGTATGCGACTCGGCTTCCAACGCCGTCCACATCAAGGCGTCGAACGTTTTGGTGGCGTCGTCGTCCTCAAACGCACAAAACGACTCGACGGCCGAGTCGACGACGAGCACCCGTTCCGCTGCCGCTCCCAATGTAGCGATGATTTCCCTATCCAAAGAAAACGGTTCGATCGCATACGCTTCGTTGCCAGTTGTTCTCGATTTTGCTAATTGCACACGCACGCGCGCGACGCTATTCTTCACCGCATCTGGCGTTCTCGAATTGTTGAGGAACGACCATTCGCGAAACGGGACGCCTCCTTTTTCAAGGGCATTGATGTTTATGATATGATCCAATGGGCATCGATCGTACGGCGGCGGATAATCACCGATCGAGCACGAGGGTAGAACGAATCCCCAGTACCTATCGCACATGCACGTGACCTTGGGCAATATGACGGCGCGATTTAAAATCTTCCCCAAGGCGAGCAAATTGCGCGTCGCCAACCTATACCACGCCGCAGCGACTAGATGGTTCTCAATTCCAGCTTTTCGCCACGCGATCGGTAACTCGTCGCTCATGGCAATAAAATTACCATCGGTGTAGTACGCATCCTTGTCCACCTTCCACAGCATGGCTTCTCGCAATCGCTGTCGCTTGCCTCGCGCTTGAGAGAACTGAAACGTCGTGTGCACGGCGAACGGCTCAAACTTGGGCTCCCGCTCGTGTAACCTCTGCACGAAATACCCGTGTCCCGACGCAAATAACCGCATGGACAACAATCCAACTTTCATTTTCAATCCTTCACCCATGGATTTCACCTGCACGTCGTTCGACGGACCTAAACTCGTTGCTTCGGCGCTCTCGCTTGAGCGCAGCATTCGATTGAAAATATCCTGGTCGTGTTCAATCTTATTCTCCGTCGTCTCCAACTTCACGCGCCACTCCTCTAAAAATTCCAATGTCTTCGCCGTTGGTTTTAAATACAATATCCCCGTGTTGAACGGCGTCGACCAGCACGACTTATCATCCCATCTCGTTGCGAGCAAACAATCCGTCGACGTCGCCACATCCAAATCCGCCTCTCGAAGCGTTTCTCGAAGCCACGCTCGAGGATCACGCATCCACGTCACGTCCACATCGCTCACTAACACATCGTGCCCTAATTTTAACAAGTGCGTCAAAAACCCCGCCTTTAAAGCGCCGATTTGTTGAAACGCTCTCGCGTCGTTCGTCGTCCGCTTCGTCTGCGCGACGTCGTGCAGCGGCGTCCCCCCAGTCGCCATGACCTCGTGCGTATATCGCAAACTCGCACTGGAATAATGCGGTATGTTTTCTTCCACGCACATCGCCTCCGTGGCGTCGTCAAGAGCGGCGATGATGACGTTGGATGTCACGCCGACGGCGGCGAGCGACGCGTGCCAGTGCGACATGAACTCGTGAAAGCCATTTGATACGAACGACGCGAACACGGGCTTCGTGACGTCGAGCGCGATCGTTCGCTCGCGCGCGACGTCCTCGCCCGACGTCGCGGGCGTTGGAAGAATGGCAGAGACCTGGATGTCGCTCGGCTCGAGCGCGGGCGCGAGCGGGACGCCGAGCGCGCGCGGGACGCGAAAGCGCACGTAGATCAATGATGACGATATCGCCACCAAAGCGAGGACACAGAGCGTTCTTCGTCGGCGAAAAGGCCGGCGCACGAAGCGCTGCGGGTTCGAAGTCATGCGCCGCGGTGTGCGGAGCGAAGCGCGGAGCGAAGGATTTTGGATGATTGTCAAACTAAAATGATAAGCCATGGCAGTGCGATGATAAATCGCGATGGCAGTGCGCTATACTCACGAGTGACGAGCTCGTGGTGGACGTGATGCGATCTTGGACGTTGGACGCGAGGTGGAATTATGAATCGCCAAACTTTGGAATTTTGCGTCTGGGCGGACCGTCGGCGCGCGCCGACGGAGAGCGCGACGCGCGGTTGATGGAATCAAACACGCGCGATGGAGACTGAAACGCGTGAGCGCTCTCGCCAATCGTTGCAAATAGACTCTTTGACCTCGGTGTGTGCGGTGGTGCGGACATCTGCATGGCGTTGATGCGATCGGAACGCATCGGAGACACATAAATGTTGTGATTCGGGGAGTTTGGGACTCGCGGCGTCGGAGACGACAAACCGGGTGGAAGCGGTTCGCTATCAGTGTCAGTCGACTTCGAAGTGGTATTTTCGGTTTTGCTCTTCTCGCGCAGCGCGAGCAAGAAAGACTTCACGCCAAGGACGAAGACGTCGTTGTAAAACGAAATCACGTCGCCTCGGCGCGTTACTTCGAGCTCCGGATCGGTTTGCTCCAACACCACGGTCCAGAACACCTCCTCGTTCGATTGAGGTTGTTTGGAGTACTGATTGATGATATCGCGAAACGCTACCACTGGACCTTTCGCCCCCCCGCTATTCACCTTGCACACGCCGTACACGGCGGCGAGGATGACTTGGTCCAAATGCCTATTGTACAACAATGAAGTCTTCTCATACACCACATGTTCAACGAGCGCGTAGACGTCGCGCAAGATGTCCTGCGTCAGATTTAACCGCGAGCATAGATCTGACAATCGCCGCGCGGCGAGGTGCATGACCTTAGCGAAAAACATGCGAAGCGCCTTGAATGCGCACACGTCGCATCCCGACGGCATCGTCACGTCGTGATTGAGTACGGCGGCGAACCGATCGGGCAATGTCCCGTTCACGCTCGATCGCCTTCCCGGAGTGGTGACGCCGCGCATCGGTGACGAAAATGCTGTGAATGCGCTCGTAGGCGCGCGGCGCACCGGCGATTGACACTGCGCCATGGGCAATCGTTCGTCTTCGTCTTGTGTGTGCTTGCGACCTGTGTCCGCGCCACCCATAGCCGCAAGTTCGGCGATCGATCCGACGCTCAGCACCAACTTTGACAACGACTTCTTCATTCTCGGCTTATCCTCGGGCGATTCGACGCCGCTCGTGGACGGAATCTCCGTCTTGCAGTCCTCGCCACCAGACTGATTATCGTTGACGATTTCGTGAAATGTTTGTAAAAACTCAAACAACGTCGACCCTTTGCCCCAAGCCATTCGCTCAAGAGTTTTTTCTTCGAGTGAATTGAAGTGTCGTTGAATTTCTCGAGGCATATTCATGTCGGCTCGCACGAAAGGTTCGATAATGGTCACCAGATCGAAAGGATGAATTCCCAAGAGATGTGGCGTCGCTGGAAATGTCAACGTCGAAGTCTTATACGTCGACACGATGACCTCCATCGCACACGTGAGTAGTGATTTCGTGAATCTCTTACTCTGCAGCAGCGTTGCGAAGTTCATATCCGCTGTTTTTCCGCGCGCGCTCTCGACCTCGTCTTTCAAAATTCGGTTCAAAAAATAAAAGAAGACGTTGACGATTTCGCTCGTGCGCTGCGCCACCAAATCGTCCATCACCGTACTTTGTGGGCTAATATCAGTCCGCATCGTCGTCACCAACGCGTCTTCGCGAATAGCTTGACCGATACGCTGACCTAATTCTACGACGGTTTTGTGCAACTTCTTCACGACATCTGCGTCGCCGGGCACAAACGTTTGCAACGTCTCAAGCTTTTTGTCGATGCCGCTCGAGCACACGTCGTCGTGCAACCAAGTTGCGCTGGTGATAGCTTGCGTGATGGGCGTCGACAAAGGAATCTGTTGCGCGCTGCGAAACGCGAATCCATGCAACGGGCTTGCCGGGCCAGCGCCAACCATTTCGATTTTCTTCGGTCGGAAAGGAGAAAATGGCGCCGCGCGGTGTCGACGAGCCGGCGTTGCCATCGACCCAAGCATCGTCGCTGTCTTCGACTGCGACAGATCGCCAATGAGTTGTCGACCGTCCGAATCTTCATCATCGTTCTCGACGTGCATGTACATTCTTTCATCCACCGCCAGCCGACCGAACGTTTTCTTGGCAAGTTCGGTGTACCTAGACGCTATTATGAATTCCGCCGAATTCATTCGGTTGAACTCAAAGTCAAACTCGAACGCGCCCTGAACGCACAGATCGCTCGGCGCGACGTCATCTCGATGCTTCGTTCGGTCTTGCGTCGCGCCTGGAAACGATGCGAGCGCCGCCTTGACCACGGCGTCGCCCATCCTGAGCACGATATCCAATTTTGTCTTTGATCCCGCGCTCAGCGACCGCAAGGGATCTGGCAGTTGCGTCGCCTCATCCTTCACCGTCATGTTCACCATGTTCTTGAGCGTCGTTCTCAAGAGCTTCTTCGGGGCGTTGGTAAGTAAAAATGCCTCCACCGCAATCAACAAGTGAAAGCACGAATACAAATCCGGAAACGCCGGCAAGGACTCGCACTTGGCGCACAAGTACAATGACCACCCGAGTCGCGCAAATGCGCGCCCGAGATCGTGCTCCGCATCAAAATGCACCACCATAAAATCGTGAAATTTCGTCGCGATAACCTTGTTAAAAGCAAACGCGCTTCGAATCTCGCGCACGCGCAACACGCGCTCAATCTCCGCCACCGTGGACGAACCGCTCGTCACTCGAACCGCCAAACTCCTCGCGCTCGCGTTGAGAAATTCCGGCAACGCGTCCAAAAATTCAACGAGCGATATCTCATGCGCCCTTAAAATCGCCGTGATATCCGTATCGCTCGTATTCTCCCTCCGCACATCGCCCCGTCGCTCATTCTCCGCATCCAACAGCCCCATCGCTACGAATGTCGCGCACGCTCGCCGCGCGCGCTCGCGCTCGTCCTCCCCCGAGCGCGATTCTCCCTCATCATCCTCAACATCCGCGCTCAACGTCGCTCGCGCGGCTTCATACACATCTCTCGCCATCGTCTCCGCCTCGACTTTTCGCTCGTAAAGCGCGAGCGCGGGCCAGCACGACGCTCGCGATGCGCTTGACATGATTTTGAACCACCGCGTCGTCGACTGGTCGTTCGCGCGCTCGCGTTTTGGCGGGAAAACGACCCCCTTGACGAGTTACGACTCAAAGAGTAGGGACAGAAAAATCGAACGTGGTCGGTCCACCAGCGGCGACGCGCGCACACGGCGACGCGCGACGACGATCGACGTCGCGCGCGCGCGCGACGACGACGAACGAACGGTCGTGAGGACGTTTTCGTCCTCGTGGCGTCGTTTTCGGCGTCGCGCGCGCGCGAGCGAGCGCGAGAAAACGTGGGGAACGTGGAAGTGGCGGCTGGTTGGACACTGGGCGCATGCTCCGCGCGGCGCGAGCGCGAGCGCGCGACGAATGGAAGCGACGCGCTGCTTCGCGCGAGAAGTGGAAGCCGAGAGAAGCGGCGATGGAGGCGGTTCCAGTGACGGCGTTGCGGCACGCCGGTGGGACGTGGCTGGACGTGCTGACGCACGAAAACTTTAAGACGCAGTTGTGGAAGGCGCGACCGTTTCAGCCGGTTTGGCTGCGACAGGGCGCGATGGAGGCGGCGAAAGCGCGCGAAACATCGAAAGCGGGGGTGAGAATTAATCCGTTCGTGCACTTGAGACACGCAGGGGCGTCGCGGTGGACGGCGCTGATGCACGAAAAATCGAGGGCTTATTATTGGGCCAGCGCAGCGTGGTTGTACGTCGCGACGGTGGTGGAGCGACCGCTCACGACAGCGTTGATTTCATCCGTGTCGAAATGCGTGCTGTCGGATGCGGCGGTGCAGATCGCGATCGAAGGTCGGGAAGAGCTCGATTGGAAGCGCGTCGCGTCATTTTTTGTATTAGGCGTGACGTATGTGGGCGGATTTCAATTTTTCCTTTACAATCAAGTGTTAAAACCGCTCAACGACAAGTGGCGGCCGCTTTATGGGGTGTCAAAGTCGACGGGAATCATCGTTCTCTTCGACCAAGCGTTGATTCAACCTTTCGTGTATCTGCCCACATTTTTAGCGATTCGCGCCGTGAGCGAAGGCTCGAGCTGGGTCAACCTTCCGGCAACGGTCGTCGATCGATGGCGGAAAACCGGTCCGGAAACCATCGCCGCGCTTTGGATGGTTTGGGTTCCGGCGCAAATCATCAACTTCGCTATCATCCCAAAGCATCTCACGATCCCGTGGATGAATGCCGTTGGAGTGCTGTGGAACGGCGTGTTGTCCTTCATGTACGGCAGTTCACACGACGACGGCGACGAGAAAGAAAAAGTAGAAGGTTAGAATTACGATTTGAATAGCTTCGTGTTGATTGAATGATTCTTTTTGTTTAAAAAGCAAGTTCAAAATTTTGCGTTTTACAGCGTCGCTCGGAAAAGGCGACTTCAAGATGACATAATACTTATTAGAGCGTCTTCATATCCGAAGAAGTGGGATTTTTCCCACTACCCGTGACGATGGTGTCCTTGAAAGAGCCGCCACCGGGCACCATGGGCAAAACGTGTTCGAAGTGCGGCACCATGACGTCGAGCAAATACGGACCCGGGGTTTCAATCATGCGCTTGATTGCGCCTGGAAGGTCGCTCATGCGCATGACGCGCTCCGCTGGTACGCGAAAACCTTTAGAGATGGTGACAAAATCGGGAAATATGTGCGACTCATCCAAAGAAACTTGATAGTCATCGTTCGGCGAGCCGAGGTAGGTGTGCCCGCGGTTGGCTTTGTAAAAACGATCCTCCCACTGCACCACCATGCCCAGGTATTGGTTATTCAAGATGAAGCACTTCACCGGCAAGTTCTCAGCGTGTAAAGTGGCGAGCTCTTGGATATTCATCACGAAAGAACCGTCGCCATCGATGTCGATGACGAGTTCGTCTGGACGCGCGGCTTGCGCGCCGATGGCGGCAGGCAAACCGAAACCCATCGAACCCAAACCGCCCGACGTGAGCCAGTTTCGGGGTTCATCAAACTTGTAGTGCTGAGCAGCCCACATTTGATGCTGGCCGACGCCGGTGGAGATCACAGCCTTGCCACCGGTCATCTCGCACAACATGCGAACGGCCGCTTGCGGAGCGATGATGTCGTTTTCTAGTTCCGTCACCGGAAACGGGAACTTTTTGCGTTGCACTTCAATATCAGCACGCCACGAAGAAAAGTCAAGCTTCTCCTTCTCCAGAGAAACCAACTTGTTGAGAATTTTCAACGCCGGCTTGATGTTGCTAAAGATAGAGCAGAAAGGCTTCTTGTTTTTCCCGAGTTCCGCGGGATCTATGTCAATGTGAACGATGGCGGCGCGTTGGGCAAACGCCTCCAGCTTACCAGTGACGCGGTCATCGAAACGCACGCCAAACGCGAGCAATAAGTCAGCGTTATCGATCGCATAATTTGCATACACAGCACCGTGCATACCGAGCATGTTCAAGCTAAGAGGATCGGACTCTGGGAACGTGCCGAGACCCATCAACGTGTTCGTCACCGGTATACCCGTCGCGCGGACAAACTCAACCAACTCCTTGTCGGCGTCCAAGCACCCTCCGCCGGCATAAACCACCGGGCGTTTCGATTTTTTGATCAAATCGAGCACTTGTTGCAGCTGCGGCGACGTCGGAGGCGCCGGCAAGCGGCTCAAATAACCATTCAACGAAACCTTGGGCTCCCAGTACGGCACCGCCAGTTGCTGTTGCACATCTTTTGGAATATCAATCAACACCGGTCCAGGGCGCCCGCTCGCGGCTAAAAAGAACGCTTCGCGCACAATTCTCGGGATCTCCTCCACGTTCATAACCAAATAGTTATGCTTTGTGATCTGCCGCGTGATCTCCACGATTGGCGTCTCTTGAAACGCATCCGTCCCGATCATCGGTCGCGGCACCTGTCCCGTGATCGCCACCATGGGCACCGAATCAAGCAGCGCATCCGCCAACCCCGTGACCAAATTCGTCGCTCCCGGTCCACTCGTCGCGATGCACACGCCAACCTGACCCGTCGCCTTGGCGTACCCTTCCGCCGCGAAAACCTCGCCTTGTTCGTGTCGACACAACACGTTCCGTATCCCCGTCACCGATTTCGTCAACGACTGATGCATCTCCATCGACGCCCCACCGGGATACGCAAACACGCACGTCACTCCTTCGCGCTCGAGCGCTTCGACCAAAATATCCGCCCCTTTCCTCGGCTCATCATCCGCGAATTTACTCACGAATGACCCTCGCGGACGTTTCGACGCGTACGCCGTCATCTGTGCCGTCGTCAGCTCTAACTCCGTGAATTGCCCCGGGTCCACGTAATCGCTCATATCTGGTTGTTTCACCGCATTCGTGCGCTCGAGCACGTTCACCCTCTGTCGTGTTCCTTTCGTCGTTCGCGCGCGCGCGATCCAGGGCTTCGCGACGCGCGCGCCGTCCCGCGTCGCCCGCGTCATTCGCGTGTGCCCCGCGAGCGACGCGCGCGACATCGCGCGCGTGCGCGACGGCGAATGATGATTCCCTCCTTGGCGACGAACGCGCGAAGAGCGTTTGACGTCAGCGACGCGCGATGCGTTTGGGGAATCGAGTCGACCTGAGTCGCG
>Ga0222712_10004605_pt1 | contig 14328 bp, 15 predicted proteins | sample C33_657DmetaG_FD_165043 | JGI IMG/M metagenome (GOLD analysis project Ga0222712, IMG submission 165043) | Estuarine water microbial communities from San Francisco Bay, California, United States - C33_657D | ecosystem: Environmental > Aquatic > Marine > Unclassified | place: USA: California... | reverse complement strand
GATGCTTTTTGGTATTGCTCAAATACTGATTAGTCTTTTAAACGACCATCAGCTTCTGCTGATTTTAACATTGCAGCACGGTCAGCATAGCTGCCACGCTTAACATCTTTAGCAGCATCTTTCTCACCCTTGGTAGGATTTTTAACATGCTTCAATGGGTCAAACTTAGCTTCCGATAAACGTCTGCGTAGTTCTTCTTTGATGCTTGCACGTAGTTCTTCTTTGCTTTCGTATGCACCAGCGGACATTGGATTATCTCCGCGATATGGCTTACCGCTAAAACTTTTCTTAGGCTTGTTAAGATCATCACCGTCTGGTACAGCAGCATCTATGCCATGGTATTCTTGACCGGAAGCACCAACAGGAGCATTACCAAATGCTTCTTCTTTGTCTTTCTTGCTGTCTTCTTTGTCGTCATCTTTTTCCATGTCATGATCATCCATGTCATGATCACCGTCGCCATCTCGATCGCCCATAGACTTTTGAATAGCATCAACACCTTTATCGTCGCTGTCTAAATCGCCCATAGGAGGCATATTATCAGCATCATTGTCGCTAGGACCACCCATGTTGTCTGCATCGGGCTCACTGTGTGGTTCGTCCTTATCTAGATCTGGCAACATTTTTAACGGACCTGCATCTAGGTTTCCTAGATCGCCGATACCTGGCATTGGTGGTTTGATACTCATGATACTTGGCTCAGCACTAATAGGAGGCATACTCATAGGAGCTGGCTGATTGATCATATCCGGATTAACTTTAGTCATTAACTTCATTAATTCAGCAATGTCATCCATACCCTGTGCATTAAGATTTACACTCATACTAGGAGGAGGTGTATCTGGCTTTGAAGGAATTTGTGGAGATACCGGAGGCATACCACTCATCATACCACCACATTCTTCTACTGCTGCTTCACCAACTGGTTGGTCAAGCTCGCGCATTCTTTGCATTAATTCATTGAAATTCATATTAACTCCCTAAGGCGCTTTTTACGCCTGTCTTATCAGTTTTGGCCTTAGGCAGTTTATACTCTGACTGACCGTTGTCTTTCTTTTGTTGTTTAGCAACCTTACTTAAATCTTTCAAAAAGCTCTTGTTAAAGTCATCGCCAAAGAAATCTTTGTGCTTGACATTAGTTGCTTCTTTGTACTGACTGTCTGTTAATAGCCCATCAGTATTTAAAATTTCTGTTTCGCCTTGATCAGTTTCAGAAGATTCATTGCTTCCTCTTACTCTAAAACAAGCTTCGTCTAGGCCCATGCTCTTGATATCACTACTGATCTCAGGACCTGTAATAGGATATTCACACGCAACTTCAAAAACGTGAACTTCACAGTTTTTCATAGTTGGAAAATCCATAGGCACTGCTTGGATTGGGGTTGTGCTAATTTTTTCCATTTTCATAACTTTACATCTTTCTAGAGATGTTTTTAAGTTTGATTGGAAATCTTCAGGCAAATCACCGGCAACTTTAATTTTAAAGCTATATGACTTTTTGCCTTCGGCAAGATATTCTTTGAAAGTTTTCATAGTAGTATTTATGCTTTTCCGCCTAATTTTTTAATGAGCTCGTTGCGGTCAGTAATAACATAACCCTGCCCGTTGATAACATCATTTGGATCTTCGTTGTTGTCTTTATCGATCTTATATTTCTTCATTTGCATGTCAATAGCTTTGAGCTTTTTCTCAATTTTATTAGATTTAGCAGTAATTGCGTGGCCAAGCATAGTCCCTGCAACTTCAAAAATTCGTCCGCTGTAGCGTACTTCTACATTCATTCCTAAGTCCATTAGATCGTCGTAGGCTTGTTCAGCTTTTGATGCCAGGTTATCTAACTCGTGATCATTAAGTTCGTCAAGTTCTTTTATCTGAGGTAAGCTGCGAGTAATTTCAGCAACTGCTTTATAGCTGTCGTCTAGACTGCGTACTTCAGCATGATCACCTTTTACTTCCGGAATAGCTTCTTCCTTTGCAGGCTTTGATTCTTCCAAATTAAATAGTTCTTCTAATTTTTTAGTCATACTATACTTATTTCCGTTTTGAGCCTTGGTGAAAAATATCACCTTCGTTTACAATCCTGAATCTAATTCCTTGCTGTTTACACCAAGCCTGTGCAGCTTCCCATTTTGCCATGTTCTTAACATATTGCTGTTGATTGTATTGACTTTTACCCACATTTTCTAAACGTGTTTGACTTAAAGGTTTTACTTCGATTACTTCTGCGTGTTTCTTACCGTTCTTGTCTACGTAGACAATGAAAAAATCAGGAACATATATCGTATATTTTCCTGTTAGAGGATCTCTGTAGGGAATCTGTATACTTTCACTAGCCCAGCTTTGCACACCTTGGTGTTCATCCAGCATCCGCATAAAAACAAATTCCCAGCTACTACGAGCTAGTGGTTGTTTTTTGCCCACATACTTATCAACGTTTTTAATTTCAAAACGTCCTTGCGCAAATTTAGCCATTATGCAAAAATATTTCTAGTTTGATTTAATTTTTCAAGAATATCAGTTCGATAACCTAACGAACTAGTGGCTGACCTATTGTTGTTTAATATTTCAGCAACAATAGCACTAATTTGTACTCCGTTAAAAGTTTTTAATGTATCTAAGATTTTAAAAACAGGAGCACCGTCGATTTTTGCCTGCTTCAATAGTACCTGTGCAGTTAGTGTAGCGGCATCATCGTCGAATCCTCTGCTCTTAAAAAATGCAATTGAAGCAGATACTTCATTTGATGAAAATTCTAAGGGCTGTTGACCGTACTGATCGAAAAATAATTTAGTGCCTGCTGCACTGTCTTGTCTTTGGGCTATTGGTAAACTAGGCATTATAAAAATTGTCCAAGGTCTTCGGGGGGTGGTACTATTGATCGTTGTGTAGCTGGAGTATTGTCGATGTTCCCAGAATTTTTAGGCAGTACTAGTCCTACTATTCCGCCAACACTACCTACAATACCTCTAATTGCTGCTGGGCTACTTAAAACATTAATTGCTTCATTTCTTAAACTTGCCCCAGACAGTTTTCCAATATTTTTTGCAGTATTAACAGCGGTAATAGCTGTACCTAAAAAACCACCCACACTACCAAATGCTGATCCTCCGGCCACATCGCCAAAAATTGATTCTAAGCCGTCAAGTACACCGCCTTCGCCTAGTAGATTTCCTACGCCGCCTCCTGCTACAGTCAACGGGCTAGGCACATTGTCATAATAAAGATTAGCAAATCCTTTGGGAGTATTTCTTGCAACACTTCCGGCACTATAAACAACTGATTCGTATTCAATGTTCATTGACATTTCGTTAAACTCGTTGGCCGAATAGCCTGCATCACCATGTTGCCAACTTGTTATTTTTGGGTTAACTAATGTATAACCTAAAAATCGTCTACGACTCATAGTGTATATAGTAATAGATTTAAAAAAATCTACAGTTTTACCCTGTTTATCTAAACTGTATCTAAAACCGTCAAATGATGTTCCGGATGCTTGCAGATTAGTTTTTGAAAATGCCGCTTCCGGATTGTGTCTATCTTGTACATATGTCCCCATGTACAATGCCCACAGTGCATTGATTACTCCAGCGGTATCATCATGAAATTTCATACTGATACCTTCGTAGCTAAAGTTTTTATAGATTATATGTTTTCTGTTATATTGATTTTTGGTAACAGTTTCAAATTTGTATTTAGGAAGATCGGTACTCTTGATCAAGTAGCCGATTTCGTCAGCATGGGTATTCGTAAACGTTGCAGAAGTGAGTACAGATTTGTTAATTTCAAACCTCACATAGAACATAAACTTGCTGCGAGGCATTAGTCTATAGTTATTTTCTACAAATAATTTACTAGCATGTCGCCAACTGGCGAGGCCTCCCTTAGGAGTTAATAATCCGTCTCCCACTCCGCCGAGAAATCTTGTGAATACGTTTGACATACAATTATTTAGCCGTAAAAAAACCTGGAGTTTAATCCAGGTTTTTTGTTAATAAAATTTATTAACCGCGTCCAGTTACTGTTTCGCCAATAGTTCTGCCAACGATTGCGCCAATACCACGCTCAGGGCCTGTGCCGTTAGCACCTGCAAACTGAACAGCATTATCGCATTTGATAGTTAGTGCTACAGTCATCGGTTCATTGGTACCATAATTTGCTTCGCCGTAGTTTACTTCAGAAACAAAGCAACCATAAATTTCCCATTTTTCGAGAATATTTGGCTCAAGTGTACCGTTGCCGCCGTCTAGCATTTCGATGTTCATTTGGAATTTATAATCAATACCGGAACGTGCAGAAGCCTGTTCCATGAAATCGTATTGTTTCTGAATTTGTTGTCCAACAATCTTTTGTACTTGACCGTTAGCATCATCACGCAGATTCAATGTAAAATCGCCCCACGATGGTTTTCCAGCAAGTTTGACCTTTGAGTTATAAATCTCAATTGCCATTTCTTCAAAAGTTACAGTTGGTCTTGTAACATCGGAAACCTGTTTTGTTAATTCTGTACTAGCTTCAACACCAAAACCTAGTAATAGCACTCTAAAGCGATATTTTAGTTTTGGCATCAGCAGCGCAGTGCCGCTGTTGCCGTTTGAAGTAGGAACCGAAATTCTATTTAAGGAAGTTAGTGCCATTTTTAAATCTCTCCTGTATTCTTAATACGCAATGGAATGTAAATAAATTCTACCGCTTTTACTGGCTCAATAGCAATATCTACCCATAGCTCGTTGCGATCGACTCTTGCATTTGTGTTATTAGACTCATCGCAAACTACTGCGAAGTCGTATAGAGCACGTAAACCTACCAATTCGATCAATAGACTCTCAACAGCGCCTTTGATTTCATCTCGTGTAATCTTATCATTTGGTTCAAAGATATAAGGACGAGCAAGTTTAGTCAATTGGCTGCGCAAGTATACTGTTAGACGTGCTACGTTAATACGATCTAATGCTGATGCATTTCTTGCACGAGTCTTTTGACCGTACGCAACTAGGCCAACTCCAACAAAGAATGGAATTGGATTAACTTTTAGATCATATAATGTATCGCGTTGACCTTCGTTCAATGCTACTGACTGGAATTCTCCTGTGTCTGCATCAATATAACCAACTGCTGTTGCGTTAGTAATACCGCCACGACGTGTTCCTGCTGGAGCAAACCATGGATAGCTAACTTGATCGCTTAGAGCTAGTGTACGTAGCATCATGTGCGATGCCGGAACTACAGCGTTGGCACCGCCTAAGTCTGTGGTAAATCCGTTTGGATAATACACTGCTGAATACTCGTCGTAGCTAACAATACCGGTGTCGCCGTTGTCTAGTGCGCCGTTTGCATTAGTACCCCAAGCTGTTAGGCTTGTTGCATCTGATGGTAAACGTAAAGGTGTATCACCTAGAACAAACGCTGTCATGCCACGATCTAAGTTTAGATTAATCAAGTTGCTGAATGTTTCGGGATATCCTGGACAAGCAATTAAATTAAAGTTTCTGCGCTCTTCGTCGCGAATCTCTGAACTTGTATCAATAACGCTCTTTAGTTTTTGTACAACTAAAGCACGTTGTGCTTTACGACCAAAGCTGCCTGAACCGTCTTCATTATTAGGACTTGCTGTAATCCAACGATCAGTTGCATAAGCACTTTGTCCGTCTCCAATCACTGGACTATCTCCGGCATCATTATAGAACCCTTCGTAGCGGATGTTCTTGGCTGCTGTGTCAATGTAGCTGTTGGCATAACGTTTAACATTGCCACCACTTCTGCGTAGGTTCCATAGCAACATACCCTTTGGATATAGTGCTGGATCTGGACAGTCAAAGTCTACATAATTGCTGGCTAATAAATCTTTAATTGTTGCCGCTGTATTACCGGTAGCTCCTGCTGATCCATAACGAGCATCGGCAAACAAGATGCCGTCTTCTGTAGTTTGATCTGTTTTGTCAACTAATACCCATTCTAAGTTTAATCCATCGTAGCGATAGATAGTTGGGAAGTTTTCTAAATCTGCTGTACTAATCCAAAGATCGCCATTCTTCAACGGTGTGCTATCACTTTGCAGTGTTGGCTCGCTGGCTGCAACGATTGGACCGTTAGGGTCTGTCTTATCGGCAGCAAGTGCTGCATAGTAAGGGCTTGTTAGAGTTCTATAGCCGACCCAGATAGTACCGTTATGTACCATAATGTCAACTTGGTCAAATGCTGGGTTATACCATAACTGGCCATCTTGTGGTTCTGCCAACGGGGCTGATGCTGTAGCATTGAAGTCGTCTGCAGCCAACGGAATCCAATTAGTTGCAATATAAGTTTCTGTTGCACCTGCACCTACTGCATATAGATTTTGTGTTCCGTTGCTAGTATCGATGTTATATGCTGTAAACAATTTGCTTAACGGAACTAGTGAACCGTCAGTTAGACGCATGTCGCCACCTTGCTTGTGATAAATTTGTACTTCGTTATCAGCAGTGATAGAGGCTTCAACGTATACTAATCCAGCAGCATTAATTGCTGTTGCTAGTGTTTCAGAGTCAGCTGCTGTTCCTGCTGCGGTAAACGAAATAGTTGTATCGGCACTAAGTGTTAAACTAGCGGATGCGGATTCTTTAATTGTAAATGTGTTAGTACCAACACTAAGTGTTCCAGAACCAATAATATTAGATGTAATTACTGTATTACCAGTAGTTGCTCTCTTCCATAGTCTGAAAGATGTTGTTTCTGGTGTAGTGTCGATTGAAGAATGTTCAGTACTGTTGCTTTGTACAAATAGACTGTTTGCAGCAATACCAGCGCCACCACCGCTACGATCTAGATAATATAGAGCAGCAGTTGTGTTAGCATAGATAGGAGCTGAATATTCAACCCATGTTTTTGTTGCAGAATTCCAACGTTTAACAATCCAACGAGCTCCGTAGTTTGGTTCTGTTGTCTTAATCCAAACAGATCCTGTAGGACGTGGTTTGCTATTTGTTGTCTTCCACTCTGGAACACTAGTATGTGGGGTTTGTTGCAATGCTGGACTATAATAAGTTCCTGCTGCAAGTCCAAGTTGAGTAAATGCGGTAGCAGAATTTGTTCCGCCACCTGCAATAACAACAGCATCTGCTAGTGTTGAATCGTCAGTGGCTGATATGTTGCCACTGTCGGAATGTAGATATAGTCTGCTGTTATTAACAACAGCTTTAACTCCGTCTACTGCGGCAGTAATATTGCTTGCTAGAGTGTTTGCATTAGAAACGGTAGTTATTAGTACTCCGTTAATATAAAAGGTATTGCCTGGTGTTATTGAACTAATATTTGACAGACCGCTAACAGCAGGATGGCTTTGTGCCCAGTCATTGCTGCCAACTTCTACCCAAGTATCTCCACCTAATAGTGTTGCATTTCTTTTATAATAGATTACAACTGGTTCTTTGAATAAACTAAATCCAGCTTCGCCGGTATTACCGATAGTCTGCGCAACTACAGCGTAATCTCCAATTGAACCTACTGAATCTTTTGGCTTTAGTGTACCGGAATCAATTTTTACTGCATCGTCATCAGTTAATACCAACGGAGTTTTTACTGCAAATTTTTGACCGCCTGTTGTTCCTGCGCCTGCACCGTTCCACTCTTGGATACCCCAAGAAGTTGACCTTGTATCAAACCACCATGCGCCATCTGCTGGCTCTGCTCCCGGGGCGGTTGTTTGTCCTTCAAGTTCGTCTAGATTTACATCAGCACGAACAATGAATACTGAATTTGATACACCCAAGAAGCTGTATGCTGCTAGTAAACCGTATTCGTTTCTTTCGCCACCGTGTATTGGACTCGAAGAGGCTGTTTTCTCAAAGAAAGGAACACCATATGTATCAACAAGTTCTCGTTGACTGGTGATCTTAAATGCCTTACCAGTATTTGCTGGTATAGTTCCAGCAGCGGTGCCTGTGCCTGCTGCATTAGATTTGTTTTCTGCGGTTGCAATTACAATAAGAGGAGTTGTACCAGGTTCTGCTGGTGTGTAAAAACTCTCATCAATTACTGTAACTTGTACGCCGGGTGATATTAGTGCCATTCCCTATTCTCCTGGTAATAGTTGCTCATATTATTTAGCGGTATCTGCTAAAATTGGCCTGTTATACTAGATGAAAAAGGGGCTGAAAAGGTGTAAATAGAATTATGAGACCACTTTGTAGGTGCGGGCAACGACCCCGTGCTGTTAACTATAAAAAGAATGACAAGATTTACTATCGTAGCTTATGTGAAATCTGCATGGCACACGGAGTTAATCATGGAATACCCCGCTGGTTTAGAGCAGGGTATAGGTTAAAATCACAATGCGATAAATGCGGATTTAAATCAATTCACTCTGAAGTTTTTAGAGTATTCCATGTCGACGGAGACCTAGATAATTGCAGACACAGCAATCTAAAAACTGTCTGTGTCAACTGTGCTACTGTGTTAGGCAAGGACGGAATAATGTGGCGGCAAGGGGATCTCGTCGCCGATTACTAGGCCTTTTGATCGATCATATAATTCATCAATAGATCCGTTGTTATCTATAATTCCATCAAATTTACAACCAATCCATGCCCACTCGCTAGCATGGATCTTTTTCATTTTCATAGAATTTAATCCAACGTTGTTGCCTTGATTTGCGCTAAGGGCGTCTTCATACCATGCGGGTAGATCACCTCGCTGCACCCAATAAATTTTTCCACCTGCTTTTTTAATAGCTTCAATTTCGTTAGGAAAACGACAATCACTAATTACCACATGATCTTTACTATTGCGTATTTTGTTTTCTAAACTGGCAATCCAGATATCATCATGAAATGCTTTACGGCAAACTTCTGTACCCCAATATTGTAATACCCATCTAGGAGTTAATGTAGGCATGTCTAATCGTTCAGCCCACCAAGTATCAACTTGCTCTCGCCATTCGCGAGCTTCTTTAGTGCGCCCTTCTAACATGGTTCTGTCCCAGCCGAATACATGGGCAACAGCATCTTTTAGTGTTGATGCAAAACTTTCTCTTCTAAATTCGTGGAAGTTAACTAGATAGTCAGCGACTGTGTCCTTGCCGCTGCCAATAAATCCGCATATTCCTATAATCATAAATGTCTCCTATTAGATACATTATACTATAGAAAGTTTATAAGGTCAAATAAATTTAACCAATTATGAATGTGTATCCGCTGCCACCTGATACTAGCGTTTCTAGTTCTTTGGTCAATCTTTCCAAATCAGCAGTTGCTTCTGATTTCATAGCGGCGCCGTTGAGACTGCTGCCGCCTCCGGGTCCTGCAATTTGAGCAAATTTTTCACGTGCCTGTCCAAGCATCATTTTACAGTTGGCCAATGTATAGTCTTTGATCCATTGCCCTGCATAGGTATCTTCAATGATGGCAAAGTCAGGCTTAGTATTATAAACCTGTATCATGATTTCTTCAAATCCACGGGGACGCTGTAAGATTGTTAGTTTTCGACTCTGTGGATGCCAATTAAAACCAATAAATGATCCAAACATTTTGCCTACTAGTTCCTGATACTGACTAAACAATTCATAGGTTAGTAGGCCGCCCATGTTTGTTGATGATAACAAATAGGTATTTGTATAGGCCAAGTTGAATGGTTCAAATACAGTGCCGCCGGTTCCATTACCTGTTCTAGATCCAACGCTTCGACGGAAAATCTGTCGAACCTGCTGAACTTCTTTTGGTAGAATATAGTCGTTTTGATTTTCTTGAAGTGTCAAAAACATATAGCTTTCTTCTACAGCATTATCTGAACGTTGGCGGAAAACGCCTAGACTGCGGGTTAGGGCGGTTTCGTAGTGTATGGGGTCTAGTTCTACATCAATCATGCCATCGCCCAGCATGGCTTTACAGTAGTCGTAGACGCTTTGTTTGGATTGATCAATTTGGCTCATGCTAGTATTTATAAATATATGACTATGCCAAGACTCTCTCTTTACCGTCCCGAAAAGGGCAATGACTACAAATTTATAGATAAAACCGCCTGGGAAATGTTCCAGGTTGGCGGTACGGATGTACTTATTCACAAGTATATAGGGCCCGGTACAAGTTCTGAAAATACACCTGCTACTCCTAGTTATACAGGAGATAGTGTAAGCAACATTCAAGATTTATTATTCTTAGAAAACCGTGATCGAAAATACGATCCCGACATTTATCAGTTGCGTGGAGTTTATAGTCTACAAGATATAGATTTTAATCTAAGCCAGTTTGGCTTGTTCCTACAAAACGACACTATTTTTATCACCTTTCATATTAATGACACTGTGGAAAAATTAGGCCGTAAAATTATTGCAGGCGATGTAATCGAATTGCCGCACTTAAAAGACGAGTATGCGCTCAACGACTTACAGTTTGCACTAAAAAGATTTTTCGTCATAGAGGAAGTTAGTCGAGCTGCTGAAGGATTTTCAGTAACTTGGTATCCACATCTTTATCGTGCAAAATGCAAACCTCTAGTTGACAGTCAAGAATTTAAAGACATTCTAGATGGTGTTGCCGGAGAAGGCAGCGATAAAACATTGCGTGATATCATGTCAACATATGAAAAAGAAATGCAGATTACACAGGCAGTTCTTGATCAAGCAGAAAGTGATGCTCCTAAAAGTGGGTATGATACTACACGTCATTACATGATACAAAAAGATGACAATGGCAGGGTAGAGCTCGTAGATGCTTCGACTACTATGAGTCTTGCCAGTTATCAAACACAGGCAACCGATGCACAAGGTAATTTGTTATTCGACGACGGAAACAATCCAATCTATGTAGGTTCAACTGCAAGCACAATATATCAAAGTCCCGAATACAATGGTCCTATGACTGGGGATGGAGATGGTATTCCACCAAACGGAGCGCCATTTACCGCAGGGATTACATTTCCTATTGCTCCGTCTATCGGGCAGTTCTGTTTAAGAACAGATTATCTACCTAAGAGATTGTTTAGATACAACGGCACCAGATGGGTAAAAGTTGAAGACGTAACAAGAATGACTATGAGCAATATGGGCTACGAGGACGTGGTTGAGGGCGGTTCTCCTAACGATGCATTCTTAGACAAGGATGTAAGAATAACTCAAAAGACTAGTTTCATTAATAACCCTGCAGAAGCTAGAGTTAACGGACACATAGTTAAAGAAAAACAAAGCCTTTCTAAGGCGCTTAGACCAAAGGCGGACGAGTAATGGATTATTTTTATGACGGTCAGATAAGAAGATATGTAACACAGTTTATGCGTGTGTTTATAGGCTTCAAATATAAAACTGGTGATGGAACGCTGAGACATGTGCCTGTAATGTACGGAGATATGACTAGGCAGGTGGCAGCTATTATCAAAGAAAATTCAGAAAACAAAATGTCCACTGTACCTAAAATTTCCTGCTATATTTCTGGTCTTGAAATGGATACTTCTAGGCTCGCTGATGCTAGTTTTGTCAGCAAATTGAATATCAGTGAACGTGCTTGGACAGAAGAAAACGGAGAAATTGGTTATAAGAATTACCAAGGTGCAGGCTATACCGTTGAAAGACTAATGCCTACTCCTTTTAAGTTAACTATGAAAGCAGACATATGGACTTCAAATACCGATCAAAAACTGCAATTAATGGAACAGATATTGGTATTGTTTAATCCTAGTTTAGAAATACAAACTACAGATAATTATATCGACTGGACTAGTCTTAGTGTAATTGACTTGTCTACGTTGAATTTTAGTTCTAGAACTATTCCGCAAGGTAATGACAGTGAAATTGATATTTGTTCAATAGAATTTAAAATGCCAATCTATATTAGTCCTCCTGCTAAGGTTAAGAAACTGGGTGTTATTAGAAATATCGTGGCAAACGTATTTGGTGAAACTGGCGACGTTCTTGCATTAGACGACTTAATATATGCTGGCATCGGCAATATGATTCATACTAGAAATGTCAGCGGAAACTTTAGAATACTGTTGTTAAAGAGCAATAACGATCAAGCCAACGACTTTGATGTTTCTATTGTTTCTCCTAGCGAAGTGGTAATAAACAAGACTGGTCTTGAACCTCCCTACAAAACAGGAGATACTGTAGATTGGAATACCATTGTTAATCAGTACGGAGGATATATTTCTGGTATCAGTAAAATATTCTTTTTGCAAGCCGACGGCAATGAGCTAGGCGGAACATTCGTGATAAATGAGCTGGATCCTACTCGTTTACTAGTTAGTCTAGAAGATCGACCGTCAAATGCTGTAATCTACAGCTCAGTATATCCTAACGGACGTACTACTGTAGATGCTATTGTTGATCCATATAAGTTTAATCCCAAGAGACCTAATAAAGAAAGTTCCGATCAACCAATAGTTGCCGGCGCAAGGTATTTGGTATTAGACGATGTGAATACTAGCACATCTGTTGGCACCACTGTTAAAAATCCGCCATTTAATCCTCAGTTTTCCTACGACGGTCCAGACGGCTGGAAAAATTTAAACGGCAGCGACCCTGTTATTAATGCCAACAGCATTATAGAATGGTCTGGGTCAGAATGGATCAATTTAATTCCAACGTGGGCTGTGTCTGCTCCAGGACCTTCTCAGCTAAACTTGATTGCGTATGCGCAGAATCGAATAGTGATATATGATGGTGTTGCCTATCGAGCAACAGCAAACATAACACAAGAAGAAAATACAGCAGTTCCGGTAGATAACGATAAGTTTTTGGCTATTAGCCTACTCTTTCAAAATTTAAAAACCGGTATCCAATATCGTTGGGGTGCCGATGGACAGTGGATGAAAAGTTTTGAAGGTGAGTACGCATCAGGATACTGGAGGCTCGATCTAGATCCGTTATAAGTAATAGATGCAACAACGTGCTGGATTACTTTTCCTTGCTAGAACTACAGGTAGACTATTATTGATTTTAGAAGATCAAAAATGGACTGTTCCTACATTTCCAAGAATCTCTACTCTTTTAGATGATGCAGAAACGCTGATGTCTAAATATTCTATAGGAAGAATATTGCCTATAGAATTGTATCTATCAGAGGATCGAGGGTTTGAATATGGCACATATGTTTGCCTAACAGATAACGAATTTTTAACTTCTGCCAGTCAAACAATATGTTGGGCAAGTTTTGATTGTCTTCCAAAAAATCTGCATGGCGGGCTGAAGACAACATTAAATAATCAGCTTATTAGAGCAAAAATTGATACTATAATGGTGCTAGAAAATGATTCCAAAAATACAAAATAGTCAGCGGTTTAAAGAAGATTACAATAATTTTCAAAAACAAATTAACGAAATCGAAAACGACGATGTGTTGAAACAAGAGCTTACTGTTTGCCTACAGCAGTTAAAAAGCAACGTGGGTTATATCGATCGTTGCCACGAACAGATGTTTATTAACGGCAAAATATCCTCCGAAGTTTCTGAACTAAGAGAGGAAGTATCTAGACTTAAAACTCTCTTAGAACAAAAACTCGCAACCTATCAGCGATTGCACTCTGCAATTAAGCCTGAGCCTCACCCCAACGTAGAATAACGCCAGCTGGTACTGCTGTTCCTGTAGTTTTGTACACATTAATAGCCAATACGTCTGGTCCATTTGGAAACGCACCTCGACCACCAATAGCAGTAGTTGTAAGTTCTTTTAATTCTCTTAAATCTAGAGCATTTAAACTACCTGGTTGACATAAGAACGAAAATACCTGTTCGCCTGGCAGAGCAAATTGCGGATCACCAAACTGGAAAGTTACTGTACTTGCCGCGGCAATTGAAGTATTTCCGTTTTGAGTAAAGGTAGCTCTAATCACCGTTGTTGCACCAAGTCGTCTAGTGCTAACTGCGGATACTGATGTTCCTGCAGAGAATTGCGTATAAGATGTTGCTACTCGAGTTCCAACCGAAGCTCCAGAAGAATTCCAAGTTGCTGTTGTAAAGAACAAAAAGTTTGTACCTGAATAAGAAGCCGCTGTACCAGATGCTGTAACTGTTGTAGAAACGTTGGTATTACCGCCAATGGTTGCGTTTGCACCTGAACTCATAACAATTCTAGTGTAATTCACACTGCCAACTCTTGCATATGACGGTGTTATAGAACTGATAGTCTGTCCGCTAATTACATAAGTACTGGCGTTTAAAGTGTCTCCTGCTGCTATTCCTGATGTAGTATTATCAGTATCTGTTATCAAAAAGTCTGTTCTACCTACAGCGTATGCATTAGCATAACCTAAACTAATACTAGAACTAACAGTTACTGTTTGATTTGCATTAGTCGGACTATTGTTATTTCCATTTGATGACATAACAATTCTAGTGTATGCTGTACCAAGGTAAGCTCTAGTAAT
>Ga0222712_10004604_pt1 | contig 14332 bp, 12 predicted proteins | sample C33_657DmetaG_FD_165043 | JGI IMG/M metagenome (GOLD analysis project Ga0222712, IMG submission 165043) | Estuarine water microbial communities from San Francisco Bay, California, United States - C33_657D | ecosystem: Environmental > Aquatic > Marine > Unclassified | place: USA: California... | reverse complement strand
GCGCCCGTCAGGACCGTGGTGATGGCGCGCCAGGCCGAGCTCCTCAAGGAGGTCGAGGGTGCGGTAGACCGTTGACGGCGTGGCGCTCGGATCGTCTTGGCGCACGCGCTCCACAAGTTCGGCGCCAGTGGCATGCCCGTCTGATGCGGCGAGCACGTCCACGATGATCTGGCGCTGCTCCGTCCAGCGCTGCCCGCGCTCCTTCAGCGCGGCCTGCAGCCGCTCCGTCAGTCCCTTGTTTGTCTGCCCCTTTGCCATGGAGGGAGGATAGGCGATGCTTATTGCAACGTGTTGCGATAGACTCAGAACCTGATGCGACCCCTCCTTCATATCCCCGACGGCTTCCTCGCCCCCCAGGTGGCGCTCGCCCTTTGGGTCGCCACCGCGGTGGTGATCGGCATCGCGCTGCGCAGGATCGGTCAGCGCGGACCGGCCGCTGCGTCGCAGACGATCCTGATGGGCCTCTCGGGCGCATTCATCTTCGCCGCGCAGATGTTCAACTTCCCCGTTGCCGCTGGAACGAGCGGTCACCTGCTTGGTGGTGTCCTCGCTGGCTTCCTGCTCGGCCCATGGGCAGGGAGTGTGGTGATGGCAACAGTGATTGGGATCCAGGCGCTCCTCTTTCAAGACGGCGGGCTGCTCGCCCTCGGCGCAAACATCTTCAATATGGGGGTGATCGGCACACTCGGCGGCACACTCGTTGCGCGCGGGATCGCCGCAACGCTCGGCGGCACACGCCGCGCCACGCTGCTTGGCGTTGGCGTAGCCGCATGGCTCTCTGTGATGGCGGCGGCAGGATTCACCACACTGCAGCTCGGCCTCTCAGGCACTACTGATATCAGCATCGGACTCCCAGCCATGCTGGGCACTCATGCACTCATCGGACTTGGTGAGGCGCTGATCAGCGTGTCGGCGATCAGCTTCATCGCCGTCAGCGCACCAGAGATCTTTGCAAAGAGCGCCCCTACTGCGCCAACCTCGCCGCGTCGACGCGTTGCCGCTGGGCTGATCATCACCGCTGCAACAGTGAGCCTTGCGAGCCTCTTCGCTTCAACGAGCCCCGACGGCTTAGAGCAGGTTGCAACGGATCTTGGCTTCATCAACACGAGTCAGGCGGCGCCGTTTGAACTCTTCGCTGACTACAGCGTTCCTGGATTCGACGGTGTAGCAGGGACAGCACTGGCGGGTGTCGCCGGTGTCCTCGTTGTGCTCTTGGTAATCGTGCTTCTCAACCGGCTCGCCAGTGCGCGGAAGGGCTCGTGATGTTGCAACGCTCTAGCCAGCGTGATGCACGCGGTGCAATCGTCGCGGCACTCCTCTCAATTCTCGGCGTCGCACTCCTTCCTGCAGGGAGCTACGTCGTCTATGCGCTTGTCTGGCTCGCCGTTGCCACCGCTGGCGCTGCGAGCGGGTACGCGCCGCTCACCCTTGCGCGACGCGGCCTGATCGCCCTCCCCTTCACCCTCGCCGCGCTCCCGCTCATCTTCATTGGGGGCGACGAGCTGATCTGGAGCGGCGCGCTCGGATCGGCGCAGCTCTCCATCAGTGGCGCGGGGCTGCGCATCTTCCTCACCGCCGCGGTGAAGTCGTGGATCTCCGTGCAGGTTGGAACAATCTTGGTGCGTCGATATCCGATTGAGAGCATCGTCGGATCGCTCCGCGCGCTGAAGCTCCCTGACGCGATTGCCACTGGCGCCGGACTCACTGTGCGCTATGTGGAACTGCTCCGCGGCGAAGCGACGCGCATGCTGCGCGCACGCTCTGCACGTTCAGCGAGTCCCGTTGGCGAAACGCGCGAACGCATCGGCGGCACGATCTCTTGGCGCGCCAAGGTGACAGGAAACCTGGCCGGCGCCCTCTTCTTGCGTGCCTATGCCCGCGCTGGACGCGTTGAAGAGGCGGCGACGGCGCGTGGCGCGAGCGGCTCACTCTCGCTCGGCTCGCTGATCCAGCCCGACGCGCGCCTCTTCATTAAGGTTGCTCTTGCGATCGGAGCCTTTGTTGCCATCACTGCGGCAGGCGCGCTGCTCCCAAGGGTGTAACGATGAGCAGCGAGCGCGACCCACTCCAGCACAGCCACCCGCACACGCACGGCGATCTCCCCGCCGCGCACGCGCATCCGCACCAGCACAACGGCGAGCAAACGGGTGACGATCACTGGATCCACATTGAGCACCTTCACTTCCGCTATCCAGACGGAACTGAAGCGATTCGCGGGATGGACCTGCACATTGCGCGCGGCGAGAAGGTGGCGCTCCTCGGACCGAACGGCGCGGGGAAGAGCACGCTGATGCTGCACCTCAACGGCATCCACCGACCAACGCACGGCAGCGTGCGTGTGGCGGGGATGGAGGTGAGCGAGAAGACGATCGGCCGAGTCCGCGCCGAAGTGGGACTCGTCTTTCAGGATCCAGATGACCAACTCTTCAGTCCAACCGTTTGGGAGGATGTCGCCTTCGGGCCAATCCATATGGGCCTTGATGCCGCTACGGTGCACGACCGTGTGGAGGCGGCACTCGCCGCCGTTGGTGCGCTGGAGCTTGCGAACCGCCCACCAATGCGCCTCTCCATTGGTCAGCGCAAGCGCGTCGCGCTCGCCACCGTCCTCTCCATGGAGCCGAGCGTCTTAGTCTTTGACGAACCTTCCGCAGGTCTGGACCCGCGCGGTCGCCGAGAGTTGACTGACCTGCTCAACACGCTCAGTCAGACGCTGATCGTCAGCACGCACGACCTTGAGCTGGCGCGCGCCGCCTTCCCGCGCAGCATCGTTGTTGACGGCGGCCGCATCGTTGCCGACGCGCCGACGAGCGAACTGCTGAGCGACCACGCCCTCCTGCTGAAGCACGGCCTCGCCTGATCTATCGTTCGCTTATGCAACGGGCTGTATCGCTTCTCATCGGCGTAGCACTCCTCTTCTCCGCCACGCCGAGCGCAGAGGCAACGGAGCGGCAGGGTGCCCGTAACGGCGTCGCATTTACCTTTGACGATGGGATGAGCGCGCGTGGCATTCGTGAGGTTCTCGCCGTAGCTGTGGCAGAACGGACTCCAGTTACCTTCTTTCCCACCGCACTATCGCTCAAGCGGTTCCCGCAGATCTGGCGCGAAATCTCGGCGGCAGGCTTTGCGATCGGCAACCACACAGATGGTCACCGTTCACTCACCCTCCTTCTTGCAACGAGCGGTGAAGTCGCCGTGCGTGCCGCAATCACCGGCTGGAGAGAGGCTGCGCGAACGATCGGCATCAAGGTCATCCCCTACCTCCGACCGCCGTACGGTGAGCGGAACACCGCCACAGACCGAGTCGCCGTCTCAGTTGGCATTACGCATGTGCTGAACTGGGGGGCAACGTTTGCGGATACAGCCCCGCGCTGCAGTGGAACGATCGCAAAACGGATCGCGCATGCGACAAGCGGTGGCGAAGGCGTCATCGTGCTCGCACATACTGGGGCAAAAGGACGCGCATACGAACCGATGACGGCGCGCGTCTTCGCCCAGGTTATTGCCTCATATCGCGCCCGCGATATCACGCCTGTATCGCTGGACACCATGTTCGGCGCGCCGAAGCGCGTGATTGACTGGACGCTTGCGGCACTGGCAACATCCGCCCCCGCACAGCTCGGCCAGCCACGCGTACCTACGGCAGCACCAGCGCCGTATCGTGAGGCGGAACTCAAACTGAGCCCCGGCGCCGCTGCTGGCGTCTGCGGCTAACGGTTCTTTTGGCGCGCGCCGTTCGCGGATCGCGAAGCGCGAAGTTCAGCGATGCGATCGCGAAGCCTCTCCTCGGCGCCGCTCCCTGAAGGGTCATAGAAGCGCTTGGTGCTGATCTCGTTCGGTAGGTACTCCTGTGAGATGTCGAACGGTTCGCCAGCTGCGTGTGGCGACTGATATGTCTTCGCAGCGGCACGAAGGTGTCCAGGGACGGGAAGTTGTCCCGCCTGCGCGATCTGTTCGCGTGCGGCGGCGAGTGCCTCACCGGCGCGCGGTGACTTCGGCGCCGAGGCGAGATACGTCACCGCCTGTGCCAGCGCGTAGTCGCACTCCGGTGACCCGGCGAGTTCTACCACCTGGGCCGCTGCAACGGCGAGCGACAGTGCGTCAGGGTCGGCATTCCCAACATCTTCAGATGCAGAGACGAGCAGTCGTCGCGCAATGTTGCGCGGATCCTCGCCGCTCTCGAGTGCGGTAGCGAGCCACCAGATTGCGGCGTCGGGATCGTTACCGCGAATGCTCTTGATCAGCGCAGATGTCACACCAGACTGGTCGTACGGAAGGCTGCGATCTTGGGCGGCGAGCAGCACCTCGTTCGGCGTCACAGGCTTCCCCGCTGGTGTCATCAGCACGGCGAGCTCGAGCAGCGTCAACATGCGGCGGGCGTCGCCGCCGGCGTAGCCAACGAGCTGGCGCCGTGCGTCGTCATCAACTGCAATCGTTCCACCGAATCCACGCGTGTCATCCAGCGCGCGCTGCAGGAGCGTGGCGAGATCATCTGGCGAGAGCGCCGTGAGGCGGAAGGTGCGCATGCGCGAGAGGAGCGCGGGTGAGATGGCGCGTGGTGGCGGCTCTGTGGTCGCTCCGACCAAGATGATCGTCCCCGCCTCAACGTGCGGAAGGAGCGCATCTTGCTGCGTGCGACTGAATCGATGCAGCTCATCAATAAAGAGGAGTGTCTGCTCGCCGTGCGCGCGACGCTCCGCCGCGGCGGCAACCGCCTTGCGCACTTCAGCCACGCCGTCGCTCGTTGCAGAGAGACTGGTGGGCACGGCGCGGACGGCGGCGGCGATCACCGCCGCAAGCGTTGACTTGCCAGATCCAGGTGGCCCCCAGAGGAGGAGTGATGGCGTCTCTCCGCGCTCAAGAAGTCGACGCAGCGGCGCGCCAGGACCAACGAGCGCCTCCTGTCCCACCACCTCATCAAGCGTTGCAGGACGCATCCGCGCGGCGAGAGGGGCGGCGGGGGCGAGGGCACCGAGAAGCGTTGAATCGTTGCTCATTCCCCGATCATCGCACCTCATCCCCCCTAGTCGGGTACGCTGTTCGCAGATGCCCACATTTGCCGATTTGAACCTTGCCCCCGAACTCTTGCGCGCGGTTGCTGCTGAGGGATATACCGAGCCCACCCCAATTCAACTACAGGCGATCCCGCACGTCCTTCAGGGGCGCGACCTCCTCGGCGCAGCGCAGACCGGTACCGGAAAGACCGCCGCCTTCGTTCTCCCGATCATGCACCTGCTGAAGCCATTTGCCACACCATCGCCGAGCCCTGCGCGTCACCCAGTGCGCGCGCTCGTCTTGACGCCAACACGCGAGCTCGCCGTGCAAATCTCTGAGAGTTGCACCACCTACGGCAAGCACCTGCCGCTCCGCAGCGGCGTGGTCTACGGCGGCGTGCCAATGCCGCCGCAACAGAAGATGCTTCTCGCCGGCGTAGAGATCCTGATTGCAACGCCAGGCCGACTCCTTGATCATGCAGGATCCAAAACGGTGAACCTCTCGCAGGTCTCCATCTTGGTCTTGGACGAAGCGGATCGCATGTTGGACATGGGCTTCATGCCTGATCTAAAGCGCATCCTTGCGCTCATCCCAAAGCAGCGCCAGGGCCTCCTCTTCTCCGCCACCTTCTCGGAGCCGATCCGTGCACTGGCGCACGACTTCCTGCACCACCCAGTAACCGTGGAAGTTGCCCGACGCAATCAGACGAATGACAACGTGCGCCAGGTGATCATGCCGGTAGATGATCGCCGCCGCCGCGCACTCCTGAGCGACCTACTCAAGACGCGCGACTGGGATCAGACGCTCGTCTTCGTAAATAGAAAGGTCGAGGCGAATCGCTTGGGCGACTTCCTCCACCGCGACGGCCATAACGTGGTGGAGATCCACGGCGACAAGGATCAGAAGCAGCGCAACCGGGCACTCGCCGCGTTCAAGGCGGGCGAGGCACGCGTCATGGTGGCAACCGATGTTGCCGCTCGCGGTCTAGATATTGAAGCGCTCCCCGCCGTGATCAACTACGAGCTCCCCTTTGACCCCGAAGACTACGTGCACCGCATCGGGCGCACCGGTCGTGCTGGCGCACTCGGTGAAGCGATTAGCTTCGTTGCGCCGAACGAGATGGAGAAGTTGACACTCGTCCGCAAGTTGACCAAGGCGGCACTCGCGATTGAGATCCCGGTTGGCTACGAACCGATTCTGCTCGACTTCCCTCGCGACCTCATCGCTAAAGCACAGATGGTGCGCCTGCAGCGAGGCCGCCGCTAAGCGCTCCTTCTCGCCGGCGCGTTATGCCAGGCTCGGCTCCATCCGCCGCAGCAACTCCATGATGCGCAGCTCCAGATCGTCGCGCACTCCGCGATACACCTCAAGCTGCTGCTCTTCGCTCCCGGTCGCCTTTGAGGGATCAGGAAGCGACCAGTGCTCACGGGCGCCAGCGTTGGGGAAGGTTGGGCAGGCGTCATTCGCGGCGTCGCAGACGGTGATGACGTAGTCAAGCTGCTCATCAATGAAACGATCGAGCGTCTTGCTCGTCTGCGCCGACGCATCAATCCCAATCTCTGCAAGTGCCTTCAGCGCAAGGGGTCGCACGAGTGTCTTCTCCGTGCCAGCACTCTCCACCTCCACGCGTCCGCGGGAGCGTGAACGGAGCAGCGCCTCGGCCATCTGCGAGCGGGCCGAGTTATGCGTGCAGAGGAAGAGGACGCGTGGTGCTGTCATGAGGGAGAGGATAGCGCCGAAAGGGTAACGCCAGATCAGCGATAATCCTGAGATGAGAACAGCACTCCGGCGGCTCCTCCAGGGGCTCCTCGTCCTCGCCCTGATTCCGTTCCTGCTGGATGTGCCGACGGGGGCGAACGCTACCGCCGAGTCACTCCTTGCCACTGGCGCAGCGCCGAACGCACGCGTTGTCACAGTTGAAGGGCGACGCACCGTGGTTGCAACCGCGGGCCGTAGCAGCGATCCAGCACTCGTCCTGATCCACGGTTTCGGTGGGAGCACCTTCGGCTGGCGACACGTCATGGAACCGCTCACCGCTAGCGGCTGGTACGTAGTTGCGCTCGACCTCCCAGGCTTCGGCCTTGCGGAGAAGGGCTGGGGTGGTGCGTATGATCACGCATCTCACGCGAGATTTGTTCTTGCCTTGATGGACCAGATGCAGATTAACCAGGCGGTGCTCGCAGGGCACAGCATGGGCGGGAACGTCGTCTCGTGGGTTGCTGCCCTCGCACCTGAACGCGTGCGTGGACTCGCACTGATTGACGCCGCGATCGGCGCTTCTTTCGGCGACAGCCCCGCAACTTCGGCCCTGCAAGCCTCGCCCCTCCGACGCGCCGCGCGCATCTTGATTCGCAGTGTATTTACCGAAGCCACGTTCGGCGAACTGCTCAGCTCTGCGTTCGCCGTGAAGTCCGCCGCAACGCCAGAGATGATCCGAGGATATGCAGCCGCGTCACGACTCCCAGAGTGGGATGCCGCACTGCTCGGCGTATTTAGAGACGGGAGCAAGAACGCGCTCACTCAACCAATCGCGGAGATCGTGTCGCGCGCTGGCGCACCGATCCCCACGCTGATTCTCTGGGGGGCTGACGACAGTTGGGTGCCACTCTCCGCGGGTGAGTCGCTGCGCTACGCGCTCCTCGCTGCCACGTACGTGGTGCTGCCGGGGCTCGGCCATGTGCCATTTGAAGAGGACCCTGAAGTCTTCACTCGCGCGATGCAGGAGTGGCTCGCCGCACTGAAAAAGCGTGCAGAGATAGATTAGAGGAGTTGGCTGGCGCGCTAGGATTCGAACCTAGGATCCCCTGCTCCAGAGGCAGGTGCCTTACCGCTTGGCCACGCGCCAACGGCTGTGATCGTAGCGCAGCAGGCGCCACACGTCAGCCATACGAGCGCGAACACGGCAAGATAGGCGCTATGAGCAAGGTGAAGCGGACCCCGAAAGATCAGGAGATCCTGACTCCAGCCGAACGGCGCACCCTCGCCGCCCTTGCCGAAGGCTTCGTTCCCGGCGGTGGTTCGGCGCGGGCGCAGGCGGCCGAACGCGCCTTCGCAACGGTCGTTGATCCGGAACTCGTCAGCCAACTTCGACACGTACTGCGACTCATTGAGACGCGCGCTGGAAGTCTCCTCATTGGCGGCCGCGCGGTGAAGTACAGCAGCCTGCGCGGCGATGAGCGAGACGCCTACTTGCAGCACTGGGTGCAACATCGTATCCCGCTGATGCGCAGCGCCGCCTCCGCACTACGAAAGCTGCTCTGCTTCTTGGCGTATGCGGATGCGGATGAGCCGGGTGATCCAAAACTCCGTGCGCGACTGAAGTCAATCGGCTACAACCCGAAGCCGAACGCCGCCACGCGCGACTACTCCAAGCTCGTCGCGTTTAACCCGCAGCAGGCGCAGCGCATTGCGGTGGATGTGCTGGTGATCGGCTCCGGCGCTGGTGGCGGCTCAGTGGCGCGCGACCTCGCTCGCGCCGGTAGGCGCGTCATGGTGATTGAGTCGGGCGCGCTCTATGACGAGCGGAGCTTCCCGACCAGGGAGCGCGACGCCTATGAACGCCTCTACCTCGACTCAGGATTCACCGCCACAGACGACGCGCACATCGCCATCCTCGCCGGCGGCACCGTTGGTGGCGGCACCACCGTCAACTGGATGACCTCTATCCCTATCCCTGATCGCGTGCGCGCTGAGTGGGAGGAGCAGCACGGTGTGACGGGGATCGCATCGCCACGATTTAAGCAGGACCTCAACGAGGTGCTCCGAGAAGTCGGCGCGCAACCATCAGAGAAGATGCCGCCAAAGGATGCGGCGCTCATCCGCGGCGCTGAAGGGCGCGACTGGAGTGGCGAAAAGATTCAGATAAACCGTGCTGAGTGCGGCGACTGCGGCACCTGCCCGTTCGGGTGTAAGCGCGGCTCAAAGCAGTCCACACTTCGCCTCCACCTCCCCCAGGCACTGGAAGCTGGCGCGCATCTCATCCCAGACTGCAAGGCTGAGCGGCTGATCATCAGTAATGGTGCCGTCCGCGGCGCAGTCACAACGTACGGAACGCGGGCAGGGAGGCCACGCACGCTGGAAATCATCGCGCCGCAGGTGGTGGTGAGTGGTGGCGCGCTGCGCACGCCGCTCCTCCTGCGTCGCAGTGGGCTCACGCATCCCGCCATCGGCCAGAATCTGCGACTCCATCCGGTGACGCTCGCCGCCGGCATCTTCCCCGAAAAGATCGAGATGTGGCGCGGCACCATGCAAGCCGCCAAGAGCGAGGAGTTCATTGAGCCGATGGAAGACCGCAACGGTTACATCATCGAGAGCGCGCCGGGGCATCCAGGCCTACTTGCACTCGGCATTCCCTGGACGAGTCGCGACGAACACCAACGCCTAATGAGACTCGCGCCGAACATCGCCCCCTTCCTAGCGATCGCAAAAGACGACGGTGGCGGTCGCATCAGCGAGACACGCAACGGGTTCGCCAAGATTGAATACCGCACCACGCCGCGCGACGAGCGCACGCTGCGCGCCGCACTCGGCTCACTCGTTCGGATGGCGGAGGCAGCCGGGGCGAGCGAGGTGATCGCCGCCGGCTCACCGCCAGTTGCCTGGCGCCGCCGTGATGGCGTTGAGGCGTTCCAGGTACTGCAACGCCGACTGACGCGCTTCGACTTCTCACCGAACCGCGGTACCGTCTTCTCCGCACACCAGATGGGCACCGCGCGGATGGGGAGCGATCCCGTAGATCACGCCTGTGACCCATTCGGCCGCGTTCGTTCCAGCAGCCGCCCGCGCGCCACCGATCCGAATGGCGGGCTGATCAAGGGCCTCTACGTTGCGGACGGCTCACTCTTCCCCACCGCCCTCGGCGTCAACCCGATGATCACTATCCTCGCGCTGGCTAAGCGCGTGGCGCGCACCGTCCTTTCGGACGCGTAAGGAGATCAGAACCTAAGGGAGTTGGAGCGGGAGACGAGGCTCGAACTCGCGACATCTTGCTTGGAAGGCAAGTGCTCTACCAACTGAGCTACTCCCGCGCGCGATCCTCAGATGCTAGCAGGGGTTGGGCGCCGCGCAGGGTGCGCAGGCGGTTGATGCGATCGGTGAGCGGGGGGTGGGTGGCCATGAAGCCTGCGGCGCGGGTCTCGAAGTGCTTCACCGGGTTCACAATATAGAAGTGCGCCGTGGCCTTGGTTGCCACCTCAAGGACCTCCTTATCGCCCGCCAGTTTGGCGAGTGCGCGCTCAAGTCCCTGTGGATTACGCGTCAGTTCCACGCCCGAAGCGTCAGCGAGATATTCGCGCTGGCGCGAGACGGCGAGCTGCACCATGCGCGCCGCAATCGGCGCAAGGATGGCCAGGATGATCGTGAGGAAGAGGACGATGATCTGGAGGCCTCCGCTCCCCTTCTCGTTCTCGCGGCGACGACCGGCACCTCCAAACATCGCGAAGCGGAGGAGCATGTCGCTCAGAAGTGCGAGCGAGCCAACGAGTGCCGCAACGAGCAGGCTGTAGCGAATGTCGAAGTTGCGTACGTGCGAGAGCTCGTGCGCAATCACGCCGCTCATCTCCTCACGGTCAAGCTTCGCCATCAGGCCCTTGGTGACGGCGATGCTCGCATGCTGCGGGTCGCGCCCTGTGGCAAAGGCGTTCAGTGCCGTGTCGTCAATGACGTAGATTTTCGGCTTTGGGATGTTCGCCGCAATGGAGAGTTCGGCGGTGATGTTGTCCAGCTGCAACTCTTCAGCGCCAGCGCTCGGGTCGAGCGGCTTCGCGCCCGAAGCGGCCAGCACGGCACGATCCCCGCCGAACCAGGCGCCGAGCGTCAGGAGAAAGCCAAGGCCAAAGGCGAAGAGTGAATACGGGAGCGCCCCTTCAATGCCACCAGTGAACGCCACACCTGCCGCAGTGGCGAGTGCGGCGAAGATGCCGATGACAAGCAGGACGAGCAGCGCCGACTTACGCCGGTTCGCCGCCGCGAGATCGTAAAAGGTGGCCATGCTGCTCTATGACGCCGAAACGATCAGGAGAGGCTGACCTTGGGGACGGCCTCCTCAGCGTCCGGCGCGTCGAAGAAGTCGCGCTTGGCGAAGCCGAAGGCTCCAGCGAAGAGGAGCCCTGGGAAGCTCTGCACCGCGTTGTTATAGGAGAGGACCGACGAGTTGTAATGCTGACGGCTGAAGCCGATCTGGTTCTCCGTGGAGGTGAGCTGCTCCTGCAACTGAATCACATTCTCGTTCGACTTCAGCGTGGGGTATGCCTCCACGTTAGCGAAGAGGGTGCGCAGTGAGCTGCTGAGCATATTTTCGGCCTTCGCCTGTGCGGCGGTGTTCCCCGTGGAGCCGGCGTTTACGGCGGCGGCACGCGCGGCGGTAACGCTCTCAAGGACGCCCTTCTCAAATCCCATCTGCCCCTTCACCGCCTCAACGAGGTTCGGGATCAGGTCGTAGCGGCGCTTCAACTGCACCTGGATTTGACCGAGCGCTTCGTCCACACGATTACGTCCGCTCACTAGTCCGTTAAATGCAGAGACAACGAGTAGTACGAGTGCGCCAATGATGATGAGAGGGAGTAGAAGATCCACGCGTCCTCCTTATATGTGCTCACTGCACGAAACCGTGCGCTGCACTCATTCTACTCCCCTTGCTTCTGGAAGAAGTATTACGAATCCCGCACAAATCTGGTGCGTTTGACGACCCCCCAGGGGGGAGGCGTAGGCTGGGGCGAGTAACTGGGTTGAGGCCCCTGCGGTCTCCCCTGGTGCAGGTGCAGCCCGGCAAACTGGGCCCCTGCGGGAAAGGTCTGGACGTTTATGAACGTTTTATTGGTTGGTACCGGCACGGTCGGAGAGGCAATCGCCCACCTCGTGAAGGGGCGCAAATGGCTCGGCAAGATGACCCTCGCCGACTATTCACTCGATCGTGCACGCGCCGTGGCGGACGCCGTGGGTGCCGGGTATGACGTGGCGCAGGTTGATGCCGGAAACGCGCAGCAGCTCAAGGAGCTGATCATTGCCTCCAAGGCGGATCTCGTGCTGAACGCCGTTGATCCGCGCTTCGTGCCAGCGATCTTTGACGCGGCGCTCGAGGCGGGCGTCCACTACATCGACATGGCGACCAGCCTCTCGGTGCCAGATAAGGAGAACCCGTACACGGTGCCTGGCGAGATGCTCGGCGACTACCAGGTAGCGAAGAACGGCCTCTGGGAGGCGAAAGAGAAGGTTGCCCTGATCGGCATGGGGATGGACCCCGGTCTCTCTAACATCTTCGCGGCGTATGCCAAGAAGTGGACCGTTGATGAGATCAGCGCCGTCCATATTCGCGACGGCGGCGACCTGCGCATCGAGGGCTATCCGTTCGCGACCGTCTTCAGTCTCTGGACTGTCATCGAGGAGTGCTTGAACCCACCGATCGTCTGGCGCAACGGAAAGATTGAGGCGCGTGCACCATTCAGCGAGCCAGAGGACTTCGTCTTCCCTGAGGGCGTTGGTCCGGTCATGTGCGTCAACGTGGAGCACGAGGAGATCGTGCAACTGCCGCGCAATATGAAGGCCGACCTGATTACCTTCAAGTACGCGCTCGGCGCCGACTTCATTGAGACGCTGCAACTACTGCACCGCCTCGGCTTGGACGGCAAGGAGCCAATTAATGTGAAGGGGACGAAGGTTGCACCACGCGACGTGATCGGTGCTCTTTCGCCGGATCCTTCAACGCTCGGCAAGAACATGGTGGGACGCGCCATCGTTGGCGCTCTCGTCAGCGGCACCAAGGATGGTCGACCACGCGAGACCTTCCATTACCAAGTCTGCGATGCGGCGGAGACGATGGGTCGCTACAACCTGCAGCCAGTCGCCTGGCAGACCGGCGTCATGCCGATCATGGCGATGGAGCTCATTGCGGAAGGTGTCTGGGGCGGCGCTGGCGTGAAGTCTCCGGATGCGTTCGATCCAGATCCATTCCTGGATATCTGCGAGGACTACGACGTGACGGTAAAGCTTGAGCATCGCCTCCCTGGCCGCTCAATCCTCCCGGCAACGGAGCAGCCACCAGTCGGCGCAAAGTCGGTCACCGTCAAGGGATCGTCCACGCCAACCGACTCGGCCTACTCGGCAGCTGCCACCGCGGCGCTCTCAGCACCTGGTGCGGTTCCAGAGCCAGACGGCCGACCGGCACGACCGCCGCGCTGACGCGAGCGCCGCTGACGCGGCGCTGATGCGGTGCTACTCTGCCGCGCGAATCAGGCGTTCAAGGAGTGGGATGGGCGGTGTGCCGTGCTGCAACATGGCGCGCAGATGCGCCGATCGACTGAAGCCTTCGGTTGCTGGCCGATTTCCTGGTAACCCCGCGCGCTGAGCCGGCGCGCCGCTCACGGCGGCGCGGGCGCGATCCTCTAGCTCCCAGCAACCAACGGAACCGATGAAATACGTTGGGAGCTGCGTTGCGGTGAGCCGCGCGCGAAGATACTTCGCCTTCGCCTCCGACTCCTCCTGCCAGGTCTCCCCCACCATCAGATTCAATGCCCAGGCTTCGTCGCGACCCTCGGCGTGAATCCCCACATCAAGCAACGCGTTAGCGATGCAGCGCAGATAAAACTTCCAATGGACGAGCTCGAGCGCCTTGTCGCCGTCTCCGAACCCTTCGTCCAACATCACCTGTGTCACGTAGACCGCCCACCCTTCGGCGAAGACGCCAGAACCGAATGCGGCGCGGAGCGGTCGCTTCGTCTCGTTCGCGGCGGCAAGTTGCAGGTAGTGTCCAGGGATTGCTTCGTGAATCGCGAGGAGGGCCAGCATGCGGTCGTTGTCTTCGCGCAACATCGATTCAACCTGTTCCGGCGTAGCGTCATCTGGCGGCGGCGTCACATAGAAGAAGCTCGTCTCCCCCTTATCTAGCGGACCTGGCGAATCCAGGAAGGCGCCGCCGTAGGCACGCAAGAAGCGCGGCGTCCAGGTGATCTGCAGCGGCTCCTTCGGTAGATCAATCAGGCCCGTGCGCTTCACGAATGCCTCGCAACGCGCCGTCTCCTCGCGGCAGCGATCGAGCAGATCCGCTGCGGCGCTATGTTCGCCACCGATCGCATGCAGAACGCGCGCCACAAGCTGATGTGGCTTCTCCGCGAGTGTTGCCGCTTCATCGCCAATCCATTGCGGGGCGATCTCGCGCGCAATGCTGATCATGCGCTCGCGCACGGCGGTGAACTCGACCTCTGCGGCGGCACGAACTGCAGCACGGTCGTGCGACCCGAAGAGGGTGTGCCGTAGCGCGCGGTCGTAAAGATCAGCACCGTAGCGTCCTTCACCTTCGCTGCGCGGTAGGACTTCCGTGCGGAGTCGCTCAGTGAAACGGTCCGCC
>Ga0222712_10004603_pt1 | contig 14335 bp, 11 predicted proteins | sample C33_657DmetaG_FD_165043 | JGI IMG/M metagenome (GOLD analysis project Ga0222712, IMG submission 165043) | Estuarine water microbial communities from San Francisco Bay, California, United States - C33_657D | ecosystem: Environmental > Aquatic > Marine > Unclassified | place: USA: California... | reverse complement strand
ATACGTGGTCATTGCATCTGCTACCGACAGTTACATCAGACAGAGTTATTTCACCTTCCGCTCTTCAGATGGGAAAATCACGTACACCACTCCCGAAGAAAAAGCATTTGCGCTACAAGAAGGTCTCACCAAGATCTCCAATATCTTGCGCTACCGCAATATTAAGGTCATTATCGTCCACCCAGTTCCCAAATTTGCGCGCTGGACACCCATCGGAATGGCACCCTTACGCATTCTCGGGCCAAAGAATTGGATGGATACGTCCATCACCCAAGCCGATGCGCAAGCCGCGCGCAAACTAGCTGTTGGATCGGAGGAAATCGCTGCCACCGAGTCGAAAGCCACCACGCTCGACCTCTTTAGCGAGCTTTGCCCCAACGACCCCTGCAGCACCGTTCAGAACGATGAATGGGTCTACCGCGACTATGGCCACATCAGCATTGCCAAAAGCAAGAGCCTCGCTGGTACCTTCCAGCGCATCTTGAGTCAATAGACCCGAAGCCCTTTGACCTATCAGGCTGGCCGCCAGTTTTGACTACTATCAAGACATGACAACTGGAAGATGCCTTTGTGGAGCCGTAACGTTTGAACTTGTTGGAGACCTGCTTGCAACGGCAGTGTGTCATTGCGACCATTGCCAGCGCCAGGGTGGTTCTGCTTTCTCAGTGAACCTTGTGGCCCATGAGTCACAACTCACCGTGAAGGGTGAATTGAAGACCTACGAAGAACGTGGTGAAAACAACGACGACGTTTATGTGCGTCGCAAATTTTGCCCACAGTGCGGTTCGCCCATCGTTTCGGAGCTCTCAAAGTCGGCCGGCATCATTGCGGTGAAAGCTGGCGTACTCGACGACAAGTCGAGCGTGAAACCCAATGTTGAAGCCTGGTGCGTTGACCGTCAACCATGGGTAACACTACCCGAGATGGCAATTTCGATGGAGCGCGAATAGCGCTCAACTCAATCGTTCTTCCTACAGCGGACGGTACCCAATTTCACCGGCGATCACTTCACGAACCGGCCAAGGGCAACCAGATTGACTATTTTTCAACGTTGCGTACTCTTGCCCACCGGCAGCCATCTCCCGTTCAAAACTGCCGTAAACAATATCTTTGGAAAACTCAGTTGAAGTGAGGATGCAGGCGTTGAATTGACGTCGCCCACCGAGATCCCACAACATGCCGATATCAACATTGGAGTCGGGGCTGGTGATGCTTCGGTACAAAGCGGTGTGCTCGTCTTTTGACGGAAGAAACCAGTCACTGCGTTCGTTAATGACAAAGTTGGAAACAATGCGGGTGGCAAATACTTCACTTGCCGGAGCTGAAACACATGCGGCTTCCACCATGCGTGTATTTGCGGCGCCCGTTCCAATGGCTGTTGCTGTAGCGCCCACTAACTTCTGTGCAACTGCGTTACAAGCCCAGTTCGTCTTGTAGAAGCCGAATTGTGACGGCGCAGCTCCGCTCCAGTCTTTCTGTGCTGCTTCAAAATACTTGCCGGTGGTATTGCCCGGAGTATCGGGAGTAATGAAAATGCGTCCTCCTGCAGGCCCAATATCGTTTAATTTGAATTCCTGCTTCGGACCCAAGACCAAAAGTGGAGTGAGGTCGGGCTTGAACGCAGAGATGAGCTTGACGTCGAAGTCAGATGTCTTTTTCATAGGAAAAACGACTTGATCACTACGGCCAAGAATGGCGCCTTGCACCTCGGTGGCATTAACTTCCGTTGAGGTCCAGTAATTCCCCCCAAAAAGAATTCTGAAATCAATGGAATCGAGCGTTGGCTTATTGCGATACAACTCCGCCATCTCGCCCGTTGATGGCAAGAACCAAATGCCCGGACCATCACCATCTAATTTCATGCGTGCTCGTGCTTCACGAACGGCATTGCCAGTGGTGCAACGCGCAAGGATGCGCGCCGTGTTGGCGCGGCCTTCTCCGATAGCAGCACCACTATTACCAAGAACTTTTCCTGCGCAGCCCCAATTGTGAGAGGTCGATACATTTCGCGACACTTCAAAGAATTGACCTGTTGTGTTTCCCGGTGAAGTAGGAGTGATGAATACCACTCCACCGCTTGGTCCGGTATCGCCGATGTTGCATTTAGCCGCTGTGCACGTACCACGCGCAGCATTAGATACCGGTGCCTGGGTCGGAATTTTAATTGTTGCAGGGGCTGTTGTCGTTGTGGTCGTCGTTGTAGATGAAGTCGAGGTTGAAGTTGAAGAAGATGATGTGGATGAGGATGAATTTGTTGCAGCTGCCACAATGGTCTTTACATAAGACGATTGCATATTCTTGATTGAAACGCCAGAACACCCGCTGCGGCCAGAATAATTTAAGCCCCAAACACTGACAGTTATTTTTTCATTAGCACGAGTTGTTGTGACCGACAAAGTCAAATCTTTTGAAACTTTGCTTGAGTCACTCGGACGCTCGTTGCTGTCATTCAGTGCGAAAAGCACTTCAAACGCCGGCGCATTTGCGGGCTTGGCCGGAACCTCGGCACTCAATGAAATTGTCACCCGCCCCGGCTCTGGAACAGAGACCATTTGCGTTATCGCTTTAGAGTCTTTTCCAAAAACAACTTTTCCAGAGGCCATCGTGCCCAGCGAGGGGTCACCATTCCCCTTGGCACACCCATCACCCACGGGAAGAGAAGTTGTATCAAGGGTCCAACCACCTAAGCCTTTAATAAACGCGCTGTTCACGAGAACTGGACTTCGATCAAGTGCCGCATTCTTCACTCTGCTGGAATCGTTTTCCTGCGATGAACAACCAGAAATGGCGACCAATGAAGAGATGGCGAATAGACCAATGACCTTGCGACGAGTTTTCATACTTCTCCCTAAGTTCTCAGGAAAATGTAAACGACTTTTACTTGAATTACCAGTCGGCAAACTTATGGAATCAGAACAATCACCACGCGGCGGTTTTTGTCTTGATCTGCCTCAGACTTTCCCCTGCTTGCTGGGTCGAGTGCCCCTACTGCCGCAATAGCAAATGGGCCTTTCGCACCACGTGACTTCAGCTCTTTCACCGCTGCAGCAGCACGAAGTTGTGACAACTTCACATTCTCTGGTGTATTCCCACTCAAGTTGCCCGAGTGACCCGCAATGAGCACAGAACCTGCTGCGTTGATGCGGCTCTTCAACTTGGCAAGACGAGCCAATGATGCATCTTTGAAGTTCGTGGTTCCCGAGTAGAAGTACAGCGGTGTCAAAACAGCTACTTCATTGCCCACCTTGAGGTCGGCAATGTCATCTTCGACCACCGTGGTGCGTAGGGTGCGCAACACCTTACGAGTCTTCACATTCACCACGTCTGCAATGCATTTTCCTTCATCTAAAAAGATGAGGTCATCATCATTTGGCAAACAGATGCTCGGGGTTTTACTCACCACATCCATCACCTTGTTCTGAGCAGAAGTCAACACAGTAATCGCTGAAGCTCCAGCAACTTCTTGCGGTGCTGTTGTGTACACCTTTGCATCGGTGACTGTTACTCCAGGAACTGCAGTTGCATAGTTGCCTACTGCAGCAGAACCGGTGGTTGCAGCGGCGCCTGGAGCAACCGTTGTAGGTGTTGTAGTGGTGCTAGATGATGAACCTGATGCAGCATCAGCAGCAAACGATGAGTCGATTGTTGCAACAAGTTCTGTTCCAGCGGTGACACCATTTCGTATTCTCCAACCATCTGGGTATCCAGTAGCAGCATTGCCACCTACAGAATAAGTGAGGTGATACGAAACACCCTTCACAAAAGGTGTGCTGACATATGTGGGCGGACCACTCATTGAGTTCACCCCACTTGCCATTGCCGGTACGAGTACCGTCATCTGGCCACCCGACACCGTAGGCAATGAAGCAAGAAATCTTTTCGGACCATAACTAGTAGTACCTGGGGCACCTGTTTGATTAGGCGCAAGTACGTGCGTGGCGGGAGCAACAGTGATATCCAGCATTGCAAGCCCTGTTGCCGGAACTCCGGTGAAAGAAACTTCCAAGCCTGTGCTCTTCAACACAGCCGACACCGTAAAGCCAGTGACGTCGTCCGCTACCGTCACACCCCTTTTGATCTTCGATGCAAGAGTCACGTCAGTTGTGTTGTCCTGGGCCAGTTGCCCAGTGTTGTTTCTTCCCCAGCACCACCTCGTGATGCATGCAAAACCGTTCGCCGCTGAACGCCCAACCGTTAAACCATTCGCATTTGTGGCAGATCCACCTCCATTATCAAACTCTTGTGCAGAGTTGTCGGTGACCGAAGTCGGGCGATTGGCATCGACAGTGGCGTTGTTGCCCAATTGACGTGCAGCGTTAGCGCCCCAACAAAAAAGTTCGGGGGTCGCAGCAGCCTCACTGATCGCGCACACAGTTCCTCCGCCAGCAGCCATGCTGTAGACAACGGCGTTCGTAAAGCCTCCAAAGCTGGGGACAGCTGTTGGAGTAAGGACATCGGTTGTTCCACCGTTACCCATTTGACCACTTCCGTTTTCGCCCCAGCACTTAATACTTCCCGCATCGGATGCACAAGTGAAGTCACTTCCCGATGCGATGAATGAGGTGCGGGCGCTTGACGCTGCTCCGCCCGCCAGTCCAGTTGTGACAGGAAGCAGTCTGTTGGTTGTGGTGCCATCACCTAGTTGACCACTTCCGTTTTCGCCCCAACAGTAAATTCTATTGGTGTTGGCAGTACTCACTGCACAGGTGTGCTCTGCGCCTGCAGTGGCCCACGGATAAAAGTTTGCCGAACCTACCGTTCCAGTTGACGTAAATACACCAAGTACTGCTGCAGGAAGATTCTTATCTACCGTTGTGTTGTCGCCAAGTTGACCCTTGTTGTTGTAACCCCAACAAAATATGCGGTTGGTCGGGGCCAAGGTAATTGCACACGTGTGGTTATCTCCAGCAAAAACACCCGCAACGCTCGTGTTCACGAAAGCACCGTTGTCAGACACCAAGACAGGTAAAGACGAATCGATATTCGTGCCATTACCCAGTTGCCCGTATTGGTTGTCGCCCCAGCAATACAACTTGCCCGACCCTGGCGCACTCGAGCCACCGCCCGACACTGCACACGCGTGCGATTTACCCACTGCTAATCCCGTCGGACTACTGATTTTTCCATCACTAGTAATGGGTCGCGAATAGCTCCGATTGGTGTTTGTTCCATCGCCCAGTTGACCTTGGTCGTTGAGACCTGAGCATTCCACTGCCCCACCATTCACAATGAGACACAAGAAACCATCGCCACCACTAATTTTGCTAGGAGTTGAAGGGTCCTGGATCACAATAGACGCCTGAACAGGGGCTGGCGATAACGGCGAAATTGCCACAATTGCTGAAATCAGAAGAAAAAATGGCACAGCCACTTTGCGGCGCGGATGGGAAAACATGGGTAATACCCCTTCAAAGAGTGACAAATACATTTTTATTATAAAATTTATTATAAATTATAATAATACTATAATTTGGTGAAAGCAAGCCCATAAAGATTTTTCTTCCCAACGCACATCATGCGTTTTATAGTTCATGCGGAAAGGTCGGGACATCGAACATGACAGATGACCACAATGTGCGTCAGCGCATTCTCCAAGCCGCCATCGAAGCCATCGACGAAGGTGGCGAAGCTGGTTTACGCGTCATCACCGTGGCTAAGAATGCCGGCGTCACGCAGGGAATGATTAAGTACTACTTCCAGACCCGCGACAACCTGGTATCTGAAGCACAAATATCACGATTCCTTTCAACTGCTGCCGAAGACGTTGAGTACATCGCACAGTTGGCCGTCACCTCGGCGACCCCCGCGGAATACCGGTCAAATCTTCGCGCTCTCCTGGCGATCATCGTGAGCGTTCACCGATGGCCGCAGCGTGCCGTGCGCATTTCCACGTTCGGGGCAGCCACCAAACGCCCCAACATGCTGGCATCAATTGCACGCGCCAATAGTTTGTTCATCGACCGAGCTGCCGAGGTGTATCAAATGGCACGTGACCGTGGCTTCATTGTTCCCACTTGCGATATTCGAGCTCTTGCGTTGGTTGTGCAAGGGATAGCCCTTGGCGTGTACCTGTCGGATATTGACGAGAACCGCCCGAGCGATGAAGAGCTGTTGGATGCACTCATGCTGTCCATCGATGGCTTCCTCGTGAAATAAACAGAAACTCTCGAAGCAATGCAACAATGGTGGGCGTTGAGGGACTCGAACCCCCGACATCTTCCTTGTAAGGGAAGCGCTCTAGCCAACTGAGCTGTAACGCATTTCCTTTACAAGGAAACGCAAAACGCCCTAGCTAGAACCCTTTACTTTCAAGGTTTTCAACTACATACCGCTAAACAACCAAAGGATTATTACTGACAGTTTCAGTATAACAAATACTAAAAGAAGGCTGTCTAAATATGGCACTACAGCTAGATGATTCCGCTAGGCACCGACCATCTGTCAGAAGGCCCGAATCGGGCGAACTCTGTTGCTCGCATAAATCAAAATATTTGGATTAACCCGCATTGGCGTTCCCTGAGTCACATAGCGAGTTCCAGTACTCAAAAAGAGGTAAACCGCACCACGATAGATCTCCGTTGTTGACGTCCAATATTCCTGGGCACCGAAATCTTTTGAAAAACCGCCCTTCAAATACTCTTGCATTGCCTCGAGCTCAAACAACGATGGCAGGAACCAGTCGTCAACTTGAGGTGACCAAGAAACATATGCTTGAGCAAGTCCTGCAGCGCCGTCTTCGCCACAAGTGTCGATGATTTGTTGCGTGTTCGACTTGCCGGAGCCAATTGCTTCACTTAGATCTGTGAATTGGTCGTTAGTGCAACCAAACTCAAGCTCTGGGTCTGGAGACAAGCGATCGCATTCGTTCCTCCATCCAGAACAAGCGAATTCAAGATATCTGCCCCATTGTTCCATTTGCCCAGCATCATAGAAAACGGTTCCACCGCCAGGACCTGTGTCACCGATTTTGCAAACGCCGCCTTGGGCACAGGTTTTTAGAAGAGTGGTTGAAGGACTCGTTACAACTCCGCCGCCTTTTAGGAAGGACCGGACAGGTCTAACAGCATACGCATACTCTCGTTTTGACTCTTGACTCTGTTCCCCGTCTCCAAAATTTTGGACCCAAGCTACATTCGGGTTCTCCCCCTCTGTTGAACTCCAGTAACCACCAGTAGCAAAATCGCTACGAAGTTCGCTACCAGATTCCCCTGCTGAACAATCAGTTTCACCGCCAGGAGCTTTATTGGTCAAACGAGCGTATTTACAAAGTTCGTTTAATTCTTCCTTAGAGGGCAAACGCCAGTCAGTCTTCCCGCCGCCTAGATACCCGGCAGCAATCTTTCTCGAAAAATCCCAACTTTTACTCGTCTCGTAGCCACCTCCGCAAAGGTTGTCTTCGCCGTCCCAGCCCTGGCAGGCAACTTCAAAATATTTAACTTCGGATTCCGTGCTCTTATCGATGTAGAACACTGTTCCTCCGCCGGGACCAATATCACCCACTGCGCAAGATCCACCAGAGGCACATTCGCCCAGCGATTTATTCACAGTTGTATCGACTTTGCTTTGATCTGAGGAGTTATCGGCGCCACAAGAGATCACCGACAAAGCTGCGCACGCTAAAACTAAATTGAACTTCCACGGACCCAAAGGAAACCCCACCTTCAACTAGACGCCATCCAACGTTTCCGTTTCATGAAAACAAGGTCAGGTTAATTCTGAAGAGTAACTGATCTGAAGTTCAGCTACATGCCACAAAAGACATGATTTATTGTCGAAATAAAGAAGATCTAAAAGACCAGATATATCAAAGAGAAACCTTCATCGAATTGCAGTAATGATCTAGACAATCAGGCATTTAATTCAACCTCGCCTATCAGACCCCCGGGCATGGTGGGGGCATCCCCCACAATGACCAGGGACTCCGGAAGGCGATAGCTGTAGCGGCTACAGCAACTCACCAGACAACCCTCTCGATGCCCGATTCTAAAAACTATTAACAGTTACCCAAATCTCAATTTGGGCATAGAGGTCCAATACCGAAGTCTTAACAACTACATCTCAGAGGTCCTGTCTGACCTCATCGCTGTAGTTGCCCACTTTTCTGATGATTATGAATCATCAGAAAACTGTCACAAGTAAATTGGGGCAACCCTATGGGGACGCCCCAATTAGAAATAAGTAAATGCCCCCGCCTAGTTGCCACACCTAGGCTCCCGACCGTTATACATACGGCTCGATGGAATTATCTTTCGAATGATTTAGTTAATTTGTAGTTCTTAATCAGTGAGTATGCTCGGTCATTACCCATTGGCGCTCTCCTGAGTTGGCTTGGTTGCTTGCCAAAACGAACCCCCTAGCGGATCCCACCCAGCACCAATGAACCGGGGCGGGATTCCCACCCGATACGCCGTTTAACGCTGGCGGTGCGGCCCCTAGGGCTGATTCGGATTGTGCTTTCAAAACCTTACTTATAGAGAAGTTTGTAACATTTTTGCCATTACAAAAATGTTACAACACGATTCAAACATCTGTCACCGAATTTTTGTGCGGTTTCAAGACCTAATCTGCAATGTTCATTTAGGCAAAATCGACCTTTCGAAAGTCGAAGAAACAAACCAATTCACACAGGTAAGCAGATCAAATGAAATCACGACCACTCCGCTACTTCCTCCTAGGGGCGCTCACATCAGCATTGGTTATAGGAATGGTTTCGTACAGTTACGCCGCCAGTGATACGACCATCATCTATGCATGTGTCAACAAGTCGACTCAAGTAATTCGTTACGTCCCGAAAAAGAAATGCTCATCCAAGGAAACAGCTCTTTCGTGGAATGTCTCTGGGCCACGAGGTGTCAAAGGAGAAACTGGTAGTCAGGGCATTCAAGGGCCACGTGGACTCAATGGCAACAACGGATCAAATGGCCTAAAAGGTGAAACAGGAAGTGTCGGACCTAAAGGCGAGACAGGGATTCCCGGAACAAATGGCACCAACGGAACGCAAGGCGAAACAGGACCCGCTGGGGCGAACGGAACACCAGGATCCAATGGGACAAACGGAACCAATGGAACTCCAGGAACCAATGGGGCGAACGGAACACCAGGATCCAATGGGACAAACGGAACCAATGGGACAAACGGTGAAGGAGTTGTCACAAATATCTCCCGATCAATTTCGGCCTCCGGAATGGATACGGCCAGTTTTGGTGGTTTTGATCTAGACAACGCCCCCACTACGAGTCTTTACTCGAACTCTGAGGGAGTAGCTCTCGAAATTGCATGCATATACGGGGCTTCGCCGAGCCGCCCTGGCGAGTATTTACAACCGGGGTATTTTTTGAAAGTTAAAAATCCGACGGGTTCAGTTGCGATCATGATGAAATCAAAGGCGACCAATACGCAGGTGACCAGTCAGATTGCGCAAGGTACCAATGCTTTTCAACGGTTCGGATGGGAAGCGAGTCAGGACACGTTTATTTGGACTATTGATGTCGTAGGGAGTGCAATCAAGCCAGTGAGATTTTCTTTCTCCTTCAAAACAGCGACTTCGACATGCGACCTACACGGCATGTACTCAACCAAATAACAATGAAGTACTGTCACCTTAAAGATGTTTTGAGAATATTGTAGCGCCAATCAGGAAAGTTTTGGAATGTCCATGAGACCACTCAAACTCCAAGGATGGGAGTGGGCTTCCCATTGTCCACTTCCTTGACGATTCCACCAACGCCAATATGTAAGGAAAAATTTTCGCCAAAACCTTGAAATAAGAGCGCAAAAATCTAGGAAAGCGAAGACTGTGCCCGATATTGCTGAATTGAAATTTTGTTAGATTTTGCCACAAATAGAATTCCAAAAATAAAGCCGAACAACAATAAGGCATACGCAGCGGAGCAAAACAACGCCCCCCTTTGCAAGTCATCGAGACTCTCAGAATTATTAGTTTGATTTCGACCGACTAACAGCAAAATTGCCCCTAACACCCAAGGCCACCACCAGAGGTTCAGGAATACTTGGAGTTTTGCATTTCCGAATTTAAGTTCTCGAGCAATTCTTCGAAAAAAGATATACGGAATAATTGATTGTGCCACGGGAATAAACCATCCACCTATGGCAAGACCTGGCGACATCGGCGTTGAATATCCAGCGGCAACCAATTTCCTAACAAACCGATATAAGAAAATTATAAGTAACACAAACACCGCAACACTCAGCAAAGAGGAAATTGCATCCCATCCTTTAGCGGCATTGTATGCGCTGTCAATTTCATTGGAGTCGCTGGTACTTAAGTAGCCTTGCGTAAGGTCGACAAAAAGTGCAGCGTAAGCGAGATATACAAACAGGGTGATGAGATAACTTACTGACGTAATTATCATCATGATCCATAGAGCTTTACCCAAGCCCGAAGTGGATGGTTTTACCTCTGTAATAGGATTCATCGGTGGCTGAAATACGTAGTCTGACATTTTTCTTACTCTCCTTTTTTAAAATAAATAGCGAATTAGTTGCCGTAAAACTCTGTACCTATAACAATTGATGTGAGCGCCTATTTTCCGCTCTAATCAGAATGTGCTTTATCCAATTTTTGTCCATACGCCACAACGAGATGACAGGAATCCGATGTCGCCAGACTGTATCTGCACGATCGCACTGGAGGTTTCATTATCGTTAGCCAGAATTTCCTCAAGTGTTCCTCCGAAGCCACTCAACCGAGCCCAATAGCACGACGTCGTGAAAGTCGCAGACCAAGTCCCAACTTGCATCTCATCTCCAACTGACCAAACGCCATCGTTAATTGATGATGGCGGCTTTGCAGCGTATGGAATCCAAGTTCCACAGCGTGATGAATTGAAACCGACGTCTGAGGCAGAGATGTCTACAATTAAATGCGGCCCGCTGGAATTATCGTTAGCAATTATCCCGGACAGGTTCCCACTGAAATCCCTCAGGCGCTCCCAATAACAACTAGATGCATTAAGAGTCATGTAGCGGCCGGGGGCAATACCGGAGCCTCCGATTGCTTTCTTTCCAGCTCCAAAACTTCCCGGAATTGTCGTCGTTGTAGATGCAGGTATTGTGGAAGAAACTACTGGCAAAGTTGGAGTGGTTTTGGTTGCAGTTGCCAACGTAGTTGCCACTGCGACCATCGGCACTGTGGTTGACACCAAGATAACCGATACTGAAGACATTTTTTCACAAGCCGTACCGTCCTTATCCTTGTCCAATTTGACGTACTGCTTATACATGGAGACACTAACCAATGGCTTGAGTTTCTGTCTCTTAGCCGCCGCAGGAGAAATAGCAACCCCATAGCGATACCTCGCATTCAGTTGCGTACAGTTTTTAAATGATGAGGCCGAGACAACGCTCATATTGGTCGCCACCAGGAGTGATGCGATAAAAACTATTGAATACAGCTTTCTCATTTGATCAACGCTTCAATTGCCGTTTTGAGATCTTTGATCTCAATATTATGTTTTGTTTTACGTTTCACTTCTTTTCGAATCGCCACCAGAACATCATTTGAGAGCAGTAGTGGCTTCAGCGTCTTGGGTGATGTCGCATTTTGAGCTGAAAGAAATTCTGCGAGCTTGCCACGAGATACCCCTTCAATACTAATAAGGAACATCATTTCTGTTTTTACAGAAGCCTTCATGTTTTCGTCTAAAAGATCAACTTCGAACATCAAGGTCACTTCTGACTGCTGTCCCTGAACTGGCGTCACATGATAGGCCTGCCAAATTTGAGCATTAGTTAGAACAACCCATTGCACTCCCTCACGAAGCGCATACGACTCGACTTGGCGTAAGTGAGTGGGGGAAAGTTTCTGTGAAATGCGCTTGACTTCGACAAACGCCTCAAGTTGCTTGTTGATTCGCACTCCATAGTCCGCAAAATCTCCCTTAACGGCAAACTCCGCAGTGAGGTTCTCGTACTTGTCGTATCCCAGGACATCACACAAAATATCGGTTACTAAATGCCGGGTGTCTGCTTCTACCGCATCTTTTTCTTTGAGCAAGAGTGTCGGCTTTGCAAGCTTCTTTATGCCGGCGGTAATTCTGCTCTTTGCATTCTGCTCCCACTTTGGCACAGCACTTCCTGGAGCAGAATTTGACTTGATCGCCGGTGGCGCTACTCCTACCGGCGGATTTATATCGTCGCTCATGCTGCTCTTTTCAATAAAATTTGGCTTGCTATTTTGATAATTCTACATATCTATTTTGCCTTAATTTGAGCTTTTGTGCGACCACTTTCCGGTGCCAACTTGCTTTCGACTCTTTGTTCCTGCTTGTGCGCAAACACCCCTGTAGTTGCTATGAGCCCCGAGCTCATGCCAAGCGCAGGAGTTCGGATTCTCAGAGTTTTCAGTTTCTATGGACTTTCTCATTCAAGAATGGGCAAGAAATCCACTCCGCTAATGAGTTCTATGTCTTGTCCCTCAGATTGCAGTTTGATTGCCTTCTTCATTTTTGAAGACATCGAAGCGCCAGGTGCCAACATGCGTGGGTCAAGATCACCAATCACCAAAAGCGAAGTCTCTTTCGTAACATTTTCCTGAGGAATACCTCCAAAATATGCAATCCGCTCTTGCGCTTCCCGACGTATTATTCCACTAGGTAATGCGCCAGTAAGCACTACGTGTTTCCCAAACAGAAAATGATCTGAGCTTGCATCGGATCGTGGTGCTGGAAGACCAATTCGCAATTCCTTCGCAGTTGAGCCACGCCAATTACCCTCACTGATCATCCCCCATCGGATATCCAGTGAGTCCAATAGGGAATTGAGGTTTTCTTTTGAAGTTCGTTGACAAAGCGCAATCATAATTTGCGCTGCAACTCTTGCGTCCGAAAGCGCATCATGATGATTCCCTAAATCGATTTCCAACTCAGCAGCAACATACGGAAGCGAATAAGAAGGAAGCTTCAACAGTCGACGGGACGCCACCACTGTGCAGGCGTATGACAGCGTCGGCCAAGACTCACCAGATTGGTCCAACGAATCTCTCAACACTCCAATATCAAAAGCGGCATAATGGGCTACGAGTGGAAGATCACCAATAATTGGCAGCAATTTATTCCACACCTCAATGAACTCCGGCTCGTTCTTAACTTTTTCCCAGTCAATACCATGAAGACCAATATTGAATTCATCAAAGTCGTCAGGTCCAGCCGCAAATGGCGGACGCATCAAGAATCCGTACTCCTCAACAATTTTTCCATCACGGACAACAACAAGCCCGATAGAGCACGGTGATCCCCTAAAAGAGTTCGCAGTCTCAAAGTCCACTGCCACAAAATCAATTGTCATGTCGCCGAACATAACAGGAATGCAGTCAATTACGTCCAGTTCCCCACGAGTGAGAGAACTCCTCTATCGCAAGCTCGCTAGACAACGCAGCGGTATACCTACTGACCATTGCACCGCTAGACCAGCCGGCAGCGACCTTCACAGATGCCTCAGACACTCCCCTTCTAAGCGATTCAACAGCCCATCCTCGGCGCCAAGCGTGAGCATTGGCGATACCGAGGGACCGCAAACGCAACATGATGGCGTTTCCAGTCATCTCGAACAGAGAGCCCGAAGCTCTGCCTGAAAGATGCCGACGTATCGCTTTGCAGGCTTCAGTAGATAATGGCGCTACACGTGGTTGCCCGATCTTGCTTTGCGGAACGATGACGAAACCTCCAGCGAAATCGATGTCTTCGATTTTCGCTCTTGCTATTTCACTTCGCCTAAGACCTGTACTCCACAACACTTCAACAAGAGCTTTATCTCTTTTCGTCCTAGCTAATTGTCGTGCGAGATTGACATCAGAGATCCCTACAGTGCGCTGTATTCGCTGCTTTTCTGGTGCTAGAGGCAATCTGCTCCACCACTCAAATCCGTTGTATTCGTTCTCGCAACACCACTTGCCAAAGGCTCGCAGTGCTTGGGCATATTTGCGCCGGGTGGAAACACTCTCCGTTGACTCCAACCACGCCTTTGCCCCTACGAGTGAGACTTCGCAACCACTAGAGAGATAGGCCCTTACGTAGCGGCTGTAGTCGCCAACTGTTTGATGGGCTTTCCCAGAGAGCTTCCAATCAATTTGGAACTCTCTCAACAACACTTCACTCATGACTGTTCCTTCCAAAAGAAGGCTGTCTAGAAAGGTGTGAAGTTGACCACCATGGCCAGGCAATGCTCTGAAAGCCTTGCCGTTACTAACAATGGTGGGCGTTGAGGGACTCGAACCCCCGACATCTTCCTTGTAAGGGAAGCGCTCTAGCCAACTGAGCTAAACGCCCGATGAATCGGAAACGCCAATCTATCGGGGATTTTCCCCATTTGACAGCCC
>Ga0222712_10004602_pt1 | contig 14336 bp, 29 predicted proteins | sample C33_657DmetaG_FD_165043 | JGI IMG/M metagenome (GOLD analysis project Ga0222712, IMG submission 165043) | Estuarine water microbial communities from San Francisco Bay, California, United States - C33_657D | ecosystem: Environmental > Aquatic > Marine > Unclassified | place: USA: California... | reverse complement strand
CAACCAAATAATTTTCAACAACCAAGAAACTGGCAGAGACCAGTTGATTCTAGAAACCCATCTAGTTATAGGGCGACTGTAAATGTTCAAAGACCTCAAGTTTGGAGTGTTAGAGTACAGATAAGAAATCGTCAAGGTGGTAGAAACAATCGTGTTAATGCAGGAAGACAACCAATAGGATATTATACTAGAGTCTGGGGAACTGGTCAACAACCAAGAAACCGACAGTACCCTTTTACATTTAGAAGACCTTATTCTTTTAGAGTTACTACTCCTTTTAGAGTTAGTGCTCGTGCAAGGCAACCTGTCAATAATCAGCAACCAAACGCATATAGAAGACCATATGCTTTTAGACAACCTAGAGCATATCGTGTAGTTCAAAACTTTAGAACTGCAGTTAATCAAAGAGTTCCTTATACTAGTAGAGTTCCAAGTTCTTATAGACAAGTAGTAAGATATCCTGTAGTTAATAATGTAAGATATTCTCAAAGAACTTTAACACCGGGTGGATCAATTAGAGCAGCTGACAATTTAGGTCCAGAATCTGGATTAGAGGGTGGTGGATTATCTCATACTCATCCATTTGTATCATCTCCAGTACCACTTTCCGGTAATGTTGATTTAAGTCTTCAATACATTGATGTTATTATTTGCAAGTTAAATTAAATCTGCTATACTTATACATATAAACTGGTATCATTATGTTTAAATCAGAAGAAAATAGTAAGTGGTGTCCACTTATCAAAAAAGATTGTGTAGAGAAAAAATGTGCATGGTATATGCACATCCGTGGTATGGATCCAAATACAGGAAAAGATGTAGATCATTGGGGATGTGCTGTAAGTTGGATGCCTATGCTACTAATTGAAAATTCACAACAACAAAGATCTACTAGTTCTGCCGTTGAAAGTTTTCGCAATGAAATGGTTAAAGCAAACGAAAGCAATCAACAAATCCTAGATTCTGTTGCTAACATGTATCTAGATATTTGTGAAGCGCAAGGAGTTAATATCCAACTGATAGATCCAAACAGTCAAGATAAAACTTTACTAGATAATAAAGAAAATAATCTATTGCCACAAGATAAAAAGGAGTCTGAAGAATGAGAGTTACTGTTATTCCAACTGATAAAGTTATTGTTGTTGATGGAAATGGCATTACATTAGATGACTGGGATTTTGGTGATGACCATATTCATGCTATTCAATGGACACATGATTCTGGACACATTGAATTAAAAACAAATGATCCAAATATTCCGATCAATGATTTTTCTGAGATTCAAAAATATATTGATGCCTATATGAATACAATTCCTACAATAGAGGAAAAAATTTTAAAAGAACAAGAAGAAAAAAGATTACTTGCAGAAAAAGAAGAGCAAGAAAAACTTGCTTATGAAAAAGAATTAAAAGAAAGAGAAAAGCAAGTTCAAGATCTTTTAGAACAAAATAAAAAAATTCGTGAAGATAAGATGAAATTAGAAGAAGAACATTCTAATAATCTTATTCAAAAAAATCTTATTGAAGAACGCAATAGACTTGAATTAGATAGAATTAATTTTGAAAAACAAACAGAACTTCAAGAGTTAAAGAATGGAGAAACTCTTAAAGAAATTATGAAAAGAGATAGTGAACTCATTCAAAGATATGAGGGATTAATGTCTCAATTAGATGAGCAAAGAGATGTAATTAAAAAAGAGCAAGAATCTCATAGTAAAATTATTGAATTAAAAGAAGAGCAAATTGAAGAAGAAAGAAAAGAACTTCAAGCAAAGAGAGACATGTTTACTGAGCAAATGAATCTCGAAAGATCTAAATTAGATATGGAAAGAAGAAAAATTGAAGAAGATAAGTTAAATTATGAAAATCAATTAGATTATAGTAAAGATATGGTTGATGTTTTGAATAAAACAATTGAATTTGATACTTTGAGACTTCAAAAAGAAAAAGAAATTCAACAAGAATATATTGAACAACATTACAAAACTCTAAACTTAAAAGCTGAAGAATATAATTTGATGAATGAAAGATTACTACAATCTTTAAAAGAATTAAATCAAAGAAAAGATGTATTAGAAGTTGAAATTAAATCTACACAAAAAGGACTCAGTGAAGAAATTCAACAATCTGAAAAGATGTTATCAGCTGCTAGAGAATTAGAACTTGAATATATAAATTCACTAGAACAAAATAAATTATCATCAAAAAATGAAATTGAATCCTCCTTTGACTATGAAAATGTTAGTATAGAGGAACTTGAAAAAATTATTTCAGAGTTAGATCCAGAACAAGTTTATACTTCTTTAACTAGTGGAGAAATTAATGAAAATAATTTCCCAGTAGAAAAAGCAATTATTTGGTTCTCTGCTCTTAAAAAAGTAATGAATGAAAGAGATTAATTTTTAGTAATAATTATGAATTCTGACTTACTTAAAAATAATTTTAAATTAGTAAAAAATTTCATACCAAGGGAAAGAGCGATCCAAATTTATAAAGAATTTAAATTATGCGATTCTTTTTATAAATTTGGATCTGATCCTCAAGCACCAAATTCTAGTGCTGTGTACAACTATCTTCCAGCACTAGAATTATTGTGTGAAAAAACTCAAGAAGTTTCTAATATTTTAGAAGAAACCGTTCTTCCTACATATACTTACGCAAGAATTTATAGAAATAGTGATGATCTAAAAAAACACACTGATCGTGATTCTTGCGAAATATCATTAACTCTTCATTTATATGGAGATAAACCATGGCCTATTTGGATTGAAACTCCTGATGGAAAATCCAGATGTCTTGTTTTAGAACCTGGAGATGCAATGATGTACCTTGGTTGTGTTGCTCCTCATTGGAGAGATGAGTATTTTGGAAAGGATTATGCTCAATTTTTCTTACACTATGTAAGAAGTAGAGGAGTTTGTGCCCCATCATATTTCGATAAAAAAACATTTAATCGAGGTGAAAATATAAACAAATTAATTGAGGAATATAAGTCTATGGGATGGTCAAATAATTTGATTGCAAATGATTTTCAAAAAAAAGAAGATTATGTTTTTCCATACAGAAAAAATAAAGAATCTAATTATGAATTAAATGAATTAGAAAAAGATGAAGATTTTATTATTTTTGGAGAAGATACTCCTTTTGAAATTAATAAATCTCTTTTAGATATCAAAAGTGAAAATAAATCTACTGGTGGATCTAGCAGAACATTGAAAGATTTTATTAAAGTATTTGAAAATGCTCTTGATAGTGAGTTTTGTGATTATCTTTTAGATGAATATAGTAATGATAAATGGACTCATACTTTAACTGGTAGTGGACATGATCCAAATGCAAGGAATTGCTCAGTCATACCTATTTCTCATCAAGAATTTATTTCAAAAAATCCAGAAAAACGACAAAAAATTGACGAATATCTATTTGAAGTTATTCATCAAAGTCTAGAAAAATATGGCAAATGTTTTCCAGAATCTGATTTAGAAATTCAAGAAGATTCTGGATATGAGTTATTGCGTTATGATGAAGGGCAGTTTTATGTTCAGCATACAGATTCTTTTAAAACATCTCCAAGAGCATTAACTGTTATTATTTCTATTAATGATAATTATGAGGGTGGAGAATTTTGTTTCTTTGATAGAGAACTTTCTTACAAATTAAAAAAGGGCAGTATATTAATGTTCCCATCAAACTTTATGTATCCTCATGAAATTACAAAAGTAACAAAAGGAACTAGATATTCAATAATAACTTGGTTAGTATGAATGTTGTAAATAATAAAGATCATATAATGATAATAGATGATATTCTGACAAAAGAAGAATGTACTGAAATTATTGAAATGTATGATCTATTTGAAAGCACTGGTTATACTCGGAAAGGTCAAGAAGATTTTGGAGAATATTCTATAGGAAGAGGATCTTTAAAAAGAAATGATTTTTCTATGTGGACATGGAATTATCCTGGTCTTCGTAAGTTTATTATTAGTGCTGTTGAAAGAGGATATCGTTTATATAAACAAGAATTTTTTCAAGTAGAATCTGCAAATGTGACCTTTGCTGAAGCAAAGATACAGAGAACACCAATTCGTGGAGGATTTCATGATTGGCATTGTGAAATTGGGGATGTTTCTACAATAGAAAGGTGTTTGGTATGGATGATATATTTAAATGATATTCCAGATAATGAAGGTGAAACTGAGTTTTTATGGCAAAAAATAAGAGTTAAACCAAAAGCAGGTAGATTTGTAATGTGGCCTGCTTTTTTTACACATGTTCATAGAGGAAATCCAGTATATACACACTCAAAATATATTACTACTGGTTGGGGAACTTATACTGATCCTAATTTTGAAAAATTTTATATTAAAGATGCTCGTGGATTTTATCATGCAAATCCAGATAGACTCCCTCAAGATATAGAAGATGAAAATGATGAAGATTATAGATTTCCTTATAAAACTCCAACTTATTGACATTTTTAAATTTGATATATATAATTACCTTTTACTAATATGGCACTAGCAAAACAAGTACAAGACTCTTTAAAAGATGCAGAGTCTAATTTAAGGAATGCTTTAGCATTTGCCGCTCGTGGAGAACGACCCGTAGTTTGTAGTCAAATTGCAAAACTAATTAACGAAATTGATCAGATCCAATCATTTGATGGAATCCTAGATAAAATCGAAAAGCATATTGAAAATGGAACTTTGGGATCAGATCAATGTTAATAGATGTTAATCAATCCCAAGTAAAACATTAAGAATATGATATATACCAATGAATGGTGTTATGATTTCAACACATTCCAGGAGGAACTTTGGAACTAACCAACGAAGAATTTAAAGAACTTGATGCCTTAAGGAAAGCAATAAACCAACATCCAGCATCAGTCCATTGGGATAAGATGGAAAGGTTTGGATATCTTATGGTAAAATCTTTGGAGGGAAAGGGAGATCCAGCACCAAGATAACTCCTAGTATGACAGTAAATCAACTGACCCTTGCCTAGGCAGGGGTTTTTTGCTATGATATAGGGAGCAACAGCACCATCATGATCCAACTGCGTCCCTGCCAAAAGCGTGGCATCAGTGCCATGATCAGACATTCCATCGGTCAACTTATCATGCCCACTGGCGCTGGTAAGACGATCTGCATGATTTATGATGCAAAGCGTATTTTTGAGGAATCTGATAATAAAACTGTAGTTGTTGTTGCTCCTCGGATTCTACTTGCAGAGCAACTGTCTGCTGAGTTTCTTGAGCACATCACTAATGCTCATGTGATGCATGTTCACAGCGGAGAAACACATCACTACAGCAGCACAAATCCAAGTAAGATTTTTGCTTGGAATTACCATATCAAAGGTAACAAACTTATTTTTACTACCTACAACTCTCTACACAAGATTCAAGAGTCTGATATTCAAGTAGACACCATCTACTTTGATGAAGCACACAACAGTGTAAAGAAGTCATTCTATCCCAAAGCAGAATACTTTGCTGAGAATGCAAACCGTTGCTATTACTTCACTGCAACTCCAAAGCACTCTCATACCTATAAGAAACCAGGTATGAATGAAACACGAGTTTATGGTCAGGTTATTTGTAATGTTCCTGCTCCAGAACTTGTAGAGACTGGTGCAATCATTCCTCCTAAGATTAATGTTCAGCAGATCAACGCTGTGCGCGACAAAGAGTTTGGTGCAGAGCGAGATTGCATGACTCTTCTGGATACCATTCTTAACGAGGATAATATGCAGAAGGTTCTGGTTGCAGCACCTAACACTAAGGTGTTGATGCGGATGCTTGCAGAGACTGATTTCATGACTGAAATGAAGTCTTATGGTTACGATGTGCTTTGGATTACTGCTAAGCACGGTGCATTTATCAACGAAAAGAAAGTGAGTCGAGAGCATTTCTTCGATACTCTCACTGCTTATGGTAAAGATCCAGACAAAAAGTTCATCATTCTACACTACAGCATCCTGTCTGAGGGTATCAACTGCCCTGGACTGACTGCATGTGTTCTGATGAGGAACATGGATGTGATCCAAATGTGCCAAACTGTTGGTCGAGTGATTCGACTGCACCAAGATGATGCTAAGCGTATGCGCGAAGGCACACTTATTCCTGGTGATCTTGACAACTATACCAAGTCATTTGGTATGATTCATGTACCCGTTTACAGTAATGTTGGCATCCAGACTGCTCGCCGTTTGCAGTCTGTAGTTGATACTGTGTTTATCGACGGAGAACCTTGTGTTGCTGAGATCAAAAAATGAAAGAAGAAATTAGAGAAGTAGTTTATGATGGCAAAAAAATACCAGGTTACTATGTAAGTAACTTTGGAAATGTTTATACAACTATAAAATTTAGAAGAAATCGTTTAGGTCAATATGAAGGGATCTATTTTTCAGAAAGTAAAACTTTATTGAAACCTTCTTTGAATAAATCTACAAATGGAACTCACATATCTTTGGCTATAAATTTAAGAATTCCTAATGATTTATTTGAATATGATTATCGGAAAGAAACCGAAAAAAGTGGTAAAATTAGACTTAGGGTTCATAGATTAGTGATGGAAGCATTTCAACCAATGATGGAATATCCACCAGAAAGATTAAAACCTTTCTGGGATCAAGTTCCATATGAAGTAAAATTATGGATTTGCGAATCTCCGATTATAGATCATATTGATCATAATCCTAGAAATAATAGACTAGATAATTTGCAGTATGTAACCCCAAGAGAAAATTCTAGGAATGCGAAAGATTTTTATGGAGGAAATGTTGCTAACAAAAGTAAATTTAAACCAATCGAAAATAAAAATAAAGATACTCAAATTTCAATCTTAGATTTTGTATGAAAGAAGGATTTATAGTAGGTAAAGGTAATTATGCTGCAATTCCATTTGGTAACCAGTTAATGGTTATCTATAATGGGGAACAACTAAAAGTTTGTAGGACAGAACAATCTGCTAGAAACTTTATTGATGCTCATAAAAAGCAAATTAAAGCGGCAACTGTGCCAGTTAAAAAACCGTCTACTAAAGGTAGCGCCAATAACAAAAAACCATTAAACTCTAAGAGTCCCACCAAAAAGACAAATGGACGACCTCCAAAAAGAAAAACCGTTTGATGAAATTGTCATTCAAATAATCGAAGAGGAAGCAGCGAAGTATGAAGTCACTGTTGACTACTACATCATGGAATTTCTTTGATTGACAAAAACTTTTATTTGATTTAAACTTTAAGGGTAATTTAACATTAAAAATGAAGTATCTCTACATTGTTGACCACTATGTTCCATTTCCATCTTCTGAATATGGAGGTATTTGGAATGTTATTGCAGAAGATGATGATGAATGTTTTGATCTAATTTCTGCAGAAGACGATGGAAACTTTTATGAGCAATATTATAGCGATCTGAGAGAAAATATTTTAAACGCTCGCATTTTTGCTTTATCAGAAGATGTTGATTCCTCAGTTGTAGAACAATTTACCACTTGATCAATGAATTTTTCTAAGGGTCTTGAAGTTTTCTATAGAAATAATGTAGGGGTTATCAATTTTGTTGATGATCTCTATATCACAATAACAGTTTCTTTTGGAGAATATCGTTCTAATGATGTAAATATACTAGTATATCGACAAAATTGGAACGAAATAAGACTTATTAAAGAAAGTTCAAAATGATAATCATAGATAATTACTTCAAACATCCTGATATAATCAGAAATTATGCTTTAAATGAAATAGAGTATAATGAACCAAAAAAGAATGATGGATGGAGAGGTTATAGAAGTAATGTTTTGTCTATGAATAATGATTTTGAGAGAGAAATAATTTTAAAAATATGTGACACAATAGAAGAAAAAACTAATAGAAAAATACTAGAAAGTGAAATTTATTTCCATTGTTCTCCTCAAAAGATTATGTTTGAGGAAAATGATTTTCATACAATGAAATGGCATAATGATTTTGCAGACTATGCAGGAATTATTTACTTAACACCAAATCCACCAAAAAATAGTGGAACATGTATTAAAAATCAAGACTGCATAGAAAATTTTTACAATAGATTTGTAGCGTATCCAGGCAAATTAATTCATGGACCAGATCATTTATTTGGACATGATATTGACACAACTAGAATGACTGTAACCATGTTTTTATGGTTTATTGATGGAGATTTTAATGACAAACGACCACCCAAAAGAGTTTATTGATGATGCATTTTATGTTGTTCAAAGTAGATGGAAAACATGGAAATCATTTTCAAAAGATGATAAACCATTAATAACATCTTTAACTGAGAAAGAATGTATCAAGACAACGAGATTTTATCTAAAAGGGTTGCAAGAAGGATTTTCTGATGATACAATTAAACATGAAGGCACTGTAGGAGGAAAACTATGAAACTTAAAGAAACTGTCCGCACATTTGTAACTAAGTCTGGAGATTCTTGGGAGTGGATTGAAACAGAAGAAACTGTAAAAGCACTTGAAGAGTATTGGACTCTAGTAAATAATAAAAAGGTAAATTGACATGGAAGCATCCAGCATAAAACTATCAAACACATCTAAAATGTTTGAATATGAAAAAATCTCTAGAGAAATTGAATCTTGTGATGATATAGATGTTTTGAAAAATATGTTGCGATGCTATGTTAAACTTTATATGAAACAGCAAGAAGCAATTATTGATCTTTTTCCACATTACAATGGACAAAACAACGATAAGATTAGTGACACTGTTGAGTATCCTGATTGGACTTGACATTTTTTTGATTATTGCTATCCTAATAAAAGGAAAAGCAAACTTCTACTTGGTTTATCAACATTTAATTAAGTAACTTTATTATGTCCGACACTAGAATTCTTGCTGGAACGATTGCAAAAAAAGTTGGTCATTTAAATGAGCATAAGGTATGTGAATGGTTACATCAATCTTTCGGTGGAAACTTTATTGTTGATGGTAAACCAAAAACAAAACAGGACATTATAAATTTAGACACTAATGAAAGTTATTCATTAAAATCTGTATCTAAAAATCATACTCAATGTCACCTTACATCATCTAGTCGATGGTGTGATTATTTCCACATTCATGGAAAACTTGAAAAATGGTTTATGCAGTTTTTTGGTGTTCCTGGAATTGATGTTAGTGGAGGTAAAAATAAACAACATAGACTTACACAATCTCAGATTGAATTTGAATTGAACGATCTTGCATATCAGTGGTTCAATGATATGAAACAAGATATCTTCAATGTCATTTTAGCATCGGGAATGAACGATACTCCTGTAGATTATCTAATTTGGCACCAAAAGAAAACAAATCAAACAGACATTTATTCAATAGATTTTTTAAGATCTATGGTAAATAATGGTGAATGGATTATGAAAGAAACTACACTTCACTTTATTACAGATGAAAAAAAGTTATTTCATCTACAAATGAAAGGATCTGGACAAAAATATACATCAGGTTATCATGGTTTAATGTTTCACATATACAAATGCTTTTAGTACAAGTTAAAACTAAAGAACAGAAAGATGTTGTTAAGAACATTATAGAAACATACCATTCTTATGTTCCTACAAATACCTCTGTTGGTAGAAGAATTGATTGGTTAATATATCAAGATGATAGTTTTGGATCTAAACCAGTTGGAATGATAGGATTAGGTTCATCCGTATATCCTCCACCAAAAGATATTTTAAGAGAAATGAAAATATCTAAGGATGAGTATAGGAAGATTTTTAATTCTATTGCAAATAATTGGAGATTTTGCATGACAAAATCAATTCCAAATGCTGGTACACAAGTTTTAAAACAACTTAGAAAACTTGCACCTATTGCATGGAAAGAGAAGTATGGTAATGAGTTAAAAGTTTTAATTACATTTGTTGCTGGTGGTAACACTGGTGCAGTATATCTTGCTGATAATTGGAAAGTAGTTGGTAAGACCGCTGGACTTCCAAAACATAAATCTTCATCTATGAAATGGGACACATCAGAAAAACTAAAAGAAAAATTTGTCAAACCTACTGGAGAAAATCAAAAAATAATTTTGTACAAAGATATTAGGACAAAAAAAGATAAAAAAAGTTCTTTTATTGAATACCAGTATGACAGTTGAAGATGTGGTACACTTCGATTGACATCTAATCATTATCCTGGTATTATACGAATGTAGTTGATATCACTATGGTATCTGATTCGGTTTTTGATTTAGCAATCGAAACGGCAAAATCATCTCCATCAAAAAAGCAGGTTGGCGCTGTTCTTTTGAACAGAAGTAAAGTCATTTTGACTGCAACTAACTTGGAGAAGAAATCGCATCCTATTCAAGCACGATTTGCTGAGCGCGTTGGTCTTGGTGAGAAGATTTATCTTCATGCTGAGATTGCAGCACTTGTCAAATGTCGAGAAGAATGCGATACTATAGTTGTGGCAAGGGTTAATCCACAACATAAACTGCGTATGGCAAAACCATGTCCAATCTGTGATCTTGCTTTGAAAGAGGCAGGAATTAGCAAGATTTATTATTCAACTGACAACGGATTTCTTTACAATTATGGCAACTGAAGGTTTTGTTAAGTTTGAATACTTTAGTAAAGGTATTCCGCCCTATTATGATAATAGGTCTTTCCCAGAACTTCTTGATGATGAGAAAATCATTATTGAGACACCTATTCTTGAGATGAACTACTATCAGTATTATGGTTTGTTCAAGAAATTTCTGATGGCAGTTGGGTTTAGCGAAAAAAACATCATTCAAGGTGCATGTAGTCTTGCATTTAATGAAATGAATGATGAAAAGATCATGCGCGAAGTTGCAGAAGAGTATGATCTTATAATGAGTGAAGATCTTCCTGATATTATTGCTGATCGTAAAAAGCAAGATGAAGATTGGATTAAAAAGACCAACGAGAGTTGGGAAGAACGCTACTGGTCAGTGTATCGTAAACTTCAAGAGATTGATAGTGTAAAATATACTGATGATGAACTAGATGCAATGTGCGATAAGGCAGCATCTGATGAAGAAAAGCAGAAGTGCCGTGAGTATAATCTGCGAGAAGCAGAATACTACAACAAGCGAGCAGAACTTGATGCAAATCAAAACAATGAGAGCACTGTTTGTGACAAAGATGATCCCAGTGATGAATGTAAAGAGCACTGGAATGACTTTTGGGATGGTGAAACTTCACTAGCAGATAAAGTTCAAGAGGGTTACAATTACTGGGAAAATGAACCTTCAAAGGAAGGTAAGATGAAAGTTACTACCAATGATCCAATGAAAGCATGGAATGGTTTAATTCCTGGATCTAAATATGCAAAAGAATTGGGATGTATTTGTCCTGTTCTAGATAATGAGGAAATGCCTGATGATAAGAAATGGATTGATGTAGAATGTTCCATTCATGGAAGAAAAAAATGAATCTAATTAAATTCTCTCATCGTGAAGACTTTGGACATGAATGGTATGTTCAAGTTTTATTCACAAAAAGTTGGGCATTATTTCAAGGATCTGTGTCTTGGAATGATTTTCCTGGTTGGCCTTATATTCAAATACGATCTGGAACTGGTAGTTTAATTAGTATTATGTTTTGGGCATATAAATTAGGATTTGATATTGGTATTATTGAATACACTTGGAAAATGGATTATACAGAAAACAACGATGATAGTGAAGATTTAAAATGAAAGACTCTACTGCTCTTGGTGTTGTATTTGGTGCTATTGTTCTTACAGTAGCAGGTCTTTTTCTCAAAGCATGGATTCTTGGAATCATTTTATCTTGGTTCAGTGTATCCTTGACAATTTGGCAGAATCTTCTTATTATTATTCTTGCCGATCTAATCACTGGTAAAATTAAAGTATCTACAAAATGATTACAACTATTATGGCAGGATTTGCCTTTGGGTATTGTGTGATGGACATTATCCAAAACTATCGTGCCCGTCGTACTATGAATGAACTGCTTAAATCTACTCTGGAGAATGACAAATGAAACAACAAAACGGATTTATTGACCCTGCTGTTGCTGCTATTGCTGTCGGTGTGGTTGTGATTGGTGGTCTCATCTTTATTGGTGGTCCTCAATACAATGTGTGGCAACAATCTCTTGCTGGTAAGGCAGAACTTCAAAAAGCAGAATACACTCGTCAGGTAGCAGTTCTGGAAGCACAAGCAAAGAAAGATTCAGCACAACAACTTGCTGATGCTGAGATCATCCGTGCTACTGGTGTTGCTAAAGCAAACCAAATCATTGGTGACAGTCTGAAGGACAACCGTGAATATCTTCAGTATCTTTATATCACTGGTCTGGAAGATGGTAGCAAGAATGGTAATGTGACCATCTATGTGCCAACCGAAGGTGGTATGCCCGTTCCTACACTTCAAATGAACAAATGATCTTCAGTAGAGCGGTGCTTGGTACAGAAAATAAAAAGACTAAGATGAACTGGTTTGATTACTGGATCATGCACTGCTGGTTTACTGGTTGGCAGAGCATTAATCATTCATTCCGCAACTGGGCAGATCTAATGACTGGTAACTGGAAAGATTATGCTCTTATGTTCTATGATGATCCATTTGAAGAATGTCGTGATTGCTTTTGGTCATACTTAGGTGATGATGACACTTTACCCAAAGAATTTCTTGAGCATTTGCAAGAACTTGTAGATCGTATTGATCGTGGTGAAGAGAAACTCATCCCTGTTGATGAAGTGATGATGAACAGATTCAAAGATCTAACAGATGGTGTAAAGTTGGATGAAAGTAATGAGTGAAAGAGCACAAAAACTAATGGATGCCATATGGCATGAACGCAACACTTGGGCAGATACTGAAGAAAAACTTGTTGCTGCCATTATTAGAAAAACCATAGAGAACTCTCGAACGATGGTAGCAGCAAAGATGAATAATCTTACTGTCATCGACAAAGATGATATGATGACTTTATCAAAAGAAATTGAGAATTTGAAGACACCTGAATAACTGGCACACCACCTCTTCACAGGGGTGGTTTTTTACTGTATAATGAGAAGGTAATCGAGGCACTTCACCAATGAAGACCTACCGAATGCTGATTGAGTATTGGGTTCCTGATGAGGATGAGAACTTGTTTGAAGAGAAGATCATCCAGTCCCGATCTTCTTGTGGTAAAATTGCAGATGATTACTTAGCACAAGATCGCACCAATCTCATCCGTTCCGTTGAAGTTTTTCCTGTCTGATTATGATTAATTGGAAATGGCCACAAACTAAACAGAATAATTTTCTGCCTTGGTATCTGATGCTCAAGAACATGCTTGCAGTGCCATTTTATATTGTTGGTGCTTTGTTCTTTGCTATTGGGTTCTCTATTCACAAAGGTCCAAAGCAAGTATTTACCCATATGCCTAAAATTTCTTTGCTATGATTAACCCAATTGACAAAACACACTGGGATGATCTTTATGCTCGTCTTCATGATGCTTATGTAGAGTGTATGAAGCATAACAATCCCACATATGAACAGAAACTTGCACAGGTTCTGGATCATATGATTGAAAACAAAAAGTATCTTTACATCCGATGAACTACCTTTGTCTTGTTGATGGTGTTGTAGAATATGGCAGCACTGATCCTGCTGCGTTTGCACATTATCATCTGATGTATGCTGAATATCACCGTGATGCTGATGTTCAGTATCTTACTCTTACTGATGAAGAGTATGATAAAATGTTTCCTTGTGAGGAGAATGAGGAATGACTTACGATGAACTTTACGATCACGTTGTGAAGTATGTTGCTATGCCTCATACTGTCATTACAGAACACGATAAACGCCGTGCCTGTCTCATTCTTGGTGCATTTATGGAGTTTGTTATGGATTGTACTGATGCTGGTATTGATCCACGCACACTTGATATGACTGGTATTATGAATGAGAAACTTGATGAACTGGAGGGTAAATGACTGTTGAAAAAGTAAAGTTTGTAACTGTCACCCGTGTGATTGATGACCGCAAAGGTATTCATTATCTTGATGCGATTGATGAGAATGGAATTCACTGGACTGCTGAAATGGATAACAAACAAGAGAAATGGTTAGTATATACTAAACTATGGACTAGAGACCCCCAACACCCCTACGATTTGTGAAAAACTACCGCATCAAAAAAGTGACAGACGGACACTCAACCAGATACTACCCACAACACAAAAGATTTGGATTGTTTTGGTGTAATCTATTTGTAGACGAATATAGGGATGGTGATTATTCTACATTTGAAGAAGCACAGTGGCACCTTTGTAACTATTTGAGAAAACCTGTGGTAGAATAC
>Ga0222712_10004601_pt1 | contig 14338 bp, 10 predicted proteins | sample C33_657DmetaG_FD_165043 | JGI IMG/M metagenome (GOLD analysis project Ga0222712, IMG submission 165043) | Estuarine water microbial communities from San Francisco Bay, California, United States - C33_657D | ecosystem: Environmental > Aquatic > Marine > Unclassified | place: USA: California... | reverse complement strand
TTATATAGCCCCCCTATTATAGGTATATATTGGTATAATTCGGACATTTTAAAAAATATATCACCCTATGTTGTTCGGTTTTTATATTCCAACAGGTTATCTATATATGTAATATTAATTCCATATATAGGGAGTTGGCTCCCTTTATCCCGCCAACTCTTATTATAATATATATATAATTATATATATAATGGGTGAGGTATGCCCGTTTAACCTTACCGTTAAATAACCGTTTTTTAGGAGTACAATGGGACGCAAGCCAGGGATACAGTCGGTGCCTAAGGACGTGGCACAGAAGAAGGTTTTAGAACTACTAGCCCAGGGAACAACGATTACCGACGCCATGCTGGCTGTGGGTAGAAACGATGTTACCTTCCGCCAATGGTCCATGCAGGACCCTGACTTCAAGGCTGAGGCTGACAAAGCAAGACTTGCTGGTAAAGGTGTTAAGGCTGACTTAGCCAATCTGAAGGATATCTCGTTTGAGGAGTTCTCCGAGCAATTCCTAGACACCAAACTGTTCGAACACCACAAGGACTGGGTAGACCTAATTGAGGGACGGGAACCTCGCTGGATTCATCCATCTATGACTTATGAGCCAGCGGCCAGCAACCGTGTTCTTATTAACGTGCCACCTGAGCACGCCAAGTCAACGGTCATCACAATCAACTATGTGACCTACCGTATAGCCACTGACCCTAACGTCAGAATCATTGTAGTCTCCAAGACTCAAGGTATGGCTCGAAAATTTTTAAGTGCGATTAAGACAAGACTCAGCCACCCTAACTGGACTAAACTCCAGATGGGATTTGGTCCTAATGGTGGATACAAGGCTGACTCGCAGACATGGTCTGCTGATATGATTTATCTAGGGACAGGACGCGACTCAGGCGAGAAAGACCCTACGGTTCAAGCATTAGGATTTGGGTCACAGATTTATGGTGCTCGCGCCGACCTAATTATCCTAGACGATGTGGTGATGAACTCAAACTCTCATGAGTGGGAAAAGCAAATTGAATGGCTTCAGAAAGAAGTCATCACCCGTCTGGGACGGCACGGAAAACTACTTATTGTAGGAACCCGTGTCGCCCCAATAGATTTATATAAAATGATACGAGATGGAAACCAATGGACTGGTGGCAAATCTCCGTTCACTTACTTCTCACAACCAGCAGTTCTGGAGTTCGACGAGAAGCCAGATAACTGGAAGACCTTATGGCCATGGACGGATAGAGCCGAAGGTGAAAAGGATGAAGCAAATGAACAAGGATTATATCCAAAGTGGGATGGACCCTCACTCTTTACTAGAAGGTCTGAGGTTGCTCCGTCAGTCTGGGCTATGGTCTACCAACAAGAAGATGTTGTCGAAGACTCAATCTTCTCCCCAACCGTTGTCGCAGGATGTGTCAATGGAATGCGAAAGCGTGGACCTCTCAAGGCTGGAACGCCAGGCCATCCAAGCCACGTTGAAGGCGCTTATACTGTAATTGGTTTTGACCCTGCTGTATCTGGACGTTCTGCTTTCGTAGCAGTTACTTACAACAAAGCAGATTCAAAGATTTATGTTTTAGATTGTGTTAATATGGTTGACCCTTCTCCACAGAAAGAGCGTGCTCTTATCGAGGAGTGGGTTGAAAGATACAAGCCACAAGAGTTTCGAGTTGAAATCAACGCCCATCAAAAGGCGTATCAGATGGACACTGACCTAGTTCAGTTCTTAGCCATACATGGGTGTAAGTTAAACCCACACTATACTGGCAAGAACAAATGGGACACATCATTCGGTGTGGCCTCCATGTCTGCCCTATTCGGCAGTCTGAGGGACGGCAGATTTCAAGATAACAACACAATACAACTTCCGTCCAATGAAGGTTCAGAAGGATTGAAGTCGCTGGTTCAACAGTTAATAACCTGGAAGCCAGATACAAAAAACCCAACAGACTGTGTGATGGCACTATGGTTTGCTATTATTAGAGTCAGAGAATTAATGCAACAATCATCCTTTGCTACTAAGTATCAAAGTAACCGCTGGGCTACCAGACGGCAAAAGGATTCAAGATACGGAATAAATTTAGACGAGGCCTTTGCAGAGCAATGGTCAGAAACCTATAGTTAGGATATAAATGGCTACATCAATCGAACAGATTGCAGCACGAGTATTAGCGCTTAAGCATCGCGCTTCAGAGCGTGACTCACGTGCTACTGATGTATTATCTGTGCGCCAAGGAAAAATTTCTGAAGTATATCCTGATTTCTTTCCAGAGGGCGTAGACACAAACGTCGTTGCAAACTTCATTGATATTGTTGCCCGTGACCTATCTGAGGTTATGGCTCCACTTCCAGCAATCAACTGCTCATCTGCTAGCCAGGTCAATGACCGTGCTCGTAAGTTTGCTGACAACCGCACTCGTATTGCTTCTAATTATTTTAACCATTCTGATTTACAAGTTGGAATGTATACAGGGGCCGACTACTATATAACATACGGTTTCCTCCCATTCATCATTGAATTGGATGAGGAATCAAAGATGCCACGCATCCGACTAGAAAACCCTCGGATGGCTTATCCAGAATTTGACCGCTATGGAAGATGCGTCTCCTTTGCAAAAATCTATACATTAACACTTGGCGAGTTAGTCTCACAGTTCCCTGAATATGAAGTTCAATTACTTGGACGCACAGGGTTTAAACAAGATGTTAATAGCCTTATTGAAATTGTTCGTTACTATGATAAGAACGAATCTGTTATCTATGTTCCTAATAGAGATAACTTAGTTTTATCACGTGCAAAGAATCCAATAGGAAAGATGATGGTAGTTATTGCCAAGCGTCCAACTATTGATGGTGAAATGCGTGGACAGTTTGATGATGTAATTGGAATACAATTGCTTCGTAACCGTTTTGCTATGCTTGCAATGGAAGCAGCAGAGAAATCAGTTCAATCACCTATCGTCCTACCAAGCGATGTTCAAGAACTTCAACTTGGTGGAGACTCAGTTATCAGAACAAACAATCCAGCGGGAGTACGTCGTGTCGAACTTACCCTTCCACAAGGAGCCTTTACAGAGCAAACGCTGCTCAATCAAGAATTACGTGTTGGCGCTAGATATCCTGAAGGTAGAACAGGAAATGTTAATGCGTCCATCGTTACAGGTCAAGGCGTCCAGGCTCTCATGGGAGCATTCGATACTCAAGTCAAGTCAGCCCAAGCAATTTTTGCAACAGCACTTAGAGATGTAATTAAGATTTGTTTTGAAGTAGACGAAACAGTATTTGATGAATTAAAGACAATTCGTGGCGTAGATGCTGGCTCACCATATGCATTAGAATATAAGCCAAGCAAAGACATCAAGGGTGATTATTCAGCCGATGTCCGTTACGGTATGCTTGCTGGTCTTAATCCAGCACAAGGACTTATCTTTATGCTACAAGCACTTGGAGGTAAGTTAATCTCCAAAGACATGGCTATGAGAGAGTTACCATTCAATGTTAATGTTACGCAAGAGCAAGAGAAGATTGAAATTGAAGATATGCGTAATGCTCTTATCGCTTCACTTCAAGCATACACCCAAGCCATTCCACAAATGGCCACTGCGGGACAAGACCCTACAGACATTGTTACAAAGATTGCTAGTGTTATTAAATCACGACAAAAGGGACAGAGCATCGAAGACGCAATAGAAGAAATCTTTGCGCCTAAAGAACAAGTTCCTCCTGCTGGTGCTGCTCAGGTTGAGCAACCGTCCCCTGCTCCCACTGCTCCAGTAGGAGGCCCTACTCCTATGGGAGAAGCGCCACAACAAATTCCAGATATTCAAAGTTTATTATCTAGCCTATCATCAACTGGTGGAGCAAACGCAAGCGTAAGAACTGTTCGTAGACGATAACGATAGGAGGGGACATGACAACACTTGCCGCAATTCAAGGTGATGGTTGGTCAGTTATTGGTTCCGATTCTCGTTCATCTGATGAACATGGTAGACCAATTGATATGGCTACCAATAAAATTATTGAAAACAATGGAATTTTAATTGCTGGTTCTGGTGCAGGACGTGGTTCAAATTTATTACAATTTGGATGGAAACCTCCTAAACCAAAACTAAGTGAAGATTTAGATGTGTTTATGACTAAAAGGTTTATACCTTCTATGCGTAAACTTTTCATAGATGCTGGCTATGATATGAAAGAGGACGGAGACTCAGCAGCACATGATTCGCAGTTTATTGTTAGCATCCGTGGAATACTTTATCCTATCTTTGAGGATTATTCTTGGGACCGTGACACTCGCGGTATCTATTACTCTGGCTCTGGTGGTGATATTGCCATTGGTGCTATGGAGGCTCTTAATGTTGGCAGAGTTACATCTGCTAGTGCAGCAGAAAAAATTATCAAAAAAGCAATAGAAATATCAACTAAATGGGATATATATTCAAGCGGTCCCATCATTACTAAAATACAATATTCTAGGTAGGAGGAATCATGGGTGGAAAAGGTAGCGGTGGTCCTAATGGTGGACCACAATATAGCCCAATGAATGTTAATCCTCTTGGTGGCAATGGCCAAAGTGGAACACAAGCAGCAACTTATATTCCTGGTATGGGATACGGTGAAGGTAAAAAAACACTTGAGGGACAACGTGCTGCAAAACTCGCTGGTAATCCAGTAGCAAATGTTCCTGGCACTATGGCTCCACGCTCTATGGCTGGCATGGATGCAATTCCACTTACTGCTCCAACTACAGAGCCTGGCGTTCCAGTAACTAATGGCGCAGTACTTGGCAAAGGTGATGGATTAGAAGCACTTAATCTTCCTACTACTCCACAAGAGTCAGATAATCCAGAGATAAATTTAATTAGACAAAACTATCAAGTCATGGAATGGTGGGCTCAGCAACCAGGAGCAACACAAGCAACTAAAGATTATGTTAAATATCTTGGGAGTATTTTGTGAGTTTATGGGACACAATATCAAATCTAGCAAAGCAACTTACTAAGACTCCTGAGAATGCACCAGCACCAGCACCAGATGCTGGACAGCGTATTCCATCAGCGGCTTATTTGCCAGATAACTTAACTAGAACAATTCCTGTTGCGCCTGCTATTACACGTTCAAGTGGATTTGGCGTATATTCAGATATAGCAAAAAATCTTCCAGCAAATCCTGGAGGATGGAATGATGCTATTGAACAACTTCGTGTTGGTGGAATTGAAACAGTAGGTGGAACTTTAGGTGTTATAACCGAAGCAACACTTGGTAGAGTTGACGAAAAAACTGACGGCGCACTTACTAGACTTTTAATGGCAGGACCAAAGAATGTAAGGTCTAACTATGCCTTTGTTAGAGATGTGGAAAACCACTCTACTGGCATGGGATTACTTGCTGGCCTTGGAATTATTGGTGGTGGAGTAGCAGCAGGTGCTGCTGCCGTAACCGTTGGTGCTCCAGTTGCAGCCGTTGCTGGACTTACAGCAATTGGTGCGGCATTAACTGGAAAAATACAACGCTCACTTTCTAAGACTGGTATTGCTGGCGAAGCAAATGCAGCGTCTGCACAGTTTGCTGAATCAGAAGCGGGACAAGTTCGCTATAATTTTGGTCGAGATGTATACTCAACTACTGCAGGTAAAGCAGCAAGTGCATTAGGATACAAAGACTGGGGCGATACATCTAAAGGTTTAGGTGCAGTTGTCAGTGGATTCCTTAATTTTGGACTAGAACTTGGTGTTGGTCCAGATATTGCTGCTGGTAAAGTTACTGGTTCTTTGTTACGTGAGGCTACAGTAGCGCCAATTGTGCGTCCTACACCTGGTTTAACTGGAAAAATACTAGCAAAAAGAGAAACAGAAATAACTGCTGCTAGATTAGCCGATGATGTTGACACAATTAAAAAGACTGTTGCTGGAGAAGTAACAAAATACACACCATTATTTGAATTTTTACAAAATAACAAGCCATCCACATTATTGCAACGTAAACAGTTTGACAATGAAATTGGAATGGTCGGGGCTAACCTACTTGCTGGTGCAGATAGAGAGTCAATTGGCTTAGTTCTACGCACTGGCCGTGGTGATATAACAGCAATGCAAGAACTTGCTGCAAAGAGAGCAGATATATTTGCTGAAATGCAACGATATACTGACTCACTGCAGGCTGTTAAGACCGAAGGTATAATTTCCCTTACATATAAGGGTGACAATATTGTATTGTCTAAGAGATTTAAGAACAATATTGAGATGGTTACTGCAGAAGTTAAAGAACTTCGTAATCAAGTTAAGTGGTTAGATGATGCCCTTAAAGTTGATTCTAGAATGCAGAATAGAACCGTATCTCGCTGGGCTTGGGTTGAAAGAACTGCTAATGACTTAGCAAAAGAGAAGGTTGCTAGAAAGACTGAGACACCTGACCTTACTGCTCGTCAAAGTTTAACTGGAAAAGCACTTCAAACAGTTTACCAGAAGAGTCCATTCTCTGCATTTATTCGTTTTGTAGACCGCTTAGGTGACGATATCCCTAAGAATACAATTAACTTTAATGACCCTATTCAGTCTCCAGATAGACTTCGCACAAGCATTCGTTCCGCTGTAAAGCATAAGGGACTTCTTCCAGAAGAAGGACTAAAACTATACAACGATATGATTAAAGCACCAAATGAACTTGTCAAGAAAAATGTTGTTGACACATATACAACAAGGTTAGCAGAAAACCTAGGTGCAAAGTATAATGTGCATCCAAGTATTATATCAGAGGTTTTAAAGGCATACGATAAAGCACACAGAACTATGCTTGATGAGGCACGCACCGCTAAAGACCTAAAGCAGGGTTATATGTTTGGTCCTGGTGGAGTAGACGATATTGTATCTGACCCTCAACTTGTAACACAGTTGGCAAACGGTGCATTCTTACCAGATGTTAAAATGTGGGATGCTGCATTCAAAAGATATGCAGAAAAAAGAGGAGCAGAAGCAAGCCTTCCTCTTAATACAAAATTATTAGGACAATTTGTTGCAGAAGAGTTTAACTCTTTATGGCGTGGACTTACATTGTTCCGTGCTGGATATCCAATCAACGTTATCCGTGACTCATCTGTTCGTGTGTATGGTGATGCTGCTCTATTCAGTGTATTGAAGGAACTTGGCAAGCAAGAGATTGATGCTCTTGCTAATTCATCTAATACAGTATCAAAGATTTCTAACTATTTTAGTGCAATTGGTAACCCTAAGAAAAACCTAGAGAATATCCGAAGAGATATTAATCTACATAATGGGACAATTAAAGCACTTGAAAAGGCATTAGCCCGCAATGGATACGACGTAAAGAAGCCACCAAAGAAGGTGCCAGATGACCTTGTTGATGTTGTAGATAGTTTAAATAAAGTTAAAGGTTCAAGAAACGAACTTGTTCGCCAGGAAAATGCTGTAATAAGTGGAGTCAAAACCCCTACAGTTGGCAGAGATAAGTCTATCAGGGTATTGGGATACGACTTCCCTGCTCCATTTTCAGGCAGATTTGGTGAAATAACTAAACAGCAATTGCTGCAAAAAGATGATTTGCGTAGAGCATTATCTAATGTACGTGAACTTGAAATTGAAAATGTTCGCAGAGGTAGCACTGGAACACGCACCATTCTAGCAACCCAAGATGAGGGATTGCATTTAGTTGAGTGGGCTCAGACTTTACAGGATATCCTAGGTTTTGATGATGTTGCTAGAATGATTATGTCTGGTAAATCAAAGAAAGAAGTTGTTACCTATTTAAGAAGTCCTGAAGGATTCTCCTATATGGATAGAATGGGATATACTTCTTCTGATGCAGCACTTATGTATGAGAAGGCAAAGGCTGTAGTAAACACATTTGCCCCATCAAAAGAACTACATAAGATGGTTATGGAGAATAGAGTATCTGTAGACGCACTACGTAAACTCTATCCAGATGTTAACGAAAGACCACCACTTCTTACTGACTTAGCGGCTGATAACCTAGGCGTAAGCAATAGATATATAGATTTCCGTAATGCTGTAAAAGAAGGTGTTGCTTGGTTATCAACTGCACCTACAAGCAGACTTATGTATTCACCTTACTTTGCGGTTAAGTATCAAGAGAAACTACAAAGCATGGTGCATGTAGCAAATATCCAAGGTCGTCATCTAACTATTAAAGATAGAGAGAACTTTGAGGCTGCTGCTAGAGCATATGGTATTAAAGAATACAAAGAGAAACTAAACTCTTTCCATAGGGATATGAACTATGGTGGATTTATGAATTATATCCTAGCGTTCTTTCCTGCGGTAGTTGAGCAGTTCCGTGCATATGGAAGAATCTCACTAGAACACCCAGAGTTTTTAATTAAAGCAGCACAGATTACTACAATTCCTGACCGTGTCTTGAATGCTCAGGAAGATGCATTTGGCAACAAGTATGTAGAGGTTGACCTACCAGTACTTGGTGTAAAAGGACGTGTAGGTGCTGACTGGTTCAACGTATTTAACCCTACTGGTGGTTCAAGCATTGTATCTGCTGGCCCTATTATGGCGTTTAGCGTTAATGAATATACCCGCAGAACTGGCACTGAGAATGCTTTTACTAACTGGGTATTACCATTCGGAAGTCAAAGCAATTCATTTAAAGCGCTTCAACCTAATACAATAAAGCGTGGATATGAAGCATTTATACTTTCATTTAGACGCAATGGCGAACAGTTTAATAAAGATTCAAACATGTTCCTACAACAATGGCATTCTGATTTTGTAAAAGAGAATGGCAAGAACCCAGGCGGAACAGACTTAGCCCAAGGTATTAAAGAATCCCAGGATAAAGCGTTCTTTATGGCATTCCTAAGATTTGGTGGAGCAATGCTTCTACCAGCACAGCCTCAATATGTTACTGGTTTGGGCGTATATAAGGATGAATTAAATCGTCTGCGTGAAAAGTATGGCAATGAAGAAGGCGAAGATAAGTTTATTCAAACCTATCCAGAAGCATTCATGCTTGCTGCTAGATTGTCTGACTCTGCATCTGGTATAATTCCAGACCAAACATCTGTTTATTTAGTTAAAAAGAATAAAGATGTTGTTCTTGATATAGTTGCCACAGTTGGTAAAGATAACCTTAATGTGCTGGGTGCTGTATTTAATGATGCAGATTATGCATTCTCCTCAGCGGCTAATGCATATTTGTCATCCACTACAGTACCAGGAACTGATAAGAAGTTTAGGGACTTTAAAGATGTTCTTGACGTTACCCGTTCTGCTATAGTCTCAAAGGGATGGAGAGACTATACTAAGATGGTGGAAACGGTTAGGGACGAACTAGAAAATGGACCACAGAAACTAAATCCAAATAGAGGATATGGTAAGGTTCTATTAAAGCAATATAAAGATAAGTTCGTTGAAACTCAAAAAGAATTAAACCCATTATGGTATGCTGAATGGGATGGCCAGAGTGGAAACAGCGGTTCATCTCGCAGAAATGCAACAATTGATGCATTAACGCTAGCAGCAAATACACCTAAATTATGGGCTGAATTAGAGAAGCAACCTAGATGGACAAACATCGTTAACTATCTAAACTTTAGATATGATGTATATGATTCCCTAAATAAGATGAATGCTACTATAGATTCACCTAGGGCTATCAAAATAAAAGAACAAGTCGATGATTATGTAGAAGCATTAAGAAGTCAAGACGTTGACTTTGGAAGATTCTATGATAGATACCTATCACGGGATGCATTTGACCACGTTTATGGAGAGTAATAATGACTAACGAAACAGAAAATAAAGTAGTCGGAAGAAAGACGCAGACTAAAGCGCCTACACAAACTCCAACTCCAACTCCAACTCCTAAACCGACTCCAAATCCATCAGTAACAAATATAACTGATAGAATCAATGGTAGGTTAAGAGAACAAGAAGTAGTTATTACTGGTACCGATACAATGGATACAACAGCCGACTTCCTTGCTACTCTTAATAGAAAGCAAAAGTTAGAGATTGCTAGATTATTAAAAGGCAATTTTACTGTTCGTCAACTAAGTGATGTAGATACAATCCTGGCAGAAAACTTCAGCATGTTGCCAGTTGCAAAAGATTACAAAGACTTTATATCTAACTTAAAAGCAGAACTTCTTCCTTCTTCTGGTACCGATAATCTTCCTACTCAACAGATTACACAGGTATCACCTGAGTCTAAAAAGAAAACTGCTGAGGCTGCATGGGCGAGTGTGTATGGTAAAAAACCAACAGATGTTGAACTTAAGCAGGCTAATGAGTTCTTACAAAAGATGGTTGATGTAGGTCAAACTACAACAACTAAAGTAGTTGGTGGCAAGAAGGTTATAACATATACTCCTGGCTACAGTGAAGCCCGTGGACAACTTGCTCTAGAAGAGAAGTTAAGACAGGATACATCTCCTATGGCTCAACAAGATTTACTTGAAAAACAAAGCATAGATGCTCTTGATAAAATAGTTAAGTGGGGTGGCTAGTGGCAGAGAATGTAGTTACCGCATACGGACTACTTGGTGATTTAGTAAAACTATATCCTGAACTTCAAAAAGTATTTGATTTAATCAATAAGGGTGACGATACCCAGGCAGAACTAGAGTTCTATAAAACTGGATACTATCAGAATCTATCATCAACAGCAAAAGATAGAGCGAAGAAAAAGGCTTCTCAACCTGGATTATATCTACAAGAGTTAGATGCTTTTAAACAAACTCAAAGAATCAGACTTACTCAAAAGGGTATAACAGTAGATGATGCTATCCTTGAGGATGCATTCCTAAAGGGATACACCGAGAATCAAGTTGATGCGTTAGCGCTTAGTAAGTTCACTGGTAAAATTGGTGGAACTACAATTGGCAATGTTCAGAATCTAAATGAATATGCTAATCAATTTGGAATGTCTTATAATCAGGCAACGTTAGACTCATGGTCAAAGGGAATTGCTGGTGGAACAACTACTGTATATGATGTTCAAAGCAAGATTCGCCAAGATGCTGCTAGTGCATACCCTGTATATGCAGATGGATTATTAAAAGGAACAAGTCTTGATGCATTGGCTTCAGCCTATAAATCATCTATGGCCAATATATTAGAAATAGACCCAGATGCAATTTCATGGAATGACCCTACACTTAGAACAGCATTACAATATGTTGACACAAATGGAAAGCCAGCAATGAAACCTATTTGGCAATTTGAAAATGAACTACGTAATGACCCTCGCTGGGAATATACAAATAATGCTAGGGCTAAGGTAGATTCATTATCACTTAAGGTCCTTCGCACAGATTGGGGATTAGTATAATGGCTGCTCCTAAACCTACGGTACCTATTGCTAGTACAACCAAAGTAACACCTGGTCAAACTATTTCTGGCATTGCCGCTAAAGCAGGCGTGAGTGTTGCTGCTATTGCTGCTGCTAATCCACAGATTACTAACTTAAATAAAATTAGTGTTAATCAAGTAGTTAATATTCCAGTTGTTAATACAGCAACAAAGACTGCAAGCAATACATATGCTGGTGGAGTAACTGGTGGAGCAAATCCATTTGCTGCAAATTCTGGCGTAAGTACAACTACACTTGAAGGAATCTATAAGGCTTCTGGCCTTACTCCAACAACTGGTTCTACTACGACTGGTGTAACAACTGGTGGGGCAACAACTACTACAGACACTTCAGCAGCAGATGCAATTGCTGCAGCAGAAAAAGCAAAACTACAAGCAGAATTAGATGCAGCAAAAGCAAAAGCGGAACAAGATGCACAGGCACTGGCTGATGCAAATGCAAGAGCAGCAGCCGCAGCAGCACAGTTGGCAGGGTTAACTGGACAATATCAATCTCAACTTTCTGCAATACAAGCACAACTTGCCGCACAACAGGCTCAGGCTCAAGCAGCAGCAAATGCTGCAGCACAGGCAGAAGCAGCCAAACGAGAATCAGTCGGTAAAATTGTAGCAGCACGATTTGCTCAATATGGTCTTGCAACCCTAGGTGCAAAAGTTCTTGAACTTGCAAAGCAAGGATATACTGAAGATACTATTACTCTTGAACTTCAAAATAGTGAAGAATACAAAATTAGATTTGCTGCCAATGAAGAACGCCTTAAGAAAGGCTTAACAGTACTAACTCCAGCAGAGTATCTTAGCGTAGAAGATGCTTATCGTCAAACACTAAGAGCATATGGATTAACTCAATTTGATAATGATTCATATGTAAAACAATTTATTGCTAATGACGTATCTCCGTCAGAATTATCAAATCGTGTAGTTACAGCGGTTCAAAGAGTTCAGAATGCTGACCCTGCCGTTGCTCAGACATTGCGTGATTACTATGGAATTGGTCAAGCCGATATGGTTGCATATGTTCTTGACCCTAATCAGAAACTTCAAGAGATTCAACGTAAGGTTGCTGCTTCAGAAATTGGAGTTGCTGCTCGTCGTCAAGGTCTTGAGGCTGGTGTATCTGTTGCAGAACAACTTGCTGCACAAGGAGTTACACAAGCAGAAGCACAAAAGGGATATGCAACTATTGCAGATATCTTACCTACTGCAAAAAAGTTAAGCGATATCTACGGAACTACATTAGAAGGATATGGACAAGGCGAAGCAGAGCAAGAAGTATTTAATCAACTTGCATCAGCACAACGCAAGCGTCAAGCACTAACTGCCAAGGAAATATCTACATTTACTGGTTCTTCTGGAATGGCAAAGACCGCATCACGTTCATTAACTGGCGGACAAATATAGAATCCTGACATGGACCTATCGGCCCCATGCAGTGTAAAAGACCGATAGCAAGAGCCAACCTATTTCCCCGAATAGAATTGAGGCTTGCGACTAACAACGAATAGAAGGGTGGATAGTTGCTATGAGCAACAACTACTGGGAAGACGAAGACGAAGACCTAGATACCGACCAAGGATTTTCTGGCGACGGTAGTGACTTAATTAAGAAACTACGTAAAGCCAAGAGAGCCGATGAGAAACGTATTAAGGAACTCACTGAGCAACTTGAGGGATTTTCCAAAGTGCAGCGTGAGCGAACCGTCAAAGAAGTCCTAGAAAAGAAAGGCGTAAACGCTAAGGCTGCACGCTTAATTTTAAAGGACATTGAAGATGTTAACGAAGAGACAGTTAATAACTGGCTCGATGATAACGCAGATTTGTTTGGAATAAAAGTACAGCAAGAAGAGCCTAAGGTGGCAGAACAGGACCGTGCTGCTCTAAGACAGCAGGATGTTCTAACACAGGCTGCGTTCACTCCTGACAGAATGGAAGAAATCAATTCAAGAATAGACAATGCAGATTCTATGGATGCATTGCTCGATGTTCTTCGTTCACAACAACAATCATAGTTTCTAGTCACTGGAGGTGACAAATGGCTAACAGTTATGTATCAACCGACTCCGCCTCATTAGGCGGAACCGCTGGTGGTGCTGGTCTAGTCCAGAAGGCGTATGACCGTCTTCTAGAATTTGCTCTCCGCTCTGAACCACTTATTCGTTCAGTCGCAGATAAGCGCCCAGCCCGTCAAGCAATCCCTGGTTCAACCGTTGTTCTACAACGTTACGTTGACCTTTCAGCAGCAACTACTGCTCTGACAGAGACAACTGACCCAGATGCAGTAGCAATGTCAACACCAACATCAGTAACCATTACTCTTAACGAGTACGGTAACTCAGTGTTGGTAACACGTGCTCTTGAGTTATTCTCATTAGCAGATGTTGACCCTGCAATCGCAAACATTATCGCTTACAACCTAGCAGATTCTATTGACGCTGTAGCAATGACAACATTGCGTGGCGGAACTAACGTAATCTATGCAGGTGCAACAGCAACTTCAACTGCAACTATCACAGCAGCCGCAACAATTTCTTCAGCAAACATCCGCAAGGCTGTTGCTAAGTTACGTGCTAACAAGGCTAATGGTCGCAAGGGTTCACTATACTGGGCTGGTATCCACCCAGAAGTATCTCACGACCTACGTGCTGAGACAGGTTCAGCAGGATGGTTGCTTCCTAACCAATATGGTTCTGCACAAGACCGTATTTGGGCAGGAGAAATTGGAACATACGAAGGTGCATACTTCGTAGAGTCTCCACGTCTGTACAATGCTACTGACGGTGCTTCATCTGCACGTAACTACCGTACAATTATTGCTGGACAGCAAGCATTGGCCGAGGCAGTTGCAGAAGAGCCACATGTAGTAATCGGACCAGTAGTTGACAAGTTAATGCGTCACCGCCCAATGGGTTGGTACGGCGTACTTGGCTTTGCACGCTACCGCGAAGAGGCACTATACAGAATCGAATCAGGTTCATCAATCGCTTAGTTGAT
>Ga0222712_10004598_pt1 | contig 14345 bp, 11 predicted proteins | sample C33_657DmetaG_FD_165043 | JGI IMG/M metagenome (GOLD analysis project Ga0222712, IMG submission 165043) | Estuarine water microbial communities from San Francisco Bay, California, United States - C33_657D | ecosystem: Environmental > Aquatic > Marine > Unclassified | place: USA: California... | reverse complement strand
TGTTGAACAAGATCGATAGGAATACTGCAACACCTAGGGTTCCACCCATCTGTCTAAAGAAGGTAGCGGATGAGGTTGCAACACCGATGTCCTTAGCTTCAACAGCGTTTTGTGAAGCAATAGTTAGTGTCTGCATCATCTGTCCTAGACCAAGACCCATCACAACCATTCCGATGGTCACCTGCCAAACAGCCCAGTCTGCACTGAGGTTAGCTAGGTAGACATAAGAGATTGCCATAAGTGCTGTTCCAAGAACCATGAAGATCTTGTATTTACCGGTTGCAGAAGTAATACGTCCGCTGACGATTGAAGAAGTCATTAGACCCATAACCATAGGAATCATTAGGTAACCAGATTCGGTAGGAGATGCACCGTAAACAATCTGTAGTACTAGTGGAAGTGAAATCATTCCACCGAACATTCCAATACCAACAACAACTCCTAGAAGAGTTGTCAGTGAGAAAGTTCTTGATTTGAAAAGCGAAAGTGGAAGTAGTGCATCATCTCCCATTCTTCTTTCAATCAAGATGAAGGAGATGATTCCAACTACACCAGTTGCATATGAAGCTAGAGAGTTGAATGAAGTCCAACCCCACTCTCTACCCTGTTCAGCAACAATCAGAATTGGAACAACACCGATGATGATTGTGACCACACCCCACCAGTCAATAACTTTTGACTTAGCTTCGTGATGTGGGATGTGTAGGAATGAAAGAACTAGGAATAGTGCAATCAAACCAATTGGTAGGTTCATCAGGAAGATCCAACGCCAACCAGTAATTCCAAAGATGTTATCGATACCTGCGAATAGTCCACCAATTAGTGGGCCAAGAACAGAAGAGGTTCCAAAGACAGCAAGGAACATACCTTGATACTTTGCTCGCTCTCTTGGTGGAACGATGTCAGCAAGAATTGTTAGAGCAAGTGCAAACAAACCACCTGCACCAATACCCTGAATAGCTCTGAATGCAGCCAACTCATACATTGAGTTAGCAAAACCAGAAATAACAGAACCAACAACGAAGATCGAGATTGCTGTGATGAACAAATATCTTCTACCGAAGATATCTCCCAGCTTTCCGTAAATAGGTGTCGCAATAGTTGAAGTGATTAGGTAAGCAGTTGTTACCCACGCTTGAGCTGATAGACCATTCAGGTCATCCGCGATAGTTCTCATTGCAGTTCCAACTACGCTCTGATCCAAAGCAGACAGGAACATACCTGCCATTAGACCAAACAGAACAAACATGATTTGTCTGTGAGTCATTACTCCGGTTTTAGCTGATTCAGCTGCTGCCGCTTTACGGTCTGCACGCGCCAACGCGTTCTCTTTTCTAGTAGTGAAAGTTAGACTTTAGAAATGTCTAGTGGAACTAAGAAACGGTTGATATCGACAATTCTTCTGTTGTCTGTTTTGTTTCCCTCGGTAACTAATTTTACACCTGCTCAAGCCACAAGACTGATGGAGCAGTCAACAACTGATCCTGAGTCAACCTGGATCGTAGTGAACAAGCAAAACCCACTAAATCCCATCGATTACGTGCCAAAAGACCTTGTTGCACCCCAATTCCCAGTACTAAATGCCAACCCCTACGGTAGAAAACTGAGAAAAGAAGCCTCTAAAGCCGCATACAAACTAGCCATGGCTATGAAGGCAGCTGGTAAAGGGAGCCTAGTTATCCAGAGCGCATACCGTTCTTATGCCGAACAGAAAACCATTCATGCCCGTCAGGTAGAGAAATATGGCCTAGCAACTGGTGAAGCACTAGCTGCTAGACCCGGTTACTCAGAACATCAGACCGGATGGGCCATGGATGTTTCAGCTAGGGGACAGGGCTGCCAGATCAGGGTTTGCTTTGGTCAAACCAAGGCAGGTCGCTGGTTAGCAAGCAATGCATGGAGATTTGGCTTCATCATCAGGTATCCAAGTGAGGCAACTAAGGTCACGGGCTATCAGTATGAGCCTTGGCACTTGAGATATGTCGGTCAGGGTCTAGCGATAGTCATGCATGAAGACAAGGTCAGAGTTCTAGAGAAGTTCTTTGGGTACCCATCAGCGCCTAACTACTGATAACTCAACTAACCTTTAACCATGCCTAACTCAGTGAACAGAAAACCTACCTACGCCTTCTTAGGTCCAGTGGGTACCTTTACTGAGCTTGCCCTTGCCCAGGTCAAAGAAGCTAAGAATGCCAAGAGCATCCCAGTTTCAACTGTTACCGAAGCCATCGAGGCTGTTCTAAGCGGTAAAGCTACCCGAGCCATTGTTCCAGTTGAGAACTCAATCGAAGGTGGAGTTTCAGCAACCTTAGATGCTCTAGCTAATACAACCTACATCAGAATCTTCGGTGAGTATTTAGTTCCAGTAACTTTCAACCTCGTTGCAAAGCCAGGGACAAAGCTAGCTGATGTAAAGATCATCTCGACTCACCCAACTGCTTATGCACAGTGCCGAGGATATCTAGCCGAGCACCTTCCTAAGCACACTCACATTCCTTCGACCTCAACAGCTGCAGCTGCAGTTAGTTTGCTAGACACAAATTCTGTTGCTGATGCTGCCATTGCAGCTAAAAGCATCACTGATCACTACAAGCTCACAGTGCTTGCTAAGAACATCGGTGATAACAAGAACGCACAAACTAGATTCATTGAAATTGGTTTACCTGCTAAACCAACAACAAGAACCGGTAAAGATAAAACCTCAGTCATTGTTGAACTTCCAACTGATTGTCCAGGTGCGCTTCTAGAAATGTTGGAACAGTTCGCAGCTCGCGGAGTAAACCTTTCTCGAATTGAATCGAGACCAGTTGGCGATCAGCTAGGTAGATACAGATTCAACATCGATGCACAAGGACACATTGACGATGAAGCAGTTGCAGAAGCACTTATGGGTTTGCACCGCTTCAGCCCTAACGTAATCTTCCTAGGTTCATATCCTCGTGCTGATAAGCAGAAGAGTGAGCACCTAGGCAATAACTCAAACAAAGAATTCGCAACAGCCGACTCATGGCTAAACAAGTTGCGCTCTGGACGCTAAAGGAAATTAGAACAAGATGATTGACGCCAACCTGCTCAGAGATAACCCTGACGCCATCAAAGCATCTCAACGTGCTCGTGGTGGAAGTGAAGCTCTAGTCGATGATGCTGTTGCCGCTGATATCTCTTGGCGTAAAGCACTCTCTGATTTTGAAAACCTAAGAGCAGAACAAAACGCTAAGGCGAAACTTGTTGCAGGTGCTGATAAAGATTCAAGAGCAGCACTAATCGAAGAAGGCAAAGCTCTAGCTGTTAAGGTTAAGGCTGCTGAGCAAAGCGCAGCCGATGCTCAAGCAAAACTAGATGAGATTATTTGGCAGATTGAGAACGTGGTTATCGATGGCGTGCCTGCAGGTGGTGAAGACGACTACGTCGTTATCCGTGAAGAGGGAACTAAACCTAGTTTCAAGTTTGAACTAAGAGACCATGTTGCCCTCGGTGAACACCTAGACATCATTGACATTGAAAGAGGAGCAAAGATCTCAGGATCTAGGTTCTATTTCCTAAAGGGTTGGGGAGCAAGACTAGAGCTAGCTCTGATGAATATGGCTCTAGATCAAGCCGCTCAGGCTGGTTTCACTGCGCTTATTACCCCTACCCTGGTTCGTCCATCGGTTATGGCCGGTACTGGATTCTTAGGCTCCCACGCTGATGAGATCTACTACCTACCTGCAGATGACCTCTACCTAACTGGAACAAGTGAAGTTGCTCTTGCTGGATATCACAGCGACGAGATCATTGACCTAAGTGAAGGACCTCTGCGTTATGCAGGTTGGTCAACTTGTTACAGGCGTGAAGCAGGTAGTGGTGGAAAAGATACTCGAGGAATTCTTCGTGTTCACCAGTTCAACAAACTTGAGATGTTCTCATACATCAAACCTGAAGACTCAGAAGCAGAGCACGCAAAGCTACTAGCTTGGCAAGAAGAGATGTTGAAGAAGTGCGAACTTCCTTATCGTGTTATCGACACAGCAGCCGGTGATCTTGGTTCATCAGCAGCGAGAAAGTTTGACGCTGAAGCTTGGGTTCCTTCACAAGAAACGTATCGTGAACTAACTTCAACTTCTAACTGCACAACATATCAAGCTAGAAGACTAAACGTTCGATACAGAAAAGAAGACGGGAAGACTGCAACAGCTGCAACTCTTAACGGAACTCTTGCAACAACTCGTTGGTTAGTTGCGATTCTAGAAAACCACCAGCAAAAAGATGGTTCAGTTCGTATTCCACTAGCACTTCGCCCATACCTCGGTGGCGCTGAATTCATCACAGCTAAGAAGAACTAACTTGAGCATCGAGAATCCCTGGCTGATTGCCATCGACATCGATGGCACACTTGTGCACGACGATGGTTTCCTATCTCCTGTTGTAATTAGAGAAGTTCAAAGAGTTAGAGAACTAGGTCACCACGTAATTGTTGCAACCGGTCGTGCAGCAGCAAATGCAATTCCAGTTGTCAAAGATGTTGGAATTGAATACGGTCACGTAGTTTGTTCCAACGGTGCGGTAACCGTTGAAGTTGATTCATCAGCTCGTGAAGGATATGTTGTTCGCGAAGTAATTGGTTTTGATCCACAACCAGTTCTCTCTCAACTAATTGAAAAACTTCCTGAAGCACACTTTGCTGTTGAAGATATTGATGGCACATATCGTTTTCACAAACCATTCCCTGCATATGCTTTGGGAAGTAAAAATGTTGAGACTCCGCTAGATCAACTAATGCACGGTGAAGTTAGCCGTGTTGTTGTTCTTTCTCCAGAACAAGATGTGAATGACTTCTTAGCTGTTGTTGAGGAAGTTGGATTGCACTCAGTTTCTTACGCGATTGGATACACAGCCTGGTTGGACATCTCACCTCAGGGAGTTTCTAAAGCTAGTGCTCTAGAGCAGAGAAGAAAAGCTCTAAATGTTCCAATGGATCAGGTCATTTGCATTGGCGATGGACGCAACGATATCAGCATGTTTGAGTGGGCTAATTCAGGTGGCGGATACTCCTTTGCAATGGGTCAGGGGCCAGATGAAGTCAAGGCTGCAGCCACAATGGTGACCTCAAGCGTTGAAGAAGATGGCGTAGCTAAGGTACTTTCAGGGCTTGAAGGCATTATTTATAGCCATAACTAGACTCTCAGGCTAAATGCAGGCAAAGACTGTATTTTTAGTAAGCACGAGAATTAGTTAGACTATTCAACGGAGGTCTGTCCGAGCGGCCGAAGGAGTTAGTCTTGAAAACTAATGAACTGAAAGGTTCCGTGGGTTCGAATCCCACGGCCTCCGCCAGTTTTCTCATATAGGGCTCGTGCCAACTCGAAAAGGGGCAACGACTTGTCAGAGCAAAAGAAGTCAAAAAGAGCAGAGCGCGCAATAGCGCGCCACGGCGATGTGCACGCCACTTCTAGAATCCGTACTTTATTCGGAATTCTAGGGAAGGCTCTAGTGGTTGTTCTAGTTTCAACTCTTACCGTTAGCGGCATCTCTGCTTACCAGCTATCTCAGGAGATGAGCCGTAACGCTCTTCACGTCACCTCGCTAACCGGTGAGAAGAGAGTAATCCCGCCACTTGATGGCCCACTAAATCTTTTGCTTGTCGGTAGCGATACTCGCCAGGGTGCAGGTAACTCTGCCTTCGGTGATATTTCATCAAACCTTGCAGACGTGATCATACTTCTGCACATCGCTGAAGACCGTAAGAGCGCTGTTGGTCTTAGCTTCCCAAGAGATCTTCTAGTTCCTTGGCCTGCATGTCCAAGCACAACTGGCGGTCCTGGTTACTACGCTCAGAGCCTTGGGCAGATCAACGCAACCATCGCTAACGGTGGTGCAGGTTGCACACTCCTAACTGTTGAACAACTAACCGGACTAGATATTCCATTCCTTGCAATGGTTGACTTCAACGGAGTTATCGAACTCTCTAACGCTGTTGGTGGTGTTGAGGTTTGTGTTGCTGAAGAGATCAACGACCCATACACAAACACATATCTAACTAAAGGACTTCACAAGCTTCAGGGACTTCAGGCACTTCAGTTCCTAAGAACCCGTCACGGTGTTGGCGATGGTTCAGACCTTTCAAGAATTAGCAACCAGCAGGTTTACCTAACCTCACTGGTTAGAAAACTAAAGAGCAAAGATATCTTGAACAACCCCGTTGCTCTTTACTCACTTGCTCAAACGGCAGCTAGAAACATGAAGCTCAGTGACACACTTTCAGACCCAGGTGTAATGGTTGCCGTTGCTAACGCACTAAAGGCAATTCCAATGAACAAGATCACCTTCTTGCAACTACCTGTTGTCTCAGGTTTGCCAGCACCTAACCAGGGTCGCGTAATGCCTGATTATGAAAAAGCTCAGGTGCTATTTGATAAGTTATCCGCTGATGAGCCTATGGTTCTTGGCAAGGTGGAGAACACCGGTTCAGGTGCAGTAGTTGCCCCAACTCCAACACCGACTGCGACTCCTAAGCCTTCAAAGACCCCAACTAGAACTCCAACTGCCACCCCAACACCAACCATTACTCCACTTCCGGATTGGGCTCAGGGCACTAACGCAGCAACAACAACCTGCTCTAATTAGTTGCTTTTCTGGCTAGGCTAAAACCATGCCAGATTACATCTCGGCGCTAGATTTATTCACTATCGGTATTGGTCCTTCTAGTTCTCATACTGTCGGACCAATGCGAGCAGCGCTGCTCTTTGCAAGTGCCCTCCGCTCAGGAGGGAAACTCGAGCACACCGCGCGAGTCCAAGTAAAACTGTTTGGTTCACTAGGTGCAACTGGCCCAGGTCACGGAACCTCTAATGCTCTGGTGGCAGGACTTGCAGGCCAAACCCCCGAGACCTGCGATCCAGAAGAAGTCTCTAGAGCTTGGCAGCAAGCAAATGAGAGCTCAATGTGGTTTGTTTTTGATCGACAGTTAAACTTTTCGGCTGATGATTTTAGTTTTCAACCGCTGATTCATCTCCCTAGACACTCAAATGGGCTTAGGTTCACTTCCTATTCCTCATCCGGTGATGTTCTGCTCGTGCAAACCTATTATTCAGTCGGTGGAGGTTTTGTCGAAGCTGATCACGAGCTGGCCCGTGAGCAAAGAGGTGAAGTCCCCTACCCGTTCTCTTCAGCAGAGGAGCTTCTTGAAATCTGTTCGAGAGAACAACTCTCTATAGCAGAGCTTGCTTATGGAAATGAAGTTGCGCTGCACGGCGAAGAGAAAATCCTTTCTAAATTGAGTGCAATTTGGCAGGCGATGAAGTCCAGCATAGAAACTGGTTTAACCAAGCACGGTCAACTACCTGGCACCCTTGGGGTCTCTAGAAGAGCAGCTGATATGGCCAACCAACTCAGAGGTATGACAGAAGACACTTCCAACGAATGGCTGCAAGCATTTGCGATTGCGGTGAATGAAGAGAATGCAGCTGGGCAAAGAGTAGTAACAGCGCCAACCAATGGAGCAGCTGGAATTATCCCAGCGGTGGCTTACTACGCAATGAAGTTCAAAGCACTTCCTGAAGAGGCAATCGCCAAAGATTTCCTACTCACTGCCGCCGCTATCGGATCGCTTTATAAACGCAACGCGTCTATATCAGGAGCCGAAGCAGGATGCCAGGGCGAAGTTGGTTCTGCTTGTTCAATGGCAGCCGCAGGTCTAGCACAAGTCCTCGGAGCAACAAACAAACAGATAGAGAACGCCGCAGAGATTGCGATGGAACACAACCTTGGGCTGACCTGCGATCCTGTCGGGGGTTTTGTGCAGATGCCTTGCATCGAACGAAATGCAATTGCAGCGGGGACTGCCGTTGCTGCGGTCCGATTAGCACTCCTTGGAGACGGCATACACAAGATTTCCCTTGATACTGTTATTGAGACCATGCGTCAAACAGGAATGGACATGTCAACAAAATATAAAGAGACCTCTCTTGGCGGTCTCGCAGTGAATGTAGTGGAGTGTTAGCGATGACAACTATTGTGCTTTGGGTATCCGATCTAGACAGATCTGTAAAGTTCTATTCAGCCTTGTTTGAAGCTAAGCATCCCTATGTCACTGAGGGCTTTGCTTCAGTTGAAGGTAATGGAAATGAAGTGCTGATTCATCTACTTCCAGAGCAATACCGAAGTGAACCAACCTCAGGTGAAGACAATCCAATCAAACCTGTCTTTGAAGTTGTCAGTTTAGAGAAAGCAAAGCTAGCTGCTGGCAGTAATGGCGGAAAGATTAAGTCAGAAACTTCTGAGTATGAGTCTTGGAAATATGCTGACGGTCAAGATCCTGATGGAAACATCATCCAGGTCAGAGAGCGAATCGGTTACTAGTTCGTAATCAAAGCTGTTGGTGCACTCGTAGTCACAACTGTTGTGTATCCAGCCTTAGTGGATGTCACTCTAAAACTAATCGCTCGGTTCAAATCATTTGTAGTTAGCTTGTATGTTTTAGCAATTGCGCCTGCAATTGGTTGTCCATCTCTTAGCCACTGGTAAGTCAACTTAACGCTGGTATCCCAAGAACCTGTAACTCCAGTCAGAGTCTTTGCAACCCGAGTTGATCCAGTGACGGTAACTGTCGGTTTCTTTGTTTGAGTTCCAGGACCTACCAAAACTGAATCAGTAAATAGGACTAGCGGGTTGTATGCAGTCTTGGTTAGTGTCACTCTGACAGTGATGTTCTTACCAACGTCAGTTGACCTCAAGACGTATGAAGATCTAGTCGAGCTAGGGATAGCGACGCCTTCATTGACCCACTGGTAAGTAGCCTTAGTTCCGTAGGGGATATTTGCAGTTAAGAGGAGAGTCTGCGCCATTACTGGGCTACCGGCAATACCTAGATCCGGCTTAGGTATAGTTCCAGCCTGGATAACAACAGCCGGGCTAGTAGATGTGGTCACAGGGAAACCGTTCTGGGTGACGGTAGTTGTAACGGAGATTGCCTTTAGATAATCAAGTGAGGTTGGAGTGTATGTAGAGGTGATAGCTCCGCTGATTGCCTTACCTGCTCTTAGCCATTGGTACCTAACCTGAACAGAAGCACTCTCTGAAGGAGTTGCAGTCAGTGTGCTACCGACTGTTCCAGAACCTGCGATTGCTGCCGATAAAGCCTTAGGGTTTGTCACAAGCATCGGGGTAGAGGTCACCAAAGCGCTTGAGAAACCAGATTTGCTAGTCGTTACTCTCACACTGATGTTCTTACCCATATCAGTTTCGATCAGCGTGTAGTTGTTAGTTGAAGAGTTAGGAATGTTTACACCATCACGTAACCACTGGTAACTCAGAGTCGATGTGAAGTCCCAACTTATTGCATTCGCTGTGAGTGTTGAACCTAGTTTTGGTTCACCGGTCACAGTTAGATCTGCAGCTTCAGGTGCTCTGGTTTTGAGGAAGTCAGTAAGAGCAGCAGTTCTCATTGGGAAGAAAGTGTCTAGCCAGTTCTGCCAGTATCTAGCTGACCAAATGTCTGAGTTAGCTCTGGTCTCTTGAGTGACGTATGCAGTGTTAATCACTGCAGCAATCTTGTTCTTGAACCCAGGCATGTCAAGTTCTTCTGCTTTTTCTTTTACTTTGACCTGTGCCTTAATTAGTAGCGCTGTGCAAGGAGCATAGGCAACGCACTTACGTAGAATCACACTTCGTTGCTGATTACCAAAGTTTCTAAATGCAGGACCTCTTCCAAGCCAATCAAGTTGTGCTGAAGGATCCATTGGGAAAGCACCGTCTTGACCCCAAGGAATGATTCTGAATTTTCCAGCAGTATCAAAAGCTAGGTAGTAGTTGTTCTGAACAACGTCGGTATAGCCATCCCAGTTACTTGTGTATATATCTGTTGCCATCAGGTTGATAACTGCGTTCATGTCTGCAACCTTGTTTATCTCTCGCCACCAATCGGCACCATCAAAGTTTGATGTTGCTATTGCAGCTCTTAGATCTGATCTATCGTCATCACCGTAGTTAGTGTCGTAGCAACCACTCTGTGAAGGTGTGATGTCTGCTAGGTAACAGTTAGAACTGTATAGATGTCTAACTGTCATCCACCGCTTGAGCATCTGAGAATCAACTGACTCTACGTTCATATACAGACCGAAGTCAGCACCGTTTACTTTTACCCAAGAGTATGTAGTTCTAGGAGCAGTAATTCCCATCGCTCGGTATAAACGGTAAGCACTATCTTCGTGAACGAAAGATGGGTCTTGCACCATGCTGTTCAAGGTCATACGTGTTAGACCCAAGAACTTCTGATCTGGAACGAAGGCATCAAACTTCAGTTTCATCGGTGCTTTGCCATACAAGTTTGTTCTAGTGGCTTGACCTTTGAGACGAACACCAATGTTGTTCAAAGTAGTTGTAACGCCATCAGCTGTTGTAATGGTGACTGATGCTGTTTGGTAAACAGTGGTTCCAGGATTGTTATTCAATTCATTGAATGAAGCTGGTGGCAAAGTTAGATTAATGCCGGAGACAACCAGAGGGTTATAAAAGACAGCTGCTTTATCTGTGCCTTCGTTATAGGCAGTGGTTGAGATTCCTGAAACTCCAGGACTTGCTGAGGCAGACTGAACGCTACCTAGAGTTGCAAATAAAACTAAGGCAACAATGGGTTTAAGGTAACGAGCTCTCACAGCAGCTCCTTTGGGTTCAGTACTTCAATACTAGGCTCTAGAACCCTCGGTATTACTTGAGTTTTGCGACCGATCCGCGCTTGATTAGGTGTGCTGGAAGCACTATTTGCCTATGATTCGGCTTACCTTCAATGGCTGAAACTAACTCAGTGACGGCTAGGTGCCCTAGATCTTCAACGGGTCTAGCAACAACTGTGATTCCAGGCACCATCGCTGCAGCCCAAGGACTATCGTCAAAGCTAATTACAGATAGATCCTTACCAATCTTGATTCCTCTGTCTCCAGCTACCTTCAGAACAGCTAAAAGCATGTCGTTGTTGGAGGTGAATATGATTGAAGGTGGCTTGGGGCTATCCAGAAGGGATACAACAGCAGCATTTGCTGCTTCTTCAGTGCCTTCACAGTAGAGCCAAGAAACAGACTTAGGTTTTGGCTTACTATTCTTGACCCCAGATAGGAACCCATCAGCACGCTCCTGAACAGAGGTAATTGGAATCTCCGGTTGGGTCTTAGTAAAACCATCAATACCTGGAACAGCAATTAAGAAACCGAGAGCACTGTGCCCGTTTTCAACTGCATGTAACACTGCTTCCTCAGCAGCAACCTCATCACCAGTTGTGATGGTGGTGTATCGAGGAGTATCCAACTTTCGGTCAATAATGACCACCGGCTTGTTACCAAGCTTCTTAGGAGTTAGGTGGCTGTGCTTCTTAGTGCTTGAAGGAACCAAGATCAAGCCATCAACTTGATTGGAAAGCATCGTATCTACTGCAATTTTCTCAACTTCGACATCTTCATCAGTGTGAGAAATAAGCACACGATAGCCAAGTTCTTTAGCCTGATCAATGATTGCTTTAGTTGCTCTGTCAAAGAATGCGTTAGTGAAATCCGAAATAACAACAAGACCAATGGTCTTAGTCTTTCCAGCGCGCAGAGCTGCAGCTAGAGCATTTTGCTTATAGCCAAGGCTTTCTGCAACCTTTTGAACGTGATCAATGGTCGCTTGATTTATGCGGCCGTAACCACTCAGAGCTCGAGAGACTGTTGCTCTGGATACGCCTGAAGCGGCAGCTACGTCATTAATCGTTACGTTCCTATTTGTGGCCATACCTCTATCTTTCCCTAAACCAGGTTGTTTGCTATACGACCTAGTCGTAAGCGACGAAGACCCGTCAGTTTGGTACATGTTCGAGAAGTGGGAATCTAAAGCAGTTTGGGACGAGCACATGCAGACATAGCATGTAGCCAAGATCCAACAGCTAGAACCACAGCTAATCGTTGCCCCAACAAAGCTCAACTTCTATACCCCAGTACTTAGCGCTGCAGACAAAAGCTAATCATCCCCTTGGTTAAAAAGTAAAAGCCCTGGGTAACTAGGGCTTTTATTCTGGCGGAGACGAGAGGATTTGAACCTCCGAAGGGCTTTTAAGACCCTTACCTCATTAGCAGTGAGGCGCACTCGACCGGGCTATGCGACGTCTCCAGAACTCCATTAGTTTAGCCGATTCTTGAAGCCATCACAGAGCTCCAATTCTTGAGCATTGAGACATAGCCTCAAATCGGCTAAACTAACGAGGTTGCCTTTCGCAACCAAACAATTCCAGCGCTTGTAGCTCAACGGATAGAGCATCTGACTACGGATCAGAAGGTTGGGGGTTCGAGTCCCTCCAAGCGCACTGAAATGGCGCGGTTCTCACGACCGCGTCATTTTTTTATGCCCAGGATTCCGTTTAGATTCCGTTTAGCCTCCAAAGTGTCTACTAACTTTGAGGAATCTGTTCTATAGTAGAGATAACAAACCCCGCCAGGGCTAGAGCGAAAGCTTCCCCAAGATCGGCGGGCTTTGCGTTTTAATGGGCAGATGATGAAGCCCAGCAAAAACCTTGAGCAAATGCTCGACCTGCTAAGCGAACGTGGCTTAAGTTTTTCTGAACCCGAACGAACTCGGTTGATTCGTTTCCTACTGGATGTGAACTACTATCGGGCTTCAGGTTATTGGCGGTACTTTCAAATAGCGCCACACATGGGCGACAATACTTTTCACGCAGATGCGACCGTGGAGAAAATAGTCGAAGTTTACGAATTTGATCACCAGTTGCGAAACATTCTTCTAGAAGGGCTCTCAGTTGTAGAAGTATCTTTTAGATCCAGATTTGCCTACTTGTTTTCGCAGGCGCTAGACGACTATTCGTATCTCGAAAGCGCAACCTTCATATCGGAAAGCGAGAATGGCGAAGTTGAATCTGGTTTAGCACGCAAGGCCGAGCAACTTGTTGACTCTATACGACAGGACCTTACGCAGTCGAAAGAGCCTTACATCGTTCGCTTTCTTGCGAGCGGCATGAACCCACCTATCTGGGTTGCGGTTGAGGCACTGTCGATGGGCACAGTTTCAAAAATGTATGGATTGATTGCCAATGAAGACGTTCGGTACAAAGTCGCAAAGAGCTTTGGCTATGCCAAGCCAGACCTGATTGCTGCTACGTTCAAGTCTTTGACTGTTCTTAGAAATATTTGCGCACATCATGGCCGCGTATGGAATAGGGTTCCAGCGATTGCGACACCAGTTTTGGATCGACTTAAAACGGACGCTGACAAAAGTATCTACCATCGCAAACCTTGGGCTTGGATAGTTACTCTCGCCGATTTGGTTGATCAGATAAGCAGGAACAAAGAGTACTCGGATGGTCTGTACCATTTTCTCGCCAGGTACCCGCACTTAGTGGACGGTATGAAGTACCCACATGGCCGATGATCTGCGTGACGTCTCGGATTTGTCCAAACTGATCCCAGTTAACGCCCCAGAGCTCCATGAACCCTGCATTAGGGCTCGTTGGGACCGCGTGTGCGAACAATACAACTCGCTAGGCGATCTGGAATCGGCTCAGGCTAACTCACAGGCTTGCAGGAACTTAATCGAAATGACCTCCCTGCTGATTGGGAAAATCTACAATCTTGAGTCAGTCCGAGGTGCCAATCCTGGACATCATCGAGACGATGGTGGAATTTCAGAAGACGGCAAAATTGACATCTTTCATGCAACCGTTGACTTTCATAACTCGATCTACATGGTTCTCGGGAACCTGGCTAACGTTGTTAGTAAAAATAGGGAGTCCTTCAAGAATCCTTCGACTGGGTCTGTTAGTAAATTTCTGGAGTGGCTTGCCTCTCATGACCATCACAAGTTTGCAGTGAACAACTGCATTCGACCATCAAAGGCCTTTCGCACGATTGTGAACCACCCTCAAGAGCACTACACGTACAACTGGGAAACGCTTACAAATGGCCGAAGCAGTATTTACGTGATGCTGAAAGGGCTTGGGACTCCAAATCGGGATAAGCCGACAGATTCAAACGTATACCTTGAGGGGATTGGGTGGCATCTACCATCGCCCGAAGAGTGCCTGACGACAATATTCGTGCTGGACATAGTCGCTTGGGTCTTGGAAGGTGTCGAATACGCAATACTGGCAAAAGGTGCTTTCAGTAACCAGGATTGGTACAAGCAAAGACAAACAGCTTTTGATGACTATTTGCGAAACGATGTCGATGCTGTTGCATTTGAGTTCCGCAGGGCTGTGCCGAGCGAGTTCGACGATGTTCTATTCGTGGGTGTCTCCGTTTTCGATTGACAGGTGTTGGCCAAGCTTGTCCATCCAAGCTGCTGTTTGTGCAGGATAGGCATGCCCGTAAACATCGAGGGTCATTTTTGCT
>Ga0222712_10004597_pt1 | contig 14345 bp, 17 predicted proteins | sample C33_657DmetaG_FD_165043 | JGI IMG/M metagenome (GOLD analysis project Ga0222712, IMG submission 165043) | Estuarine water microbial communities from San Francisco Bay, California, United States - C33_657D | ecosystem: Environmental > Aquatic > Marine > Unclassified | place: USA: California... | reverse complement strand
CCAATACGTGTTGGTAACGTCATCGATTAGCAGCTTGACGAGATCAGAACTGGTATTGTTGATTCGCGCTTCTAGACCCCACAGCTTAAATCTCGCAAAGGCGTCCACGGCATCCAGCGCGACCACCGTCACACGCCGAGAACGATACAGGCCAGCCTCTGGAGATGCACTATCAATAGAGCCAAGGAACTTGTAATACGTCGTGCCGGCATAGGTCAGGCTGAGCCGCACAATCACGCCAAGGTCGAAACCTGCACGAGCGTTGGCGTGTCCCAAGCTGTAATAGCCGACGAGTCCTGCGCTATTGCTCGCAGAATTGTCGAGTTGAAAGGTAAACGACCCTGTGCCCGCAACACGATCCGTCGGCCCGCCGCCGTTGATCCCATAGGTGCAGGATAGATTCGAGAGCACATCCGCAGATACGTCCGTCCACGCGCCGTTTAAGCCGTTTAGTTTCATCTCGACGGTGACGGCTGCGCTAGGCATTAGGCCATCGCTCCCGATGTCTGCATCGCATCACGCACAGCGCGTCCAATGGCTCTCGGCAGCATGGAGTTGATATCTGCGCGAAGTCCTGCGATCTCTGACGCCATCGCCGCGTTATCACCACCAGCCATGTCAGCCGCGAATGCCGCCGCCTGGTCTGATCTCACCACCGCCTCATTGCCATGCAACGTGGTCTTGGTGCCTGAGCCGAAATTGGCAAACCAGCGTCCATATCGGCCCATCGTGCCAGAAGCGAAACCTTCCTCAGCTTGGGCGTTATCACCGCCTCGGCGCTCGACTGAACCGAATCCCGGAGGTGCCCCAGGATCGATGTATTCAGCCGTGACCGTCAAGGTTCTCGGTCTTGTGGCTACGTCAATGGCCGATACCAGCGAGTCAATCTTGCCGATCAGGTCTTTCATGGCGGTCAGGATCGTCTCAATCGCGCCGTTGATCTTTTCGTATTCCGTCTTGACTGGCTCGCCAAACTTAATCTTCGTCAGGTCTGTAAACTTGTCGCCGTTCTCGTCCGTAAGCTGTCCAGTGCGAATCAGTTCTTCAATCATCGGCTTCATGTTGGCCGGGATCGTCGTGCCGAACTGAATCGAGTCATTAACAATCTTGTTAATCTCGTCCTTCATGCCGACTAGCACGCCGCCAACATCCGCGCCACTCTTGGTCAGCAACGTAAAGCCATCGATGACTTTCTGCGCTTCAGCAGTGAGTTGCGCCTGTTGGAAGGCTGGCCCTAATGCCGAGAGATCAACGCCAAAGTCTTTCGCGACCTGAGCAACCTTATCAAAATTAAATCCGATTAACTCGCCCTGCTGATTGAACACATAGCCCATTTCGTAGGCTTTGATAATCAGTCCGCTGAGTTCAGTTTGCAAGCTGGATAGCTTGCCCTTCATCTCATCGAGCTTGACCTTTGATTCCTCGACGCGCTTATTGAATTCGTCCTGAGCCGCCTTGAGTGCTTCGAGTCCTTGTTTGCCCTGACCGCCGAATGCCTCGCGGATCGACAGGCCCATCGCGTTATAACGTGCTTCGAGTTCATCAACGCTGCCGCCCTGCTCAAGCATCTTGCCCTTGAGCTTGTCGATCTCTGCGTTGGCGGCTTCGATCTCTTTCTTCATCGGATCAGAGAACAGGCCTTTGATCCAGCCGATCGCCTTCGACATGCCAGCGCCGAGCAACTGACCAGCCAATGCGCCGAGCGGCCCCATTGTTGAGCCGAGCATTTGCCCGAACTTGCCAGTGAATTTGGTAGCGATACTTGCGCCGACATCCGCGCCGAGCGCCTGGCCTAACGATGCGCCAATCGACTTGATGGCATCGCCGCCGCCCTGCACCGCAGAGATAATCGTCGGCCCGAGATTCTTGAGACTGGCTGAGAAGTTTTGAAACTTCGCGCCAGTCGTCTCTGTCGCTTTGGCTAGTCGCTCAAGTTCCGCTGTCGATTTGACAATGGCAGGATATGATCCTCCCGCCGCTAGAAATGCCTGGAACTTCTTCTCGGCTTCTGCACTTGTCTTCGCAGTGTCGCCAAGAGAACGACTGAGCAACGGGATATCTGTAATGAGCGGCGAGAGCCTGAGCCTGAAGCTATCAAGCGTCTGCGCAACCTTATCTAGAGAAGATCGCGATTTTTCATGAGCATCGATCTGATCAATGAACGATTCAGTTAGTCTCTGAACTTCGTCGGAGACTGCGGGCAATGTTGCTGAGATGTTGCGATTCTCTTTGGTATATCTCTCTGATTGCTTTTGGAGCTTTTCAAGTTCGCTTTCATTTGTGCTCAACGCAGGCAACAAGACATCATTGAGAGCTTTCGCAGCATACTGTGATGACTTTGCAATCTCTGGCAGCGCTATATCGCCTACACCTGCCATGATCTTTATTGCATCGCTGAATTGACCCTTAGACGCGGCAAATACGGCATCGAATAATCTACTAAAACTGTCTCCCATCAATCGCAATCCGTCCACGACAGACGCGACAGACGTGCCAATGACATTTTTAATCAGAGTCAATGAACGACTAATGAAATCGCCAAAATCATCGAGACTCTTAACCGTGGCATCGCTCATCTTGAACGACGCATCGGTTAATTTATCCATGTCAGCGACCAGGGTCGGCAGTATTGCCGCTCCGGTTCGACCGAATAGATCCATCGCAATACGAGTTCGTTCTGACTCGTTCTCAACTCCCTCGATGGATTTTTTCAGAATCAAGAATTGCTGATCAGGCTTTTGATCCCTAAGGTCGTTTAACGATAAGCCTAATTCCTCGACTGCGGCGACTGCTGATTTGTCGCCTGACGCTAATCGATTCTGCATCTGACTGATTGCAGATGTCAGCTCATCTAAGCTGTTGCCTGATTGCTCAGCAATAAATCCTAACTTCTGTAATGCGTCTGTCGATATACCTGTTCTATCCGATGCCTTGACGAGTTGATCGGCAAATGTAAGTGTTGATTTCGCAGCAGCGATCAGACCGCCTAGTATTGCCGCTGGCCCGAGCACAATCATCAGTTCACTCATCGCTGCTCTGAGTAAATGAGTTGCACTAGTAGAAGCAATCAAGGCAGGTGGAACCCTTTTTGTTGCATCTGCTAAGTTGACCATGTCGGCAGGTGCTTTAATGCCGAGCAATTCCATCTTTTGAATGGCCTCGCTGACAGTGCGATTGACCTTCGCCATCTCTGCTTCAGTGAGTTTTGACGCTCCACCGATAGCAGTCACGGCCTCTGTCGCCTTGATTGCACTTGCGATCAGGTTCTCGCCAGAGAATGCCTTCGCTGCTTTATCAACGCTGCGCTCTGTCACGCCAGCAGCCGAGGCGAGCTTATCCAGCGCACCTTCTGCTGACTTGGCAGCAGTCATGAAGCTAGAGAAGTCAGCGACGAACTTAGCTGTGACCGCCATGACGTTCTAACTCCTCAATCAATACTTTGTGAACCGAGACAGGCAGCGCCTCAAACTCGGCCCACGTCCAATGCATTACTCGGCAGATGGCGAGTCCGTGCTCGACATACTGCCGCCACTTTTTCCCATCGCAAGTTCACCCGCCTCGATGTGCTCGAGCACCGCCGCGCTGATGCGCTCCCAGGATGATTTGCTGAGATTGTCCACGGCATCAAAGGTGAACTTCACCGGCGAGCCATTCCGCATCAAACTCCAGCCGACGATATACGCGCAGATGTTCGCCTTCCAGACTTCCTTCAGGTCAGGCTCAATCCGCCCATCGGCACGCACGGTCTTAATCAATCGCTGCTGCACGGCCATCGATTCGCCGACCGTCAACTCACGCTTCACATCGAGCCATTGACCTTCGCCAATATCCAGGCGAACCACACTCGGCTCGACAAACCAATCACCCGAACTGTCAATCGTCTTTCGCTGCTTAACCATGCTGTTGAATCCTCTCGCCGAGCGTAATCGAGATGCGCTCGTCGGTATGCTGCAAGTGAACGATCGGATAGGTTAACTCTTGCCGACCCATCCGCAAAACAACGACTAGCGGCTCTTGCGCCATCCGATAGTCGTCAGTGCCTACGACATCGCCTGATAACTCATGATCGACCAGCGTCCACGGGCCGAAGGTCGCCGCCACAAGATATGACCAGCGCACTTCACCCGTGAACCCTGACAGACGCATCATGAATTAGCCGACTCGCGTGCAGCCGCCAGTGAACTGAATATCCGTCGTGAACGTGACGGCACCGGACACAGAATCCTCAACCGCCATATTGCTCGCGAAGACCTGCCCATACCAGTATTTCGCCACGCCCACGCCACCCGGATACAGATAGCAGCTCACCGCCTCTGCCGAATCAAACGCATCAAACGGAATATCCGCATCGTTTGCGAAGAACCCATTCAAGCTGCCCGTGGCATTCTTGATGCCCGCCACGAAGCTCGAAAAGGTATCACCCAGCGATGTCGTTTCCGCGAGTGCCTGTTCAATCGTCAGCGACCAGGCCGACAGATTCGCCACACTCGACGCGCTGCCGGCATTGTTCACCGCCAGCAGAACTGCGCCATTCCGACCATGATACTTAGGCATTACTGACTCCCTTTGCAGCGTGCTGCTGCCATGTTGTTAATTGCTCGATGACCTGCCGTGATCGCACCAGCCACGTATCTGATTGCACCGCTGCCCGTTGTTGAGTCGCAATCGCTTGACGCCTCGATTCATCGCTCAACAGTTCACGCAACAATGCGCCAGTCGCCGCCGGAGAAGATACGACAGGCGCACCCGGAAACTTCTCGTGCCACTCGGCACGCGCATCAGATACTAGACAGACTCCCGCTGCTGCCATTTCATAACAGCGAGGATTAAGACTCTCGGCGGCAACAGGTGCCGCTCGGAACAAATTGATCGCAATCTTTGACCGCTGCGCCAATTGAATCATCTCCCGATTCGGCGTCACGCCGCCCTTCAGGAATTGATGCAATCCGCTGCGCTTCGGCACGTCAACGGGTCGGCAATACAAATGAAAGTCGATGCCAGACCAATCAATCTCCGCAAACCATTTTACGCGCTCAGGAAACATCGACCCGCAGAAAAATACATCCGACGAGTATTCACGCACGGGCGGGACATCATGCACACCGACGCGCCACGCATGCTTGATATATGCGGTATTGGGCTGCACGGCTTGAAACGCGGGCACTGCCGCTCGTTCATTCGTCCACACGCCATGACACGCTGCCGCCATCGCCAGTTCCTGATCCATGATATATGGCGACTCCGTGCAAAGCAGCCACACGCGCAATCCTGCTCGACGCATCAACTCGATGCGCTGAAGCGGAATGAACATTGCCGTCACAATCAAGATATCAGTGATGCGTTTCTCAATCGCACGTTCCACGATGCCCGTGGTCGCGTGGTGCATCACGTCAACCTGATTCGGCTTCGCCCAGGCTGTGTCTTGACTGACCTTCTTCTGCTTGCGCCAAAGATAATGCAGCCAGTTGTGAGCCATCGTCATGCGGCCATCGAGCCGCCATTCGCACACGTTCACACCATTGGCCTTCAGTCCCTCGACCAGACCGACGTGAACATCATGCGTAGCCCACGATGCGCCAGGATGCACAACAAGCAGATTCATTGCAGCCACGCCTTCTGTCCGTAATCTCGACATGCATAAATTACGGTGTCATGCCAGATCGGCCCTTCGGGGTAATGCTTGAGTGTGCTGACGACGAAATCGAAATCACCTTCATAACGATTGCCCCAGGTGCCGAGTTTGCCAGCCACATTCGGCACGACTATCTGCGGTGTTCCCATATTGCCTTGGCTAATTTTTGGCACCATCGGCAACTTGCGCCCGTGCGGATCAATCATCGAGAAGATATGCAAACGCGCTGGCGCTTCAGCGATTGCTTTTCTAATGACATCAAGCGCGAGAGGCACAAGCGCATCGTCATCGTCAATAAATAACAGATGCGTCCCACCGGCTAGCGGCATGGCGTGGTTGCGCTCCGCGTGCCCCCAGTTGTTTCCAGGCGGCAAATCAATCCAGTTTGCCTGATTCAGGCCAGCGACCATCTCGCCGATTTCTCCTCCTCCGACGATCAGCAACTCGTCGCCATCATGCATCTGAACACGCGCAGATCTCGCTGCAAACGAGAGGGAATCTCGTCCGCTAGTCGCAAGGATGATCGAGAAGCGGATCATTGTGGATCAACCATCACGCGATACATGCCGCCATTATGTTGAAAGCGATGATCGCTCGCATCATCAACTTCCGTATAGGCGACACGTTCCTCACGCACGCAGAGCATCGCGTCGTAACCAGAGACAGACAGGGTCGCACCATTCAAGATTGCATAAATCCGATCCGCTGCTGATGACGCTGCCACCATTGACGTTGCCCCATCGACGGCCTTGATCATGTAGCGCACAGATTCAAAGGCTGGCGTCGAGGTGCTCATCTGCGGCTCGTCGAGATGATCCACGACTTCGACAATCACGAACGGCTGCAATGCGCCCTGTGGAGATGTGCCACGGAATACGCCGCCAGGTGCCAGCGTGGTCAGCGTGGCGTCGTTAGTGAGCGCCGTGAAAATCGCCGCATCAATCGCCGCGCTGCTCATGACTTATCCACCGCCGCTTGCAGTATCTCAGGCAGGATCTGCTCGATACGATCATTCATGCGCTGACGTGCGCCGCCAGCTTTTGAGAAGACAAAATTGCCGGGAATATGTCTGTTCCCATTCTTGTGCATGAATCCGTATTCATACAAATGCGCGTGAGGTGCCGTATTCCTGACATCAAACGACACAACATTAGACGCGCCAACATCTTCTCTGACTTTGATACCTCGACGAAGATTGCCTGTCTTCCCGATCTTGGTATCAGACTTAGCTTGTTCCGCAAATGCATACGCCGATTGACGCACCGTGCTACGCACACCATCAGCGGCAATCTTGCCAGACACCTTGAGCGTTGCCATTAACTCTTTCAGCCCATCAAATTTCAATGAGGCGCTCATGGCAACTGCTCGCAAGCCAGCATCAGGAACTGATTCCGAAGCTCGACATCCTGCACACCGCGCACCATGAACGTCGCAGCCGTGGTGCTTAACTGCGTCTTCGTCGTGATACCAGCATGATATCGCACGGTAATGAGATGCGATATGGGAGCCTCGATTGTGTTCGCTACCTGACGCTCGATGACACTCGCCGTTGCCGGCTCAATTCTCGCCCAGACCGTCGCTGGCGATGCTGACGCAAAGGTATCCACGTAGCCGCCCTGACCATCAGCGGCTCGCGTAGGATTCTTCACATCGACTCTCTGCCGCAGCAGTCCGATCGCGTTCTTCACGCGACCTGCTCAAGGCGATACGGACTCATCAGCCTCTCGGTCGTGGTCTTCGTCTTCGAGGACACCGACATCATCGTCTCTTGGCGCTGCTCGTAGAGGTCGCCCAGCATCAGGTAGAGGGCCATCTTCAGACCATCTGGAACATCTGCTGCAACACCATAACCGCAGACCGCCCGAACGGTCACTGGCATGATGGCGTCCGTATACACCGATGGCAGCGACACATCATCATTCAGCTCGACATAGCCTCGACCAGCCACCGCACCACTGAAGGTTCGCACGGTGTAATTACTGCTGCCGAGCGTCTGACTGGTGCCGTCTTCGTCTAGATACGTCACGCTGGTCACACTCTGCAACGGCGCTTTCGGCACGATCAATGGTCGCCGCGTATCCATGAACCACGGATAGCGGAAGTCCCAGGTCTGCGTTGCCAATGCTCGCCGCGTATACGTCTCGACCATTTGCCGAGCCGAGACAATCATGCCTGTGATCAGACTATTCTCAGTCGTGGAATCCACTCTCAGGTAGAGCTTCGCCTCGGCGAGCGTCAACGGCTCGACAGCCGGAGCCGTGATCAGTGTGCTATACGGATGCGATTGCCACATGATTGCGCCGCTTCACTTTCGTTTCAGGCTGCACGACCGCCGCAACGTGCGGAGGCATCATGATGCGAGAGACACCCTGATAGATCAGCGCTGCCGCCAGATTGTCAGGCACATCGACCGCACCGACACGCAACACGCGATCGGACAGCACCACGTCCTGCAACATTTCGATCATCATATCGACAACACCCAAGATAAAGAGACGCGCCAGAGATAACCCCAGCGCGTCTCTGGTCGAGTTAGGCGAACGCCGAGTCGCCGGTAGGCTGCGTTGCGCCCATGTGCTGGATGCAATCAGCCGAGAACGCCGCCGACGCGGTGCCGGTTTCGGTCGCTACCAGGCGCACGTAGCGCTTGCCGCCGACGTAGCCCATGATGCCGCGCATGTTGCTCTGCGTGGCCGCGTCGTTGATCACGAGATTGCTGCCAAGCAGACCCGTCGCCGCCGTCACGGTGGCGGCATCGCTCAGCGCCGAGTCGTCGCCATGCGTGATCGTGAACGTGAACAGGTTTGAGGAATCAGCCGTGGTCACCGTGGCGAGCTGCACCACGAAGGAACACGAACCGAAGCCCTGCATGTCGATGATGTTGGTGCCATTCGCCGTAGCCGTCCGAGAGGCGTAGTTGAAGGCCGAGGTCACTTTCAGGTCGTTGAGTAAATCTCGAAGCATGATCTTTTCTCCTACTTGATGGCGTTACGCCGAGAACTTGAGGAACTTGATGGCGTCGAAGTCCACCACGCCACCACCGACACGACGCACCGCATGGAACGTCACGTAGGGATTGTTCGAGTAAGGGTCTCGCAGAACACTGAGACCGATGCGATCGACAATCATGTAACCAGCCGAGAAGTCGCCAAAGGCGATCGACAGGCTGTTAGCCGCAACCGCCGGCATGTCCTCAGCCTCGACCACCGCGTATCCGAGCAACGTCGCCGGAGTGCCAGCCTGAGCGCTCGGCTGCCAGATGTAGTCGCCGTTGGAGGTCTTGAGCTGACGCGCACTCGCCAGAGTCGCCTTGCTCATCATCCAAAGCGAGCGTGCGCGATAGCCAGCCTTGACCTTGTAGGCCAAGTCGGTGAGCTTGTCAATACCGTTGCTGGTGCTGCCGAAGCCGCCACTGGTGCCGGTCACAACGTGCTCCAACTGGCCCCACGTGCGCGAGCTGTCAGCCGTCGCCGCCGTGGTGTACGTGGTGAAGCCGCGAGGCTGAGCCACACCGGAACCGGCCACGAATGACGTGTTCTCGCTCAGGGCGAAGTCACGCGCGATCTTCTCGCCAATCCAGCTTTCGATGTCAACAGCAGCATCTTCAAGCAGCACGGGCGAGATGCGCGGCGAGCTGCGCTGGTTGTTGACCTCGATGCGATACTTCTTCACCGAGGGCGTCGTCGGGTCGCTGCTGGCCGTCACTTCGTCCAGCCACGAGACCGACAACTGACCGTAATCGACCACGCCCTCGATGGCGTTGCCGGTGATGGCCTGAATGCGAGCGACCTGGCGAACAGGCGACGTGTCGAAGATGCGCTGCACAATCGGGCCGACCACAGCCGACGGCACGAGATAGCCGCCAGTGGTGTCATCGCTGACGCGAGCAGCCTTGATGCCTTCGAGCGCCGACACGTCACCCTTACGGATGAACTGGCGGAACGCCTTCCGGTGATCGTCGCCGGTCGTCTCAGCCGAGTGCTCGGTGCGCGTCTGCGCTGCGGCAATCGCCTTCTGCGAATCGCTCAGCCGTTCGAGATCGGCATTGATCTTGGCGAGCTTGGCGTCGTATTCGGACACCGAGCTGCGCTTCTCAATCGCGGCCAGCTTTTCGTCGTTTGCAGTCTTGAACTGCTCCCACGCCTGAGCCTGTGCCTCAAGCACCTGTTTCACTTCATTCATGATCTCTTCTCCTAAACTGTTAACACTTGAACCGAGCCACGAGTGCGGCGACCTCATCATCAGACATCACGCTGTCGGTCGCCTCTGCCTCACGCAGCGCGCCTAATCCTCGACTCGCAATCAGCTTGCTCTCAGACCGGGAGAATCCTACGTCACGCAGGATACGCTCCAGACCTCGATAGCTTGAGTCGGTTGCTTTGACTGCTGCCACCCGCGCATCTCCATTCGCTGGAAACGTGACAGGCGACACTTCCCACAGATTGATCTTCTTGAGGAGACGCGCATCTCGACTGCGGTCGTATTCCTCAGTCACGACAGAATAGCCAATCGACAGACCGCTTAACGCGCCCATCTTCATGAGCGTGTAGGCTTCGTTGCCGAGCACGGTATCAGCCAGTTGACCCATGACATGCAGACCGTAATCGTCTTCATGCATCGCCGTCCAGACGCCAATCGGAGACGCGGCGTTGTGCTGCCACAGCATCGCCGGCATAATGCCAGTCTCCTCTGACTTCCTCAGCGTCTCAGCGAATGCGCCAGGCTCAACGATGTCCCCATACGAATCAATCACGCCGTAGACGCTGCCGTAGCCCTCAAACGTTCTCGGCGCATCCTTAGCCTTGAACTCGCAAGGCATTTGCCGCAGCGATAACTGGCGGTCGTGGCTCTTCGCGTCATCAATTCTCATGAGTTGATCCCTCTTGATGGTGCTCCATGCGCGACCAGAATCGCCGCCCCAGAGCAACCATGCAATTTTCCCCGCTGATGGGAAATTCTCGCTGTCATCATCCGTAAAGCCCGGCGCATCTCGGTCAACCGCATGGCGCTCGAAGTAGGCATACATCCGACGCACACGTTCCGGCGACAGTTCCGAGCCGCTAAGGATGGCGTTCGCCGTGCCGACACCGACAGCCGTGCCGCCACGACCATACTCGTCTCGCCACTCCAGACCAATCGCCGCCTCTTGTCGCATGTCTGCGGTAGGCTCCAGATCAATCTCGACGCCGCGGTAGTTCGCCATCAGGCTTTGTTCACCGCTTGCATGTTGAGCGGCTCAAGATACCGATCCCCGCCTTCGATGGGGTTCAGGTTCTCGAATCCCCTGATGTCATTCACGCTTAGGAAGCCGGCATTTCTGCCAGTGTTGTAAGCCGTGTATCTCGACGCCAGGTCACCGCGCATCAGTCCATCAAGCATCAGCTCGACAAAATACGTGCGCTTCTGCTGCGGTGAGTCGCTCAGAATAGCGCAATGGATCGCCTGTTCAAGACGCACCGCCCACGGCCTGATGCAATGCGTGACGAACTCGATCGATTGCTGCTCGATGTTGGAGAACGTGGCCTTGTCCAGATCGCCAATAAGGTGAGGAGGCACACGGAAGATCGACGCAATCTCTGAGCGCAGGAACCGTCGCGTCTCTAGGTATTGCACGTCCTGAGAAGTCATCGACAGTTTCTCGACCGTCATGCCCTCTTCGAGCACCGCGGTGCCGCCGGCACGACCAGCACCACTAAACGTTCTGTTCCACGACTCACGGAGCCGAGTGGCCGCTTCTTCGTCGAGAGTTTCTGGATGCTTGATGACCACGCTCGGCGTGGCGTCGTTCTCAAGAATGCGCTGGCCGTATCGCTGCGCCAGTCGAGCACTGCTAAACGTCTCGGCTGAATCGCGCAGGACTGACCGACCAATCAGGCCATCGGTGCTCATGCACTTGAGATGCAGGATGGGCGGATAGGTGCTAGGCGTCTTCTGCTCGAAGACCTCGGCCTTGCCTTTCTCCGGTCGATAGGTATACACCAGCCCATACGATCCACGAGTGACCGTCATCGCATCAGGGTCAAGCGGTAGCAGTTCGATGATGAAGCCGCCGCTGTCCCTGACGATCTTGGCGTAGGCGTTACCGCGCAGGAGCGCGTGAGTCATCATCTGCTCACGAAACTCCATCGACGTTTGGAATGGATTGGGTTTATACCGCAGCAGGTCGTAGAGCGGATCACCTTCAGCGCGATCTTTGCCGCCATCGGCTCGACGCCGATACAGGATGATCGGCAGTGATGCGGTAGTTTCCGCAATCACTCGGACGCAAGCGTAGACCGCCGCGACCGAGAACGCGAGGCTCTGCTTGTCGAGCGCCATGCCGTCACGGATAAAGTCTTCGAGCGCCGTGCCGCCAATCATCGTGCTCTTCGAGCGCGTCACTGGCTCATCGCGTCCGAGCAGACGAGTGATCAAGCCCATGCGGAATTATCTTTCTGCACGAATCGCATTATATAACAAGTAGTCCACGAGTTTTCAACGCGCTCGCGCTCCGCGCTGATAATCCGCCCTTACGACTGATCGCCATGATGAGCGCGACAATGGCGTCGATCTTCTCGCTCGCTCGCTGCTTATCAGGTGCGATGTTACCGTTCGCGTCCGACCGAATGACCATGTTGTCAGCCATCCATCGCAGCACCGGATGCCCGCCATGCTGCAATCTCCCAGTGGCGAGAAGCGCTGACAGCTCCTTTGTCGGCTCTGATAGCGTCTTGAATCCTTGCCGAACCTCGACCGGATGCAACCCATCGGACTCCAGCTCGGTTGCCAAGCTCATCGCATTCCACGAGTCGAATGCTATCTCCTTAACCTTCCATTCCTTTGCCATCTCGTTAATCTCTCGACGAATAAACGCCTGATCGATGACGTTGCCGGGAGTCGTGCGGAGATGACCAGACCGCCGCCAGGCGTCGAGCGGCACGAGAGCGCGGCGGCTTTGCTCGACGATGGACTCCGGTGCCCATATCGTCGGCAGCACGACCACGCGCTCGCCAATCGTGAAGATTGCCACGGCAGCGGTAAAGTCGAACTTCGAGGACACGTCTAGGCCGATGACGCATGGCAGACCACGCAGCGCGGCTCGATCAATAGGCTCACTATTCTCGGCCTTGTCCCAGTCCGACATCGAGAGATATCGGTCGAACTGCTGCACCCATTGACCGAGATGCAGCCGGCGGAACTCAGGCTCAGCCGTGCCGATATGCTCAGCCTGTTGCGCCTTCCGCGCCAAGTCATCAGCCTTGACCGACACGCCGAGATTCGGATTGGCCTTGCGCCAGACCGCAGGATCGCGCCAATCGTCATCAGGATCGGCCCCGATAATCGCGCCGAACCACGTCGGGTCATCGACGATGCCGCGCATGACTTTGCTCGTATATTCGTGATGATCCCAGCAGACACCGACCTGACCGACGCCCGCGGTCGTAATCTCGAAAACCATCGGCTGACGCCTGGTGCCGGTCGCCGTGGTCATCACGTCCATCATGTTGGTGGACTTCATCGCGTGAATCTCATCGAGGATCACGCCGTTAGGCCGTAGTCCGTCGAGCGTGTCAGCATCGGCCCCGAGCGGCTCGAGTTTTGAGGCCGTTTGCAGCTCGTGCAGATTGCCGACTCTCACCTTGATGCGATTCTTCAGGCCAGAGCGCAGCACCATCTGGCGAGCGGCTTCCCATGTGATCTTGGCTTGCGCTCGATGCGTGGCGCAGCAGTAGACCTCAGCACCTGGCTCGCGGTCGAAGAACGCCAGCCACAGCGCGACACCAGCCGCGAGCGTGGACTTGCCCTGACCTCGTGGTTGCTCTAGATAGCACTGCCGGAAACGACGTAGCCCAGTCTCACGAGACCGCCACCCGAACAGCGAGCCGATGATGAACGCTTGAAACGGTTCGAGCACAATCGGCTGACCGGCCCACTCGCCCTTATAGTGCTTCAGGCTTCCGAAGAACTGGAACAGCCGAGCCGCTGTCGCTTCATCGAATATCCATTGGTCACTCGATGAGATATCGCGCAGGTGACGCTCGCAAGCCATGCGGAACAGCGCGCCAGCCGGCTCACGGCCAGACGCGACAGACTCAGCAAACGACGTGACTCGGCTATTGCGCTCGACGTGATGCGTAGATATCGCCATCGTCTTCGAGGAATTGCGCGAACGGATCAACATCAGCCGATGGCTTCGCCGCGACCTTACCGGCAGTCATCGGCGTCAGCCCGAACTCGCCCAGGAACCGAGCCACCTGCGCGGCCTGGTGCTCGATGCGTGATGCGATGGGATTGATCTTGTATTTCTTCGAGACATCGCCACGACCGTTGATGGTCTCGTCGCAGACCATTTGCTTATTGCCGGCGTCTCGGAACTCAGTTCGAGCGCGGTCGAGGTCAGCCCACGCCAGGCAGAGGAGCGCGAGCATCTCGCCATGCGCCTCAGTCAGCACCTGCGCGGCAGCAATCCGAGCAGAGAGCACCAACCACTTGGCAGTAGCAATCGGGTCAGCGCTGACCAGCTCAGGCATCGCCGGCAGCGTCTGCGGATACTGCGGGTCGAGCGCCTCACGCTTCCGCATCCCGATGATTTTCCGCACCGCATCAGGGTTTTTACGCCGTCCAGATCGACTATTTCCGGCCATCTTCTGCCCCAGTCATGCCACAAACCATGCCAGTTTGCTGATTATTGGTCATATTTAGTCGCTTTATTGGTGACCTGCGCGAGGAGATA
>Ga0222712_10004596_pt1 | contig 14352 bp, 29 predicted proteins | sample C33_657DmetaG_FD_165043 | JGI IMG/M metagenome (GOLD analysis project Ga0222712, IMG submission 165043) | Estuarine water microbial communities from San Francisco Bay, California, United States - C33_657D | ecosystem: Environmental > Aquatic > Marine > Unclassified | place: USA: California... | reverse complement strand
TTATACGGATTAGAGCAGTATAAAAAATTAAGAAAAAATAAAAAAGAGAAATAAATTATGAAAGGTTACAAAGCATTTAAATCCAACCTAACTTGTTTAGATTATCAATTCTCCACTACCCAAACTCATACATTTGTCAGTAAGCCAATCCTATGTAGACAAGGCTTTCACTTTTGCACTGATTTACAAGATGTAGTCAAATACTACCATAATCCTACTATGAGAGTATTTGAAATTGAAGCAAGTGGTATTATCACTAATGCTAAGGAAGATTGCTCAAAGAGAGCTTGTTCTGAAATTACATTAGTCAAGGAAATTAGTTTAGATGAGGTAAGGTTAAGTATTACTAAACCTGAACCAGCATATAAGTGGGCAAAGGGCATAGGTAATAAAGACATTATGATTAACAAAATAACTGAATCAGAGTGGGCTTATTGGTGGGCAAGGGATATTGGTAATCAAGGCATTATGATTGATAGGATATCAGAGCCTGAGTATGCTTATTATTGGGCAAAGAATATTGGTAATAGAGACATTTTGATTAATAGGATAACTGGTTCAGAGTGGGCTTATGGATGGGCAAGGGATATAGGCAATAAAGACATTATGAAGTCAAGGATAACTGAATCAGCGTGGGCTTATATGTGGGCAAGGGATATAGGCAATCAAGACATTATGAAGTCAAGAGTAACTGAGTCTGAATGGATTGAGAAATGGAACAATAGGTTTCCAAATAATGAAATAACTTAAAGAATAGGAGTATCACCTCCCTCAATGCCTTTATTTTCTAAGTGGGCATCTTTAGCATATGCACTTGCAGTATCAGGATTATCCGAAAATTAAAAACCTACTCCTAAAGCATCTCTACCTTCATGTTTGATATTAGGTATTTAATGTCAATTGTACTTGATTTTTAACTAATTCTATTGTATTATTCAATTATCAGATTATTAAAAGGTGAAATTATGGAAGTAGTTAAAATTGAATGGTCAAATGATGTTATTGGGGTAGCAACTTTACAAGATGGTACTTTGTGTGACTTTGTTTTAGAAGAAGATTGCGACCATTCCATGTTACCACATTCAGGTTACTTAGAATGTGATATTGCAATTGCCCAATATATTAATCGGGTTTGATATGAAACTTAATTATGAATTAGTAGAAAATAAAATCACATATTCCAAACCATATAATTCTAATTATCCTGTAGTGGAATTAAAGTTTGATGTGTTTGCATATGGAGTTGTTGCTTTAGATTTGATTATCAAAGATTGAGAGAAAAATAATGAAAAATAAATTATATGCTGAAATGGCAAGTAAGTTAGTAGTATTGGATGAATTGAATAATTTATTAGGTGAAGAAACAGACGAGTACAAGGAAGCAGTTCAACTGTTAATGGATTGTCAAACTAAGGCTTTGTCAACTCCATTAGAAAAGAGAAAAATTAAACCTGATTATGTGAAATTTCACGGGAGATATGGGCAATGAAAAAAGCTATGCAAGATGTTTTTCTGGTAAATTTGGTAATTTCTTATGAGTAAATTGAAACAGAAAGTGGCAACACTATTGAATAATTTAGAATTAACTATAGGAAATAATAAATTAGTTTTTTGTGTAAATGATATACATTGTGCTACAGGCTCATATAGAAGTAATAGAGCATTAGAATGTGCTAGGTGGGAGGTTTTCCCTAAAATAATCAGAGCAGATGGCAGTAAGTATAATGCAGGCCATTATCACTCCTATGAAACATTGACCAAAATATCTAAAGCTAGTTCATTGGGAATTAGTGAATATACAGGTGAAATATATGGCATATATGAGGAAAATTAAATGAAAATAATATTAGAACACGATACAGAAATACAAACAATGGTTGATTGTTTAGTCAAGATAGGTTACACATCAACTGATGTAGAATATAAGAATAAAATATTACTTGACACTGATTGTAAGTACATATATCCTTATCAGTGTGGTAATTATTATACTGTAAATGTTAGCAAGTTTTATGAATTAATATATGCAATTGAAAATAACAAAAACATAATGATACAATGTAATACTACAAAAAGAATGTGGTTTAATATAATGGGTAAGAAAGAAAGTTTCCCTATTGCGTTAATAAATTCAAACAATGTAGATTTAGATTGGATTTCAATATCAGAGAATCAATATGTCATTATTCAACTAATAATGAATAATTGGATTGAAATTTGTGGGCAATTGTATCATAAAGAAACTGTAGAAAAATGTTTATCTAAGCATACTTTAAAAACTATTGATTCTGAAATTTTGTATAATGTTGAAATACTAGGTAAGTGTTATGATAGAAAAGAAATTTTGGAGTTAATTGCATTGAATCAATTTGGAGATGCTTTGTGATTAAAGTGGTTTAACTATACTTATAAGAGCTTAATATCTCAACAAGGTGAGCCTATAATTGAATTTATGTACTTAGGTACTGTGATTGATTAGAAGCTCTTATAACTCAATATAGAGGCATATATGAACATCCACATCAACAAAGAATTACATGATTATCTTCAATCTATTAAATTATTTGAAATTAAATTTGGCAGCCATTTAAAAGGTAAATCAAATGACTCATCTGATAGTGATATATTAGTAATAGTTAAATCACATAAGGCGGTTGTGTCTGCTCCTTTGTATACTAATCATTTATTACAGTATAAAGGGGATAATGTTGATTATGTATATGTTTCTGAGGTTCAGTTTTTTCATAATATAGTCAATGCTGAATCTGCTATATTCCATGAGATATTAAGATATAATGCACTTAATAACACACCTTTTCAATTTTTAAATAAAATCAATTTCTTAACACATGATACTTTAAAATGTTATCTAGGGCTAATGAAAAGAGATTTAAAGGCTTCAAGTGCAAATTTCAAAGATAAAAAGGTGGCCAAGAAAAAGTTTCAGTTTTTTGTTGAATCATATCTATACTTATCTTCTACTTTACTTGACTTAGGCGTAGGTCACTCTGAATTTAGTGATAATTACACTGAGTTTAGTGAATCTATTGACCATAATCAAATAATAATCAAAGCCATGCGCCAAAAATTGAATGATTTATGGTTAGAGGGTAGAATTAAAAAAACTATTTCATTTAATGATTTAATGCTAATCACTGATTATCTAAACAACATTGAATTATTACCTAATAATCAATATTCTGATATAATATTAGGCATATACTTAAAGGAAATACAAAATGAAAACTGTACAATGCTCTAGTGTAAACTATGACCATATAGTAGGTGGAGTTGTCAAATTAGTTAATGAAGCATATACCTCTAAGTGTAGTGCTTTAGACTTAGAACCAATATGTAAACAAACAGAATATAAAGGTAAACGCATTAAAAGAGGCTTGTTTAAGTCTAATAATGGTGTTATAATAAATGCTGATATTAATGGTAGTCTCAATATTCTAAGAAAAGTAGTCAAGGAAGATGATTTATCAGACTTGATAGAGAGCCGGCAGTGGGCTAAACAATCACCTATACGGATTTGTATGTAGGCGAATTGTAAAACCTCAGAATATTATATATTCTAAGGAACTGTTTTTGTGGGTTGGTTAGTTTGTTTAATTGCAAAGAACGGCAAAGGTGATATTTCATCTGCATTTGATTTATTCGACAGTGGAGATTAAAGATGAAAATTTTCTTGGGTGGTACTTGCAATAATAGTACATGGAGAGATGATTTAATTAAATTATTGAAAATTGATTATTTTAATCCAGTGGTTGATGATTGGACACCTGAATGTCAAATAGAAGAAATTAAACAAAGAAAATCATGTGATTTTTGTTTGTATGTTATTACACCTAAAATGACAGGAGTATATTCAATTGCAGAAGTGGTTGATGATAGTAACAAACAACCAAGTAAAACATTGTTTTGTGTTTTAACTACTGATGGTGATACTACATTTAATGAATCACAGTTGAAATCTCTAAAACAAGTTGGTATAATGGTTGAATCAAATGGAGGTAGAGTATTCAATGATTTACTTTCCATTGCTCAATATGTAAACAAACAATGGTAATAATATGAAAATTCTAAAATTCTTAGTTGGTATTCCTGCTAGTGGCAAAAGTACATTGCGTAAAGAATTAGTATCTCAAGGGTACTCTTATACCAATAAAGATGAAATCCGCAAAGGAATGGCAAAATCACTTAACATTAAAGAACATAAAGTAGATGAAAAAAATGTCATTCAAGAAGAAATGAATCAATTAACATCATTCATGCTACAAGGGCATGATATTGTGTGTGATAACACACATGTTACAGAACGCCACTTTAATCGAGTTGAGCAATTGTGTAAACAACATGGCTATGTATTTGAACCAGTTTATTTAACTGATTCTTTTAATGTGCCTAAATGTCATGAACGTAATTTAAAACGTGCCGAACAAGTACCAGTCAATGTAATTGAAGATATGGCTGAAATGTTTTGTAATGTGTATTTCAAACGTAAATTATTGCCTGAATTGAATATCAATAAAGTTGATAATAAAAAAGCAGTAGTTTTTGATATTGATGGTACACTTGCCATTACTACCAATCGTAGTGCCTTTGAATGGGACAAGGTATGTAATGATAAAGTAAACCATAAAGTAGCTGAATTGGTTGAGTATTACAAAGATAAAGGGTGTACTATCATTGTTTTATCGGGTAGGGATTCAGTATGCCGTGATTTGACTATTAAATGGTTAAATGACAATGAAATTTATTTTGATGAATTGTACATGAGAACAAAAAATGATTGCCGTAGAGATGTGATTGTTAAAATGGAATTGTATGCTCAATATGTATATCCAAACTACAATGTTGAGTTAGTATATGATGACCGTGAACAGGTTACAACTTTATGGAGAGGATTAGGTTTAACTTGTTTCCAAGTAGCATCTGGTAGGTTTTAATATGATTGATAATTTAATAGAAGAATTGACCAAAGAACAAGAAGCTGAATTAGAGAAACAATATGATTTGGCCTATGGGGAGCAATCTATTAAATCATTTGAGGATTTATTCAAATTATCAGATGAAGAACTTCTTAAATTACAAAAAGCATTTGATTTAGCTGTCAATTGTGGCAATACATCAAATGACTTTTTTGATGCTAGTAATGTATATGAGCAACGGATTAAACAGGTATTAAAATATGAAATTAACACTTAATGAATGGATTGGGATTTTGAGTATTTTTATTGCAGGCGTTTTAGCTGTGAGTGGCATTGAAGGCTGGGGATGGTTTCTTTTCATTACTTTCCTATGTTTGCTTAATTGAAAATAATTTGACTTTAATGGAATAATCTGTTAATATATTCAAATTACTTATAGAGGTTATCATGAAATCATCACAAGAAGCAATTGACCATTTGAGTCAATGGGTTAAAGAAAACACTAAAAAAGGTGAACATCCTCCTCAATATGGATTGGATAAAGCTCTTATTTTATGTCGTAATGGTCAACGAGCAGGATTAGAAAACTTAGTAATTTTCACTTACCACCAAACAGCTTCATTTAGAAAAGCAACTGAATGGAATTGGCTTGAGAAAGTGAGTAGGGGTTTAATTTTTGAAAAAGAAACTGGTAAATTAATTGCCCGTCCTTTTTATAAATTCTACAATTATGGTGAATTACCAACTGACAAAGATTTAGTTTCTAATGATATAAATGAAGTCAATTACAAACACGATGGCTCATTAGGTATTTGTTTCTACTATAATGAACAGTGGTGGGTAACTACTTATGGTTCTTTAAATTCTGAACAGGGTGAGTATGCAACTGTTTTGTTGAGGAACTATGATACAAGCAAGTTAAATCCTTTAGTTACTACTATGACAGAAATTATTTATCCTGAAAATCGGATTGTTTCTAATTACCAAGATTTTAAAGGTTTGATTTACTTAGACCAGCAACCTTTGTATGAAAATTCAAATGAAGTTTCTGATTATAGTATATTCCCATCTTATCATGATAAATTGACTACTTATTATGATTACTTAGGGAATAGAAAACATTCTATTCAAGAAATGTTGAATTTCTGTAAAGAAAATCAAGATTTTAATTATGAAGGATTTGTGTTAAAACAAGGTAATAGTCGTTATAAATTTAAAACAGATGCTTATCTTGCTGTACATAGAGCTAAATTTAACATTTCTATTAATAACATTAAAGAAATGATGATGCAATCTCCTGATGTATTATTACAATTTAAAGAATCATTGCCTAATGAATTTTTCGGGGAAATTGATAATATCATTGCAATGTTAAATGATTATGTAATGGGTCACATGAAAACTACTAATGAATATGTTTCATGTTTATTAGAAAAATATAAAATTGATGCTAACAATGTGCCTAAAGATATTGGTAGGTTAGTTTATCCTGATGTTAATCAATTGGATTCATTTTTACAGAAATTTGTATGGATGAAAATAAAAGGGGTTGACTATCAAGACATTTACAATTACATTTTAAAAACCTATAAAGGAGAGATTGATGATTAAATTAGATAGTTCTGAAATTGATGTTTTGTATAGGTTAGGTGAATACGGAGCTTGTGAAGATTGCGATTTGCCATCTAAGCAAGGTATGGCAGGTTTGATTAATAAGGGATTGGCTATTAAAGATTATAACTTGCACCTTGCAAATGCCTTGACAGAACTAGGTAAAATTACTTTTGAAACCATGAAAGGTGAAACATGAGTGTACAATAGAATAAATGAATTTATATACATTTATTCTATTAAACACAATTCAAGCAATTACATAATATTATGAAAACAGTTACTATGTCTCATACCTTATTGAAGATTACCACTAAACACCTCATTATAATTGGTGTAAATCGGCTTTGTCTTCAATCAAGATATTTGTATAATACCATGTTATATCAATATAGAAATAGCTATTTTAATAAACAAACACTATCTAACATTGAGTTGTATCGTATAGGTAATGGGTGTGAGCATTGGGGTAATTTACTTGCTAAATGCTCTAATCAAGTATGGATGCAACTTGTTACTAATAGTTGAATGTGGCCATCCTGATATATATGAAATAGTTAAAGTCAATGACATGAGGCATCATTTAAAAAAGAATGGAGACCTTGTATGCGTTACTGATTGTATGATAATAGTAAACCACTGGAAAAGGCAATATAACATATATAAATAAAGAGAGGAATTAGCCTCTCTTTTACTATGGGATATGAAATGGATTTAAGATATTATATAAATTCAACTATACTTGAAATGGCAATGCCTACTGATAATATCAAAAATAAAACTTTTTATCACGGCACATCTAATTCAAGTAACGCAATTAGCATAGCTAAAAATGGATTAGTGCCACCTGAAATAAAAAACCCAAAGGCATCTCTTGCTCCAGTTAGAGGGAAAGTATATGCCACTCCCCATTTAAGCTATGCCCAAATATATGCAATAGGAGGCGACATTGCGGGGTCAACACATCCACTTAATCCAAAAGAAGATAAACATGGATATGTATTTGCTTTCAGCGGTCATAAATTAAATGACATACAACCAGATGAAGATGAAGTTGGTGAATTATTTTTCAATAAAAAACACCCTGCTTGGATGCAATACTTGATACATAAACATTGTTCAGAGAATACCATTAAAAGGGCAAATGAAGGTGAATATGCTGCATTTGCTAGAATAGGTAAAAAGATATTACCTAAAATGACAGACTCACAAAAACTAGAATTAGTTACTAGGTATAATACTCACATAGCACATACAGGTGGTATTATACCTGATAAAGTTTACCAAATAGATAAACATAAAATACCTTTGTTAAAAAGTGACGGTTCAAATTTTTTTGAACATGCAAAGGAAATTAAAATGGAAGATTTAGCAAAAGGATTAGTTTAATGTTCAATAAAATACCTAAAACAGTATCTAGTCAAGAAGATGCTTTAGCTCATATTAAACACGGTAATAAAGAGCAACAATTAAATGCTTTGAAATCGCCCCATGCTAAATCAATTCATATATTTCATGCTTTGAATAGTAAACATTCAGAAGTTAAAGAATTAGCCACTTCAATGAGTAGGAAACAAATGAAAAACAGTGTCATTAGACAACAAGCTGGCATACCTCAATTATTAGAATCTTTGTTAGAGGATGTTTATTCAGTAGTTAATAAAAAATATGGAAATAAAATATCTAAAAGTGACATTGATTTTTATCATACTAACTTAAAACACCCATCTCACTTAGAATGGGCTGTTAAGCAGCATTTAAAAGGCAATCTTAATAGAGATAATTTTGAAACTGTTAATGATAACCTAGATACTTTTAAACGTAATAAAGGTAAATTCAAATCAAATGACATTAACAATTATTCAGTTGAATCTTTACAAGATGAAGTAAACAAAGTCAATAAGCCTAAAAAAGAAAGTGCTTATTCTACTCATGTTAAATCAGGTGAATTTGAAGGTCAACCTTTTTCTATTCATATTCCACACAATCATACTGCTGCTGTTGAATTAGCAAAGTTACCTAAAGATAGTCCTCATTATGATGAATTAGGAGGTAAAACTAAATGGTGTACAGCGGCAGATAGTGAAAATGGCAAAGATAACTATGCACATTATAGTAGACATTCAGACTTATATGATATCCAATTAGGCAATAGGAAATATCAATATAATAGCTCAGATGATGGAATACATAGTGAAACCAATCTCAGAGATGAACATGATAGAGAGTTAGAAGGAGATGAAAAGAAAAGAATACTTCGGTTAATTGATACTCACTTGGCTAACCATTCTCATCTAAAAGATGAAGACGATTATCAATCTGCCATTAACAAAGGTGTATTATTAAAGAGACATGATATTTACCATATACCTTTAACTAGAAACTCTACTATTATCCATTCATTTAAACATTTTGGTCAAGGTAACGTGGATGCCTTTGATTTAGATTTATATGATACTACTAAGCCTGATTATTCACGTGAAAGTAGAATACTTCAAAATAGGCATATTCCATTAATTAGACAAATTTTAAGCAATGCTCACACAATAACAAGAGATGGAGTAGATGATTTAATAGATAGTGTTAAAAATGACGATGATGTTAAATTAGCATTCCCGCATTCAAATAAACGGCAAGCCGCTAGATTGTTTGAATTGTCTTCACCTAAATTAAAACATGAACTGGCTAAGACTCACGGAGGCTTTTTAGCTGGTTCATATGGCAATGATACTATATCAGATGAAAGTATGCACATTCTTTCTAAAAACAAAGATATATCATCCAGTACATTAGTTAAGTTATATCACAAAAACTATGTACCTGATACTAATAATGATAACATAGTGAACAATATTAGAGGCAATTTACACCGCACAAGGGATGAAAGTGATGTCCAAGAATACACCAACGAAGTATTATCAAATAAACATGATTTACCCGATTTCCATAAGCATTTGGAATCTGATTTATTGAAAGTGAAGGCAAACGGACATGACATATCCAATATTATACATGAATCTGACATGGCATCACACCCAGAACATTATGACTTTGTGATGAAGCACGGGGATACTAGGAGTAAATTGAAAGTAATGATGAATAATCAAGCTAGGTTTATATCAGCTTTACATAATAATGACATAGCATATGGTAGTAGAGAAGCATTGTATAACAAATATAAAAGTAATCCATCTATACACGAGAGAATGTTAAAAAATCCTTTATTTATGCAACATATTGCATTAAGTGGTAGCCAAGAAGCAATTGACAATGTATATAAAGCTCATTATACTGATTTAACCCATCATCAAGTTAATAACTTGAAAGATTTCCATAGGTTTGTTAAACACAGAATAGATAACGATGCAAATGACAAGTACACTAGAAATGCCAAAGTAAATGTAGATGGTAAAGAAGATATGTTTCCATTCTTAAAATAAAAGAGTCATTTAGCCTCTTTTTACATTACTTAAAATCACTTAAACTGGAAACTATTTTTCCTGTAGCCTCAGTCAATATAACAACGTACTCATTGCTATATTGGGGGTTATTATCTTACAACGGTGCATTTCTGTAATCTGCTTATCAGTAGTTATAGTAAGATATTTTGCATGACCTCTACTACCATAAGTTGATTGTCCATCATACAGCAAATACCAATTTTCAAACATCAAGTTTCTCTATTAACCTCTTTTTAATTGTAGCCCAAATTGATGCTCAGTGTCATATTCAGCATACTGTTTGTTAAATATGTTAAATATGTTAAGCTCTAATGATTCAGTAGCACCTTGATTATTAAACCACTCCCTTTCCACATCTCTAAATTCTCTCCAATGTTTATAGCAAATTAGCTTGCCATCTTCTGATAAAATAGTGTCTATTATTTCTTTCATAGTGCCTCCATATTGAGTTATAAGAGCCTCTAATTCAACATAGTACCTAAGTATATAATTTTCATTAGAGGCTCACTGTGTTGAGATATGAGCCTTTGTCAGCGTATATATAAGGGTCAGTTCATTCTGAATAGTCACATTCAATGGAAATTTCCATTTCTTCATTTGTTCCTATTATTAAACTAATTTCTGATTCTTCTCTACCAAAATCAAAATAGGATGTATCTTTTATATTATATGCCCTGTTAATTAAATTAATAACCATTTGCTCATCAAATATGAAAATTTTGTTTACTATTTCATCATTAATTCTATGCCAATATATCATTTTGGAATTCCACATTCTAATATTAACTTAGCTAATCTTATAATTGATTTTAGCATATGTCATACTCCCTCACATAATTCATCATTTGAGTGGTAATAACATCCAAATTCAGCTTCCTCTGTTGAAATTTGATATATGCCATTATGTGAATGTTCTTCCCTGTCTATTACTTCATTACTCCCATCATGTGACTTGTTGAGTGGTGTTTTTTCTTTGGTAGAAAACTCTTTCATTGTATAATCACCTAGAAAAATAAATTATTCAATATCATAACAGAAAATTCACACAATGATTCTTCTACATTATCATCAAATTCAACAAAATGTGAATATTGTTCTTGGTTATAATATAATGGCGTTATTTCTTTATAATGGTTAAATCTAGTTTTTTCTTCTACATTATAATTATAATCTGGTGAGTATTCCTTATATTCATATTCTAATGGGCTAGTCATACTACTATCTCAGTTTCATATTTTAATTGTTCTCTAAGTATATTAAATTTTTCTTTTTCTTCCTTATATGTTAAGGTTTCCATTCCATCTGCAAAGACATAAGTAATTCCCATATACTAAGTATTCAGGTGAAATACTTCTTCTCTCATATTCATTTTCCATTTATTGATTTCCTGTATTTTAAATAATTACTATAGTCAATGTGCGGCCAAGTAAACTCAATATATCTCCAATTATTTTTACATTCTTTACCCCTTACTGTTCTCAATAGGTATTCAGAGTTTATAAGCTGATAAGCATTTTCTGCATAATATGGTTTATAATATGTCAATTCCTCTGTAAAATTGTTTTCATTTGAATTGTCTAAATGATTAGGTAAAACATATTCCCATACATATTCATTGTAATAATTTTTATCATACATTATATTTTGTCATCCAATAGTGTTGAATCTCTAATCCTTAAAATAGACCAACCTAAATCAATATCAATTTCGTAAATTGAATATTCTACATCAATATCGGCTACTTGTAAATTATATTTTATTTGTGTTTCTTGATTAGTATCTGTAAAATCCCTATAATTAAAAGGATAATGTTCAATTGATTCACTCACTATTAACCTCTTTTTATTTCTGCCTTATGTGCATAATCTACTGAATGTAGTATTGTGTTAATATCACGATGGTTACTCAATACTGACATTTCCTTACTAAAATCGTTTGCAGGTCTAGTGGTCTTTTCTGTATTGACACTTGGGATACAATTTTCATCAACAAAATAGATACTGTAATATAATTCACTCATTTAATTTAACCCTTTATATGAATTTAGGTTGATAATCACTTGGCTTATTATTCTCCAAATCCCAATATACCTTTTTATATATTTCAATGTTTTCAGTTTCAGTCCAATAGGAATATGAAAAAGTACCATTAGGAGTATTAGCTTCTCCACGTATGTTCTTATTAGATGGATTTTCCGAATCAATTAAACAAGGGTATATCTTAACTAACGGTAATCCAAATAAAGTTTTCTTAGGATTAGATTTTTCAATTTCTTTTAATTCAGATAGAGAGTATTCATTGTCTTTGATATTTTTCCATTCAAACTTTCTTAGGATTCCTTTACCACCTGATAGTATAATTTTTGCACAATCAATGCACATTCTACTGTGATTATATTCAGGTGCATCATTCCCACTTGTTTGATAATAATATGGAATTCCGCATTCTAAGCAAACTGTTATTTTATGTGTTGTCATACATTACTCCAAACGACTCATAGCTCATCACAGTGAGCTTATAATTAAAAATATGTACTTAGGTACTACTTAAAAATAGAGGCTCATATAGAGCCTCTGTGTTGGTTTAGTGGTTTAGTGCTTCTGCCACTGTATATTGTCCATTGTCATCTACCCATGAATAATCACGTTCAAATTTTTTCAACAAAGCAATGGTTTCAGGTGCAGTTAATTTACGGAACTCAACGATTCCATAGCAACGACCTTTACGAATCAAAGCCTCATCAATTTCACCAATGTTAGGTAAATTAGTTGAAATGATAATTTTCTTATCTTCAATGTCATTCTTAATCAAGCCATCACTGGTACTCAATAATTTATACATGAATGTATTACCATCATTGCGAGCAGATAAGTGTAAATCAATATCCTCTAGTACCAATGTACGGGATTTAGATGACATAAATTGTTGGAATAGTGAATCACAGTTTAATGCAGTAGCAGATGCAGTATAAAATACCCCTGCACTATCATCACTTGTACTGTTATACTTAGCAATGATATTACGAATTAAACTTGTTTTACCGGTACCTGGCATACCAATGAAAATCAATACACTTTGTTTACTAGCATAGTAACGGTCAAAGAAATCATTTACTTGGTTAATGTTAGGATATGCTTCATCTACGATAACATCTGAATATTTTTGGTCATATACTTGACATTTCAATCCTTCCTTTTCATCAAAATAAAAAGAGTTAATTTTACAAGTAGCTTCGACATGGTGTTTTAGTTTATTCAAGTGTTCTAAAATTTCACATGGGGCATCATGTACAGTTTTGTATAGAGTATATGACATTACATAATACTCTTTGCGGTCTTCTGAATAATTCACTTTGAAAATGTTCAAGTGCTTATCAATCACCATAAATTCTTTTGAACATCCTGTATGGTGAAATAATTCATAGCCTTGTTGTTCACAGAATAGTTTTAATTTTACTAAGTTTTCTTTAGTAATATTAAAATAATCAAATGAATTATGGTAATATGATTTATCTTTCATCAAATCATAACAACGCATAGTGGCTAAACCTTGTACAGTGTTCAAAATAGGGTTAGTACCTGCTGTGTTATGGCTGTAGGTGAAGTTTGGGTTAAATGAGTCAGTCATTTTATTTTCCTGTTAATTGTAATGGTTAAGGTTTAAAGTTATTAAAGTTATAGTAGCTTCATTGCTTAGTTATTCCTAATTCATTGACCCATTGATATGCTTCATCAATAGAGTTAAAATTGTTTGGTTGGAAATAATTTCCATGTTTCTTATAAAAATTTTCAATGTGTTTCATGGATACTGTAATAGGTAATTTTCTACAATTACCTCCTTTTAATTCATAAGCAGTGCCTTTTTTATTCCATTGCTTGTTATCTTCATCAATAGCAGCAAAAATCAATAATCTATTTTCAAGCTCATTTGACATTATACATCTTGCACCAAATAATTTAATAAAGGCTTTTAGGTATTGTATGAAAAAAGTCACTTTACATCTATACTGTAAAGCTGCTTTCAAAGTATTAGGAACATGAAACATATAATCTTTTAATTCATCATCTACTAAATTTAATTCTACTAAATTTCTATAGAAAATTTGAGTGTCAATAACCGCAACTAGCCTAGAATAATAAGTGCCATAATATGAATCTGTAATTTCTCTTATAATCATTTTTCAACATACTCCAAAGGATTTCCTGGTTCAATTAATTCATTTTCCATATTAAGATAATCAAATACTGATAAGCTATTATCTTTATTTCCTAGTGCCATTATAATACAAACAGCTTCAAATTCATGTAAATCAAAAAACTCATCTACTACTTCATTTGCTATTTTCA
>Ga0222712_10004595_pt1 | contig 14353 bp, 11 predicted proteins | sample C33_657DmetaG_FD_165043 | JGI IMG/M metagenome (GOLD analysis project Ga0222712, IMG submission 165043) | Estuarine water microbial communities from San Francisco Bay, California, United States - C33_657D | ecosystem: Environmental > Aquatic > Marine > Unclassified | place: USA: California... | reverse complement strand
GCATGTCGGTGGGCGGCATTGGCCCCAATCGCAAGCAATTCGGCGCGCTGCTGCCTTATGTGGACCATCTGCCGCATACGCATCTGCCGGCCAAGAACAGCTATTGCCGGGGCGAGCCACCGCATGGCGCCGAATTGGCCGATGTGCTGGAAAACCTGGTGGCGCTGCATGGGGCGGAGACCATTGCCGCCGTCATGGTCGAACCGGTTGCCGGTTCAACCGGCGTGCTGGTGCCGCCGGTGGGTTACCTGAAGCGGCTCCGCGATATCTGCACCAAGCATGGCATTCTGCTGATTTTTGATGAGGTCATCACGGGTTTTGGTCGCCTCGGCGCCAATTTCGGCGCGGAACGCCTGGGCGTGGTGCCCGATATCATGACCATGGCCAAGGGGCTGACGAACGCCGCCGTGCCCATGGGCGCGGTTGCCGTCAAGAATGAGATTTATGATGCCATCGTGACCGGCACCACCGCCGGGATCGAATTCTTCCATGGCTATACCTATTCCGGCCATCCCTTGGCGGCGGCGGCGGCGATTGCCACGTTGGAATTGCACCGCGCTGAGGATTTGCCGGGCCGGGCGCTGGCGCTGGAGCCTTATTGGCAGGATGCGGTGCATTCGCTGAAGGGCCTGCCGAACGTGATTGATATTCGCGATGTCGGCTTGATTGGTGCGGTAGAATTGGCGCCGCGCCCGGGCAAGCCCACGCAACGCGCGCTGGATGTCTTCCGCCGCTGCTTTGATGACGGCGTGCTGATCCGCGTGACGGCGGATATCATTGCCATGTCGCCGCCGCTGATTTGCGAAAAGCCGCATGTGGATCGGCTGATCAATACCCTGGCTGAGGCGCTTGTCGCTGAAGCGGCGTAACAGGAGCATTTTCAAGCCATGTGGTCCAACATGGTGCCTCGGAAAATGCGACCAAAACGATAATACTGCCGGGCGGGGTGACCTCTGCCCGGCTTCGCCCCATATAGGGACCAAATCCTTTTGACGGAGAGACAAACGTGAGCGACACCGCCCGCGCCCCCGTGCCCGTGACCGTGCTGACCGGCTATCTTGGTGCCGGCAAGACCACGCTGCTGAACCGCATCCTGACCGAAAACCACGGCCAGAAATTCGCGGTCGTGATCAATGAATTCGGCGAATTGGGCGTGGATAACGACCTGGTGGTGGATGCCGATGAAGAAGTGTTCGAAATGAACAATGGCTGCATCTGCTGCACGGTGCGCGGGGATTTGATCCGCATCCTGGGCGGGCTGATGAAGCGGCGCGACAAGTTTGACGGCATTATCGTGGAAACCACGGGCCTCGCTGACCCTGCCCCGGTGGCGCAGACCTTCTTCGTTGACGATGATGTGAAGCGCGCGACGAAGCTGGATGCCATCGTGACCGTGGTGGATGCCAAGCATCTGCCCGCGCGCCTGACCGATTCCGCCGAAGCGCAAGAACAGATCGCCTTCGCCGACATCATCGTGCTGAACAAGATGGATTTGGTGAGCGAGGCGGAAGCAGCGGAAGTGGAAAAGCGCATCCGCGCCATCAACCCCTATGCCGAAATTCGCCGCGCCACGAAATCCGATGTGCCGATCAACGCCGTGATCGGGCGTGACGCCTTCAACCTGGCGCGCATCCTGGAACGGGAGCCGGAATTCCTCTCGGGCGAAGATGATCACGAACATGATTCGGAAGTGAACAGCGTTTCCTTCGAAGTGGATCGCCCAATTGATCCGGAGCGTTTCAACGCCTGGATCACGCAGGTTCTGTCCAGCAAGGGGCAGGATTTGCTGCGCACCAAAGGTATTCTGGCTTATGAAGGCGATGACCGTCGCTTCGCTTTCCAGGCGGTGCATATGATTGCCGATGGCGATTTCATCGGCCCCTGGAAGGAAGGCGATCCGCGCCGTTCCAAGCTGGTATTTATCGGACGCGATCTCAATCGCCCCTTGCTGCGCCGTGGCTTTGAAGCCTGTCAGGCCGGTGAGGATGAGGCGAAGATCAATGCCGAAATCGCGCGTTGGAGCCCGCCGGACGCATGAGCGGCGCAGAATATTTGCTGGATGGGCGCGGCACGTCGCATTCGCTCGGCGCCTGGGTCGCGGGGCTTGCTTTCGGCCATGAAGGCAAGACCTGCATTTTTGGCACCACTGATGGTGTCTTGCATCGCGCCTTGCTTGCCGCGCCGAAGGAGCCTTGGGCGCAGCATGAAGCGCATCAGGGCGCGGTGCTATCGCTTTGCGCCGATGCCAAGGATGGCGTGATTTCCGGCGGTGATGATGGGCGGGTGATGCGCCTTGGCGCCGATGGTACTTTGGTTGAATTGGCGCGTTATGGCAGCCGCTGGGTGGACCATGTCGCAGCGCATGAAAGCGGCCTGCGCGCCGCTGTTGTGGGCAAGGCCGTGCATCTGCTGGATGGCGCGGGGGCAGCGGTGAAATCACTCGCGCATCCAACATCGGTCACGGGCATTGCTTTCGATTCCAAGGGCAAGCGCATCGCGGCCAGCCATTACAATGGCGCCTCGCTCTGGTTCGTTGCCGCCAAGGAAGACAAGCCACGCTCGCTAGAATGGAAGGGCAGCCATATCGGCGTTGAGATCAGCCCGGATGGCACGCATGTGGTCACCGCCATGCAGGAAAACACCTTGCATGGCTGGCGCCTGGCGGATGGCCAGCATATGCGCATGGCCGGTTATCCCGCGAAGACGAAATCCATCGCCTTCACCGCCAAGGGGCGCTGGCTTGCGACATCGGGAGCGGATTGCATTGTGCTTTGGCCGTTTTTTGGTGGCGGGCCGATGGGCAAGGCTCCCACCGAATTGGCCGGTGGCGATCAGGCGCTTTGCTCGGCCGTTGCATGCCATCCGCAGCAGGAAGTGGTGGCGGCGGGCTTTGATGATGGGCTGGTCCTGATTGCCGAGGTTACCAGCGGGCGCGTGGTGCCGGTGGCCGCCCCCGGTCGTGGCGCGGTTTCTGCATTGGCATGGAGTGATTCCGGCACGCATTTGGCGTTTGGTACGGAATCGGGCTTTGCGGGGCTGATTGACCTCTCACGACGCTGAATTTCTGGTCATTTTCTGACACGCATTTGCAACCTGATCGGGGCTGGCAATGCCCCGTGCCCCTGTGCTTGAGTGCCGCCGTCAAAACCGGAGAAGCGCCATGGCCGCACGCGATGATGAAGATGAGGAATTCGATCTGGGCATCAGCCTGGAATCGGTGGCCGCCATTGTGGATGCCGCGCGCGCCGTGCAGGAAGGCGAAGAAAGCGGCGCGCTGTCCCGCGCCGATGAAGACGAAGAAGGCCTCGACGCCGAAGATGATGAAAACATGGATGAGGATGCGCTGCGCGCCTTCATCAGTGAATTGAATGAGGATGAACAGGCGGCCCTGATCGCCCTCGCCTGGGTTGGGCGCGGTGATTATGAGGCGGATGATTGGGAAGAAGCCCGCAATCTGGCGCGGGAACGCAATATCCGTGATCCGGCAACCTATTTGCTGGGCATCGAAATGCTGGGCGATATGCTGGAAGAAGGGCTGGAAGCGCTTGGCCTGTCGCTGGATGATGTGGAGGGATAGGCGGTAGGCTTACCGCCGCCCGCCACCCAAAATACCACCAAGGCCGCGCAGCACATCCTGCACCGGTGAAGGCAAAGCGGGCGCGTTGGGCCGCGCCGCCTCTGGCGCCGCATCCGGCGCGGCGCGTGGCGTGGGCGCCGCTCCCTCCGCGCCGAGGCGCGCGATGCGGAGCGGCTCGGCACAATCCGCGGCGGCATTGCGGCCACTGCCCCCCAGCAGATTGCCGATTGGGTCGGTCGCGATGCGACCTGTCAGCGTATCGGCCAGCAACCCGGCCGCGTTTTGACCAAGCGCCGCACCTGGCGCCGCGCCGATGCGCGGTGCCGCCAGCGTGCCGCCAAGATTGAAGGGCGCTCTCACGGCAAGGCCAAAGACGCGCAGATTGGAATTGAGCCGCCCATTCAGGCTTTCATCGCTGAGATTGATGTTGGCCTCACCATTGATTTGCCCAATGGCGCTGTCCATGAACAGCGTTCGGCTTCGCGCAACACCTTGTTCCGCACCAAACGCAATCGCGAGGCAGCGCAACTCCACCGCGCCAAGCCGCTGCGAATTGGGCGAGAGCAGCGCGAGCATGGCGCCAAGCGCATCCATCACCGTGCCCTGTTCCAGCCGGCCATTGACCAAAGCAAGGCCCATTTCGCCACTGAGGCTGGCGGCGATGGCACGGGTGGAAGCACCGGCGCCACGCAGATCGGCGGCAAGCTCGCCATGGCCGCGGAGGCCAAGCCCTTCCAGCACACCACTCAGCGCGGCCAGATCAAGCCCGGCACCTTCGGAGCGGAGGCTCAGGGCATATTGCGCCGGGTTCGCGGCGGCATTCACCGTGACCTGCCCGGCAAGCCGCCCGGCCGGGAGGGTCAGGTTGAAGGGCGCCAGCGCAAGCGCGCCATCCTTCAGGCGCATATCCGTCTGCAAGCCGGCCCGTGGCAGGTTGCGGAAGGATACGCCGCTCAAGGCAAGCTTTACCTCGGCATCCAGGGCCATCAGCAGCGCCACGGGCATGGCGATATCGGGAATAATCCGGCCATCGCCGGCCGCCGGCGTGCCTGAAGGTGCGACGCCGCCGGGCGTGGTTGGGGCCGGGGTTGGCGGCGCCAGGGCGTCAAGATCAAGCTTGGTGACCTCAATACGGCCGGCCAAATTGGGCCGCCCAGACACGCCAAGATTGAGCGCAGCACTGGCCGCCAGGGCGGGGCTGGTAAGCTGCAGATGTGGCAGGCTGAAATGGGCCGTATCGCGCCATTCCAGCCGGGCCGTGCCGCTAAGCCCTGAAGGGGCAGCGAAAAACCCCGCGAGTGCGGCGCCATCCGGCACTTCCAGCACCAGATCGAATTGCCCGCCCGCCATGTCCAGCGGGCGCGCCACGGCGCCCTTCAACGACAGATGGGCGTTGCCGGCGGCAAGCCGCGCTTCAATCGGTAATGGCGCGGAAGCGCCTTGCACCAACTTGCCAAGCGCGCCCAGCCTTGCTTCCAGGCGCGCCGTGCTGCGCCCGCGGGAAATCGCGCCGGTTAGTCGAGCCTCGGCTTCCGGGGGCACCACCAATTCCAGCCCATCCAGCCGCAGCCCTGGCAGCAGCCAGCCAAGATCACCCGCGCCGGCCTTAAGTGTTAACGCGCCAAGCGGCGGCAGCGCGCCGGGGGCGGTGCCAAGCAGCGGCCCAGCCTGGCCTGCCAGGGTGAAATCAATGCCGTTGAAGCGCCAAACCGCCGCCAGATCGCTTGCGCTGCTGGCACTCAGATGGCTGATGCTGAGGCGGGGGATTTGGATTTGGCGTGCCGGCCCGCCGGGTAGGGTAACGACCGAATCCGTGAGGCTGATCAGGCCAATAAGCGGCGCAGCACCGGGGGGCTTGGGTGCTGCAGCTTCGCTGCGGGCGGGGCGTGAGGGTTTGGCGGCCTCGGGCAGCGCCCAAAGCTTAGGGTCCAGATTGAGCTTCAGCCCCTCGGCCTCCACGCCCGGGATTTCCAGGCCGCCGCCAAAAAGGGAGAAAAGTGAAACGCTCGCTGCCAGCCTGGGCGCCACCAAGCCGGGCACGGCAGCATCAGGTGTGCTGAGCGTCACATCGCGCAATTCAAGCTTGGGGATCAGCCCCAGCGTCAGCCCAAGCCCACCAATACTGGCGCGATAGCCGGTGGCGTTTTCAATTTCAGCCTGGATGCGGGGCGTGAAGCGTCCGGACTCCAGGGCGGCGCGCAAAGCGAAAATGCCGCCAATCAGCAGCAGAAATACCAGCGCCGCCGCGCCCAGGGCATAGCGCGGCCAGCGCCGGGCTGGTTTCAGCGCCGATGCCGGCATGGCGGGGTGCGCGGGCGATCAAAGCCGAGCAAGCCGAAGGTTTCCTTCATATGTGCCGGCAGCGGCGCGGCAAGTTCCAAAACGCCGCCTTCCGGATGTGGCAAGCGCAATGCGCGGGCATGCAAATGCAGCGTATTGCCGAAGCCTTCCAGATGTGCGGCCTGACCGCCATATTTACCATCGCCCATGATCGGGCATTTCAACGCCTCGGCGCAATGCACGCGAAGTTGATGCGTGCGCCCGGTCAGCGGCAGCAATTCCAGCATGGCGGCTTGGCGCTGTGCGGAATCCACCACGCTGTAAAGGGTCACGGCACGTGTGCCTTCCCCATCCGTCGCCGCCGCCACGCGTTCGCCGCGCTGCCCGCCAAGCTTGGCGAGTGGCATATCGATCCGCCCTTGCAGCGGATGCGGCCGGCCAATCACGATGGCCCAATAGGTTTTCTCAGCATCCCGGCCCCGGAACGCGGCGGCGAGTTTGGAAGCCGCCGCAGCGGTGCGCCCCAGGATCAGAACGCCCGATGTATCCTTATCCAGCCGATGCACCAGGCGCGGGCGTTCTTCATAGCCAAAGCGCAGCGCATCCAGCATGCCATCCACATGGCGCGTGATGCCGGGGCCGCCCTGCACTGGCAGGCCCTGGGGCTTGTCGATCGCGATCACTGAGGCATCGCGATAAATCACCATGCGTTCAATCGCCGCCGCATCCCGGTCTGACACTGGGCGGGCTGAGGGCGGTTTGGAGGCTTCTGCCGGCAAGGGCGGTATGCGCAATTGCTGGCCGGGCTTGAGCCGCGCATTCGCTTCCACCCGCGCGCCATCGACGCGGATCTGCCCGGTGCGCAGCATTTTCTGCAGCGCGCCCTGGGTCAGATTCGGGTAGTGCCGATGAAACCAGCGATCAAGCCGGATATCGGCTTCGGCCGGGGCGATGGTGCGGTGCGTGACAGGCATGGCATTCCGTAACAGGGGGCGCGCTGATCTGAAAGCGGGAAATGCAGGGCGTGCCGGATCATTTCGCTGGTTCCATCGCCCATGGTTCTGCTTTAAGGGAAGCGAAAATGCTTCTGGGGGAGGGCTTCATGACCACAGCAACCAATTTCACCTTCACGCGCCGTGCCCTTGCCGGGCTTGGGCTCGGGCTGGCCGCGACAGGCAGTGCCCGCGCGCAAGATATGGCCGGCAAGACGATTGAATGGATCATCCCCTTCGCGGTGGGCGGCGGTTCGGATGTCTGGGCGCGGTTTCATCTGCCGATGTTGCAAAAGCATATGCCCGGCAATCCCACCGTGGTGATCCGCAATGTCACCGGCGGCGGCAGCATCAATGGCGCCAATCAATTCGCGCAGCGCACCCGCCCAGATGGCCTGACCATCCTGGGCACCAGCGGTTCCACGCAATTCCCGTATCTGATGGGCGATCCGCGTGTGCGTTATGATTACCGCGCCTGGAGCGTGCTGATGGCGAGCCCGACCGGCGGCGTGCTTTATGTGCGCCCGGAATTGGGCGTGCGCGGCCCGGCCGATTTGGCGAAGCTGCAAGCGGCGCAGGGGCTGAAATTCGGTAGCCAGGGCCCGACTTCCTTGGATATTGTGCCGGCGCTGGCCTTTGAACTCATGAATCTGAATGTGCAGATTGTCTTTGGAATGCAGGGCCGCGGCCAGGGGCGCCTTGCTTTCGAACGCGGTGAAACGCCGATCGATTACCAGACATCCTCTGCCTACACGAGCCAAGTTCTGCCGCTGGTACGGGAAGGCAAGGCGGCGCCGTTGTTTTCTTACGGCATCCTGAATGCTGCGGGCGATATTGTGCGCGATCCGAATTTCCCGGATTTGCCGACCTTTCCCGAATTCCTGAAGGCTGCAACGGGGCAGGATCCTTCCGGCCCGGCCTGGGAAGCCTATCGCACGCTGTTCGTCGCAGGCTTTGCGGCGCAGAAATTCGTGGTGGTGCCGCGCGAAACACCGCGCGCGGTCCAGGATTTGTATCGCACTGCCTTCACGCGCATCTTCGCCGATCCTGAATACAAGGAAAAGCGCGGCACGGTGATTGGCGAATATGATGAAGTCGTGGGCGACGCGGCCGAGAAAGCCTATGCCGCCGGCACCGTCATCAGTGAGGCGACGCGCGAATGGATCAAGGAATGGTTGCTGCGTCGTTTCAACCATCGTCTGGGCTGATCAGGCCACGCGCAGCGCGGGAATAGGAGTGGGGTAGAATGCTTGACGCGCTGCTGATGGCGTTGACCGCGCTCGCGAGCCCTGAGCGCCTTGGCTATATGGCGCTTGGGGTATTGATTGGTTACGCCATTGGCGTGCTGCCGGCGCTTGGGGGCCTGGCCGGGCTTTCGCTCGTGATGCCCTTCATCTACGGGCTGGATCAGGTCTCAGCCCTTGCCATGTTGGTCGGTCTGGTCGCGGTGGCGGCCACGGCGGATACATTCAGCTCCATCCTGATGGGCATACCGGGATCATCGGCCAGCCAGGCAACGATCCTGGATGGCTTCCCCATGGCCCGACGAGGAGAAGCCGCGCGCGCCTTATCGGCATCCTTCCTGGCTTCCATGATTGGCGGCCTGATCGGCGCGGTGATTTTGACCGGGGCAGTGCTGATTGCGCGGCCCTTGATTCTGGCTTTGGGCACGGCAGAGCTTTTCATGCTGGCGCTGCTGGGGCTTTCCATGGTGGGCGTTCTGGCCGGCAAAAGCTTTGCCAAGGGGCTGATTGCCTGCGGCATGGGCCTCGCACTTGGCATGGTGGGGACAGCGCCGGCCACGGCGGAATATCGGCTTGATTTTGGGTTGATCTATCTTTCGGATGGCTTGCCGTTGCCCGTACTGGTGCTGGCGATTTTCGCCCTGCCGGAAATTATTGATCTGGCGCGCGGTGGCGGCACCATTTCCCGCACGGCGGAATTGGGGCGCGGCTGGTTTGATGGCGTGCGCGACATCATGCGCCATTGGTGGCTGCTGCTGCGGACTTCTTCCATCGGCTCCGTGCTGGGTGCCATCCCCGGGCTTGGCGGCAGCGTGACCGATTGGATCGTTTATGGCCATGCGATTCAAACCGAAAAGAATGGCCAATTCGGCAAGGGTGATGTGCGCGGCGTGATTGCCGTGGAGGCATCAAATAATGCGCGCGAAGGTGGCGCGCTGGTGCCGACGCTGTTCTTCGGCATTCCTTCATCCGGTTCCATGGCGGTGTTCTTGGGCGGCATGACGCTGCTTGGCATTGAAGCCGGGCCGGCGCTGGTCGGTTCCAGGCTTGATCTGACCTATGCGATCATCTGGTCGCTCGCGATTGCCAATGTGATGGGCACACTGCTTTGCTTCGCCACTTCGCCCTTGATTGCGCGGCTGACCACGGTGCGCTTTGGCTTGCTCGCGCCCTTCATGATGATGGTGGTCTGCTTTGGCGCCTTCAACAATAACCGCGAATTGGCGGATTTGCTGCTGCTGCTGGGCGTTGGCTTGCTTGGCTTGCTCATGCGCCGCTTCGGCTGGCCGCGCCCGCCCTTCGTGGTGGGCTTCGTGCTGGCGCTGCCGATGGAAACCTATCTGTATCAGGCGGTGCAATTCTATGGCTGGGATTTCCTGACGCGCCCCGGCGTGCTGATCATTGCCGCGTTGATCGTGGTGTTTGGCGGGCTTGGCATTCGCCAACGCCGCCTGGCCGATACGGAAGAAGATGGCGGCAGCAAGGATACGGGCAAGCGGCAACCTCAGGCGATTTTCGCCGTGATCCCGGTGGCAATTTTCGCCGCGGTTTTCGTTGACGCCATGCGCCACAGCTTCCTGGGCGCAGTCTTCCCAATGATGATTGCGGGCGCGATGCTACTTATCAGCGTGCCGGTATTATTCAGGCTGAATTTTGGCCGTGTGGGTGGTTCGCTTTTCCATGATGCGGAAGCGAATGCGAAGCCGGAGGATGGCAGCTTCTGGGCGCATCTTGGCTGGGTGATCGGGCTTGTTGGGCTTTCGGCTTTGGTCGGATTCCTGCTGGCCAATACGATCTTTTTCTTGGCCTTCCTGCGCTATGCGGCGCGGTGTTCCTGGCGGCTGACGCTGCTATTGACCAGTATTGCGACCATTGGCCTGATTATCGTGGCGCAGCTTTTGACACTCGACTTCCCGCAGGGGCTGTTGCAGCATTTCTTCGATCTTCCCTGGCCTTTACGTTGACGGATAGAATTATGCAGAAAGCCATTCCCTGTACGCTGATGCGTGGCGGCACCAGCCGCGGACCTTATTTCCTGCGCCATGATCTGCCGGAAGATCGCGACGCCATGGGGCGCGTGCTGTTGGCCGCCATGGGATCACCAGATGCGCGCCAGATTGATGGGCTTGGTGGGGCGACAACACTGACCAGCAAGGTCTGCATCGTCTCCCGCGCTGCCGCCGGTGAAGCGCAGCAGGTGGATTATTTGTTCGCGCAGGTTTCCGTGGATCGCGCCTTTGTGGATTGGGGGCCGACTTGCGGCAATATGCTGGCGGGTGTTGGGCCCTTCGCGATTGAAAGCGGGCTGGTGACAGCGGAAGAAGGCGAAACACGCGTGATGATCCGCGCCGTGAATACCGGCGCCTTGATTGAAGCCGTGGTGCAAACGCCAGGCAAGCGCGTGAATTATGAAGGCGATACCGCGATTGCCGGCGTGCCCGGCACCGCCGCACCGATTGTGCTGAATTTCGCCGATGCGGTGGGTGGCGCGACTGGCAAGTTGATGCCGACTGGTAACGCCATTGACGTGATTGATGGTGTGGAAGTCACCTGCCTTGATATCTGCATGCCGGTGGTCATTGCCCGCGCGCGGGATTTCGGCAAAACCGCGCGCGAAACCGCGAAGGAATTGGATGCCGACAAGGCCTTCATGGCGCGCATTGAAGCCATTCGCCGCAAGGCGAGCCTCGCCATGGGCATGGGCGATGCGGAAGGCCGCGTCATACCGAAATTCGCCATCATCGCGGAACCCGCGGGTGATGAGGGCGGCGTTGCCGCGCGCTACTTCACGCCGCTTGCCTGCCATGAAGCCATGGCGGTGACGGGTGGCATTTGCATCGCTAGCGCTTGCGTGCTGCCGGGCACGGTGGCCGAGGGCGTTGCGAAAATCACCGGCGCGGACCGCGAAACCGTGGTGCTGGAACACCCGACCGGCAGCATGGAGGCGGTGATCACTTCCACCCGCGCGGCGGATGGTTCGCGGGAGATCATTTCCGGCGGCACGCTGCGCACCGCGCGGCGCCTGATGGCGGGCGAGGTTTATGTCCCCGCCCGCGCTTGGGGTTAGGCTACGCTAGTTTAGTCGCCATCCCACGCATAAACGTCTCGCGGAAGCGGATCGGGTCGCGGTCCGTTTGCGTCTTGCCGGGTTCATTATCAATGCGCGCGGCAATCACATGCGGGCCATCGGTGTTCAGCGCGCGATCAATCAGCGCGTCGAACTCCGCCTCATCCGCTGCCCAATGGGCGGAAGCAATGCCGGAAGCGCGCGCAATGCCAATCAGATCCGTCCCTGCCTGCGCCGCCGGTGTGCCCTGGCCACCGGTGATCTGATAAATGCCATTATCCCAGATAACGACAATCAGATTTTTCGGCGCTTGCGCTGCGATGGTGGAAAGGCAGCCCAATTGCATCAGCAGCGACCCATCGCCTTCCAGCGCGAAAACGCGCCGTTCCGGCTGAGCAATCGCAACCCCCATGGCAATTGGTGCGGCAAGGCCCATGCTGCCCAGCATGTAGAAATTCTCGGCACGATGGCCGGCAGCCCATAAATCCCAATTGGAATTGCCGATGCCGCCAATCACGGCTTCCTGCTTCGCCAGCTTCCCCACCACGCGCTTGGTCAGCGCGGCGCGGTTCATCACCTGCGTATTGCGACGATCTTCCATGATCAGCGCCCCCCGGTCAGCAGCGGTGAAAGGATAAGGCAGGCAGGCCAGCGCGTGGCAAAGGCCTGGCGCATGGTGCGGCCCGCGATGAAGGCGGCTTCATCCAGCCTGGTCATCGTGTGGTGTTCAATGCCCATGCTGTCCAGGATCGGGCGCATGGTGCGGCAGACAATGGCCTGGCCAGGATTGAATTCGCCCAGCGTGCCGCGTTCGCTCACGATCATCAGCACGGGAATCTGGCTGGCGACCGCAAGGGAAGCCAGCACATTGGGCAGAGTGGCGAAGCCCGAGGTCTGCATCAGCACAATGCCGCGCATTCCGGCCATGGCCGCGCCGGCCACAATGCCGATCGCTTCTTCCTCTCGCGCCGCGGCGAAGGTGGTGAAATAGGGATCGGCGTGGCAGCCTTCGATCAAGGGGCGCAGCACATTATCCGGCACATAGGTAACGAGCCGAACATCGTTATCCTTAAGGGCCTGGCGGACAATGCCATGCCAGCTTGGCGCGCTTTCAGCGGCACTCGACATGATGGGCGTTTACTCCGTTGCTTTGAGATGGCGGGAGTCTATGACCAAGCAGCCTGCGCGCCAAGCGTCGGAGCATTTTCAAGCCAAGTGGGCACACTTGGCGGCTCGGAAAATGCGACCAAACGCAAATCAGGGCACGGGCACATCCAGCAGCCACGCCGTCGCGGGGAAGGCGATGGAGGCGATGATGGTGGTAAACAGCACGGCGGCGGAGGCCTCCTCAACGCCCACGCCCTGGCGTTGCGCCAGCAGATAGGCATTGGTCGCGGTGGGCATGGCGGCCAGCAGCACGCCGCAAATCACCCAGAACGGATCAAGCGCCAGCCAGGTGCCCAGCACGAACCAAACCAAGGCAGGGTAGATGAACAGCTTGGCCGCCGTAATGCCAAAGGCCACAGCGAAAAGCCGGCCATCAATCTTCAGCCGCGCCAGTGTGCCCCCCAGCGCGAAAAGCGCCGCTGGCCCCGCTGCATTGCCAAGGAAGGACAGGAAGCGCTCCAGCGGCGCGGGGATGGGCATTTCAATCCCGGCAGCCAGCGCGCCGAGTGCGATGGAAAGGATCACCGGGCTGCGTGCCAACCCGCGCAAGCCCGCCATCACCGCCTGCAACCCGGCCCCCTTGGCGGCGGGCGCCATCAGCATGGACCCCAGCGCGATGATGACTGCAACCTCCGCGACAATCGCCATGGCAACCGGCCCGGCGATGCGCGGTCCCAGCATGGGCAGCATCAGCGGTGGCGCCAGATAGCCGACATTGCCCATGGCGGCGGCGGCACCAAAGGCCGCGCCGATGCGGATATTCCCGCGCGTGAGGCGACCGATCAGCATTACGGAGGCGAAAATGGCCATGCACGCCCCCAGATAGCCGGCGAAGTAGATGGCATCGAAGCTTTCGCGCAAAGGCTGGGCTGCCATCAGCTTGAACAGCATGGCCGGCAAGGCGACGTTGAAGCTGAATATCCCCACTGCCTCAATCGCGGTGGCCGGCATCCATTTCTGCTTCGCCGCAGCGAAACCAAAGGCCACCACCGCGAAAATCGGCAGGCAAAGGGCAAGGAAGGCAAGCACGGCTCAGGAGCCTAACCCGGAACAGCCGCGCCGTGAAAGCGCAAGCCGTTATTGCGCCTTGGCGCTGGCCTCGCTGCGCGTCGCACCCACGCGGGAAGCGAGCGATGCGGCCAGGAAATCATCCAATTCGCCATCCAGCACCGCCGCCGGATTGCCCTTTTCAACGCCAGTCCGCAGGTCTTTCACCATCTGATAGGGCTGCAGGACGTAACTCCGGATCTGGTGGCCCCAGCCGATATCGGTTTTGCCGGCTTCGGTGGCGGCCGTCACGGCTTCGCGCTTTTGCAGTTCCAATTCATACAAGCGCGCCTTCAACATGCCCATGGCAATGGCGCGATTGCGGTGCTGGCTGCGATCCTGGGTGGAAGCCACCACAATGCCGGTCGGGATATGGGTGAAGCGCACGCCGGATTCGGTCTTGTTCACGTGCTGCCCGCCGGCGCCGGAGGCACGGAAAGTATCGGTCTTCAGATCGGCCGGGTTGATTTCGATTTCGATCTTATCATCCACCACCGGGAAGACATAAACCGAAGAAAAGCTGGTATGCCGGCGCGCCGCGGAATCAAAGGGGCTGATGCGCACCAGGCGATGCACGCCGCTTTCGGTCTTGAGCCAGCCATAGGCATTGGGGCCGCTGATCTGAATGGTGGCTGATTTAAGCCCCGCCTGTTCGCCTGGGCTTTCTTCGGTCAGCACCACCTTATAGCCATGCTGTTCCGCCCAGCGCGAATACATGCGCAGCAGCATTTCCGCCCAATCCTGCGCTTCCGTGCCACCACTGCCAGAATTGACTTCCAGGAAGGCGTCATTGGCATCGGCTTCGCCCGATAGCAGGCTTTCGATTTCGCGCTTCTTCGCTTCAGCCGCTAGGCGCACCAAATCCGCCGTGGCGGCATTGGCGGTATCCGCATCGCCTTCCGCTTCAGCCAATTCAATCAGGCCAAGCGCATCGGCAACATCGCGTTCCAGGCGCTTCACGCCATCAATCTGTTCCGAA
>Ga0222712_10004594_pt1 | contig 14361 bp, 13 predicted proteins | sample C33_657DmetaG_FD_165043 | JGI IMG/M metagenome (GOLD analysis project Ga0222712, IMG submission 165043) | Estuarine water microbial communities from San Francisco Bay, California, United States - C33_657D | ecosystem: Environmental > Aquatic > Marine > Unclassified | place: USA: California... | reverse complement strand
GGTATTGTCTGTTTCAATCAATTGGGTCACAACATCAATGGATTCAGGCTGTTGAGCCATGAAAGCAAAAACTCCTTCAAAAATTCCCCTGCGTTTCATTTCCAGAACCACATCTGCAATATAAGAAGAATTGCGGGAACAGACCGAAACTGCTTCCTTGATAGCGTCATAGGCTGCGCTGGCTCCCTCATCTAATCCGTCTAACCTTTGAGAACGGATACGACGAGCAAACTCTGCAAGTGACAGGCTTTTGTTGTTGCTGATCCATTCGCTGGTTTTCACATTGGGATAGCTCTTGAGCTCTTTCGTGGAAACCGTTGCTGTGTGCGCCGTTTTAGGTTGCTGGTGCACCTTTTTATCCCCTTTGTGAGCAAGACCATCATGGCCGTGTCCCTTGTTGGGATCGGCAGCGTCTTTTCCACCCTTGTAAGGAAGAACTTTACCGCTCTGGCCTTTGCCACCTGAATTTTCTGGGGTGTGTCCCAGAGCCGGTGCTGAAGGGCTGGGTCCATCATAGTCGGGTACTACAGCTACCTTGGGTTTCTTGTGGCCTTTTTGTTTCTCAACAAACTCGTGAAATTTCATGTATCCCATAATTTCATCTCCGTTCTAACTTGTTCGGTTTTTTGGGGATCGGTAAAAACGCAACCTCTTGATCTATATAATGAGTTGACTTTCAAAAAAACATTTGTTATTTTTGAAATTACGGGGTTGTACTGGTATCGATTCGCAAATACAACCTTTAAGTGGCACGCAGAGGTTGGCCGAACGGCCTCTTTAAAATTCGGCTGTCGCAATAAACGACGAAACTGTTTACGCTTTGGCTGCTTAAGTTAAGCAACCACGAACCGAAGGGGCGATGTGGGTAGCGCCTGAAGGTTTGACGCTAAATCCTGCTGGTTTTATGCATCCAACGGGCATATAACGAGATAAAGTTGGTAAAACCGAAGCAAGTTTTGCCTTTTGTGCTTGCAAGGTTTAATTGAACAAAAGGTTAAGCGTGTAGAGGCTTATTGGCGGTTTTACGAAGACCGGGGTTCGTGTCGGGCCGTCAGTAATTGAAAAATTACTGAGTATAATTGGGTGAATTCGGTGAAACCCGAAAGGGCAATACCGAGCCAAGTTTGTGATGCATCACAAAAAGGTGTAGAGACTACTGGAGAGGTTTAGCCCTCTTAATTACCAGCTTGAGCGCCCAACACCTAAGGTTTTACTATGGTGAAAATATAGTCCATTTGGGGAATATCGACTCCCCGCAACTCCATTACTCCGTTGCTGAAAAAGCAACGGAGTTTTTTGTTACAGCTTCACAAAATGTAAACAATTCTTCTTCACTAAATGAATTTTTTGCATATTGTGCCATAAGTGAAACAAATTGAATGTTGTCAACTGTATATCCTTTGTTTGAATCTATCCGATCCAAACTGGCCCTATTTGGTGTTCTTTCTATTTTTTTCTCTGGACTTTGACAAGGAGCATTTGTCATTCTCCATCCGGTGTATGGACAAATTCCTTTTTGTTTTTCCCATTGATTTTTTAAATCTTCAAGAGTGATATCAAAATGTTTATTTCTTTTTTTTGCACATTTGTGATGTATTCTAAAAGGTGAATAAATGTCGCTCTTTTTTTTGCATACATCTTTGTTGTAAATGTTTATTCCTGAAGGAAGATGTTTATAATTGTTTTTTCCACAGCACTTATGTGAACAATAAAAATTTGCATTTTTTCTTTTACTTCTATTTACCTCAGAAAGGCATCTCTTAAATTCTTTGCCGCAAACAAAGCATTTGCAAATAGTTGTTTTCATTTTTTTCCTCATTTTATTTGAGGAATCGTAAAAATTTTTTAACTAAAAATTTTAAGAATAGATTGCCTTGTAATCTATCCCTTTTTAATATTGTAATGAGGCATTAACTTTCAAGGTAATTTTATGAAAATCTCGATTTTCACTCCCACGCATAATCCCAAGTATCTCGGCAGGCTTTACGAATCCATTAAGAAACAAACACATCAGGATTATGAATGGGTAATTGTGCCGAATAATGGTGCAAATGTGGTCTTGGATGACAATCCGAGAATTAAAATATTTCCAACAAATGATTCCAGCAACATTGGCTTTCTTAAAAATTACGCATGTAGTAAAGCGACAGGCGAGGTTCTTTGTGAAGTTGATCATGACGATGAGTTGTTTCCAACTGCCTTGGAGGAATGCGCCAAGGCTTTTGAAGACCCATCTGTTGATTTTGCATACTCAAATTGCTGCGATGTTGAAGAAAACTACAAGCCTCGATTCTTTGGCGAGGCTTTTGGTTGGGTAAATAGGAATGCCACTTTCGAGGGCAGAACCCTTGTGGAAACCGTTGCATTCCCGCCTGATCCAGCATCAATTAGCAAGATATGGTATGCTCCAAATCATTTTAGGGCTTGGAGAGCGAGTTTTTATGCCAAGATTGGCGGTCACAATCCAAGCTTGGATATTTTAGACGATCAAGATATATTGTGCCGAACTTATATCCAAGGAAAGATGCATCATATTGATAAACCTCTCTATGTTTATCATCTGCATCCCGATAATACTTGCTACGGCGAGAAAAATGCAAAAATTCAAGTTATGACCTTGGACTTGCATGACCAATACATTTATCAACTTGTCGAGAAGTGGTGTGATATCAACAAGTTGCCCAAAATTGACCTCTGTGGCGGTCATAGCAAACCTGAAGGGTATTTGAGCGTTGATTTGTTTAACGGCGATATTGTTGCAAATTTGGAAGAGCGTTGGCCATTTGAAGATGGTTCTGTGGGGCTTTTCAGAGCGCACGATGCTTTGGAGCATATGCGTGATCCTATCCATGTTATGAAGGAGGCGTATCGTTGCCTAGCTCCGAATGGGTGGTTTTTGACTTTTACGCCATCAACTGACGGCAGAGGCGCATTCCAAGACCCAACTCACATTTCGTTTTGGAATAGCAATAGTTTCTGGTACTATACTCGTGCGGAAACTGCAAGATACATTAACACTCCTGTCAAATTTCAATTAAATAGAATCAAGAATTATTTTCCCAATGAGTATTGTGAATTGCACAACATTGTGTATGTTAAGGCAGACCTTTTGAAATTCAGCGGTCGTGTTCCGGGTGCCATTGAGATATGACAAAAAAGTACAAGACTTATAGAGACATTTTTATAGCAGAATCAAATTTAGAAAACGACAACACAGACAAGGCCAGCAATTGTACGCAATGGTCAACATCTGATGATATCCATTTTTTGCCCACTCCAAAAACTGTTCAGCACTTAACACCCGGCACTTACGATATTAAAATCAACCAGACAAATGGTTTGTATTTTGAGAAAATTCCTGTTGTAACCACGGGACTGATCCAGTTTCCAGACACAAACTCTGAAAAGATTGTGAATGAAATTCAAAAGTTTTGGGAAAGGGAAGAGATTTTCCGCAGTTATAACATTGGATACCAACGGGGGATCATGCTTTATGGACCTCCCGGTAGCGGGAAGTCTTCGACCATTCAGCTTGTAATGGAAGATGTGATTGCTCGCAACGGCGTGGTAATCAATTTTGTTGATCCCACAGTTTTTATTGCTGGAGTAAGAAAGTTCAGGGATATACAGCCAACCACTCCTCTCGTAGTTTTAATGGAGGACATTGATTCCATTATCGAGATAAATTCCGAGAGTGAAGTTCTGAATGTTTTGGACGGTGTGAATCGAATCGACAAAGTGGTTTTTTTAGCGACTACTAATTATCCAGAAATTCTTGGTGATCGAATTATCAATCGGCCTAGTCGTTTTGATAAAAGATTTAAATTAGGTCATCCCAATGCCGAAAGTCGCAGAATTTATTTTTCCTTTGTGATTGGTGGTGAGGAAAAAATTAAAGACCTAAACATAAACCTCGATCAATGGGTTGAAGATACTGAAAATTTTTCGATAGCTCACCTGAAAGAACTCTTTGTTGCTGTTGTTATTTTGGGCGACTCTTACGAGAGTGCGCTTGAGACTTTGACGGCTATGCGAGAAGAGAGTATAAGTTCCAGCGACGATTCAAACAAGAGACAGATGGGATTCGGTCCTGTCAGAAAATAGGACTTCAATATGATTCTCGCAGGGTATGGCTATCACGACTCATCTGTTTGCCTCAAGGACGGCAACCAGTATTTTGTTTATGAGTTTGAAAGATTTGTCCAAAGACGATACTCCGTATTGACTCAACATTTTTCTTCGCCACATCGTGTTGCAACTGATGAGGAGTTTATTGGGTTTTTTGACCACATCAGAAAACAACACAATATAAAAAAGATTGATATTTTTTATCATCACGAGCTTTATCCTTGTGATTTTGAAAAAATCAAAACGCTATTTGATGTTAAAGAGTTTGTGCGTTATGACCATCACTACGCACACGCAGCAAGTGTATTCCGTCAGTCTCCGTTTACAGATTGTTATATCATTTCATATGATGGCAATGGGTTGAACAAAGATGAAAGCATGAGCAGTTTCACGGCGTGGCGTGCCGATAATAACAAAATAAGTTTAATCAGGGATTTCCAAAAGTGGGAGTCTCACAGTCTTGGAAATTGTTACATAGCACTTTCAAATTGTCTATCTTCGATCAAGAGTGTTGAATCCCTGTCCAGACCCGGAAAACTGATGGGATTATCTGCTTATGGAAATGTTAGAGAGGAATGGAAGCCTTACTTCGAGAGATACTTTGACTTGAATTTGGTTATGTATTTTGAGGAATTGGCTCAAAATCTGGGTTTAAGTTTGGAGCCAGATAGTCTTACGGGTCCAATTGAACTGGATTTTGCCGCAACAATTCAATGGGCTTTTGAAAACAAATTCTTCAAAACCTTCAATCAACTTGGCATACCCGAAGGTTCAAATCTTTGCGTGACTGGTGGTTGTGCTCTTAACATACCAGTCAATCAAAGGTTGTTTGAAATGGGCTACAATGTATATGTTGCTCCGAATAGTGGCGACTGTGGTCTTACCACGGGCATAGTCGCAGATCACTATGGTGACAACAATATTGATGTTACTTATCAAGGTTTTGACATACTGGATAAAGATTACCGTGATCCAGATTTTCCATCGATAAATCTTGATTTGCCTGCTTTAGCAAAACTGTTATGCCGTGATAGAAAGATTATTGGCTATATTCGTGGAAGAAGCGAGGTTGGTCCACGAGCACTAGGAAATAGAAGTATTTTGTGCTATCCAGATAGTGCTGGACTAAAAGATAAATTAAATGCTGAAATAAAATTTAGAGAATGGTACAGACCTTTTGGTGCTATCTGCAAATTGGAGTCTTTGGATAAGTATTTTGAAAAAGCCTGTGAATCACCTTACATGAATTTTTGTCCGATTCTGAAGCCTGAATTTAGATTTGATTCCGTAAGCCACATCGATAAAACTTGTCGGATTCAGACTGTTACACGACATCAACATGCGGAAATATACGACTTGCTCACGGCGATGGAAAACCAAGGGTATGTTGGTATGCTTTTGAATACATCTTTTAACATCAGAGGAAAGCCCATTTTGACAAGATTGAAGGATGCTTTTGAAACTTTGCATCAAACCAAGCTAGATGGTTTTTATTACGATGGAAATTATTTTAGCAGGGAGATTTGAAATGGAACCCGTTCTTTTACAACAAGATTATATTTTTGTTATTGATACCAATAAAGAATCTTTTAATTTTTATCGTGAGTTGTGTGCGTATTGCACAGGTTTCATTCATGAATCCGTGCAAGATACTTTTTTTTCTGATTTTTTCAGCGAAGAAGTTGAGGATGCCAATTGTTTTGTTGATTATGTTATGGATAGGGTGGACGATGAGGGATTTATGTCTCCTTCCTGCGTGTGGTTAAATAAAAGATATGGTTGTAACGAGGCTGGCCTTTTCGCTATTTTGGATGAGACAAATTTTGAAACATTTTCATTTCCAGCGCCTCTGAGTGTTGGTATTTTTTTTGAAAAATCACCTGAACAAAATCAAATTGATCTAATCAAAAGCAGAGCAAGACAATTTTTTGAAAAAGTCTGGAAGGATAAAGAAGATGTTTGCATCGAAGGTTTTCGTCTGATTACACATACTAAGTACGGCGATGAAAAAAGCTTGGACTAGACTTTTTTGGATAATTCCTGTAGCCTCGTACAATAATTTTCGAGGTGAATCATGAGTCGAGAAGAGTTTATCCAGATCAGCAATGAGGCTTTCAAAAAAAGCGGTTTTGATTCCGATGTGCGTTACCAAAAACGCTTTAAATGGGAACTGGATGAGATTATTGGCAAGGAAAAACATCAATATTTTCTGGACCTTTATAAATCTAAAGTTCGATATCCTCAAAATCAAAATAATTTACTGATTTGCAAGTTGCTCGGTATAGTTGCAGATTTTGACATCAACAAGGAACCATGTTCTGTTTTTACTGGCGACCTGCCTGACATCGATATCGATTACCTGCCGGTTGTTCGTGAATACCTTAAAAATACATGGGCTGCTAAAACTTTTGGCGAAGAATTTGTCTGTAACATCGGCAACTACACTACTTTCGGTATCAAATCCGCTTTGATTGACATGGCTCGTGTGCATGATGAGTCTCGTGATGAGATCATGGCAATTACCAAAAACCTTGAGGCTAAAGACGACGAAGGCAATCCTCTTACATGGGATGCTGCTCTTCGTCTTTATCCAGACCTCAAGTCATATGCTGAAAAGTTTCCAGAAGTTGCGGATGCTGCTAAAAGACTTGTCAACCGTAATCGTGGCATGGGTGTACATGCCGCTGGACTTATTGTGTCAAGTATCCCCTTGCATGATCTGGTTCCCTTGGTCAAGCGTAAAGATAGTCCGCAAGCTTCAGCATGGGTAGAAGGTTTGCACGGTCAAGACCTTCAACCTGTCGGTCTGGTGAAATTTGATCTATTGGTTATTTCAAACCTGTTGCAAATTGCTCGTTGTTGTGAGTTGATCAAAAAGCGTCACAAGGTTGAAGGCATTTGCAACAAGCCGGGAGAGCCAGATTGGACCGATGTTGATAAGTGGAGAAATGATCCAGATAGTCTTGAGATGGCCAACTCTGGGGACTTAAAGTGTATTTTTCAATTTGATTCTGAGGGTATGCGTGGTCTTGTACGGTCTGGCGGTGTTGATCGTTTTGAAGATTTGGTGGCTTATTCTGCGCTTTTTAGGCCGGGGTGCTTGGCATCGGGCATGACCAAACACTATGTAGAACGCAAAAAAGGTCGAGAAAAATTTTCGTTGCATCCCCTGATGCAGCCAATCTTGGAAAAGACCTACGGTATCATGGTCTATCAAGAACAGATCATGCAGATTCTGCATGTTGTTGGTGACATTCCGCTAAAAGATTGCGAGGCTATTCGCAAGGCTATCAGCAAGAAAAAAATTGAAACATTTATCAAGTATAAAGAGTTGTTCATTATCAATGGACAAAAACGGTTGCAGGTAACTGAAGAGTATATTAACGAGTTATGGAACCAGTTACAAACTTTTAGTGAGTATGGTTTCAATTTAAGTCATGCCGTGGCGTACACATATATCAGCGGTCAGCTTTTGTATTTAAAGTGTCATTATCCGCATGAGTTCTATGCTTCTATGTTGAGTTGTGAAACCCTTAGTGAAAAAATCAAAGATTACAAGATGGAAGCAAGGATTCACGGTGTTGAGATGCATCGTTTAGACATCAATAAATCGGGTAGAAATTTTGAGCTTACTGGTGATTTGATTTATTATGGTTTTTCTAATGTTAAAGGTATCGGAGAAAAACCTGCTGAAAAGATTGTAAGTGGCCAGCCATACAAGTCATTTGAAGATTTTCTTTTTCGGTGTACGACTGATTCTTCAATTTTGAAACCAATTTTGGGTCTTAGGTGTTTCAGGGACCGTGATCCTGTAACTCTTTGGAAGTTTGCAGATCACTTCAAAGAATGTTTGAAGAAAAACGACGACAAGAGGAAACGCTATGAAAAATCAGTTGAAAAATATGAGGGAGAGTTCAAGGAGCTTGTGCCGGGAGAGTCTCGTTTGTTGTCTGATTTTTCAGGAGATCAACCATTCGATGATGATGAGTGGAGACAGTACGACAGGGACGAAATGATTGATGTTGATCAAGAAACTGAGTGCAATCAGAATGAGGGCGGCGAAGCTCGCATCGTAAAAGAGCAAGTTGCCGTCGAAGGTACGGATGTCACGGTGGAGCGTGAAATAACAAGGTATTTTAAAATAGTTAAGATCAAGAAGCCAAGAAATATTCTTGTGCAGTTAAAGAAACTTTGGAAGAAGAGAAAACTGACGATAGATCGTTTTCAGAATGCTACTTTCAAGGAAATGCCAAAACTTATTGAATTTAATGCTGACGAATATGAAATTGATGATGCGCTTTTAAAGGAATTTCGTGACCCCGTATGTTGCGAAGAACTTTACTACGGATGGGCTTGGATACACGAACTGGAAAGAAGTCCAGATTATAAGGGCAATTTGACATTTGATGCCCTAAGAAACAATATTGATCAGGTTTCAGGTCCTGTGGAATTGCGAGTTAGAAAGAGTCAGTCTGTCAAAAGTCAAAAAGGTACGACATACAGGCAGATTATTGCTGAGGATGTTACTGGTCAGGAAAACAAAATCAATATTTGGGCAGAAGATTGGAGTCGATGGGAAGAAGAATTCAAGGTTGGTAACTTACTTAGAGTACGGTTGCAACCTCCTTCTGGTGGCTTCAACACTTTCACTTTGGAATCTAACCAGCTTGGCAAATTTCGTGGTGCTAAAAAATACAGGGACAAAGAAGACGATCCTCGTGTTTTTGTCATGAAGTTTGGCCAGAAGGAAGAGGAAAAGTTCCTTAGTGACGAGGAGGCTTTAGCGCAATTTTCAGCGTGTAAGATGGTGTAGCAAAATGACTGATTTGGTTATTGATGAGTCTAATTTTACTCAGTATTTCAAGGATTGCAGAATTCATCGTCCTGAACGGGGAGATGTTATGGCCAGATATACGGCAATTGCCGAATTTGTTGATGGAGCTATGAAGAAAGATATAATTCATCTTTTGCTCAATCACGACAAGGCAGTTGCCGCCACAAATGTTCTACGAAAACTTGGTTGTGCTACAGAAAAAGACGCTGTCAGAATTTGTCGAGAGATTGCTGAAGATTTGGCTAATGGCATGACAACAGAGCAAGTTGAGCAAAAAGCCTACGAGTACAGTCTTGAAGCTTTTTATTATACTAAAAAAGAGTATGTTCCAACAGATGATCCTCATTGGCAAGTTATCAACTTAACAAATTTGGATACTTTCTTGGACAAAGAACATACTGTTCAAATGACTGCTAAAATTATGGGAAAGGATTCTTCTGAGGAAAATCAGTCAAATGAAACCGAACTTCAATGAGGTGATTCTTATTGAGACAGTATATCGACCAGATACCGGGTCTTTTGCAAAGTCTAAAAGTTCTTGTGACGGCAGATACAAGGTTGATCATTGGTTTTATTGTCGAGAGATTTTTCACCACATCTTATTTCGTTTGAAGATGTTGTTTTTTTCACACGAAGCCAACAAAGGCGCACACATTGCGGCATTTATGGCAGAAGTTGAAACAAGACTTAATGTTGAGCCCCGTTCTGAGTTTGGACCTACGCAGAGAAAAACCATTATGTGGATCAAGCCCAGCAAGTGGTGGTTGCAATATTCAATGAGGAGGTCCCTTTTCACAATCTTGTTGCGGGCAGGCACAGCTTACTCTATGAACAAGAAGAATTTCGAGGAAGCTGTGGGTTGTGAGAAGTACCTGAAAAAGACACGCTACGCATTTGATCGTTTCATGCGTGGTTACACTAAGTACATCGGCCACAAGAGGGGTTGGTATAAGCAGTTTTATCATTTAAGTCCGACCGCTGATGAGATTGACAAATTATTGCAAAAACCTAGTAAGTAGCCCTATATAACTAGTAAGTTTGTGTTTACAAAACTTGAAGGATACTCATGAATCAAATCAGCGATATGATGGCAGATATTAACAAATATGCTGCAATTTGGGAAAAAGCTCTTGCGGATGGCGTATTTGCCGATGCTCCCAAACCTGCTGTCACACAACCTAGTGAGGACGATGAATCTACCGATTTTTTCGGCAACTACATTAGCGACGACTATGACATGGACAGGCCGATTAACGAAGCTGAAGTAAAATATTGGGCTGCTCTGAGTCGGGGAGCCAAGGACAGAAGCGCCTACGACATGCCTTTGAATGAGGAGCGCAAAGTCAGCAAGAAGGAAGCTAAAGCTGCTTCAAACAAGCTTGGAAGCACTTTCAATCCCGTCTATCCAAACACTAAGGGCAAGGATCAGGATGTTGTTGTAACCCAGAATTGGGGAGTTGGCGGCAAAGAGTTGAATGACCTTGAGGACCTTAAGAAGAGATTGTACGATTTGGAAGTGAAACTGAACTCAGCCGGTATTGTCAAGGACGCTAAGAAGAAGAAAAAAGACTCTGACGAAAGCACCATTTTGAAGGGTTTGAGCGACCTCAAGGCTCAAATCGATGAATTGAGTGATAAGTTGAACGGCAATCGTAACGACGAAAATTGATTTGAACTTATAAATCCCTATAATTGTTTAGGCAATTATGGGGATTTTTCATGGCTACTGCACCTTGGAAAGCATCTGAAGAAGTAATAGACCTCCTACAAAAAGTTAAGCAGAAGCATCATTCACCTAGGTTGGATGGTGCTTCTGTCGCTGTATGCTTTATGGAGGCAAAATCGTTTATTAAAAATAAGCTCAATTTGGGCAAACTTAGCAAATTTAGTCCAACTGCGAGGTTATACCAGACTGTCAAGCATGAGTTTTGTTTGTGTGTGCCTTATGATTTGTGGCGTGATATTTTGGATGATCATCAGCGAGAGGCTTATCTTGATTTGCATTTGACTCGGTTAAATGTCGAATATGTGCCGGAAACAGTTGAGGAAAACGGCAAGAAGCACAAGGTGACTGATGACTGGGGTCGCATCAAATTCACCGAAGAAGTCAAATATGATGAAGAAGGCAATCCTTTCTGGAAGATTGAACCTCTAGACTTGGAGGTTTTTGCCAAAAATGTGAGTAAATATGGTTTGTGGCAAGAAGACTTGGTCTTCTTAAGCGAAGCTATCAAGGCGAGTGAGGATAAAAATGGGCCGCTCGAAACTGATTGAGATTGCTGTTTTGGGCGTTTGGTTGTTGGTTGCAGTTTTGTTTTTTTACAAGACTCGTCAGCCTCACAACAAAGAACTTGCCATACCGGAATCAATGAATACGGACACGGTAAGTGTTGCCGAAAAAGGTAAGGAATTTGAGCTTAGAAAAATAATTCTTATGGATGATGGCAAGTTTGATCTTACTTTGAAAGATGATGTGTCAAGCAGAATTTTAGCTGAATTGTCGGTTGTCATGGTCAAGAATGCGAGAGGTAAAGTTTTGGATTTCTTGAATGTCATTAACCGACCCCGAGTTTTGCTCAAGGATAAAAAAGCTGATGGAAAATGGGTCGTGGATATTTTTATGATTTATGAAGGCAAAGAGATAAACATGAATGACTGGTTGACGCAAAACAATTTGATTTACAGGTAAACTATATTAGATCATGGAAAACAATTTCATGATCAGGTGCCTTAAGTGTCGTTGGGCGCAACTTACGACTGGTTTGCCAGACGATTTAAAAGATTTAAATGAGATCAAAACATGCACCAAATGTGGAAAGCAGCGAGAGTTCCGCTGTCCTCGTTGCGGAAGAAATGCCAAAATGACAAGAATCCGTCATAATGGTGGAACCACATCTTCAGATCAGGCGCAAGTGCCGACACAACCTTGAGGCAAGGCAAATGAAGTTCTATGCCTCTTGTCGTCGCAATGCTGGTGATGGCAAGCTTTTAGGCAAGGAAGAATTATTACAAGAAGTAAAATTCACGATCCATAAATTCAACAACAGACCCAAACCACAAGACAAAAGAAAAATTCTTATTATCACATGCTTCACAGAATTTGGTTGTGAAGCTATGGGGTTGATGTACTGCATACCCAGAGCCATTTCGCACAACCCCGGAGCCTATGTTGTTTGTGCGGGTTGGTACGGCAGAGCATATCTTTACAAGCACCTTGTTGATGAATTTTGGGAAATAGATGAATCTGCCATGCACTTGCGGGATTTTGCAAATGCATTCATTAACAATTCTTTGAATGTAAAAAAAATTGAAAGAGTTCTTGAAACACATGGCATGGTTTTCAAGGGCGAAAAGATGGGCTATTTTTGTGTTGGAAACTGTTGCAACATTTGTAAAAAACATTGGAATTCGGAAAACCCTGAAGAATGTTGTCCGATGTGTTCTTCAGTCAACATTGATAGGGCCATTCTTGCCAATATTCGTTATTCCAAAAAATTTGCTGTTCAGATACCCAGACCCAGCATCAAAATGATGGAGTTGGCAAAAAAATACCTCAAACCAAAATCTGTTGGTATTTTTGCCCGTGGAAGGAAATTGTACGGTAGAAATTTGAGTGCTGATTTTTATGTTAAATTGATAAGTTTTTTGCAGGAAAGGGGATACAATCCAATTTGGCTTGGGGAGAAGCAGAGCACAATTCCTTGTCCTGTTGCTCACATTACAGACTTTAGCAGATTGCCAGAATCAAGAAACTTAGAGCTTACTCTTGCTATAATATCTCAGCTTGAATTTACTATTCAATTTTGGACTGCAAGCACCCGACTTGCCTCGATGGTTGGCACCCCGTGGATATTGTTTGAGACACCAGACCAAATATCAGGTTTGGGACAAGAGGGCAAACGGATTGCTTTGACTACTGATCACAATAAGAAAAAACTTATATTAGCTCATTTTTTCAGCGTGGTAGAAAATCAAGATGCAGCACTTACTCTGATAAGTAGGGCCTTAGAAGAGATGGGTCAAGATAATTGGGATGATATTATTGGCTTGGTTGAAAATCCCATAGAGGTGCAGGCATCTCTTAGAAAACAACTTGCTTGGAGGGATTTGTGAGTTCATTGGTTGAGTTTTTAAAACGGGCTGCTGATCGAAATGGTTTTCGCCGTGATCGTTTTGAAGAAAAAAAAATACCTACTGATTTTTCCAATGTCGCCATTTTACCATTTTTTGGTGATTTGAGGGCTAGTTTTGTATTAAGTTCTTTTCTTCTCAAGAGATACAGAGAGGAGATCAAGGCTTCCAAGTATTTCATCTTGGCATCATGGCCGGGACAAGCTGGCATGTTTCCATTTGTTGATGAATACTGGTCTTTCTTGGACGAAGCTGTTGTAAAGAAGTTTTACGAGAATGCCGAGGGTTTGCGGAATACTTCAAATTTAAATACAACCTATTGCCGGAATTTAAATGAGTTTTTTAGAGATGTCGTTGATGTAAAAGACTTGGAGAAATATTACAGGAATGGTTTCACAAATTATTTCTTTGAGAAATTCACAGACACAAAACGGTTCTTGCCATTTATTCCAAGCGTCTCGATTATGGGCAGGGATTTTAACAAAGATTTATCTACAAGACCGGGCTATAAGGTTTTTATCGATCCAACGATTTTTTGCAAATTCTGGCACAATGGCACCAGCGATACGATACGGTCGCAGAAAGAGTTTTGGGTTGAACTGTGCAAGTTTTTGTTAAAGTCTGATGTCACGCCTGTGGTTTGGCAACATGGCTTGGCGCACAGTTTGGTCGAAGATTTGGGTGAGTCGTGTATTTTTTTAAGAGAAAACGATGTCATCAAAGCCCTGTCTGTCATGAGAGCTTGTTCTTGTGTGCTTGATGTAATGAACGGTTCATCAAGATATGCTTTGATGGCTCGAACGCCTTTTATATGCGTGGATGAAAGATCACGGTACGCTGGCACAAGAGAATATGAACTGGATGATTTATGTGCAGGACGATTACCAAATCAATATATTTTTACATTTTCCACTATCTTAACAGAGGGAAAGTTGTCTTTTTGGCAAAGCGATATTTTCCAAACCATCAAGAGAAAGCTTGATGGTTTTTTGCCCAACATAAACAAGGATGGTTTGCCTCCAACAGCAGAATCAAATGAGATTGTATCCTACAAGGATTTTGTACAGCAGAGGAAAAAGAAAAAGTTGGGAACAAGATTTATCAAAATTACACATGATTGAGGATTTGAAATGGCTTGTCGAGTTGAATTGAGGGATTTACCTCCCAATCCTAGTTGGTATGAGCGTGAGATTGCCTTCAAGAAGATGTTTTCTGCATTTAAGAAACAAGTTGCAGAGGCTGGCATCTTACACAGTTATAAACAACGA